>MDTE01028695.1_pt1 | contig 47132 bp, 45 predicted proteins | sample 811231 | NCBI WGS metagenome assembly MDTE01 (sample SAMN05326651, study PRJNA326480) | marine metagenome | isolation source: seawater | place: Indian Ocean: Red Sea | collected 2010 | reverse complement strand
GTTCGCAGAAGATCACCGTCATCGGCCACGCCGACTCGAACGACATCGCGGCGTCCAACGCCAACGTCGTCTACGAGTACGCCCCAGGCGGATCCAGCCAGGGAGCCGGCGAACTCGTCGCTCCCGCCGAGACGATTTACGACTACGGCGTCACCGAGGACACAATCCGAATCGGTGCTATAGCCGATCTCAGTGGCATCTTCGCCCCACTGGTCATCCAGATCATGGACGCGCAGACCGCCTACTGGGACATGGTGAATGACCATGGCGGCATCGACGGCAAGATGGTTGAACTCGTTGTTCTTGACAACGGATACGACGTTCCTACGCATCTCGATCGCTACGAGGCAATGCGTGACAAGGACAACGGCGTCGTCTTCCTCAGCCAGTCGACAGGCTCCCCACACACGGCTGCGATTGCTGAAATGTTGATTGAAGACAACCTGGGTGCAATTCCACTGTCCTGGTACTCGGGGTGGCCAGACCCGGGCTATGGCCAGAACGTCTTCGAGTCCTACACCAACTACTGCTATGAGTCGATCAACGCAGTGGATTGGCTGTCCAAGAACGTCGTGGATGGCGATACCAAACTGGCAGTGATCTCCTATCCCGGCGAATACGGCCAAGATGGCGCGACCGGCGCCAAGATCGCAGCCGAAGCTCTGGGGATCGAGGTCGTTTATGACGGTGAAGGTGCAGCCATTCCCGGTGCCGATCAGACTCCTGTCATTACGGGTCTGATCGAGTCGGGGGCGAACCTCGTCTGGGCGACTGTAGGACCCTCGGTCTTTGCTGAGATCTTCGGTGGAGCTGCTGCTCAGGGGTTCACGCCGATCTGGTCCGGCAACTCTCCGACGTACAACTACATGCTGCTAGCAACGCCTTTGGCGCCGGCGCTGGATGCCTTCTATTACCAGTCGGCTTATGCACTCACTTGGAACTCAGGCGATGCTCCTGGTATGAAGACGATGGTTGCAGAGTTGCAAGCTCGTATGCCTGATAAGCCACTATCAGACGTCTATACCTACGGCTGGACTGAGGCGATGGCCGCTCACCAGATCTTGGAGACGGCTGCAAGGAACGGCGACATGACGAGGGCGGGCGTGGTTCGCGCAGCCAATGAGACCGTCATCGATTATCAGGGCTTGGCTCCGAACCAGAGCTACGCCGGTGAAATCAATGACTTCATTGTCCGCGAGTCCTACGTGTTCGACACTCAGGCAGACCTGTTCAATGTTGAAGCCACGGTTGCTGACGGTGGGAGCACCGGCTCGGTGATGATGGCGGGAGGTCCGATCATGTCGGATATTACCCGTGACCATGTTTACGAGGGAGCCTGCTTCTCGGCTGGCTGATCCTCTGCAAGGAAAGCAAGAAATCTGACGGTTCCGGGGGGCGGTTAAACCGCCCCCCGGAAACTCAGATCTGTCGTCGGAAGAATTCCGAATCGATTAGAGGCTCTTGATGCTTGAAGTCGCGAATCTGGAAGTCGTCTATAACGAGGTAATCCTCGTTCTACGCGGCCTCTCGATTGAAGTACGCGACGGTCAGATCGTCGCTCTACTAGGCGCGAATGGAGCCGGCAAGACCACTGCCACCCGTGCCATCACCGGGCTACTGGACGTTCACGAAGGAAAGATCACCAAAGGGTCGGTCAGCCTTAGTGGAGTGCAGATTGACGACAAAGATCCTGCGGAAATCGTTCGATCAGGCATCACCCAAGTAATGGAGGGTCGGCGGGTGTTCGCCGAGTTGACGGTTGATGAGAACCTCGTGACCGGGAGTATCACCAGCAAAGATCGGACCGCCATAGCCGATGCTCATGAGCGGGTAATGACCCTGTTCCCAGTCCTGGCGGAGCGGCGGAGTTCGATCGCCGGGTACTTGTCGGGAGGCGAGCAGCAGATGCTTGCTATCGGTCGGGCGTTGATGTCCAGTCCGAACCTCTTGATACTTGATGAGCCATCTCTTGGCCTAGCCCCCAAGCTCGTGGCTCAGATCCGGGACATCATCGTTGAGATCAATCAATCGGGAACCAGTGTCCTCCTCATTGAACAGAACGCCAACATGGCCTTATCGATCGCCGATTACGGATACATCATGGAAACCGGAAAGATCGTTATGGACGCGGAGGCTTCCAAACTGCTGAAAGACGAAGACGTTCAGGAGTTCTACCTCGGCCTCCACGGTGACGATGGTGAAAGAAAGTCCTTTAAGGACGTCAAGCATTACAAGCGGCGTAAGCGGTGGCTGTCATGAGCAATGAACCTTCAGCCTGGCAACCCGGTGATGTGTTGCTCGAAGTAGATGAGATCAGCCTGTCCTTTAAGGGTGTGAAGGCCATCACGGATATCTCATTTCAGGTAGCGAATGAGGAGTTGTACGCAATCATCGGGCCCAACGGTGCGGGTAAGACGTCGATCTTCAACAGCATCAGCCAGGTGTACCACCCGCAGAAGGGAGACATCCGCTGGAAGGGAGCGTCCATCATGGGCGAACGTCCCGACCGGGTAGCTGAGCGGGGAATCGCCCGTACCTTCCAGAACATCGAACTTTTCCCCCACATGACAGTGTTGGAGAACTTGCTCCTCGGCCGGCACATCCGGATGAAGCGGTCCTGGTTGGCCGGGGCCCTTTGGGCTGGCCCGGCCAAGAAGGAGGAGATGGCCAATCGACGCGCCGTAGAGGACATCATCGACTTCCTTGAGATTGAGCAGTGGCGCAAGCACCCAGTAGCTCTTTTGCCCTATGGATTCCAGAAGCGGGTCGAATTGGGTCGCGCACTAGCAATGGAGCCAGAGTTATTGCTCTTGGATGAGCCTGTCGCCGGAATGAACCTTGAAGAGACCGAGGATATGGCCCGCTTTATTCTGGACATCCGTGAGGAGTTAGGTATTTCGATGATCCTGGTTGAGCACGACATGGGTTTGGTTATGGACATAGCCGACCGGGTGCTGGTGCTCGATTTTGGACAGAAAATCTCTGAGGGGGTTCCGGCCGCCGTCCAACAGGATCCGGCGGTCATTGCCGCCTACCTAGGTGATGAGAGCGGGTTGGCTGCAGCCGGTTCCTAACCGGTAAGTCGGTAGTCCGTTCCGTGACTGATGACAAGCGGGACGACCGCTTCCTCGAACTGGCAACCGATCAAGTGTCCCGCGCCCTGGATACTGACCTCGGCCTTTTTCATCTGTCGTTCGTAATGACTCGGGCTGCCAATCGCTTCAACCGCTACGTCGAGTCAACGGCTCACCGGCCACGGGGCCTTACCACCGCTGGCTTCCGGGTCTTGTTCACCCTCTGGTCCTGCGGACCACTTGAAGCCCACCGAATAGCGTTGCTGGCCGGACTGTCCCGAGCGTCAGTATCGAGTGTGGTCAACACCTTGGAGAGAAATGGACATGTCGAGCGTTCACGTCAGCAGGACGACCGCCGATTGGTGACGGTTTCACTGACCCTTAGCGGTGAGAAACTGGTCCTTGAGGCCTATGCCGCCCAACACGAGATTGAGAAATCTCAGTACACCGTGCTTTCTGCGGACGAACAGCGGACATTGACAGACCTGCTAGATCGTCTTCTAGAGGCTCCCTTGGAATGACGGATTGTTGATTCCAAGGGTATTCGGCCTCTTCGGCAGATAAGACGGGCTTGGAATCGCTGCTAGAGACGGACTCTCTTGCTATCCGGATCGTAGAACGGACGGTAAGACGCCGTTGCCGGAATTCGGGTTCCGTTCACGTCTACCTCAAAGGCACCCGTGATCACCTGATCGCGAGGCGTGTCGGAATCGCATCCCACATAGGCCATGCCGAGGGCGCTTCCGACCGTGTGTCCGTACATGCCGGATGTGATCCGACCCACCAGATTGCCGTCGCGGTAGACCGGCTCATCGTGGTAGATCAGGGGCTCAGGGTCTTCAAGGCGAAATTGGACAAGGCGCCGGGTCGGGCCGGTTTCCTTCTGGGCCAACAGCGCCTCGCGGCCAATGAATCCTCCGGGCTTGTTAAAGGCCACGCCCCAAGCGAGGCCGGCTTCGATGGGCGTGTCCTCGTCGCCGATGTCGTCTCCCCAGTGCCGATAAGCCTTCTCCATGCGGAGAGAGTTCATGGCGTGATAGCCAGCCAGCACCAAGCCCATAGATTCGCCCGAGGCCCATAGGGCGTCGAAGGCGCCAACAGCAAACTCTGTTGGCACGTAGAGCTCCCAGCCCAGCTCTCCCATGTAGGTGCGACGCACAGCGATGGATCGGGCGTAGCCCAAGTCGATTTCTTGCAGAGTGCCGAATGGGAATGCGGTGTTGGACAGATCAGCATCGGTCAGTGGTCCCACGACTTCGCGTGCTTTAGGACCGAACACGCCGAGGACTGCCCATCCTGAGGTCACGTCGGTGACCGTTATGCGGGCCCCGTCTGGGGTGTGGCGGGCGATCCAGTCGGCGTCCTTCACTTGCGTGGTGTAGGCAGTCACCACAAGGAAACTTTCCTCGTCGAGGCGGTTAACGGTCAGGTCAGCCTCGATGCCCCCCTGGTCGTTGAGCCATGTCGTATAGACCGATATGCCCGGTTCCACATCGACGTCAGCCGAAGAGATTTGGTTTAAGACCGTGCAGGCGTCTGGGCCTTGCACAAGAAGCTTCGCTAGGGAACTCTGGTCGAACAGTGCCGCACCCTCCCGACAGGAGCGGTGCTCGAAAGCCGAGTACTCAAACCAGTTCTGTCGTCTGTAGGTGTATTGGTAGCGCGGATCGATGCCCCTGGGGGCATACCAGTTTGGTCGCTCCCACCCACCGTTCTCGCCGTGGCAGGCCCCGAGATCGACCAGACGATGATGGATTGGTGAACGCCGAACCCCTCGGGCGGTCTCGACCTGACGAAACGGCCAGTGCATGGCATAAAGCAGACCTAGGGCCTCAGTCGATCGATCGCGGAGGTACCGGCGGTTTGTTTGGAAAGGTTGCATGCGGCGCACGTCAACGTCCCACAAGTCCATCGGAGGTCGTCCACCCACAATCCATTCGGCCAGAACTTTCCCGGCCCCACCGGCCGATTGCATACCGATTGAGTTGAAGCCTGTCGCCACCCAATGGTTTCGCAGTTCTGGGGTCTCGCCGAGTAGGTAGCGGTCGTCAGGGGTAAACGACTCGGGCCCGTTGAAGAACAACCGGATACCCACGTCGGTCAAAACCGGTAGACGCTCGCAAGCCGCCTCGTATACGGGAGCCAAGTGCTCCCAGTCCTCGTCGAGTTGCATGAAAGGTCGGTCGGTGGGCACTCCTTTCATCCCGAAAGGCTTGGCCACCGGTTCAAATGCGCCGACCATGAGCCGGCCAGCCTCCTCCTTCACGTAGATGCAGTTGTCCGTGTCGCGCAGAACCGGAAGACCTGATGGCAGGTCCTCAATGAGTTCGGTTACTAGGTAGAAGTGCTCGCAAGCGTGAAGAGGAATGTTGACACCTGCGTCACGACCGAGTTGATGCGACCACATGCCGGCGGCCGTGACCACATGCTCGGCCTCAATAGGACCTTGGTCGGTTTCCACTCCGATTGCTCGGCCTTCGGCGGTAAGGATTTGTGAAACGGACACTCCTTCATGGATCTTGACACCCTTGGACTTCGCCACGTTGGCCATTGCCATGGTCGTATCGACCGGCGAAGCCTGACCGTCACCAGGTAGCCAAACCCCGCCGACCACCCCTTCTGGGTTAATTAGTGGGTAGCGCGCACAGAGTTCCTCGGCATCGATGATCTCGACGTCCACATCGAAGCACCTAGCCATGCCGGCGCCTCGCACCAGTTCCTCCATGCGCTCTAAATTGTCCGCAACGCTTAGCGAGCCAACCTTGCGAAAGCCCGTTGGCTGGCCCATGTCACGCTCAAGGGACTCATAGAGATCAGCCGAATATGCGGCCAGGCGGGTCATGTTGTGGGTGGCGCGGAGGCAGCCCACCAGTCCAGCAGCGTGCCAAGTCGTGCCGCTCGTCAGTGTGTGGCGCTCAAGTAGAACGACGTCGTTCCAGCCCAATTCGGCTAAGTGGTAGGCGACACTGGCTCCGACGATGCCACCGCCGATTATGACCACCTGCGCGCGTTCTGGGATCTGCTTGGCCATTGTGCGGTACTCCTAGAGACAAGATTCGAGGCAGTTGACCGGTTCATTGCGGCTGACCGATGACGATCAAACCAGGACCCTTGTAGTTAGAATACTTAGCGATTAAGTTACAGGCTATAACATCAGTGAGGCCGGTCTTCGGCCGCTGGTCAGCGCAGTTTACGACCGCCGTCCTTCTGGAGAACCCATGAGCAGTATGAGGGAACTCGCCCAGCAACACCTAGTCCCCCACTTCACCAAGAAGGCCGCCTGGCACTCCGACGGTTTGCCCATTATCGAACGTGGCGAAGGTTGCTACCTCTACGACACCGAAGGCAACGAGTATCTCGACGGATTGGCTGGGCTCTTCTGCGTCAACATCGGTCACGGGCGTTCAGACCTATCGGCAGCTGCAGCAAAGCAAATGAACACGCTGGCGTTTTCTACCAACTGGGGGTTTGCCCATCCGCCAGCTATCGAAGCTGCCAGCATGATTGCCGGCTTTGCACCAGGGGATATGAGCGAGACCTTCTTTGTGAGTTCTGGTTCTGAGGCGGTCGAGTCGGCGATCAAGTTCGCCCGCAACTATCACGTCGCCAGAGGCGACGAAGCCCGTTACAAGGTCATCTCTCGTAACTGGGCGTATCACGGAACCACTCTCGGCGCTCTTTCGGTTACCGGCATCCCGAACTTTCGAGCTCCCTATTTGCCGGCATTGTGGGACGGAACCCGCCATGTTCCGAACACACGGCAGTGCATTTCGCCAGAGGGCACCCCAGCGGAAGATCTATCGTGCGTGCGGGCCATAGAAGAGACGATTCAGGCCGAGGGCCCGGAGACGATCAGTATGATCATCGCCGAGCCCATCCAGAACGGCGGTGGAGCGTTAGTTCCCCCGGTCGGATACTGGCAGGAGTTGCGGCGTATTTGCGATCAGTACGGTGTTTTGCTGGTTGCTGATGAGGTCATCTGCTCCTTTGGTCGATTCGGCCATTGGTTTGCCAGTGAGCGCCACGGAGTGGTTCCCGACATGATCACCTTCGCCAAGGGCGTGACCTCGGCCTATCAACCACTAGGTGGCGTGGTCATTCGCGGTCCTCTGGTACAAGAGCTCTACGACTCGCCATTTGGCTCCTACGTGCACGGCTCGACCTTCGGTGGCCACCCGGTAGCCACAGCAGTCGCCGTGGCCAATATGTCGGCGATGCGCGATGAGGGAGTTATGCAACACGTCTTGGCTACTGAGGAATCCTTCGCAGCGAAACTCCGAGCTATGGGTGATGCCCACCGATCGGTACGCGAGGTACGCGGAACCGGCTTCTTCTACGCGGTGGATTTGTGTGCTGACTCCGGCACCCAGCGAGATCTCAGCACTGCCCAGGAGGAGGCATTGCGAGGTGGAGTTCTTAACAGATTTGTTCGCGATGAGCGCATGACGGTGCGTCCAGACGACCGGGGTTACACCGGTCTGACTATTTCGCCGCCGCTGATTGCAGACGGCGCTGTTATCGACGATCTAGTGGCCCGGGTTGACCGGGTAGCTGACCGTGTCGACGCCTGGCTGGCCAATAACGACTAGGTGCTGACGAGGAGATCGGGTTCGGAGGTGCGGCGGTGACGGACCTCACGGGCGATGGCCTCGGCATGGTCTACGGGATGCCTCGACTTGTTGCCGACTGGCGTAAGCGGGCTGCCGCTGATCCCGCCCGTGTTGTTTTGGCAGACCTAGGCGATCCTCGCGCCGACTACGCGGCAATTCAACTTGTGGACGAAGGTTTAGTTCAGCGGGTACATCCGGTCGTCGATCCAGTCGACGACCGTCAAGCTGAGGCAATTGCCCGGGCTAACGCTGCTGGTCTGGATCCCAACGACCCGGTGGTGGCAGCCGCCGTTCTGGTGCGGTCCGGTGTGGCGGATGCAGCCGTGGCGGGTGCATCTAGGTCGACGGCTGATGTCCTGCGAGCTGGCCTGAGGGTGCTGGGTCTGGCTCCCGGCGTCGACTTGGTGTCCAGCAGCTTCCTGATGCTGCTTGCTGATGGCCGGGCGGTGTCATACGGCGACTGCAGCGTGGTGCCAGATCCCAATGCCGCCCAGTTAGCTTCGATCGCAGCGTCGACGGCTGACACCTGGTCTTTCTTGGTCAGGTCCTCCCTAGTCGCGCTTCCCATCGGCGGCGAAAGGCCGCGTGTGGGTCTGCTCTCTTTCTCTACCAAGGGCAGTGCGGATCATCCCCGAGTCGACAAGGTCCGTGAGGCAACTCGCTTGTTGGCCGAGGCCCGCCCCGACCTAGCTGTGGACGGCGAGTTGCAATTCGACTCGGCCATGGTGCCGGCAGTTGCCGCCGTTAAGGCTCCTGGATCATCAGTAAACGGGGCGGCCGACGTGCTGATCTTTCCTGATCTAGACAGCGGGAACATTGCTTACAAGGTGACCGAGCGGCTTGGTGGCGCACGTGCGTATGGACCGCTTGTACAGGGACTTGACGGTGTGTTTCATGACCTGTCGCGCGGCTGTTCGGCGGCTGACATCGTGGACGTAGCTGTCATCGCCGGGCTTCAGGCCCGAGCTGCCGACTCACCGGAATCACCTTAGGGACTGCACATGCCGCTCTCCGCAGTCCTGCTAGTTCTTGTCTCCACCATTCTCCACGCCGGGTGGAACACCCGCCTGCACCGGGGAAGCGACCCGGAGGTAGTCATTGCGCTGGCCTACCTCTTTGTCGGGGTTGTTCTGCTACCGACGGCCATCGCTGACCCGCCAAGCGAGGTCTTGGGTTGGCTTCTGGCCTCATCGGTTGCCCAGGGTCTCTACATGGGTTTGCTTGGGTCGGCCTACCGGACGGGAAGTCTTGGGGTGGCTTACCCGATTTCGAGAGGTACAGCCCCACTTTTAGTAGGTCTCGGTGGGTGGCTGCTGCTAGATGAGACTCCTTCTGTTGCGACAGCGACTGGCCTAGTTGTGCTGGTGGTCGGTCTGCTTGCGGTAGCCGGGGTAGGTGCCCAGCGGAGTGAACGCCGATCCGTGGTTTTGGCTGCGGTGACTGGTCTGTGCACGGTGGCCTACTCGCTGATTGACGCTCGCTCAGTCGATCTGACCGGAGCTCTCGGGTACCTGTCGGTAGTCATGGTTCTCAGTTCTGCGGGCGTCTTGGGGATTCGCCGACCCACGATGGCGAGGTTGCGGGCGGCAGCAGGCGAATCGGTGGTGATTGGCCTCGGGCAGGGCGGGGCGTATGCCTTGGTTCTTCTGGCTTTTCAGCGTGCCCAGGCTGGCCAGGTAGCTGGTTTACGCCAAGTTTCAGTATTGCTCGGCGTGCTTATCGCACGCGAGGCGCTCGGCCCACGCGCAGCATGGGGAGCTGTTCTGGTCACGGTGGGAGCGGGTCTGGTTGTGTGGTGAGTTCCACCCCTCACTATGAGGGAACAGACACTAACTGGAACGTGAGAGTCTCTAACGGTAGGATCAGCCCGTGAACCGTCGGACATTGGACACCGAACAGGTCGTGGAGGCGGCGGCGACTTTGGCCGATGTCAACGGCCTTGACGCTGTCACGCTGACCCGGGTTGCCGAGAAACTCGGTGTACGCCAGCCTGCCCTCTATCGACATGTCGACAGTTACGACGCACTGATTCGTGCTCTTGGATTGCGCGGTCGAGAGATTTTGGCTGCTCGGCTCAGTGAGGCTGCTGTCGGTTTGGCGGGTGATGACGCCGTGCGAGCCATGGGTCGGGCTTGGCGGGCCATGGTGCGCGACCACCCCGGCCTGTATGCAGCGACCGATCGTTACCCGTGTGCCGGCGACGCCGAATTGGATGAAGCGGTCGGACGCGTCGTCCAGGTCCTTGGCCTGGCACTCGTTGCCTACGGCTTGGCCGACGACGACCGGGTCCACGCCGCTAGGTCCATGCGCAGTGCCTTCCATGGTTTTGCTCACTTGGAGTCAGGCGATGGCCATCCTCACCCGGTGGATCTCGATGAAAGCTTTGACCGTCTTGTTGACCTGCTTTGCGCCGGCATACACCAGATGGCCGGCGTTGCCGCTTAATCCCTACAGTCCCGGTTCGCTAGGTATGGCCCCGCCTGATCGCTTGCAGAGGAAGTGCTCTTGACTCGCCTCGGATTCGTCCTGGACTCCGGAAGTTGTATCGGATGTCACGCCTGCACCGTCGCCTGCAAGAGCGAACACGACGTGCCGCTTGGCGTGAACCGGACTTGGTTGAAGTATGTGGAGACGGGATCGCATCCCGACACTCAAAGAGCCTTTTCGGTCATGCGGTGTAACCACTGTGACGACGCCCCGTGTATAACCATCTGCCCGACCTCCGCTCTGCATCGCACCGGCAATGGGGTGGTCGACTTTCAAGACGAGGATTGCATCGGTTGTAAAGCCTGTATGAACGCTTGTCCCTACGATGCCATCTACATCAACCCCGAGACGAAGACTGCACACAAGTGCAACTTCTGCAACCACCGCCTCGAGGACGGGCTTGAACCGTCGTGCGTCATCGTCTGCCCGACTCAGGCCATCCGGGTCGGCGACCTCGATGACCCAGACAGCGAGATCGCCCACCTCCACGCCGACGGCGGCTTGGTCCGGTCCCCAGAGCAAAACACGCAGCCGAAGGTCATCTACACGGGCGCTACCGCTTCGTCACTCGACCCGCTGGCTTCGGCCATCGCCCCCGACGGGATGATCTGGGCCGATACCACCCCGGGCCACTCAACCGCCACGCCGGTGGCCCTGTCGGCTGCCCCCGACCGCAACGACGGTGAGGCCATGGCCCGCACCTCCTATACCACCCAACACCCACCGGTCTGGGGGGCGATGGTGTCGGGTTACTTGGTCACCAAGGCGATTGCCGCCGGGGTGATGCTGGTCGCCGCCTTGCTGGTGGCCCTCGGTCACGGCGACCACCGCATGGTCGGCACCGTCCCGGCCATGGTGGCTGGGGCCTTTCTGGTTGCTACGGGCGCCCTACTGGTCGGTGACCTCAAGCAGCCGAAGAGGTTCTGGTACATCATCACGAAGGGAAACCGCACCTCTTGGCTGGTCAAGGGATCGTATGTGTTGGGGGCTTTTGCCAGTTGCCTGGCCGCCTGGTGGCTCGCCGGCTTGGCCAACGCTGGCGGCGCCTTGCCGTGGCTGGCCTTGCCCACCGTGGGGCTGGCACTCGGAACTGCCGGGTACACGGCGTTCCTTTTCGAGCAGTGCGAGGGTCGCGACCTCTGGCAGCAGCCCATTCTGTTGCCGTTACTCCTGACCCAGGCCGTGGTAGCTGGCGGAGCCACCTACTCGGTTCTCGACCTCCTCTTTGACGTGCCTGGCACGGCCACCGTCCAGTGGACGTTGCTGGGCGGGTTGGTAACCAATGGCCTCCTCGTCTTTTTCGAAATGAGGGGTAGCCACTCCCGCCACGTGACTATGGCGCTAGCTGAGATGACCGACGGCATCGGGCGACGGTCGTTCCGCCAGTGGCGCCTTGACGGCCTCGTCATGCCCCTCGTCCTCGTCGTGGTGTCAATCGCCCTCGGCGCTGACGACCCACTTCTTCCTGCCGTGGCCGCGCCCTTTGTGCTCCACGGTTTATACGCCTATGAGGATGCCTACGTGCGAGCCGGCCAGACCGTGCCCCTCTCGTAGATCTCCTCGACGATCCCCCGGTAACCCGATGACTAACACGCTGTCCAGCTATCCACCCGAAGAGACCTGGGACCATGTTGAATCCCTTGACCCGGCCGCCTGGCCGAAGAAGGTTCGTCGCGCCCACCGCCTGGTGCCGACCACGTGCTTTAACTGCGAGGCCAACTGTGGCCTCCTTGCATGGGTCGACAAGAACACCGGGAAAATCACCAAGTTCGAGGGCAACCCGGTGCACCCGGCAAGCCGGGGCCGCAACTGCGCCAAGGGCCCGGCCACCATCAACCAGGTAGAGGACCCCGAGCGGATCCTCTGGCCCATGAAGCGGGTTGGCGAGCGCGGCGAGGGCCTATGGGAGCGCATCACCTGGGAGCAGGCCCTCGACCAGATCGGCAGTCGCATTGGTACCGCCTTCCGTGAGGACCGTCACCACGAGGTCATGTACCACGTGGGACGGATGGGCGACGACAGCTACATGGAACGGGTGCTCCACAGTTGGGGAATCGACGGCCACAACAGTCACACCAATATTTGTTCCAGCGGTGCCCGGGTGGGCTACGCCTCTTGGATGGGTTTCGATCGCCCGTCGGCCGACTTTGCCAACGCCGAGGTCATCTTTCTCATCTCGTCACATCTCGAGGCCGGGCACTACTTCAACCCGCACGCCCAGCGGATAATCGAGGGTCAGAAGAACGGCGCCACCGTCGTGTGTGTCGACCCGCGCCTGTCCAACACCGCAGCCAAGGCCGATTACTGGTTGTCGCCGTGGCCGGGCACCGAGGCGTTCCTTCTACTCGCCATCGCTCGTCTCCTGCTGGAGGCAGAGACTTGGGACGCCACGTTCTTCGAGCGGTGGGTCAACTGGGAGACTTTTCTTCGGGAGACGCGCCCCGACCTGGACTGTACTTTCGCCAACGTACGACAGGCGCTCATTGACCAGTACGTGGAGTACACGCCGGCCGAGGCAGCCCGAATATGCGGCGTTGAGGAGTCGACCATCCGCGAGGTGGCAGCGGTCATCGGCCGTGGCCTCGGGAAGTTCGCCTCGCACACGTGGCGGGCTTCGTCGGCCGGGAACGAAGGCGGTTGGATGGTGTCACGCTGCCTCCAGTTCCTCAACGTGCTGACTGGCTCAGTCGGCACGGAGGGTGGTACCAACGCCAATGGATGGAACAAGTTCATCCCAATTACACCCATCCACCCTGAACCACAGGCTCGGTGGAACGAGCTGCAGTGGCCAATCGAGTACCCGCTCACTCACCACGAGTTGTCGATCCTTCTTCCCCACTTCCTGAAGGCCGGTCGGGGTCGCATCGACACCTACTTCACCCGCGTCTACAACCCACTGTGGACCAACCCCGACGGCTTCACTTGGATGGAGGTGTTGCGTGATCCGGAGCTGATCGGCTGCCACGTTGCGCTGACGCCCACCTGGAACGAGTCGGCTTGGTTTGCCGACTACGTGCTACCCATGGGTATCGCCTCGGAGCGCCACGACGTGGCCAGTTTCGAGACCCACAACGGCCGGTGGATCGGCTTTCGCCAACCGGTGGCTCGCCGTCACCACGAGTTGGACGGCGAGACGTTCGACCGCACGTACGAGGCCAATCCCGGAGAGGTGTGGGAGGAGCAGGAATTCTGGATCGATTTGTCGTGGCGGATTGACCCTGACGGATCGTTGGGCATCCGCTCGCAATTCGAGAGTCAAGATGAGCCAGGCACCCCGTTGACCTTGGACGAGTACTACACGATGCTTTTCGGGGGCTCGGTTCCCGGGCTACCGGAGGCCGCCGAGGCCGTCGGCCTCACCCCGCTGGAGTACATGAGGCGCAAGGGTTCCTTCTCACTGCCCGGCGATCAGTACCGGGTATACGAGCGGGACGTGCCCGCAAGCGACCTAGCCGGGGCCGAGCGCGACGCTGGTGGCGTTTGGCGCCGACCGGGTACCGCCGGCTCGCACACGTCGTTGGAGGACATCCGAGGGCACATGCCTTTCATCGGCGACGGCTCGCCGGCGATTGATTTGGACGGACAGGCCAAGTTCGGGTTTCCCACGCCGTCCAAGAAGCTGGAGTTCTTCTCGGAGACGCTGCGCGACTGGGGTTGGCCCGAGTACTCGATGCCGGCCTTCATCAGGAGCCAGGTCCACTGGGAGGACCTAGACATGTTGGCCGGCGAGCGGATCCTTGTGCCCACCTTCCGCATTCCGACCCTGATCCACACCCGGTCATCCAACAGCCAGTGGCTGAACGAGATCAGCCATCGCCACCCGCTGTGGCTCCACCCGTCGGATGCCGAGAAGTTGGGCATCGAAGAAGAAGGCCTGGTGCGGATCACCACCCGGACCGGTCACTTCGTGATTCACGCCTGGCGGACCGAGGGTATCCGGCCAGGCGTGGTGGCGGCCAGCCATCACATGGGTCGGTGGCGCCTCGAGGATGATGCTGCCCGGTCTTGGGGGGCAGGCAAAGCCTCGATCGAGCGAGACGACGACGGTCGCTGGCGCCTGCGGCGAGAGCGCGGCCACGTGCCCTACGAGAGCGCGGAGCCTGACACTGGGCTGATCTGGTGGACCGACACCGGCGTGCACCAGAACCTGACCTTCCCGGTCCAGCCCGACCCGATCAGCGGTATGCACTGCTGGCTGCAGCGGGTCACCGTGGCCCCGGCCGAGCTAGGTGACGCCTACGGCGACGTGGTGGTCGATACAGCAGCCTCGCACCGGATCTTCGAGGAGTGGTTGGCTAAGACCCGGCCTGGCCCCGGCCCGGGGAACTTGCGGCGGCCGCTTTGGTTCGCCCGCCCGGTAAAGCCCGCTGCCACGGCCTACCGGTACTCGTCCTCGGAATCGGCCTAGAGATAGGCATTTGCGGACAGGTCAGCGGGCACCACCGAATCGACCACTGCCCGCAAGGTCGCCTCGAACACCGCTGGCAGTTCGGCGGGCTCGGTGAGGGCCTCGCGTGTTGCCGGATCCAGATCGGAAGCTCCGTCGTCGTCTACGAGGACAGTGGTGCGCTGGAGCGCCTCGGGCGTGAGGTCGGCGCGCAGCGCAGCAACGATGAAACCGCCGACGCAGGCGGTGATGGCCCGCATGGCGTCGCGAGCAGCGGCACCGATCACTCCGGCGGCTTCCAACTCGCGAGCCATGGTCAACTCCAGGCGGCGAGCATGCAGCGTTGATGCGCCGTGTTCGGCGGCTAGGCGAGTGACCTCTCGGTGTTCGAGTGATGTCCGCCAGATGAGGCGGGCCACATCGAGCACCCGTTCGCGGGCGGTGTCGCCAGCGACCGGGGTGCGGCCCACTCGCTCGCCGTGGCGCCGGACCACAGCGGTAACCAGTTCGTCGCGGTTACCGACGTGCCAATAGATGGTTGTAGTGGCCACGCCCAGTTCGGTGGCTAGACGACGCATGGTCAATGCCTCGGCACCTTCAGCCTCCACGAGTGCCAAAGCGCGGTCGAGAATCTCGTCGGCTTCTATTCCGGCACGTCGGCCCGTGCCGTTGGCTCCGTTCCCGCTAGCCATTTTCGTCTTTCCTTCGCATTGCTCGTCTTCGGGTTACTGGAATCTGGTTACCCGGCGTCGGTCTTTCTGGTTTGCCATCGGGCAAATTCTCTGCGACAGTGTACAAGAATTAATGTAACGGTGTTCAAGAGCTTCCCGGCTGGGGACCGCTCGGACCCGCCGAGCGAGGGAGCCATCTGTCATGGAGCGAGAGGTCAGCACTGGGAACGAGCCGTACATCATCGTCTCGTCCGACACCCACGCCGGCCTGCAGTGCGAGCAGTACCGCGAATACCTCGATCCAGTCCTGCACGCCGAGTTCGACGAGTACGTGGCCGAACGTCACGAGCACCGACGCATCTCTGAGGAGCTCAACGGCGAGTTCGTCAAGCAGTGGGAGAGCGAGAATGAGTGGGGTCTGAAGGGCGCCTATGACCCGGAGGTCCGTGATCCCGTGCTGGACGCCGACGGCGTGGCCGGCGAGATCATCTTCGCCGACGGCGACGCCGTTACCGGCCAGGAGTCCCCACCCTTCGGCGCCGGCTTGGCCGCCGGACAGATCACCGATGCCCGTCAGGCCTTCGGCGGCGCTCGCGCCCACAACCGCTGGCTGGAGGAGTTCTGCGCCACCGACCCGGTACGTCGGGCGGGTGTGGCGCTCGTGCCTGTGGTCCACGACGTTGACGAGGCCGTCAAGGAGGTTGAGGCCCTAGCCGGCAAGCCTGGTATCCGGGGTGTGATGGTTCCCACCTTGTGGCATGACCACCCGCCCTACGGCTCCGACCACTACGACCGGTTCTGGGCCGCGTGCGCTGATGCAGGCTTGGTCGTCCACACCCACTCTGGGGAGGCCGACTTCGAGGCCTACGGCGAGAACGTTGCCATGTATATCTCCGAGGTCCCGTTCTGGACCCACCGAATCCTTTGGCAACTCCTGTTCTCGGGCAAGTTCGACAAGTACCCGAACTTGAGGTACGCAGTCGTGGAGTGCGGCTCGTTCTGGGTGGGCGACCTGCTATGGAAGGCCGACGTGAACTTCGGAGCCAGCTTCAAGGTCAAGAAGATGGGTTCCCGGATGAAGGGTCTCATCTCCCGGTTGCCATCGGAGTACTTCGGCGACAACGTCTTCATCGGCGCCTCGACCATGTCGCGCGAGGAGGTGCGACGACGTCACGTCAACGGCATTGACGCCCTCATGTGGGGCACCGACTATCCGCACCCCGAGGGATCGTGGCCCAATACCCGGTCTCGCCTCAAGAACGATTTCCAGGATGCCACCGTCGAAGACACCCGACGTCTCCTCGGCCTCAACGCGGTGGACTGCTACGGCCTCGACGAGTCCGGCCTGCAGGCGGTCGCCGATCGAATCGGTCCCACCCCGGAAGACTTGGGCCAGTCGCTGGACGCCCGCACACCGCCCGACGCCATGCGAACGGCCCGCTGGTGGCTGGATGAGTATGGCTGCAAGATGCAGTACGCCTGAACAGGAGCAGGACAAGGAACGCGAAAGGGAAGGAACTACGAGTGATGAGTGAACACCACGTGGTGATCTCGGCCGACACGCACTGTGGGGCTGACCTGTGGGATTACAAGGAATACCTACCGTCGAAGTACCACGAGGACTTCGATGTCTGGGCCAAGGCCATTAAGGAGGGTGAGCGGCGGACTGCCGAGGCATTCAAGGACGCCGAACGCTCTCCGCTCAACGTAGGCGTCGACGGCGACCCGGCCGTGGACGGCAACCGCAACTACGACTCCGACCGCCGCCTAAGGGAGCAGGAAGCCGACGGTGTGGTCGCTGCAGTGTTGTTTCCCAACACCCAACCCCCATTCGCCCCAGCGGCGGCCAGCCAGTTCGAGGCCCCGGCCTACAGCGAAGAGATGGACCACCGGTGGGCAGGCCTGAAGGCCCACAATCGCTGGCTCCTGGACTTCGTGTCCCTGGCTCCTGAGCGTCGAGCCGGCATCTGCCAGATCTTCCTAGGCGACGTGGAGGGTTCGGTGGCCGAGATCGAGTGGGCGGCCGAAAATGGCCTGCGCGGTGGAATCCTCGTTCCCGGTACACCGCCCGACTCGCCCTTCGAGCCGCTGTATGCCAAGAAATATGAGCCCATCTGGGCAGCTGCCGAAGCCTGCGAACTTCCTCTTAACCATCACTCCGGTGGGGCCACACCCAGCTTCGGCAACCACTTTCCAGCCTCACTGGCCATGTTCATGCTCGAGGTGACCTGGTGGAGCCAGCGGGCCTTGTGGCATCTCATGTTCTCGGGCGTCTTCGAACGTCACCCCGATCTCCAGTGGGTCAACACTGAGAGCGGTACAGCCTGGGTGCCCGAGACGCTGGCCAAGCTGGACTCGTTCCATGAGCGGATGAAGTACTCCGAGTACGGCTCGGAGGCCATCTTCGGTGGCCTAGCGGTGGCCGAGATGTCCCTGAAGCCCAGCGAGTACTGGCAGCGCCAATGCCACGTCGGGGCCAGCTTCCTTCGGCCCAGTGAGACCGAAGTGGTGCGCGAGATTGGCGTCGAGAAGGTCATGTGGGGATCTGACTACCCGCACATTGAAGGCTCGCATCCCTACACCGACGAGCACCTGCGCCTCACCTTTGGCCGGATGAGCGAAGATGAGACGACCCAGTTGCTGACCACGAACGCAGCCCGCCTGTATCGGTTCGACGTGGCGGCCTTGCAGGCCTTGGCCGACGAGCACTGTCCGACCAAGGCCCATGTGGCTTCCGGCATCGATTATGCCGAGGTCCCCGACACAGGCAAGGGCTGTCCAGGTATGGCACCACAGAATCAGGTTCCCCCGGTTCCGATCGCAGTCGGCTGATGACACCCGCATCAGGGGACCTAGAGTTTTTGGAGGTGGCCGGCACGGTCGCCGTGGTCACCGGTGGAGCAAACGGCATCGGCCGGGGCATCGTTAGGGCCCTGCTGGAGGCCGATGCCACCGTCGTTGTTGCTGACGTCGAACAGGACGTGCTCGACACCACCGTGGCTGCGCTATCGGCCAGCCACCCGGGGCGAATCAGCGGTGTGGTCACCGACGTGTCCGACGAGGCATCCACCGACGAGCTGGCTGCCCACGTTTTTGCTCTACACGGACGGTGCAACCTGTTGTTCAACAACGCTGGGGTGGGTTCCGGTGGTGGCGGGCGAATGTGGACGCATGAACCCAACGACTGGCGATGGTGCTACTCGGTCAACGTGTTCGGCGTGGCCAATGGGATCATGTCGTTCGTGGGCCGGATGTTGGAGTCCGGTGAGCCCGGTCACGTTGTCAATACCTCGTCGGGCGACGGCGGTTTTGCTCCGGTGCCCAACGCCGGTGTTTACGCCTCCTCTAAGGCCGCGGTCAGTTGCCTTACTGAGGCGTTGGCCCACCAACTGGCCGAGGACTCCGACCGGGTGGGGGCGTCGGTCTTTTACCCGTCGGGTGGTCTGATGGACACCGGCCTGTTTACCTCTCAGCGGAACCGTCCGGCCGGGTTAGAGCGAGTAAGGGGCGGGACCGGCCGGTCGCCAATGACCTTTCAACAGATGAAGGACCTTTTGGAGAAGGCTGGCCGCGACGTGAAGGTGGCCGACCTCGACGAGATGGGCCGCTGGGTGGTCGATTGCACCGCGCAGCGGCAGTACATCATCGGGCGCGACTTGGATCACACAGTCGACTTGCTGCACCGCCGGGCCGACGCCATTGGCGCCCTGAACCTGCCTCCCCATCACCAGATGGGGCTCTGAGGTTGATCCCCTCGAACAGTCTTCGTCTTCTAGCAGAACCGAACCTCTAGCGGGAATGGGTGCCTGACAGCCTTGTCGCTAGGCCTTCGTCGTTGGCCGGTCGGCTGCGGGACAGAAATGCCCCGGCATCGGCAAGGATGAACTGCCCGGTCACGCAGCGGGCCAGGTCGCTGGTCAGGAAGACGGCCATGCGAGCTAACTCGTCGTGGTCGACCATGCGCCGGAGCGGGGTCGACTCCACCAGGGCGGCAACGCGTTCCTTGGTGAACGCCGCGGCCACCGTTTCGGTCAGCGTGGTGCCCGGTGCCATGGCGTTAACCCGGATTCCGTCGGGGCCCAACTCGACGGCCATGGTGGTCACCAGATGGTTCAGGGCTGCTTTGGCCGCCGCGTAGGCACCGTTGTAGGGCGCCGGGCGAGTGGTCTCGCCCGACGTTACGAAGAGGATGACGCTGTCGCCCGATCCGTCGTCGGGACGGCCATGGCCTTGGCGGGCCAGGATCGCTTCGGCGGCGGCCCGCCCGCAAAGGGCAGCCTGAATCAGGTTCTGGTCGACGATGTCGCGCCAGTCGTCGCCCCAGGTATCGGTGAACGGTCGGGGTCGCCTCCCCTTTGGGAGCATCCCCACGTTAGCTACGGCTACGTCGAGGCTGCCCATGTGCTCGACGGTGGTCGCCACCATGGCTTCCACAGATTCATCGTCTCGGCAGTCCGCGGGCACGGCCACAGCGGAACCACTCCCGTTCCCGGCTTTGGCCTCGGCGTTGATCTCCGAAGTGACGGCCTCGGCGCGCTCGGGGACCAGATCGTTGACGGCCACCGAGGCGCCGGAACGGGCCAGCCAGCGGGCGATCTCCCGGCCTATGCCGGCGCCCGCACCGGTGACCAGCGCTCTTCGTCCTGCGTGGTTAATCGAGATGCTCATCGTGCGCTTCCTTCCAGCGTTCGGCCCCCAGTCAGCAGGGCTAGCACCTCATCGACCACATTGTCGGCGCGACGTCGGATCTCGTCGGGATCGACGCCGCCAATGGGGTGGGCCACCGACACCATCCGCAAGTCGGGAAGGCCAAGTTCGGTAGCTGTCTTGGTCGCCAAGTCGCTCAGGGCATTGGTGGTCACCAGTACAGTTGGTCGGCCGGTCTGCTCAAGATGAACGGAGTCGTGGACACTCCACGACGTGCAACTCCCTCAATCGGCAGTGCCGGTGAGGATGACGTCCACCTCCTCGGTCAACAGGCCAAGGACCTGATCTTCGCAGGCAGTGGCCGCGTTTTTGGTCTCCGTACGGACCACGTTTGCTCCGGTGCGGTCCGCCAGTCTTTCAGCGAGTTGTCCTAGAAGCACATTGGCGTTGGGCTTTTGGTTGTCCAAGATGCCGATGCGCCGTCCAGCCAGGACCGCAGGCGACGGGGCCAACTGGGCCGGTGGTTGGGCGACGCCCCCATCGGGTCGGTAGATGAGCACGGTCAGTCTCCTAGTTCGTGAATGGGAAGGGTGACGCTGCGAGTCATGCCCCAACTGGGGACCACAGAGCTGTGTTTGCCGGGCCCGCCAACGACCATGATCCGTATGTTGTCGGGGTGCTCCGTCATGGGTACGAGTTCGTCGTTGGCCAACTGGTCCATCCACGGAGCCCAGGCCCGCAGGCCGAAGGCACGCTTCAATTCGGTGGCCGGCAGCCGGGCCTTCTGGAACAGGTAGGACGACACGTCGCGGCGCGACCAGCCAGCGACCGCACAGGTGGCGGCGTGCTCGGGGCACAGCAGTACGAAGTGCTCGCCCTGACTGATGCAGGCGTTGTTCTGGGCGGTAGTGGCCATGGCTGATGCCACCTTGTCGAGAATGCGGATCGGGTCGTCGGACTCCATGTCGTGCACGTTGTGGGGAGCTTCACCGCAGTGGACGGTCACCGCGGAGGGGGCGTCGACGCCAACTGCCGATGGGTAGATGGGCCACGGCGAGGCATCAGCGTTCTCGGCGAAGCAGAGCCCATATTTAGCCGGACCTCCCTGTGTTGAGGCGTCGCCGTCACCGGGGGTGGCCCCGGCCACGTGGAGGAGCACTAGGCGCAGGGCACGACCGGTGGTGGCGTTGGCCCGGTTGCCGGGCCCCAGAGCACCGCGACCGCCGTGGTAGCCGGCGCTGCGGGCCACCTCACCGTGAACTACGACGAGAGGCGCCACGTTGTGAGTGGTGGCGTTCACGCCCCGCAGGTTCACCTCGGGGTGGGCTAGGGCCCGCACGGCAGTTATCAGGACCGGCAGGTGCTCGGGGCGGCAACCGGCCATTACCGCGTTAACGGCCAGGATCCGTCGGGTGGCTTCGCCGAACCGGGGAGGGAGGACGGCCACCACCTCGTCGGGGTCGGTTCCCGGACTACCGGTGAGCATGGCTTCGACTCGTGTGGGGGTTGGGGCGACCATTGGCAGCCCATCGCCCCAACCGTGCTCAGCTAGAGCTTCGACGAGGTCGGAGCCGTCTACTTGGAGGAGATCCTCGGACACTGTGTCTACAGTCATTAGACACTAGTCTGACAGATGTTGACAGCCGGGCCAAGGTCCGGTTGAATCGATAGGGATGGCGGCACGTCGCGGGGTCACGGCCGAACAGGTGGTTGAGGCTGCGCTTTTCTTGTTGGACGAGGTTGGACGGGTCGATGCAGTGCGTCCCTCGTCGGTGGCAGGACGACTCGGCATCCGCAGCCAGTCGCTCTATGCCCATGTGGAGGGAGTTGGTGGCCTGCGGCGCCTGCTAGCCCTGCGATGCCTCAGCGAACTGTCCGAGGTGGTCACGATGGCTGCCGTCGGCCGGTCGGGACGTGACGCGGTGGAGGCCATTGTCCGGGCTCAGCTGGACTTCGCGTTCAACCATCCAGGTCGGTTCGAAGCCGCTCTCCACCCGCCGGGCGACGACCCTGATCTGGTCGCGGCAATCGACAGGGCTGGTAGTCCACTCCGTAATGTTCTGGCTGGCCTCGGCCTCGACGACGAGATCCGGGTTCACTGGGTCCGGCTTCAACTGGCTCTGACCGTGGGCTACTCGTCTCTGGTTCGAGACGGTCGGCTTACTCTTTCTCCGGAACCGTCGACCACCGTCGAATACCTAGTGATGGCGCTGCTTGACCAGTTGTCCGATTTGTCATCCGACTAGCCGCCTGTAGGACAGGAGATTGCTCGCACACAACGGGTCACCAGCCGCTCTTCTTGTCCCTCCTGTCGACTCTCTCGGCCGTCCCGTGATGGACCGTCGAGAGGACTGCGTCTACCGTCGCGTGGGAAAGGCGAATTTGAGGGGGCAGGTGCCATGCGACGACTGACGAGCATTCGGATCGGAGTGCTGCTGGTGATCGTTCTCGTGGCAGCGGCCTGCGGTGAGGGGGAGTCGGCCGACCCGGCCCCGACCACGGCAGCACCGACGACGGTGGCACCGACCACGACGGTGGCATCGACCACCACTGAGCCATCTGACGAGCCGCTGGTTACCACCACCACCGCAGCACTGACGACGGTGGCACCGACCACGACGGTGGTATCGACCACCACTGAGCCACCTGACGAGCCGCTGGTCACCACCACTACCACTGCACCGGTCGAGACCACGACCACGACCATCGTCCTTACTAACTCGTTTCGGGGTGTCACGGCCGAGACCATCAAGCTCGGATTCGCTTCGATCGACTTCGAGTATTTCAACGAAACCTTCGGCTTCAACCTCACCTACGCGAACTACGACGACACGGTCAACGTGTATGTCGACCACATCAACGCAACGGGAGGGATAGTCGGCCGGATGGTCGAAGTGGTCCATGCCCACTTCCTTCCCGTCGGCCCGGTGACTGCCGAGGCGGCCTGTATCGAACTCACCCAGGACCACCAGGTGTTCGCCGTAATGAATGGATTCGCTGGGCCCGGGGCTGAGAACGTCAACGCCTGTTTCAGCGCCATCTACGACACGATCCTGGTGGGTGGTAAGCCGACCCCAGAACAACTTGAGCAGTCGACCGCTCCATGGATCTCCTACGACATCAGCCTCGGCCGCCGTGGTCGGGCCTTCGTGAACCTGCTGGAGGAGACTGGAGAACTCAGCGGCCTCGGACCGATCATGGTTTTGGGCGCCAACGCGGAGTACGAGCCGATGATGGCCGATGTCGCAGATGCATTGTCGTCGGCGGGAGCCGTCGTACCGATCTCTGTAGCTAACCCCGACACGGGTGACGAGATGGCGACGATCGCCTACCTTGAGGTGCTCCTAGAGCGAGCCCGCGGGGAGGGCGTGTCCACGATCTTCGTCGTGGGCGAGGCGGAATACGCCCTGCAGTACCTGTTCAGCATGGGCGACGAGTTCACCGTGCTCATCCTCAACGGCGACTCGGCGAACAGTTGGGCCACCGCGCCACCCGAGGGCATTGAGAGGTCTGGCCGCCTGCTCACCAACAAGTCCTTCGAATCGCGTGGGGACGCTGACATGGCCGACTGCCTCAATATTGTCGAAGCCGGCCTCGGCCACGAGGTGCTGTCCCCCGACCTGCTGCAGGAAGGCGAGAAAAACTACTGGGCGGCCCTGCAGAACACCTGCAAGTCATTTGAATTGTTTCGCCACATCGCCGCGGCCGCCGGGCCTGACCTCACGAACGAATCGTTCCGGGCCGCAGCCGAGGCTTTGGACACGTTCTCTTTCACCGGCGTTCCCTACGCCTCGTTGGGGCCGGGCAAGGCAGATGCCCGCGACACCCTGAGCCTCGCCGAGTGGAACCACGAGGCCGGGGTTTGGACAGCGTTGTCGCCTCCGATGAACGTCCGCTAATTCCGTAGTTCTGGGAACCACGCCCGGTTTTTCCGGTGCACTGGTGGTCCGAAACGCGACGATCCCCAGACCCCGGACATAACTACGGTGGCGGAAGGTGTGGGATTCGAACCCACGGTGACCCGGAGGCCACAACGGCTTTCGAGGCCGCCCCATTCGTCCGCTCTGGCAACCTTCCACAGGCGAGGCTACTGATGGTCCCCCGGACTGACCAACCGGCTGTGGTGGGTGGTATGCGGCTGGTTACTGACCTAGGGAATAGATTTCTGATTTCAGCGACGTTCGGTGAAGAATTTTCCGAGAAGGGCCGAACATTCGTCAGCTCGAACACCGATGATGGTTTCCACCTCGTGGTTTAGGCGTGGATCGGCGCCGAGGTGGTAGAGGCTTCCCATGGCCCCAGCGTCTTCGTTAGCTACGCCCCAGACAACGCGGTCTAACCGTGATGCCCATGCCGCACCAGCACACATTGGGCATGGCTCAAGAGTCACTACTAGTGTGGCTCCAATTAGCCGCCAAGTTCCCAGCGCTTTGGCAGCATCTCTAAGCGCGAGGACCTCGGCATGGGCCGTGGGGTCTTCGGTTGTCTCCCGCTCGTTGTGACGACGTGCTATTACTTCGCCGTCAAAAATGACGACGGCTCCGACTGGGACATCACCTACCTTGGCCGCTGCAGCAGCTTCGTCAAGTGCAAGACCCATCCAGGTGTGCAGATCGTTCTGAGCTATGGCTGTTCCCACATGGTGACGATACGCGGACCGGTGGAGCGTGAGGGCACCCGTCCTCGAGCGTGGCGGCCAGGCGATCTGCGGCACTCCAGAGATTCCGCTGAGAGCTGCTGCCTTCCGGCCCTGACTCGGTTCACGGGCTCCGGTCGCACAGGACCCGACCGCCACACTCCAGAACGGGTGCGTTGCAACGATACCCTTGGCGCCCGGATCTCGGCTCCGGTCGGGTTCCGGAGGGATGCGAGAGCGGACGATTCGGCACGCCTGGAACGCGTGTGTGGCTTTACGGTCACCGTGGGTTCGAATCCCACTCCCTCCGCCGAAGGTCGACTTCTGAACTCGGTTGTAGGGTCGGTCTATGGCCTATACATCGCTCTACCGTCGGTATCGGCCCCGTCGGTTCGAAGAGGTCCGGGGGCAGGACCATGTCGTGGCTGCTCTGCGAAATGCGATAGTCGACGACCGAGTACTGCACGCCTATCTGTTAAGTGGCCCCCGAGGCACCGGTAAGACTACAGCGGCTCGAATCCTCGCTAAGGCGCTCAATTGTTCTGCACCAGCGAGCGGCGAACCTTGCTGCGATTGCGCATCATGTGAGGCGATCGACGACGGGACGTCATTTGACCTACACGAACTAGATGCCGCGTCCAACAACAAGGTCGATGACATGCGTGACCTACTAGCCAAGGTGGCTTTAGGGACCCCGGGTCGGACCAAGGTGTACTTGCTCGACGAGGTCCACATGCTGACCTCTGGGGCTGAGAACGCCCTGCTTAAGACCCTCGAAGAGCCGCCGGACCATGTGGTCTTCGTGCTGGCTACCACTGAGCCTCACAAAGTAGTTGAGACGATTCGCAGTCGTTCCCAGCACCTTGAGCTGAACTTACTGTCGGCCAACCAGTTGGAGTCGTTAATCCGTGACGTTGTGGCTGATGCCGGACTTGAGGTTGACGATTCTGGGGTTGCCCATGCTGTGCGGGCCGGCCGGGGTTCGGCGCGCGACGCCCTCTCTGCATTGGACCGTGTAGTAGCTGGCGGAGTTGGTGAGGACGAATCGACTGTTCGCAACCTTCTGGAGGCCTTGACAACCAGTGACGCTGGCGCCGCTCTCGTGGCCCTTGCTGATGGAATCAGTCGAGGGAAAGAACCACGTGTGACAGGGGAGGCACTCCTTGGGGCACTTCGTGAAGCATTCCTGGTGGCCATGGGCGTACCGTCGGCACAGTTGGCTGAAGCTGATCGTGAGCGGGCCGAATGGTTCGCCGCTGAAGTCACCCCAGCGGTCATCACTCGAGCTCTGGAGATTTTAGGAACCGCTCTGGTCGATATGCGCCGGTCGCCGGACCCCCGGGTCGATCTGGAGGTAGCTCTAGTGCGGCTCACCACTAACTTTTCCCCTTCCTCTGGTCACCCGAGCTCTTCGGACACTGCGGAGATCGAAAAGTTGACTCGGCGCGTGGAGCGTCTGGAATCCACTTTGAACTCCTATAAAGCGTCGCCCGACCCTGGCCCAGTCAGGGTTCCATCCAAGGACGCAGCGTCACCACTGCCTCTTTCTTCGACTGGTCCTGCCGCATCGGGTCGCGCCAGGTTGGACGGAACCCGGGCAGCACCCCCGACTCCACCGCCGCCCCCGCCCTCTTCATCCGCCGTGGCTAAAACCTCGTCAACTGCGGAACCCTCATCCTCCGAGGTATCGACTGCTGCTGTCTCGGAAGAGTCCGTGGCCGACTCGAGATCGCCGTCTGTTAGCGCATCTGGGATCGTTCCTAACCGTGATGAACTGGCACTGGCGTGGGCAGACGATCTTCTCGATCGTATGAGTCGCAAGGGTCGGGCCCGGTTCGCGGCAGGCCGGTTTATTGCCTTCGAGGACGGTACGGCGATCATGGCGCTACCCAATGAACCGCATCGGAGGCGGTGTGAGGACATTCGGGGCGAGTTGGAAACTGTCTTGGAAGCACAGTTTGGGATGCCAATACCAGTTCGTCTGGTGGTTGACGACGGTTCGATTCTGCCGAGTGATTCGTCCTCCACAGTTTCATCGTCCCCGGTATCGGGCGACGATGGGAAGACCACCATGGGTGACACCGACTCGGAAGTCGAGGAGGAGACAGATCCGTCGGATCTTGTTGACGCCGACCCTGCGGAGGGATCTGCGGTCGCAGCCGTTACCCGGGTTTTCCCGGGTGCCACCGTCATAGATCCGGACTGATTAGACGGAGGGAGCGGCGATGTATGCGGATGCCGTACAGGCGGTAATTGATGAGTTGGGACGTCTCCCTGGCATTGGACCCAAGTCGGCCCAGCGGTTGGCCTTTCACCTAATGAAACTCCCGACCGAGGATGTATTGCGACTGACGGCCGCAATCGACGAGATGAAGTCACGGGTCCGGTTCTGTGAACGCTGCTTCAATGTGGCCGAAGCCGAATTTTGTCCAGTGTGTGTTGATGACCGTCGCGACGCTTCACTTCTTTGCGTCGTTGAGGAACCGAGGGATGTGGTGGCTGTGGAGCGAACAGGAGGGTTCGCTGGCCGTTACCACGTCTTAGGTGGCGCCATAAGCCCGATTGAGGGGATAGGTCCGGATCAATTACGAGTCCGGGAATTGCTGTCTCGACTCGAACAGGAGGGTGTAGTCGAGGTGATCTTGGCCACCAATCCGAATATAGAGGGCGAGGCGACCGCTATGTATCTGGCAAGACTCTTGGAACCGCTCGGATTAGCGGTGACAAAGATCGCCAGTGGACTACCGGTGGGAGGTGATCTGGAATACGCGGACGAACTGACGCTAGGGCGGGCGCTTGAAGGTCGACGAAAGTTGGACGGAACGTGAGATTAAGTGCGGTCGTAGGTGGTCATTTGGCCGAGTTGCGGGGCCTGTGGACGAATGTGTTCTATACGTGGAAACGCCCCTCGGGGCTTGCGCCTCATCGAGGGGACGTTTCCGAGTTGGGTGGAGGGGTGGTTCCCAACTGTTGCAATCATATTACGACAGTGACGACCGTATGACAAGTCAGGCCAAATCCGGGGCTAGAACGTCATAAGACAGCTGAATTATCCACAGCATCGCCCACCAAATGATTGAGAGTTCTTTCCACAGGCATATCCACAGATATGCCCAGAAAACTATAAAAAACGATGGGAAAGGGTTATTCCCCGACCGGAGGAAGTTCGATGTTGCTGACCCAGATTGATCATGTTGCCATCGCGGTGAATGACCTCGAGGCGGCGGTCGAATATTACCGCCGGGCCTTCGGTGCTGAAGTTCATCACCGCGAGGTGGTCGAACGCGATGGCGTGGAGGAGGTGCTCCTCAAGGTCGGAGAGTCATATCTGCAACTCACCACCGGCCTTCGAGCTGACTCAGCGATCAGCTTGTTCCTCGAGCGACGTGGTGAGGGTATACATCATGTGGGGTACCGGGTGGACAATTGTGCCGAGGCCTTAGCTGCGATCGTCGCTGCTGGAGGCCGGGCTATCGATCCCGAGCCGCGTCCGGGCTCCAGGGGCACAACGGTGGCTTTTGTTCACCCCAAGGGATCGTTCGGCACTCTCATCGAATTGGTGCAGGAGTGATTCGTTTAGCACTGATTGGGCTGTTAACCCTACAGTGGGACAGAGGATGACCGCCGGCCGGATCCCTGTAGTCCATTTGGTCGATGGGACCTATGAGCTTTTCCGGCACCACTTTGCTGTTCCATCCCATGTGACAGCCGAGGGCGTTGAGGTGGCAGCTGTCCGTGCCGTGCTCGGATCGATGCTTCGGCTCCTCGCCGAAGGGGCCACCCACGTAGGCGTGGCAACTGACCGGGTCGTTGAGTCGTTCCGCAACGCCATGTTCGATGGTTACAAGACCGGTCAGGGCACACCACCGGAGTTGTTTGCTCAGTTTCCGCTGCTTGAAGCAGCCCTAGAGGCGCTCGGCCTCACCGTATTCTCCATGGTGGAACACGAGGCTGATGACGCCATGGCAGCTGCTGCTATTCGAGCGGCTGCCGATCCCCGGGTGGGGACGGTCAACATTTGTACCCCTGACAAGGACCTTGCTCAGGTAGTCGACGACGTGGCCGGTATCGCCCAGGTCGACCGTCGAAAGGATGTCGTCTACGACCGTGCCGGTGTGGTTGAGAAGTTTGGAGTCGAACCTGCTTCCATTCCCGATTGGCTTGCCTTAGTTGGCGATGCCGCTGATGGCATTCCCGGACTACCCGGCTGGGGTGCAAAATCCGCCTCGAAGGTATTGGCTCGATACGGCCACCTTGAGGAGATCCCAGACGATCCGAGTTCTTGGGATGTTGCTGTCCGGAGCGCCAACCGCCTAGCTGCAACGTTGGTTGAGCGGTGTGATGAGGCCCTGTTATACCGACGCCTAGCAACGCTCGACCTCAATGCTCCGGTCATGGACGATGTAGAAGAGTTGCGTTGGAGTGGACCTGCCGATCATCTCGAGGCGGTCTGCGCCCATTTAGATGCTTCCCGGGTTGCCGAACGGGCCCGACGTTTGGCTGCCGAACGGACCTGACGTACCGCCTCGCTGGGCTCAGGCAGGATCTACCACTCCAGTCGGCCCGAGCATGTCGTCAACTGCACTGCAGCAGCCACCGAGTCGACCCGTCGCACGATCGAGCGGTTTTCCGCACTTATGAATCCGTCGGCAACTGTCCGATCCAGAAACTCTTCTAGTCCGGACCAGAACCGCGGTCGGTCGACCGGCGAGCAATCCAGTAAACCGATCGGCTTGGGGCTGTTATGGAGGCCGAGTTGGGTCCAGGTGGCTGCCTCAAAAACTTCCTCAAGGGTTCCATAACCACCCGGTAGGGCACAGAACGCGTCAGACCGCTCGTACATGGTGCGCTTTCGCGCATGCATGTCAGTCACTTCGATTAGCTCTGTAAGGCCATGGTGGGCTACCTCGCGACTGAACAGACCGACAGGGATAACGCCCACCGCCCGGCCGCCGGATTCCAGAACAGCGTTAGCCAACGTGCCCATGACCCCGATGCCGGCGCCTCCGTAAATGAGATCCACGTTGGCGGCAGCCAGCGCGGAACCTAGATCTTGGGCAAGAGCGTGAACGGTGTCGTCGCTTCCTGACCGGGATCCACAGAACACTCCAAGTGCCGGTGAAGGCCCCTCGGTTGATTGGGCTTCAGTGGTCTGGTCGTCGGCAGAAGGTGGAGTGGCAACCACGTACAGACGGTACTGCTACTGCCGTTGCTTGATCGGTTCACCGAACGAGCTAGCTGGCGCCGGGACGTTTCGATGCTGACCGGTACGCTCAAAGCATCATGGCCGATCAAACAATGTCTGAACGTCTAATTGGGTTGAATGAGCGACGGGAGGCGGCGATCCATGCCGGTCCGGAACGGGCTGTCCAGCGCCAGCACGACAAAGGGAAGATGCTGGCCAGAGAACGGATTGACTACTTGCTCGACCCTGGTTCCTTCCACGAACTGGACATGTTGGCCCGCCACCGGGCGCATGAGAGTGGCCTCACTGAGCGTCCCTACACTGACGGCGTAATCACCGGTTGGGGCACCATTGACGGCCGAAAGGTCTTCTTGTTCTCGCAGGACTTCACAGTCTTCGGTGGAGCCCTCGGTGAGGTCTTTGCTGAGAAGATTCACAAGGTGATGGATCTGGCGCTAAGCGTGGGTGCGCCGATGATTGGACTCAACGACGGTGCTGGTGCCCGCATTCAGGAGGGCGTGGTCAGCCTCGATGGCTACGGAGGAATCTTCTGGCGCAACGTCCAGTCTTCTGGAGTCATTCCGCAGATCAGCGTGATCCTCGGTCCATGTGCCGGTGGTGCGGTCTATAGCCCGGCCATGACTGATTTCATCTTTATGGTCCGTGAGAAGTCACATATGTTCATTACTGGCCCCGACGTGGTCAAGACGGTTACTGGGGAGGAGGTCACCCTCGAGGAACTCGGTGGGGCGGGTAGCCATTCCACCAAGTCAGGCGTAGCGGCATTCGTCTGTGATGACGAGAAGGAGGTGCTTGACGAGGTGAAGGTGTTGTTGTCCCAATTGCCGTCAAACAACCTTGAGCAGGCACCGATCATTGAATCCGATGATCCAGCTGACCGGCCTTGCCCGGAACTTAATGACCTGATGCCGGACAGTCCCAATATGCCTTATGACATGCGGACCGTGATCGAGACAGTTTTGGACGACGGAGCCTTTCTTGAGTACCACGCGTTATGGGCAAGCAACATCGTGTGCGGCTTCGGACGTCTCGATGGACGTAGCGTCGGTGTCGTCGGGAACCAGCCCATGCACTTTGCGGGGGTGCTCGACATTGATGCCTCGGAGAAGGCGGCTCGCTTCGTGCGGACTTGTGATGCCTTCAACGTTCCGATAGTTACCTTTGTAGACGTACCTGGCTTCCTGCCGGGTGTCGACCAGGAATACGGGGGGATTATCCGGCATGGGGCAAAATTGCTTTACGCCTACTGTGAGGCGACCGTGCCTCGAATTCAGGTGATCACCCGGAAGGCGTATGGCGGTGCCTACGTGGTGATGGACTCCAAGTCAGTCGGCTCCGATCTTTCTTTGGCTTGGCCTACCGCAGAGTTGGCAGTTATGGGTCCGCAGGGCGCTGTTGAGATCGTGTACAGACGCGAACTGCAGGACGCTGCCGATCCAGAGGCTCGGCGAGTCGAATTGGTGGATGAGTACATGGAGAAATTCGCCAACCCTTATGTGGCCGCTGAACGAGGCTATGTGGATGACGTCATCGATCCTGTAGACACTCGGGCCAAGTTGGTGGCCGGTTTGCAGATGTTGGCCAGCAAAGATGAGGAGTCACCTCGCCGCAAGCATGGGAACGTGCCGCTATAGGCAGGGGGTGGTACCGATAGACACTGAGAAGACAGGGATTCGGGTCACGGCTCCAGGAGCTTCGGAGGCCGAATTGGCGGCCATCGCTGCCGCAGTTGAGGCTTTATGGCCAAGTCCGCAGGCTGAGTTGATGGTTCCACCACCTCCGCCGCCTTGGCGATTTTCAGGACGCTGGTGGTACGGCGGAGATCGCATGCGATACGACTTCTGAGCCAATTGGTCAGTTGATTCGTCCGACGGACCAGTCGGGCTCATTTATGTCGACCAGTTCGGTCAGTAGATCAAGGTAATCGGACCGGGGAACCTCTCGTGCCCCAAGACGGGACAAGTGCGGTGTGCACCACTGGACATCTACAAAACGTTTATTCCCACCCCGCATAAGCAGTTTGACCAGTCCATAGAGGGCGACTTTGGAGGCGTCAGTTCGCCAATGAAACATGGATTCTCCAGCAAACAAGCCTCCGATTGAAACTCCGTAAAGGCCCCCCGCCAAGCCGTCCTCGTCCCACGCTTCAATCGAATGAGCCCAACCCAGCTTGTGCAAGTTCTCGTATGCGGTGGTAATCCGGTCGTCGATCCATCTGCGGTCGCGCGTCGGATCAGCACAGGCCTCAACCACTTGGTGAAAAGCGGTGTCCACTCGGACTTCGAACCGGTTTATTGAGCGTCTTAGTGAACGGCTCACTCTCAAGTTTCTCGGGTCCAAGATGCCCCGTGGATCAGGTGACCACCAGGCCATTGGTCCTCCGGGCTCCGTTGGCATGGGAAAGAGGCCGGACCGATAGGCGGCCAACAGCGTTCCAGGCTCGATGTCGGCACCAATGCCGACTACCCCGTTCTCGTCTGCAGTTTCGGCCGGTGGGAACGCCCACGGACTGGGTGGAGGCTCGACAGGTGGTGCCACAGTGATTTGGGAGGCTCTGGCTAGGTTGTCTTCGCCCTGGCGTCAGCCGACTTCAATAGTGACCGATCGGATGAAGACATCGCGTATCAGACCGCCGCCATATGGGGACAAGTCGTCGGTCTGGTACAGACCCATCATCGCAGCTAGGACAGCCCGCCCAGCCTCGTCGGCTTGACCGAAGCGCAGGTAGGTGCCTTGTCCGTCGAGGAGTGAGACCCGTGGACCGGAGCCAAAGAAAAATTGGGCACCGGAGCTATTGGGCCCTGCTGAACGTGCCATGACGAGGTCGCCGGCCTGATAAGTAAACGGACCGGAAAGGCCACCGCCGGCTAGTTTCAGGAACTGACCACCCTCGTCGGGGATGGTGTATCCGGGTCCGGGGTCAGACCAACTGTTGGTGTGCGGTGCGCCGCCTTGGATTATGTCAATAGTTGGGTCGAACCGGAACAGCATCGTGCCGTCGTAGTAGCCGTAGCGGGCTAGGACTACGAAATTATTGACCGTCTCGGGAGTGTTGTGGCGGTCTAGCGCCACGCGTATCTCCCCTTCGGTGGTGTCGAAGACGGCCGTGTACTCCACGCCGTTCTCTAGGCACCAGGTATGCCGGTGGCTGAAGGCCAGTCGGGGAGCATCTGACTTGTCAAGAGCGGGACACGGGTCGACGATTGTCGGGAGGGTGGGTACCGGGGTGGCGGTCTTGCCAGAGCCTCGGCCGGCGGCGACGACGAAGGCCAGACTGCCGACCATCATTAGAGCGACGATTCCAGCAACGATTCGAACTGCTGGCGAACGACTGGAAGCACCACTGTCCCGCGGTGCCCGGGCTTCGTGGCTGATGGGATTTCTACCGTTTCGGCTAGTGGCGGGACGACGCTTCTTTTTTGCCATGCGGCGGCACCCTACCGATGAGGTTCGGTTTCAGTACTCCAGTCTTCATTTAAACGCAGTGCAAAATATCCTGCGTCAGGGCCAGCTAGGGGTGCCGGTAGCGTGGAGCCCCGTGGCCCTCGTCGTCCAGAAGTTCGGTGGCACTTCCGTCGCAGATGCTGAACGCATGCGCGAGGTTGCCGCTCACGTTGCGCGTAGCGTGCGGCGAGGTGACCAGGTGGTGCTTGTGGTTTCGGCCATGGGTAAGGAGACCGACGAGTTATTGCGCCTTGCCGATGAGGTTTCGTCGGTCCATCCGGGACGGGAGATGGACATGCTCGTCACGGCCGGTGAGCGGAAGGCCACGGCGCTGGTCTGCATGGCCCTCCACGACATCGGAATTGATTCGGAATCATTTACTGGCAGTCAGGCCGGCTTCCTGACGGACACGAATCATCGCAATGCGAAGATTCTCGAGGTGCGGCCCGACCGGGTTCGTGCTTCGTTGGAGGCCGGTCGTGTCGCAGTACTGGGTGGCTCGCAGGGAGTTTCCAGCGACCACGAGGTGACTTTTTTGGGCCGGGGTGGTTCGGATACCACCGCGGTGGCTATCGCACACGCCCTAGGTGCTGATTGCTGCGAGCTTTATACCGACGTCACTGGCGTCTATACCACCGATCCACGAGTCGTCCCGACGGCCCGACGAATGTCCAAGATCTCGTTTGACGAACTGCTGGAGATGACGGCCACTGGTTGTCCGAAGCCCTCCATGCGGTCTGTCGAATACGCCCGCACCCATGGGGTGCGTCTCCATGTCCGTTCTGCCTTCACCTGGCAGGAAGGAACGTGGGTCGATGAGGAGGAACCCGAAATGGAACAAGCCATCGTCTCGGCGGTCACCCACGACACGTCCGAAGCCAAGATGACACTTGCTGGCGTGCCCGATCGTCCAGGGGTAGCAGCCACCGTGTTTCGTGCGTTGGCTGATCAGCAAGTCAATGTCGACATGATCGTGCAGAACGTGTCAGACCACGGCGTGACCGATATCTCATTCACCGTCCCCCACGCTGATTTGGCCCGCGCTTTAGAGCACACCGAACTCTTGGCGACCGAGGTTGGCGCGGCCGGAGTGTCTTCGGACGACACGATCGCCAGAGTTAGCGTGGTGGGTGCGGGTATGCGTTCGAATCCAGGTGTAGCCGCCACGATGTTCGAGACGCTTTCTGTCTGTGGTGTGAACATCCAGATGATCTCTACTTCGGCGATCCGAGTGAGTTGCGTAGTTGACGGTGAACAAGTGGAAGAGGCGGTGCGCGCTCTCCACGAGGCCTTCAGTCTGCACGAGGCCTGACTAGTGCCGGCTTTTCGCCGGAACTCCCTGTCTCCGATGACTTCTACGCGCCGTCCGGAGGACGAAGGCGATTCGAACATGAACTTTACGCGCAAGGTACTGCCCCGTTTTTTTCTCCCTTTAGCTCTCCTTTGGGTCCTCGGCTCAGCCGTCGCAGCCTGTGGTTCGTCAGGTGCTAACACCTTTCCGGATCTGACCCTAGAGGCAACCACCGCCGCGAGTTTGGCCGTCTCAACTACCACAGTTACGGCGGCGGAAGCCCGGAGCGGATTCGTTACTGATGTGGCTGCTGCGACGCCGGTCCTCGACAGCCTTACTGATGCCGATCTGGGCTGTGTGGCTGATCGACTTTTAGTCGACTTGGAACCCGCAGAGGTAGTGACCCTCACTCGGAATGGTCCCCGACCCGACCAAGCGCGCCTTACGGTCAGTGCTTTGCGCCAGTGTGAGTTGGTAATTCGGCTGGTGGCCCTTGGAATGGAGCAAGCCATCGCCGAAGATTCCTTAATACCCCAAATGGACGTTCACTGTTTGCTAGATGGGTTGACCGACGAAGATCTTGTGCCGGTGCTCGAAGCCCGCTTTGCCTCGGGATCGGTAGATCTCGGCGATCGAGAAGTAGACAACCTGCTGGCTGATACGCCGATCATGGCTAATGCCCTGAGGTGCATGGTCACTTCCGAGATGGGCGGTGATGCCGAGTCCTCTCCAGTATGCGCCGGACTGGCTGACCGCCTTGGCGACATGATGACGACTCTGCTGGTTGTAGAGACTGAGTCGGCGGAGGAACTTGACCCGCTTGATCTGCTGGTCATGTTCCAGATGACCGACGAGATTTTCGCTTGGTTGATTGACGAGGTTCCCAAGGAGCTACGGGTCGATGCAATCCTAGTTCATCACACAAGTCGCCGGATTGTGGAGTTGATGGCAGAGACCCTTCAAACGACCGTCGATGAAGAAGCCGAAGGAGATGGTGGCGCCCGTTTGACGGCGTTGTTGGGCGCGATGACACGCATTGAGGCCGAACTGTCTAGGAACTGGGATGAGGTGGACGCAGCCAACGACCGCCTTCAGGACTGGGCGTTCTCAACCTGCGGAGAGACGTCTTCGATGCTGTTCGATTTGCTCGCTGGGACCGGGCCTTCCACCTGATGACCCAGCAGTACTGGATATTGCGTGGCCTCACTGTCGCTGGGCTGGTTCTCGGGATTACCAGCACGGTCGCCTGTGGCAGTGGAGGAAATCCCTCAGTTAGCCCGGGTCCGACCACCACAATGGTCGAAGCTGCCAAAGTGTCCGAGCTAAGGACCAACACGCCGTCGACGACGGCTCTGGCCGCCACTACCACGGTGCAATCGGCGTCCCCGTCAAATGACCAGATGAAGCCCTCAGTAGAGCCAGGTACAACTCCAGCGCCACCGACTTCCCTTGCAGGTGGTCCAATTCCCGAGGCACCGGGATGGTTCTGTGCCGAACTCGCTTTCGAGTCGGCTGAGTTGGTGCTTGAGGTAGAGGCAGTCCTCCCTGAGGATGGCGGAATCGATGCTCGTAGTCAGCACGCGTTGCTGCTCGCTACGCGGAACCTACTTGCCTGGACAAACAACCGTGTACCCGATGAACTGCGGCCAGACGTTGGCCTCCTCAATCGGGTGTACGCCGATTTGGGGGTTGAGTTGGATCGCCTCGATGCCGAAACGGTGACAATGCCCAGGCTCCAGGCTCTGGTTTTCGCCTACGTCGTCGATTCGCCAGTGGTTGATGGTGTCGAACTGGATCTCTCAGCCCGACGTCTTGCTGCTTATGTTGATCAGTCCTGTGGACACGGCTACCCGATAATGGAAGCCATGACTGACCTATTTGACCCCACTCCAGAGGAGCAATACCTGAGTGGCGAATCCTAGACGGACCCTAGAGGGGTCGTCGCTAGTCTGAAGCCCATGGATATCGCAGTCGTTGGGGCCACCGGTCAGGTCGGTGGGGTCATCAGGACTCTGCTTACCGAGCGTGCTTTTCCCTTGGCGAACCTTCGATTCTTCGCGTCGGCCCGCTCGGCAGGTTCCACCATTATCTGGGGTAATCGGGAGATTGTCGTCGAGGACACTGCTACTGCGGACTGGTCGGGTATCGATGTGGCCCTCGTTAGTGCCGGCAAAACCGCCTCTCTAGAGCACGCACCGAAGATGGCGAGTGCAGGCGTCATCGTCATAGATAACTCGTCGGGTTGGCGTATGGATCCCGAGGTTCCACTTGTGGTGCCCGAGGTGAATTCCGACGCGCTGGACGACATCCCCAAAGGCATCGTCGCCAATCCCAACTGCACGACCATGGCCGCCATGCCAGTGTTAGCACCTCTTCACGCTGAAGCCGGTCTGCGGTCAATAACCGTGGCGACCTACCAGGCAGTGTCGGGTGCTGGATTGGCAGGTGTTGATGAATTGGCCAGTCAGGTCCTAGCAGTTATGGAAGGTGCTCCGGCGTTGGTGTACGACGGTCGTGCCGTCGACTTCCCTGAGTCATCGTCATTTGCCCGGACTATCGCATTCAACGTTTTGGCTCATGCCGGTTCGTTTGTTGACGACGGCCGGGGAGAGACCGACGAAGAGCAGAAGCTACGCAACGAGAGTCGCAAGATCCTCGGTATCCCAGATTTGTCAGTATCTGGAACCTGTGTGCGGGTTCCAGTTTTCACTGGGCACTCACTCTCGGTTCACGCCGAGTTCAATCGACCCCTGTCCTCGGAGAAGGCAACAGAATTGCTGGCCAATGCCCCCGGTGTGACGCTTGCGGATGTGCCGACGCCATTGGATGCTGCAGGAGTCGATGACACCATCGTGGGTCGTATTCGGGCCGACGACACCCGAACTAACGGCCTAGCGCTGTTTCTATCGGGTGACAATCTCCGCAAGGGTGCCGCCCTCAACACCATCCAGATCGCCGAGGAAATCCTTCGCCGGCGCTGATGTGGTCTCCCTGTCGCCGGCGATCCAATCGATCTAGCCGAAAGTCCGGTCAGGGTGGATCGGTGACGTAGCGTTCCATAGCATCGTCAAGGGATAGGTCCAGTTGGTTGGCGAGGCTGGCTAGCCACGCCAGTACGTCACCCAATTCGTGGAGTTGTTCGTCGGTTGTCCCCTTCCGGGTGGCTTGGGCCAGTTCGCCAAGTTCTTCGCACAACCAGGCCACCGTGGCTGGCACGCCGCGAGCACGGTCGACCTGACCGTAGAGGTCTTCCATCAGTGCTTGTACCTCTGATAGTTCCACCGCGGCGACGGTACCGGTCAAATCGCAGGTCAGTGGGTATCCACCCATCGCGCGTACGTTCGATCCACACTCAGTAGGTGTCCAACGAGTCCCCGAACCATTATGGCCCGCGCTCTGGAGACGGCTGGTACGACGACCTATTGACTGATCAACAGGCGACTCAGATCCTGCGAATCCTTGACGCTCTCGACGAACTGGAGGCTGCCTCGTTGAAGATGATTCGGGCGGAACTGGAATGCGGCCCTGTGCTTGACGGTTTGATCGCTGATCCACTCACCGAGGGCACACGCCTTGACTTAATATGCGTCGTTGACACGCTGACCGTCGATCTGCTCAAGGCGATGGGTCGCAGTGATTCTGTGCGGCGCCTAGTCGAAGGGGCGCCGCCGGGAAGTGCTCGTGACGCCCTAGCGAAGCATTTGGCTTGTTCTTGACCTCGACCCTGAGGATTGGCTGAGCATCGAGAGTTGGAAGTTGGTCAGTTCTCAGGTGATGGGACAACCCGGGCTAGGCCGTCGATTATTTGGGCACTCGGGAGGGCTAGCAATCCAATCGGAGGCAGCAGGAGTTTCCGGTCGCGTGACCCTCCGCCCACCACTATGCGATCACGGGTCAGTACGTCTTTATCAACCCAGATGGGTATATCGGCTCCTTCAGGCAGGCCGAACGGAGTAACACCGCCGATCTGCATTCCGGTCAAATGGATCGTTTCTTCGGCGCTGGCAAACGAGGCTTTGCGGCTGCCGAGCCGTTCCCGGACTGTTCCATTGACGTCGAGTCGGTGGGTGGCCAGCACGAGACAGAGGGCATAGAGACGGTCTTGACCTTCGCGGGCCTTTCCGGCAACGAGGATTGCGTTGACAGAGTCAGAGGGATCGATTCCGTAGGAGCTGCAGAAGTTCGCCGTGTCAGCCAGCGTCGGGTCGCAGGGCATTACTTCGTAATCGATACCCAAGTCGATCAATTCATCTAGAACGAGGTCGGATCCGGTAATCCCACTCATGTCTGCCTCGGGGTTTCGACGTCCATTTCTCGCACTGGGCCAGTAAGGCCATAGAACACGGCTGCTACCACGATCGTGCCGCCGAGGAAGGTCGGGGTCGGTGGCACTTCCTCGAACCACAGCCACACCCATAGTGTTGCGGCCACGGTCTCCACTGGGGTGAACAGGCTGACTTCGGCCGGAGGGGCGTGTCGAGTGGCGGTCGACATGCACAGGCGGGCAACTGGCCCGAAGAATCCGCCCATGGCCAGAGTGGCGAAAAACGCCTGGCGGTCTAGTAGTGACGTATCGGCGAAGCCAGCGGTTACGGCCATTGTGCACGTAGCAGTGACGGCGACTACCAGAGTCCTAGGCAGTTCTGGGTGCCGACGCCAAATAACCAAGTTGACGGCAAAGACAAAGATTGCCAGTAGGGCTACGAGATCGCCGGCGATTCCCCCGGCAGCGATTGACCCACCGACGATCACCATGATGCCGACAACTACGAGACAGATGGCTCGCCAAGTCCGCGCTGAGGTGCGTTCTTGGAGAGCGAGGTGAGCTAGAGCCGCAGCGAAGATTGGACCCGAGGCAATGATCGCCACCACATTGGCGGCCGACGTCAGTGTCACTGCGGTGAGAAACGAAGTGGTTCCGATGCCACCCAACAACCCTGTGACTAGCAGCGTTAAACGCCAACGGACTATCTGGCGCAGTGTGTCTCGTCCCAGTGAACGCACAGCCAAGCTCCAGGTGACAGGTACTGAGAACAGGCCGACCATGAAGGCGATTGTCCATCCGTCGACGTTGGAATCCTGTTCGGCAACTCGGACTAGTAGTGAATCGGTTGAAACCAGAAACATTCCTGTGAATGCCAGTGTCAAACCGAGGGGCCGGCCGTTGCGGGGCATTCGCAAGGCGCTGGCCATCGCTTGACGTTAGTGGTGGGGTCCATCCATGAACGGTTCCTCGTAACTTCGGTTTTCCCGACCGGCTCAGAGGGTTCACAGGCTGGCAAGATCGGTACCGATGCGGCGACCCAACGTATTATTCGTGACGCTCGACCAGTGGCGGGGTGATTGCTTGTCGGCGGCTGGTCATCCGACAGTTTCCACACCGAACTTGGATCGGCTTGCCTCAGAGGGTGTGCGGTTCACCCGCCACTATGCACAAGCTGCGCCGTGTGGCCCTAGTCGAGCTAGCTTGCTGACGGGTACCTACCAGCACGTCCACCGATCGGTGCAAAACGGTACGCCCTTGGACTCCCGGTTCACCAACTTGGCACTTGAGGTCAAGGCAGCCGGCTACGACCCGGTTCTATTTGGCCACACCGATACGACTGTTGATCCGCGCACGGTGCTTGAGGCCGACCCCCGATTGGAGGACTATGAAGGACATCTTCCCGGGTTTCGTGTCGGCCTCGATCTACCTGAGGATCGGGAGGCTTGGTTTCAGTGGCTCGGCGGACGTGGACACGACGTGTCGGACCGGAAACGGTTCCTCAGGCCGCGAGACGATGTGCCGATTCCTGAGGGGCGAGGAGCGTCGTGGCCACCGTCGCCTTTCGCTGCCGATGAGACTGAAACAGCGTTCGTGGTTGGCGAGATACTCGAAGAGTTAGAAAAGTGCCAGACGGTCGATGACCCCTGGTTCGTCCATGCCTCTATCTATCGTCCTCATCCGCCGTTTGTGGTTCCGGAGCCGTACCACGACCTTGTCGATCCGGTCGATGTTCCTGCTCCAATCGTTGACCAAGAAGGGGTGGACCTTCCCTTTGTCGACGCAGCGCACCGGTTCAGTGTTTATAGACCACCGACGAACGACCTGGATCTTCGCCAAGTGAGAGCTACGTACTACGGGATGATGGCCGAAGTTGACGCTCAGATGGGCCGCCTGCTGGAGGGCCTCGACGCTCTTGAGATGTCTGAACACACGATCGTGGTTGTCACATCTGACCACGGTGAGATGCTGGGTGACCATGGCCTGATGTCGAAACTCGGCTTTTTCGACCAGGCATTTCACATCCCGCTCATACTGCGATATCCGGCTTTGGGAGAGTCCACTGTGGCTGGTCGGGTGGTGGACAGTTTCACGGAGAATCTTGATGTAATGCCGACCCTTCTAGACTTGATCGGAGCCGAAATTCCTCGGCAATGTCAGGGTCAGTCGCTTCGGTCTTTCCTTGACGGCTCGATGCCTGAGGGAGGTGCTCCCGAAGGTTGGAGGACGTCGGTTCACTGGGAGTTCGACTTCCGGACGTGGGCGGGGGCGGTCGGTCTATCTGGGCACAGCTGCAACCTTGCCGTGCACCGTGACCATTCTGGAAAGTACGTCCACTTTGCTGGTTGGCCCGCCATCTTCTTCGATCTAGAGAAGGATCCGGATGAACGACAACCGTTGTCAGACCATTGTGAAATGAGTAACTACGCCTCGGCGCTATTGGACTGGCGGCTCACCACTGATGAGCAGGTTTTGTCGGACCATTTGGCCCTGCCGGGAGGGATGATCGTTCTCGACGGTTGACTCTGGTCATTAGGAGGTTGATGGATTCAACGGACATAGTTGGGTGCCTGCGACCTCGTAGGTGTCACGGCTTAGTTGACGGTTCCCATTGCCAGTAGACCGCGTGCTTGCTGGCCTGGTCTGGTGGCATCGGTCCAAACGCGGAGACCGACCAAGGAGAAAGGATCGGGCATGAGCAACGACATTGATCTGGCCGACGCGTACGCGCTTCAGACTCCGGACGACAACCGGGACCTCTACTCCCGATGGGCTAACACCTACGAGTCGGGCTTCATTACTGATAATGGGTACGTTTACCACCTGGGGGTTGCCCAGGTTTTTCTCGGCCGATCGACCTACAACGACGGACCTATCCTCGATGTGGGCTGTGGGACCGGTCTGGTTGGCGAGGCCTTGCGAACTGATTCTTCCTGCCCCGGGCCGCTGGACGGTCTAGATATTTCTCCGGAGATGCTGAAAAAGGCCGTGGAGAAGAGGACAGTTGAAGGAGAATCGGTCTACTCGGAGCTCCACGTAGGCGACTTGACCGCAATTCTGGAACTGGCCGATGAGGCCTATGGCGGTATCACCAGTTGCGGGACCTTCACGCACGGACACGTCGGGCCGGGCGCCCTCGACGAGTTATACCGGATTGCCCGTCCCGGTGCCCTCTTCGCCATCGGCGTCAACCCCGACCATTACGTGACTCACGGGTTCGCCGACCGGTTCGCTGACGACGCGGGCGCCGGAACGATCACCGAGCCAGCTGTTCATCTGGTCCCCACCTATGAGTCGGGACCCAACGTGGGTGTGCTGTCGCCGGTCATCGTCTTCCGTCGCCAGTAACCGGCGGAACTGTCTGGACGGCTAGCTGGGTCGAGCCGAATCAGGTCGTGGGCTTAGGTCGTGGCTAAGGCCCGTTCCAGGTCGTTCACCAAGTCGTCGATTGATTCAATGCCGACCGAGATTCGTATCAGGTCGTCGGGAACTTCCAACGCAGAGCCGGCCGCCGACGCGTGGGTCATTACCCCCGGGTGCTCAATCAGCGACTCGACTGCCCCGAGGGACTCGGCCAGGGTGAAGATCTCGGTGCTTGTCGCCAACTTTTCGGCTGCCTCGCGTCCGCCAACTAAGCGGAACGACACCATGCCCCCGTAGTTGGACATTTGGCGGGCGGCGACCTCGTGGCCGGGATGCCCGTCGAGGCCGGGGTAGAGGACAGTCGAGACCCGGGGATGGTCAAGCAGGCAACTCACGACGGCGGCCGCGTTGGTGCAGTGTCGGTCCATGCGCACAGCAAGTGTCTTGAGACCGCGTAGCACGAGATAACAGTCGAATGGTCCAGGCACTGCACCCACAGCGTTCTGCACGAATCCAAGATGCTCGGCGATTCGATCGTCGGAGGTAGCAATGAAACCGCCAACCACGTCGCTGTGGCCACCCAGGTACTTGGTGGCCGAATGGACAACAGCGTCGGCGCCCAGCGAGAGGGGTTGTTGAAGGTAGGGAGTGGCGAAGGTGTTGTCGACTACCACGATTCCGCCCAACTTGTGTGCCACATCGGCCATTAACTCGATGTCGAAGACTGTCAGCAGCGGGTTGGTGGGCGTTTCTAGCCAGATCATCCGGGTCTCCGGTGTCCACGCGGCCCGGATGGCGTCGGAGTCGGTTAAGTCCACTGCTTCGTGGTCAACACCAATTTCGCCGTGGACTCGGGAGATTAGCCGGAACGTGCCGCCATAGGCGTCGTCGCCGAGCAGAATACGTTCGCCGGGCTGAACGAGACGGAGAAGAGCGTCCTCAGCGGCGAGGCCGCTGGCGAAGGCGAAGCCGTGTGTTGCTCCTTCAAGGCTGGCCAAACACTCTTGGTAGGCGTGGCGGGTCGGGTTCCCAGTCCGCGCATATTCGTAGCCGTACTTGGGTTCACCGACTGCGTCCTGAGCAAATGTCGTCGACAGGTTGATCGGGGTGATGACCGCACCTGTTCGCGGGTCGTGCGGTTGTCCAGCCCGTATGGCACGGGTCTCAAACCCGTAGTCTCCCGGATTCTCAAAGCCCGACCTTAGAGGGTCCCCCCCTAGGGCGTGTTCGGTCATGTCAGAGGTCATTGCCGGCGTCCGGCGACAGGAATCCCAGCAGGTCGGTCCGCGAAACGATGGTGCGGGGTCGGCCGCCGTCGAGGACAAGTAGTGCTGGGGCTTGTTCCAGTAGAGAAACCGCCCGGTTGATGGGTTCGCCGGCGCCGATAGTGGGCAGCGGGTCCTGGACTACTTCCTCAATGGGTCGGTCGAGGATCTCGTCAGATCGGTATGTCTGGTTCATGAGCCAAAGTTCTGAGACCGAGCCGACCACCTCGGCTGCTGACAACGGCATATCTCCTTTGGCCACAGCTATCTGCGATACGCCGTATTTGCGCATTAGTAATGCGGCATCTCGCACGCTGTCTTCCGGGCTGACATAGATCAATTCGGGGAGGTCATCGTCCCGAGTGGCCAGCAGGTCGCCAATCACCGTCCCTTCAACCCGCGAGAAACCCATGGTTGCCATCCACGCGTCGTCGAAAACCTTGGACAGATAACCGCGTCCTGAATCAGGAACGATGGCCACCACGAGATCATCGGCGGTCAGGTCCTTGGCAACCTGCAGTGCAGCTGCTATGGCCGTGCCACCGGAGCCACCGATTAGAAGACCTTCTTCTCGGGTAACCCGGTGGGCCATGGCGAAGGAGTCGGCATCACTTATTGCGATCGTCTCGTCTACTACGTCCGCGTGATAGGTGTCGGGCCAGAAGTCCTCACCGACACCTTCGACAAGGTAGGGACGGCCAGAACCACCGGAGTAGACGGACCCCTCCGGGTCGGCGACCACGATGGTTATATCGGTTCTCTGTTCTTTGAGGTAGCGGCCCACGCCACTGATCGTTCCGCCGGTCCCCGCACCAGCTACGAAGTGAGTGATACGGCCCTTCGTTTGCTCCCAGACTTCCGGTCCCGTCGTCTCGTAGTGGGCCTGGGGGTTAGCGGGGTTGTGATACTGGTTTGGTTGGAAGGCACCAGGCGTTTCGCGCATCAACCTTTCGGCTGTTGAGTAGTAAGACTGGGGGTCGTCCGGGGGAACCGCCACTGGACAGACCACTACCTCGGACCCGTAGGCACGCAGTAGTGAAACCTTCTCTTCACTGACCTTGTCCGTCATTACGAAAACGCACTGGTATCCCCGCTGTGCTGCGACGATGGCTAAGCCAACGCCAGTATTTCCCGACGTGGGCTCAATGATGGTGCCTCCGGGTTCTAGGAGGCCGTCACGCTCAGCGGCGTCAATCATTGCGATAGCGGCCCGGTCCTTGATGCTGCCGCCCGGGTTAGTGGTTTCGAGTTTGACGAGCACGGGGCAAGACAAGTCGGCTCCAACCCGCGAGAGGTGCACTAGGGGCGTCTGGCCGACTAGGTCGAGAACCGTTTTAGCGACGTGGAGATCGGAGAGGTCCATGAGTGGGTCCTGCTCCCGCTGAGCCAAGGTCAGACGGCGCAGGACATCTCAGCCCCACAGCATGAAGGTGACTTGATCTTGCCGTGGCTGTTTGGACACTCTGAGACCTGGACGGTGGAGCCATCGTCTTTTTGCAGGTTGGTGTCGACGAGGGGCGCGTCGCAGTGGGCGCAGTTGGTGTTGACGGACATGCCGCAGGAGGCACAGGTGTAGGTGGCCATGGTTACTCCTTGATCCAATCGGTGACGCTATTTGACGTCGGACAAGATTCTCCCACAGACGTCGGTGCCCAAACCCGATGGACACGATGCCTGTTAGGGCGAAGACCGATGCTAGGAACGGAGAGCTTCGCCTGCAAACGAGGAGGACTGTCCAGTGGCCCGCCAATACCTGCCGGCCAGCTTCAGCCCCGACGAGTCGTTCGTCGCTACCGGTGAACGGGGCCAAAGGGCCCACCAACTTCAGTTTGCGCACCGCGAACGGCTTGAACGCCACATGTACGAGGTGACTGAAGGCGTTTGGTGCCTAGTTGGCAACGGGCTCTCCAATCAGACGTTCTTGGAGGGACCCGAAGGTCTTCTGGTGGTTGACACCGGCGAGTCGGTTGAAGAGATGGCCGCGGCCCTCAGAGAGGTCAGGGCCCACACTTCAGCGCCCGTAGCAGCTGTGATCTATACCCACTTTCACTATTGCAACGGCACTCAGGCGGTGTTCGATGAGGCGGGCAGTGAAGTCCCCGTCTGGGCTCATGAGAGGGTTGAGGCCAACCTCCGATCCCGGTCTATCGAGTTGGGCCCGACTGCAGCGCGCGGCTTGATTCACCAATTCTCGATGCTGCTACCCGACGATGGCCCAGATGGACGGATCCAAGTCGGTCTGGGACTGCAGTACCGGATGCCCGAACATGCCCCGTACACACACGGGTTTGTTCCTCCGTCAACTGTCGTTTCGGAGCCGACGACTACCAATTTGGCTGGATTACGGGTGGAGATGGTGCCGGCACCGTCTGACGCTGATGACAACCTGAACCTCTTCTTTCCTGATCTCGACCTGTGTGTGAATAACCTGGCCTGGCCGGCCTTATTCAACGTTTTTGCCATCCGCGGGGAGTCCTACAGGGACCCTCAGATCCTCCTTGAGGGCTTTGACGGGATTCTCGCCTCCTGTCCCGAGTATCTGCTGTGTGCCCATGGTCCACCCTTGAGTGGCCGAGAGGCTGTTGTTGAAGCAGTCACTGGGGCCCGCGATGCCATCCAATACCTATGGGACCAAACGGTTAGAGGAATCAACCTGGGTATGACTCAGGGCGAGTTAATCGAGTTTGTGCAGCTTCCTGAGAGCTTCGCTTCCTCATATCTAACCCAACAGAACTACGGGCTGGTCGAGCACCATGTTCGACAGATCCATACGGGCCTGATGGGGTGGTTCGATGGGTTTGAGGCATCACTGTTTCCAGTACCTACCGCTGATCGGTGTCGCCGTCTGGTTGAGGGCTTTGGTGGACGGGCCAAAGTGGCGATTCAAGCCTCTGCCGCACTGAACGACGACGACCTCCGGTGGGCGCTTGAGCTAGCCACGTGGCCAGTTCGGGCCGATGGAGGAACCGGCGAAGAACGTGTCCTTTTAGCTTCAGTGCTCCGAGCAATCGGACAACGCACTACGTCGGCCAATGTCCGAGGTTGGTGCCTGACAAGGGCCCGCGAGCTCGAAGGCCTAGCAGAGTTGAACCGTTACCGAATACATCGTTTCGGACGGGGACAGGTGATCACTGCCGATCCGGTAGTGGTAGTCGCTTCCCTTCGAGTCCTGCTCGATCCTAAGCGAGCCGCCGAGGTGGACGACCACCTGCGCTGGCGAATTGACGTAGACGATGCGGAGGCTGTTTGTGGTTTGTGGATACGAAACCGGGTGGCAGTTCTCACCGACGGGTCGAAAGCTGAACTGGAACTCGCCATGAAACATGAAGTGCTGGCTGACTTGCTTTCGAACCGTTGCACGATGACAGATGCATTTGAGAGTGGTTTGGTCACCGTTACTGGTGACCAGGACCGGGTGGGAAGAGTTCTGAACTGTTTTGAAGTGAGGTCCCTCTCAAGATGATCCCGGAGTTGCTACTTGGTCTGGTGATGGAACCAATGATTGCCGGATTGGGCTCGGGTCCTTTTTGCTTATTTGCTTTTAGGGATCTTGCTTTGGCTTCCCATGGTCATGTGGAGCCAGACTGCTGGCCATGAGACGTTTCGTCGTTTTTGCTGGACTTTTCCTTCTTGCGGGAGCGTGTGGGGATAGTGGTGGTGCGGATGTGACAGCACCAACCGTTTTGACGACTGAGGCTGTGGCGACGACGACTGAGGCTGTGGCGACGACGACTGAGGCTGTGGCGACGACGACTGAGGCTGTGGCGACGACGACTGAGGCTGTGGC
>MDTE01094908.1_pt1 | contig 47144 bp, 51 predicted proteins | sample 811231 | NCBI WGS metagenome assembly MDTE01 (sample SAMN05326651, study PRJNA326480) | marine metagenome | isolation source: seawater | place: Indian Ocean: Red Sea | collected 2010 | reverse complement strand
GTGAATAAGACAGGAGGCAATACATCAAAAATCAGAACCTCTATTTTACAAAAAAAATCTATAAAATCTTTTCTAGAACTTCATATAGAGCAAGGACCTATTCTGGAAACAAATAAGGTTTCTATTGGAGTAGTTGATCTCGTTGTAGGCTACATAAGAGGGCAAATTATTTTCAAAGGAGTTTCTGCTCATTCAGGAGGGCAACCAATGCCTTACCGCAGAGACTCTTCTATGGCCGCAGCAGAGTTTATGCTTGAAATGGAATCCATGGTAAAAAATGCGCCTGAGAGTCAAAGACTGACTATTACATTCGGCGAAATTAACGCAAGGCCAGGATGGATATCAATTGTTCCTGGAGAAACAGAAATTTCATTTGACCTTAGAGGGAAAAATGATGAGATTCTCAAAAGAATTCTAGAAAGAATGAAGAAGAAACTACTCGAAATAAAACAAAAAAGAAAAGTTCATGGTATTATGAAAGATGTATTAAAACTTCCAGTCTGTCCAACTTCAAAAAAAATTCAGTCTATTCTCAAAAGAGCTTCTAAAACCGCAGGATTCAGATCTCTTAAACTCTCAAGTGGTGGAGTGCATGATGCTTGCAGGATGGCAAAATTATGCCCTATAGGGATGATTTTTATCCCTTCAGTCAAAGGATTATCACATACACCCGAAGAGTTTACTCACTTTGAAGATATGGTTAAAGGAGCAGAAGTGACAGCACTCGCGCTATCCGAACTCTCTAAGAAAAGTGTGAAAATTTAAATCTCTGCTTAATAACCTAAATCCTTCGCAGGAACATCGGAAGCTATCTGGATCACCATTTCTTCTGTCTCACTTGGATCAAGAAACAAAATCTCATACCCTCTTGGAGTATAAGTTCCTGGACCAAAACCTTCCATAAATTTTACGTCTTTGTTTTGAAATTCTTCGCCAATTTTTACCGTATCTTCCGTTGAAAACGCTATATGAGAAAAACAGGGACCACCATTCTTTTCGAGCATCTTCGTATAATGATTCTCAGGATCATAGGGCTGCATAATTTCTATTTCTACATCTCCCATCCTAAGAAAAGTAGCATGTGCCCATCCAGTATCAGCAACTTGCACCCGGTTTGGTTCACATCCTAATTTTTCCATAAATAATTTTTTTGTTCTTTCCATATCATCTGTGATTAAACCTATATGATGAATTTTTTTAAACATTTTTTCCTCCTAGATTTACTGAAGTTTTGGTCTTTATCCACGAAAAAAACCATAAAAATAAAATACACCCACCGGTGAATTGGGCAAGAAGCATAGCAAACCAAACTCCTTCCTCTCGCAATCCGGCTGTATTAGAAAGGTAAAATGCTGTAGGAAGCATAAGAATCCAGCTCACAATAATTTGGGTGAGCATTGGGGGTTTGGAATTTCCTGCACCCTGAAATGCTCCGGCCATAACCCTTCTTATTGATTCCATAATGAGACCAAACGAAAAAACACGAAGCGCAAAAGAAGCAATGGGTGTCGAACTGCCTACCAGTCCAAAAAAGATAGAGATGTCTCTAGAGAAGAAAAATTGAGCTACAGAAAGAAAACCCATTATTCCAACAAGAATTGTTAAAGTATATTGAACTGTGCTTATTGCTCGATTTGGCTTAGACGCTCCGAGATTTTGTCCAACCAAAGTTCTAGTAGACCCCTGAAGACCAAAACAAGGAAGGCGAGCAATCATTGTAACTCTATTGCCGACTCCCCAAGCTGCTAGAGCATCTGCTCCAAAAGGAGTTAGAATCCTAAGAAGTAAAAGGTAGGAACCCCTTTCTAAAAGATTTTGTACTGTCGCTGGCCAGGCAATTGAAAGGAGCGAAGAAATGATTTCTAGATTTGGAAGAAAAAATCTAAGTTTCAGAAAAACTTGAGACCATCCTTTGAGTAAATAGAAAAGCATAATTAGGAATCCGACCGATCTTCCCAGACCTATTCCAAAAAAACTTCCCGCAATACCTATTCCTTCAAAAGAACCAAAACCAAACATGAACAATGGCATAGCTATTAATGAAACAATCGTTCCTGCTAACATAGATATAACTAAAATACCTGGCTCACCAGTACCCCTGAAAACACTGCCAAAAACAAACATAGCCTCTATCGCAATCAAAGAAACAAATCCCGATTTCATATAATCAAGAGCAAAACCAGTCACCTGTGTATCAAGATTCATAATTGAAATAATAAAAGGGGCAAAGAAGAAACCGAGCAATGAAAGAGTCACAGAATATACGAATAACAGGATTATCATCTGAGCAGAAACAATAGAAGCTTTTTCAAAATCTTTCGAACCCACTGCATGAGCAACAAGGGATTGTCCTGCAATTCGGATACCCATACCAAGGGATCGGAGAAAAAGAATGAATAAATACCCTAAGGAATACGCGGCCAGAGCATTCGGGCCAAGTATTCCAATCCAGAAGATCTCAAAAATACCATCAAAACTTCTTACTAACCTCTCGAAAAACATAGGAATTACCAGACGTTTGACACCTTTTCCAATAGGGCCAATTGTATAATCGTATTTTTTCGAAAGAGTTGAAGAAGAATTTTTCAGATTGAGACCTCTTCTGATTTAGTATTTCAAACTAGATTTAAACGTTTCCTGATGTAAGATTCTCATGTTAGTCTATAAACCTTATCAAAAAAAGACAGTGAGGATTTTTATATGGAAAGTTCCATTTTTAAAAAATGCGCGAAACATATCAAGAAGAAAAAATTGAGAGACACTCTAATAGATTTAGTAGATATCCCTAGTCCAACTTCTGGAGAAAAAGCTTTAGCTGAGTACCTTGTTAACAGGATGAATAGTTCAGGAGCAAGGACTACTTTACAGGAAGTAAGTCTAGACAGACCTAATGCAATAGGCACTATTTCAGGAAATGGAACCGGTTCTAATCTTATGTTAACCGGCCATATGGATACTTCATATGATGGTAACGAAGAGTACCTAGTTGGGAAAGGCTTCAAACCAAAAGGAGTCTATGAGAATGGCTGGATCTGGGGATTGGGTGCAAATAATATGAAAGGTGGATTAGCATCCGCTTTAGTCGCTTTTGAAGCAATACAAAAAGAAAAAATCCCCTTAAAAGGAGACCTAATTTTTGCGGGAGTTGTTGGAGAAATAGAAAAAGCAGCTATTGAAGAATTTCGCGGCGAGGAAATGGCAGGCTACGGAACTGGTTCTAGACATCTCGTTCTTCATGGTGTTACTGCGGATTATGCGATCTTAGCAGAACCGACAGGACTTCGCATTTCAAATGCAAATTTAGGAGTTATTTGGGCAAAAATATCTACATATGGAACAGTTAGTCACAGTGCAATGGCTCATAGGCCAGGAATAAAGAATGCAATCAGATCTATTCACAAGGTTCAAGCTGCAATAGAAAAGTGGATTCCAAAATTTACTAAATCCAGAGAATTTATGGGTGAAAAACCCAGTGTAAATATTTCCTCTATTCGTGGAGGCTGGCCATGGAGATTGTCAAGAAATCCTGTTGAAGCAAGTCTTTATCTTGATATACGTATTATCCCTGGGCAAAAGATAGAAGATATTCGAAGGGAAATCAGAAAAGTACTTAGTGATCTTGCAAAAAAAACGGGAGATGATGAAGCGTCATTAGATTTCTACGTTACTGACCCGGCAACATATGTAAATCCAGAAGAAGAAATCGTCCAATCTCTAAATAGTTCGCATAATGAAATCACAAAATCTTTACCGGATTATATTGCCAGAAGACCTGGTGCAGATGCCACTCATTTTAATCATTATGGTATACCTTGTATTTGCTATGGCCCTGGTTTTAGAGTGCATCCAGAAGTCGAAAAAAAAGGACAGTATATGCACGATGCCGGAGAACATATTCATGAAGACGACCTTGAAATTGCGAGTAAAGTTTTTTTAAATCTTGCACTCAAAATATGTACATAACTGTAATGAAAGGAAATTTGCAATGAAAGATTCCAAAGAAAATTTAGAAGATAAACTTACCCCTGAGCAATATAGAGTAACGCAACAATGCGGGACAGAACCGCCTTTCTCGGGAAAATACTGGGACTCACATGATAAAGGAACCTATGTTTGTATATGCTGCGGCATAGAACTTTTTCACTCAAAAACCAAATTTGATTCCGGAACTGGCTGGCCAAGTTTTTGGGAGTCTATCGAATCAAAAAATGTAAAAGAAATTGAAGACAACTCACATGGAATGAGAAGAATAGAAACTAGATGTTCTTCTTGTAACGCACACTTGGGACATGTTTTTCAAGATGGACCTAATCCAACGGGACTTCGTTATTGCATCAACTCTGCTTCTCTTGATTTTATAAAAGAGTAAAAAAAGATTTACTTAAGTTTTTAATCGTACCACTCTAAAGAAGGTTGGTCAGGAGGATTATCGTACCTTTTAATTTCAATTTCTATATTATCTGGATCATAAAAATAAGTTGCATACCCAACACCAAAAGCACCTAAGTTTCTTTCTTCTCCTCTATGTACTTCGATGTCATTATCTTTCAATCTTTTAATTAACTCAAAATATTCATCCTCTTCAAGTGAAAAAGCCACATGATCGACTCCACTTTTTGAAGAAATATTTTCAGATATGAAAGTTTCAGAAAAAAATAAAACCAAAACATCTTCGCCTACTCTAAAAACTATTTGTTCGATCTCCCCATCAGATATTTTTCTCCTACCTACTGGAGAAAAACCCATAATATCTCGATAAAAAGCAATAGATCGATTCAAATCACTTACTCTCAAGGCTACGTGTTCAATCATTTTTTTCATACAAACCCCAAACAAAAATTAATTTAAAAGTTAATCCTATCGATTGAGAAATCTAAATTAATTGCCTAACTCCATTAGCAAATTCTGGAATGGACAATGTCTGCGCATCATGACCAGGAAAAATAAGATTAGGGTTATCTGCCAAATCTTTAGCTTTATCCAGTGCTGCTAAGGCCTCGTCTACGTGTACATGAATTCCGGGAGGAATCATAGATTCAAAACTACGAAAAACGTACGCAGAATCAATAGCTAATACAGCCCACCCTTCTATAGTTCTAATTCGTACAATTTGCAAACCAGGCGAATGTCCACCAACATGGTGCACCGAAATACCGTCAAAGAGTTCTAACTCTCCATTTACAATTTCAAGTTGTTTATTTTTTTCTAATGATTCCAAATCGTTCAGATCCGCTAGAAAATGATTCAAGAAATGATAATCAGAAAAATTTCCTCTCCAAAAATCAATTTCTTTTTTCTGAATATAAAAAGTCGCTGATGCATAAATACGATTTGCTGAAAAATGATCCCAGTGCAAATGAGAAATAATTACATTCTGTATATCGCTTGGTCTAATGTCGAAATTTTTTAAAAGTTCTACTGGTTTTTTATAGTCATTATAATCGAAATATCTATTCTTATAGTGTCCTTCCATAAAACCAGTATCTATCAATATAGGCGCAAGTTCCTCTTTACTTGGAACCAATAACCAAAAAAAGTAGGGCAACTTGGCTTTTCTACCTATATCTGAAAGATATAATAGAAAAGAAGCATCGCATTCACGCCAACCCTGACAAAGTGAAAAAATACTGTACGTGATTTCGCTAGACAAAAGTGATCCTCTAAAAAAATAAACTTAAACAAAAAATTAAATGTGTTTTTTTTTAGATACAGCTTGATGCAAAATGATATTTTATGTCAATATAAATTGCTTCTTGCGTTATAGTTTATCGCTCAACCACGGGCATTAAATTGAATACATTTACTTTAATTTTCTTTCCTTTTTTTATAGCTTTTCTTGTTCCTTTCCTTACGAGAACAAACAAGAAAATTGTCTTCTGGTATGCGATCGCAGTTCCTGCCATTAGCATGTTGAATTTATTTTATATTTACAGGGATTGGACATTAGCAGGGCACAAAATCCTAAAATATGAGATCCCTTGGGTACCAGATGCAGGTATAAACATAAGTTTTATTGTAGATGGTTTGAGTGTTTTTTGGGCATTTCTCATCATTATAATGTCTTTCCTTGTTATCCTGTATTCAAATTGGTACCTATCAAAGAAGGAAGACTTATCTCGATATTATTCACTCCTTATTGCGTTTATGGGTTCTATGATTGGAGTAGTCTTCTCAAATCATTTGATTTCCTTATTTGTTTTTTGGGAACTTACAAGCATAACTTCATTTTTTCTTATTGGATTCTGGTTTCAAAAACCAGAATCCAATTATGGGGCCACAAAAGCAATTCTAATTACTGGAAGCGGTGGTATTTTAATGTTAGGTGGTTTCCTCCTCCTCGCAAATTCAACTGGAGAATGGGAAATTTCAAACCTGATTTCAAGTGCAAATTCTTTACATGTGGGTTCTTTTGCTACTTTATTAATCATATTAGGCGCGGTAACCAAAAGTGCTCAGTGGCCATTTCATATTTGGTTACCTAATGCGATGGAAGCTCCTACTCCAATTAGTGCTTTTTTACATTCTGCAACAATGGTCAAGGCAGGTATTTTTTTGCTTTCTAGATTTTACCCTATTTTGTCCGGAGAATTCCTTTGGTTTTACTTGGTACCCTCTTTAGGAATAATGACTATGATTTCGGGAGGATTACTGTCTCTCCGCTCCAACGATCTTAAAGGCATTCTGGCTTATGGTACAATAAGCCAATTAGGAATGTTAACTACTTTTATTGGATTAGGCGGAATCGAGAGTATTACAGGAAGTACTCTGCATCTTTATAATCATGCGGCAGCAAAAGCAGGTATGTTTATGGTTATAGGTATTATTGACCATGAATGTGGAACAAGAGATGTTAGAAAACTAAGCAATCTCAAAGAATCAATGCCAATTTGTCATATTCTTCTTCTTGTCTGTGCCCTGAGTTTAATGGGAACACCTCCGACAGGCGGATTTATAACAAAGGAGATGCTTTACACCGTAAGCTTAAAATTTGGCACTAACAATTTCTCTTCTTTCGGACTCCCTTTACTAATTTTAGTTGGAGGAATAATCACGGTTCTTTATCACCTGAGACTTGTAGGTGAAGTTTTCTGGAAAAAGAAAAACGTGAAACCTCCGAAGAATCCACATGACCCAAGTTTTGGTTTTCTAATTGCACCTATCATTTTAACTTTTTTCGTTCTGATTTTTGGTATTTTCCCTGGGTTGTTTGAAAATGAAACATTTCATCTTGCTATAATATCGACAATGGGTAAAGGAATCACAAACCATATACATTTTAAACTTTGGCATGGATTCAATTTAGAATTGCTTATGTCTACCATTGCACTTAGTCTCGGAATTCTTTGTTATGTAAAATTCGACAAAATCAATTTTTTCCAAAATCTATTAAGTAAAAAAATTCATATATTTGGCCCTGATCGAATCTATAATGCTTTCATCAATCATGTTGAAAAAGGAACGTGGAAATATCTTCTCTTGATACAAAGCGGCAATTTAAAGAAGTATCTTCGTTGGATGTGGATTGCTCCTATTCTTACGATTTTTTATGTTTGTCTCAATTTAAATTGGAACAAAATTATAATTTCTGCTCATACTATCGAAATCAATTTTTCCCTAGCCTTATGTTTGCTTATATCGATTAGTGCACTTGGAACTGGATTAATCAGCAAAAGAATACCTGCAATTTTAACCTTAGGAATAACCGGATATGCTATCGCGGGACTTTTCCTGATTCTGAAAGCTCCTGATCTTGCACTTACTATGATTATGATTGAAACCGCTTCAGTAGCACTTTTTCTTCTTGTCTTTTACCACATGCCAGACTCTTCCCCGGAAAAAAATACGACTTCGAAAAAAATGAGAGATTGGGGAATCTCTATTTCTATTGGTGCAACCGTATGTATTGGAATGTTCTTGAGTATGACTTCTAAAGAATTCAGTACCATCTCTACCTATTTTTTAGAAACCAGCAAACCTCTAGCAGGTTTTAAAAATGTAGTAAACGCAATCATAGTAGACTATAGGGGATACGATACATTAGGTGAAATAACGGTTCTAGTTATTGCAGGAATTGCAATCTCTGCAATCGTTCAAATCATGAGGAAATTTAATTGCGATCACTAATTCTTCAAACAACAGCGCCTATTGTGCTTCATTTGACGATGATTTTTTCACTCTACATCCTTCTTTACGGTCATGATCAGCCTGGCGGTGGATTTATCGCTGGAATAATGACCTCAATAGGTATTGTACTACAATGGGTCGCATTTGGAACAAAAGAAGCACTAAAAAGATTTAACTGGAAATGGGATAATGTATTTATGGTAGGTCTGCTTATATCAACACTGACAGGTCTCTATGGTTACTTTTCCAATGGGTTTCTAAAAAGTTCGATCTACAAGATAAACTTAGTGTTGATAGGTGAAATAAAGATTTTTACTGCTTTTATTTTTGATGTTGGTGTCTATTTAGTGGTAGTTGGTGTTTTGATGTTTATTTTTACAAATTTTTGCTCCGAAAAACCATAAAAGAAGAAGGAAAATGTTTCTAATACTTCCCCTAACTATAGGTATTCTGGTCGCAGTTAGTGTGTACTTAATTATACAGAGAAGATTAATTAAATTAGTATTGGGTTTTGCGATGTTATCACATGCGACTAATTTAATGATCATGGCATCTGGTTGGGTACAGGATGGAAAACCACCAATTCTCCCTGTAGAAAAAATTTCAGTACAGGCCCAGATGTACGTTGACCCACTTCCTCAAGCAATGGTTTTAACTGCAATAGTTATTAGTCTCGCAGTTATTGCTTTTTTATTGACCGTTGCACTAAATATGCAGAGAAATTTTAAAACAGACAACATAGATGAATATAGAAGGCTTAAGGGATGAATAATTTACTTCCCATTTTCGTTGTATTACCCCTAATCACAGGCATTGTGACCTATTTGCTTGTCGGCAAATTGAGAATACAGGAAAAAATCAGCTTTGCATCCTTATTCATAAATTTTATGCTATCAGCTATCTTATTTTTTGACATAATGAAAGGAAACATCTATACCCATCAAATGGGTCTCTGGCCATTTCCTTATGGCATTATCCTCATAGCTGATAAACTCTCATCTACTATGCTTTGTATTTCCTCTTCAATTATTGGTATCTGCGTTTTATATTCCAAAAGTTATTTTACTAAAGAAAACAATTTAAAAATTTTTCAACCACTTATCCATTTTCTTCTTATGGGTATTCAGGGATGTTTTCTTACTGGAGATCTGTTCAATCTATTCGTTTTCTTTGAAGTATTACTTATTTCAACATACGCTTTGTTAGCCTGCTACCACTCCCTTGAACAATTAGAAATGTCTTTCAAGTTCACATGTATCAATTTAGTAGCATCTGCATTTTTCTTGGCAGGAATTTCTTTTATATATGCACAAGTTGGGACAGTAAATATGGCTGACTTATCAATAAAACTATCGACACTAGATTATAATCCAATGATTATAATTACTGCTTTAATTTTTGTATTAGTCTTTAGTGTTAAAGGAGCTATCTTCCCAATGCACCTTTGGCTCCCATCTGCTCACTCTACTGCACATACCCCAGTCAGTGCTATTCTTGCAGGAGTCCTAGTAAAGGTAGGCATTTATGCCATTATTCGATGTCAAACATTAATCTTCATAAAACAATTTTTTTACTTCCAACATGTTCTTTTGTTTTTTGCGATTCTCACTATCTTTATCGGTGCCTTCGGGACTCTTCCCCAAAAAAACTTAAAACGTATTCTTGCATACAGTACGATCAATCAGCTTGGATTTATCAGTCTAGGAATTGCATTTCTCTCGCCTCCTGCATTAACAGCAACGATTTTTTTCATAGTTGTGCACTCTTACCTTAAAAGCTCAGTTTTACTGGCTGCGGGTATTAACTATAAAATTACAGGAACAGAGAACCTAGATGAAATGGGAGGTTTAATGAAAAAAACCCCCTTTCTTAGTATCTTAATGCTTATTAGTTTTCTGTCTTTAGCAGGCATTCCACCCTTAAATGGTTTTTTTGCAAAAATATTTATTTTTCAAGCAGGCTTTTCTTCTGGATTTACTTTAATAACTTCTTTAGCTTTAATTTTAGGTATTATCTCTCTTTTTTATAATTTCAAAACTTATCAAAGGATGGCATGGGGAGAAGGAAAAAATAACCTTAAAAAAGCCCCTCCGACAATGTATATATGCGTTACTATTCTTACTTTTTTCGCGGTCGTTTTTGGAATCGGTGCAACTTGGCTTTATGATTGGGCCAGTATGGTTTCTGAACAAATTTCCAGCCCTCAATTTTATATTAATGCTATGAAAACACTTACTTAGGAGTAAAGCTTTGCCTATAGCAACTTTAACAATATCGATAGCCGCTATTTGGATTTTAATGCGAGGCACAGGAAATTTGAGTGACTTTTTTACAGGTATTATTATTGCAATTCTTATCATACTCTTTTTATGGAAGAGTTATGAACACAAGAAAAGATTGATAAGGAGAAATGAAAAAAAAGAAAAAAATATCTTACGTTTGATTTACACATTAAGATTCGTTTTTAGTTTTTTGTGGGAATTAATAATAGCCAATTTGCAAGTTATGATTATTGTTATAAAGCCGAATCTTTCTATACAGCCAGGAATTTTTGCTTTCAAAACTCGTTGCAAATCACCTTTAGGAATAACTTCACTAGCTAACTCTATCACCTTAACTCCTGGAACACTTAGCATAGATGTTTCAGACGAATCTAAAATAATTTATGTACACACTCTTGATTCAAAAGATCTAAAAGAAATGAAAATTAGAATCCAAAAAAGGCTTGAAGATCCTATTTTAGGAGCATTTGAATGATCGAAGTAACGATTCAGGTTTCAATGATTATGTTAGTCATATCTGTCTTTATAGCTCTATATCGCTTTTTCAAAGGTCCAACAACCGCAGATAAAGTTATTGCAGCTGATACTATAGTGACAAACGGAAAAGGAATTATTGCTCTTTATGCTATTTACTCTGGAAATAAAATATTTGTGATTGTTGTTCTCACCCTTACAATTTTAAGCTTTGTTGGAACAACCTTATATGCGAAATTTCACGACCGGGGGAAAATAATTGATTGAAATTCTAACAGCTACAGTTATGTTTATCGGTGCATTTTTTATGTTAGTCGCAAGCGTAGGTTTGATTCGTCTTCCAGACGTATATTCCAGGATGCATGCGGCAACAAAAGCAACTACGTTGGGTTTAGGAGGCATACTTCTTTCTACCATCTTATCTTTTCAAACATTAGACGTTACTACTCAGGCCCTCTTAGCAATATTCTTTCTTTTCATAACAGCTCCTGTTGCAGCACACCTGATCTCTCGTTCAGCATATCATAGGGGCCCCGATTTGTTTGATGAAACAACATTGGACGAATACAAAAGTCACATAGAAAAAATAAGGAAATTGGAAGATAATCAAGACAAAAAAGTAGAGAAAAAATAATTTAAGAATAACATTCCACCCCAAAACAAGTGTACATTCAAATACAAAATTGGAGAAACTATTGAAATGACAGAAGAATTCTTTTTAGAAAGAGATGGGATAAAACTACACGGAATAGATCATGGCGGTGACAAAAAACCTATTCTTTTATTAGTTCATGGAGCAGCAGCTCATGCAAAATGGTGGGATTTCGTTGCACCGCATTATATGGACAAATTTAGACCAGTAGCAATGGATCTTCGAGGACATGGCAACAGTGACTGGGCAGAAGAATACTCCTATGATGATTTTGCAAAAGATTTGGAATTTTGGATAGATTGGGCCTACAAAGAAACGAACAAGAAACCTTTCCTTCTAGCTCATTCAATGGGCGGAGGAATTTCTTTACGATTAACAGCTACAAACTCTCCCAATATTACTTCCATGATTGTAGTAGATTCTCCATTTCATATTAACGAAAGGATTCTTAAAGAGATGAACGCCTTCGGGAGTAGACCAAGTCGTCCTTGGGCTACCCTAGAATTATTTATAGAAAAATTCAGAATGATTCCTGCTTCTGGTAAAGCTAAAGAAGAACACTTAGAACATATAGCCAAGCATAGCGTTCGACAGTTGAAAGATGGAACATGGTTATTAAAAGCAGATCGTTCTTTCCATTCTAAGCGTGGGGGATCCGACTTAGTAAAAGGTTGGCTAAATTTAAAAGTACCTGGATTACTGGTAATTGGCGAACTTTCAGACAGGATTACAACGGAGGACATTGAATGGGCAAAACAAAACTTGAAAAATGTACAAATCAAGATCATTAAAGGTGCACATCATCATGTATATATTGATGAACCAGACGAATTTGTTAGGGTAACAAAAGAATTCTTAAATTCAATTCTTTCTTTAAATTAAAAATTTCATCCTAAACATTTAAACAATTGCAACAGGTCGTACTGGAGAGCCTGTTCCACCTCTTAATTTTAAGGGCAAACAAACAAACAAAAATTCATAGGTTCTTGTTTGCGACAATTCTTCAAGCATTAAAATCTCAATTAGATGTATCCCATGCTCTACTAGCATATGACAGTGCACAGGAATTGAAGGATTGGGCATAACCTCCACCCCAAAATTATCTGAACCTACCATTGCAATTCCTTGCTCACTAAGCCATTTTGCTGCCTCAAGATTAATACCTGGCACACCTCCTGTCTGAGTATAAAATTCTTTGTTAGGCCAGATTTGCATATGTCCTGTTCTTATAAGAACAACATCTCCTGATTTTATCTCAGTTCCTTGAGAAGCACTTGCTTTCAAAAGATCATCTCTTCCAATCGCTCTTCCTGGTTCTAAGATTTCTTTGTCAAAATGTCTTGCCACATCAATTAAAACTCCCCTTCTACAAATAGGGGCAACTGTTTCTATTCCATATTCTGAAAAACCATTTATTTTGTTTTGTACTTTAGTTGCATCTACACCATTATACAGTTGCATATCTTTCGAGATATGACATATCGCATCAATATGCGTACCTGTGTGTCCACTACAAAAAAAAACATCCACAGAGGCACAAGCACCGTCTTCAAACATTGAGTCTCCATGTTCACGTATTAAAGAACAAGAATAAGGAGCATGGAGCGGAACATGAGGCATTCCTGGAAACATTTCTACACCTAGGTCAAAAACGGTACAACTTTTAGCTAAACTCTCAATATCTTCTAGGTGCACAATCTTTCCTCCTCAAGAATTAGAGATAAATTTGCTATTTAAGTTTTTTATAACATACCCTAGAATGCATTGAAATATATTTAGGAATCTAAGTAAATGATATGGTTAACTGTTTATTTCCACCCGATAATACAAATCACAACATTACTTTTGGGTTTCTACGTCCTAAAACTTGGACTTACATTAAGAAAGAACAGACTTACAAGAACAACCTTTCCAAGAGCAGTTCTTCTTGAACGACATATACGTTTAGCCAGAATTTTTGTCATACTATTCACTATTGGATACTTTCTTGGTTTATTAGAAATGCAATTCGTTTTAAAAAAACCTTTATTTAATACTTTCCATAGTTTTCTAGGAACGCTTACATTAATTTTTTTATACTTAACAGCATTTTTAGGCAGATCAATCCGAAGAAAACAAAATGAAAAATTTAGAGAACTTCACAGATTTTGTGCTTTTATTGGAATGTTCTTAGCATTGACAACCGGATTTGCTGGTATAGGTTTATTGCCATAAGACAATTTATTGAACCATTCCTCTAGCTGAAATTGGCAATATAACTTCTAAAAAACCTTTCTTCATACCTCCTCTAATGCCATAAAAATAATCGAAGAGATTTATCGTAGTATCACAATGACTTGGCTGAAAAAGTAAAGAATCACCTAACTTTGGCATTGGACCCAACGAATCCACTGTAATTATTCCATGTTCATCACTAGCTGAAATATAGGTAGCCTCTTCGATGTCGTAACAGGATGCAAAACCACTGTCAGACGAAAGACTTTTATGTCCTGCATCAATGATAAATTTTTTATCTTCAGGAAAACTAATGATTGTAGATAGCACGAACAAACTCGCTTGAAAATCTTCGTAAAATTGTTCTTGTCTTCCTCCAATACTCCTATAATGTGAATCCATAAATAAGTAACTTCCTGTTTGAACTTCATTTAAAATTTCAGAATCTAAGTCCCAATTCCATGTTCCAGTTCCTCCACCAGTTCTAACATCAAAATTCAATCCATTTTTTTTAAATTCATAAACACTCTCTTCCATCATAGTGATTGAATTTCTATATTTCTTCTCTCTTTCATTAAATCCTTCAATATGTTGCGCCTTACCGTTATAAGCTTGGAACCCACGCAAATTTATTGAAGGCAATTCATCAATTTTTTTTGCTAGAGAAACTGCTTCATCAACTGTTCTAACCCCACAACGACCTTGTCCAACATCAATATCAACAAGTACTCCAATGTCGCTTTCATTTTTTTCCATTATTTTAGAAAGTAATTCAGCTCCCTGAATATGATCAACAACTAACATCAAATCACAATTCTTTGATAAAAAGGAAACACGTTCTATCTTTGCAGGAGAGACAATTTCACTGCTTAAGAGGATATTCTCTATCCCATCCTCTTGCATAACTTCTGCCTCACTTACTTTTTGACAACAAATACCTATTGCTCCCATTTCTATCTGTTTTTTAGCAATCAGCGGACTTTTATGTGTTTTCGAATGAGGACGTAAATTGATCAAACTATTTTGAAAATTTGAAGCCATTTTTTTCAGATTTTCTTCCATTACATCAAGATCAATCAACAAAACCGGAGTCTGCAAATCTCGAACAGGAGTCCCTATTTGTTCGCTCAAGAAAATACCTCTAAAATTTATAAAGTTTTAATATAGTTATTTAATTTTATATACTTGCTCAAAAAAAAACCATAAAGCATTATTATACGAAAAATATTATTAAAAGAGGAATACAAATGAGAACTGAAGCTGATGAATTATTAGAGGGTTCAATTGATCTTCACGCTCATATTTTCCCTCAAGTTTTTTTAGAAGAACCAGGTAGAGTTAGAGATCAAGAATGGGCAGAACTTGCTATACAATCTGGAATGAAAGGTTTTGTCATGAAAAGCCACCTATGGCCTACTATGGCACAAGCAAGTTTAATTAACCAAGTATATAAAAATTTCAATGCAATGGGCGCTATAGTTCTAAATTCAAATGTAGGTGGAATTTCCCCATTCGCAGCAGAGAGTGCAACAAGACTTGGAGCTAAGATTATCTGGATGCCAACTTATACGACAAAAAATGATATTAAAAAAGGGGCCTACAGCAAACAAATTGAGACTGCATATAAACAACCGCCTCCAAAAAAAAATTTAAGTATTTTCGATAAAGACGGAGAAATAGCGCAAGAAGTTAATCTTGTTCTAGAAATTGCAAGAGATGCAAATATAGCTATCGCTACTGGACATTTGTCTGCTGAAGAAGGAGTAGCACTGGCAAAACGAGCGAGTAAAATTGGATTGAAAAAATTTATTTTCACACATCCAATTATTTCTGTTGTCGGAGCAACCGAAGAACAATTAATGGAAGTTTCAAACTTAGGTTATTTTATTGAGTTTACTTGGATTTCTGCATTTCCTATGTGGCAAGGACTTGATCCAAATTTAATTGCAAAATTCGCAAAAAAAATTGGCCCACACAGATGTCTAATGACAACAGATGCTCAACTAGACTGGAATCCACCACCACCTGAAATGTTGCGCATGTTTATCGCATCTATGCTTAGAATAGGTTTGAAGAGTCAAGAAATACGATTAATGGTACAAGAAAATCCTTCTAGATTAGTAGACCTTTATTAAGAAAATTGAAACCTAAAAGGCAAAAAAATAATTTATCCCCTTGATTTAATATTCAACGCTCTGCTAGCATCAACCACATTGTTTTTTGAATTTTTAAGATTACCGCCATTGATTTTCAAGGAGATGATACATGACTTTTGTTATCGGCGAAAAATGTCTTGGGGAACGCTATGCAACATGTGTAGATGTGTGCCCTGTAGATTGCATTCATCCTGGAGATTATCAAGACCAAGTTTTCATGATTATAGACCCAGAGGAATGTATCGATTGTGTTGTATGTCTTCCAGAGTGTCCAATTGATGCTATTTTAGAAACGGAAGATGATGATCCAGAATGGACACAGATAAATGCTGATCTAGCTCCTGACTTTAGCAGTAACGAACCAGTAGAACCTAGAGCAGCTAATGACCCACCCAAAAGACCAGAAAACAAATTGCGTTAAAGGTCAAACTTTTTAGAAAAACCGTGATTCGCATTGAATCACGGTTTTTTTTATCCATTTTGAGAATTACTTTTGATGATTTAAGCTGTTAGCTTGAAAATACATTCAGTTAATTTAAGGAAATCATTTTGAAAAAAAACAACTACAAACATAAAGTCGCTGTCGTTGGTGCTAGATTTGGTGCTTTAACTGTAGAAAATGAAATTCTAAATCCAATAGGCTGCAAAATAGTCGAAGGATTAGGCAAAACTGAATCAGAACTTATTAAATTATGTGATGGTGCAGATGCTGTTATAGTAGGTTCTATATGTGATCTAACAGAACCAGTTATAAATTCCTTGAATAACTGCCAAATCATTTCTAGAGCTGGTGTAGGAACTGATAATATTGATAAAAGGACAGCAAAGAAGATGGGGATCATAGTCACTTATGTTCCCGATTATTGCATAGATGAAGTTTCAGATCATGCGATGTCATTCATTTTGTATTATGCAAGAAAACTTCAAGAAGCTAAAGAAGAAGTTTTGTCTGGAAACTGGGGAATTTCAAATCTCAGACCAATATATCCTTTAAAAGAATCTATTTTAGGTATTCTTGGTATTGGGAGAATTGGGGCTTCTCTCGCAAAAAAAGCCTCTACTTTTGGAATGAAATTGATTGCCTTCGATCCATTCGCAGATGACTCAGTTTTCAAGAAATTAAAAGCACAAAAAGTGACTTTACAACAGTTACTAAAAAAATCAGATTATTTATCCCTTCATGCTCCTTATACAAAAAAAACTAAAGAAATTATCCAAAAAAAAACACTATCTTTAATGAATAAAAACGCAGTCATAATAAATGTTGCAAGGGGAGAACTAATCAATGAAACAGATCTGTATAGTTCTCTTAAAAAAGGAAGTATTCGTGCTGCTGCTCTTGATGTACTTACCGAAGAACCACCTAAAAAAACAAATAAACTGCTTACGCTAGAAAATTGTATTATCACTCCACATAGTGCATGGTACAGTACAAACGCACAAAACGAGCTTCGTCAAAAAGCTGCTGAAGAAGTAAAAAGAGTATTATCAAAAAGAAAACCAAGAAATCAGATTAACTAAGTAAAATTAATTTCATAGGATTATTTCTCTATAGGAAATCCAACTATACTGCCCCACTCTGTCCATGAACCATCATAAACCTGCACGTTTGAATACCCTAGAATAAACACCATTGCAAACCATACCAATGTAGCTCTATGACTGAGTCTGCAGTAAACAACAATCTCTTTATCACTATCAGTGGAACCACAAATCGGTTCTATAACACTACGTAATTCGTTATTTTCTTTAAAAGTACCGTCCTCATTAATCAATTGACCATAAAAGAGATGCGTTGCTCCCGGAATTCTCCCGGTTCTTTCAGCACCATGATCGAACCCAGGTGGTGGCATTACACGCTCACCATTATATTCTTCGAAAGATCTTACATCTAACAACAAACGAACTGAGGATCTTAAGTTCTGCAAAACATTTTCTCTTCCAACAGAAAAAGAACTCAACTCATCAAAAGAAGAATTTCTTTTCTGTTCAAATGTCGATTGGATATCGGTAAGATCTCTACCCTCTGCTTTCCATTTTTTTAATCCTCCATCAAGAACGCAAACTTTCTGATGACCACACATTCTTAGAACCCAATACGCATAAGTTCCAAATTGTACAGGATCACCATATAAGACTACTGTGGTCTCTGAATCAATCCCAAAAGTTCCTAAACGTATAGCTAAATCTTCCGGGGAAGGAAAAGACCTGTCAGTCTCATGCCAAAGAACTGATTTCCAATACCACCAAACGGAACCTTGGATATGCTCTTTTTTAAACTCTAAATCGTCATTCGTAAATGAAACTTGCACTACTTTGATACTAGGATCATTTAAGTTTTCATCTAACCATTCAGTAGAAACTATTTCTGAAAAAATTGGACTCTCCATTTTCATCCTTTTTTTATCTAGTCCTTCCGGTGGTAGTATCAAGTGGATGTACATCCGTAACTAGTCTTTCATCATATGGGTAAGGGGTATATACATCAGGTTCCCCTTCTGTAACTACCAAATTATTCTCTAATCTAAATCCACCAATACCAGGTTTTCCCGCATATGGCTCTAAATTATAAGTCATTCCAACTTCAAGTGGCATAGGATCTTCATACGCAGCTGGACTAAAATAAGGGAGTTCCCAAGGATTGGTACCTGAACCATGTCCAAGACTATCAAGAACATAAGGCTCTGCAGCCTGATATACATCTAAAGTAGTATTGCCAAGTTTTGATGCAGCACATGAATCCCAAACTGCATTATAACATTTCATATGTAAATCTATTTGTTCCTCAGTTGGCATTATATCCCCACACACCCAAGTTCTAGTAAAATCTCCCCAATAACCGTTGAAACATCCTCCCACATCCATTATGACCATATCTCCTTTTCTGATAATACGGTCAGAAGTAAGCCTTCTATAAGGAGCTGTATAAGGACCTGAACAAATAATGTTTGCACATTGAGTCCACTCACTACCCAAAGCAGTCATTCTATGCCACATAACTGCGAGAACTTCGCATTCACGTACTCCGGGTCTTAAATAATCAATTCCATCTTCAAAAGCCGCTTCGGTTATAAATGTAGCTGCTTTAAGACAAGAAATCTCGTCTACGGTCTTAGTTATCTTTGCTTTCATTAAGACTTCGTAACCATCTATGAATTTTGATTTGGGAAAAGCTTCGCGAAGCCTCTCTTCAATAGCTGGCGACCATAAATCGACACCAATTGTTTTCCCATCAAGATTATCTCCGATTAATCCCTTTACTCTCTCTGCCCATTCTTTAACAGCTGAGATATCTCGAAGATTTGCACGAGGCTGGATCTGTTCTTCATCAAGCCATTTCATTCTTAAGTGTGCATGATCATTGTCCATACTAAACAGATAAGGATCGCCGCCTTTTGCAAGTACACAAGCAGCCATTCCTAGAGATGCAGTAGGATGTAAATGAGATCGAAATCCTGTCAAATATCTACAATCTTCTGTTCGAAAAACAAACAAAACGTCTGCTTCTGAAGAAGCAAGTGCGTCTTTAGCTTTTTGTAAACGCTCTTTACGCAAACGATCGTAATCAATTCTCTGTTCCCAATCCACTCCCATCAATCCCCAATCACCCATCACGACTCTCCTGTTTGTATTAACAAAATTTAATAAAATTCTGACAAAGTTTTTTATACATCGATATTAGACATAGAACCCATTTTTTTCAATTAATGAACACAAAATTAAATAACTGGTATTATTATAACTAATCAATTCCTAAGAACCTTATCATGAAAGAAAAATTGATTCTTCGATAAACTAAATTTTATTTATGCTAATCTGGCTATTTTGAGATTGAAATCAAGAGGAGGAGCTGACCGAACAAGACCGCTTGTCGAAATATAATCAACCCCAGTTGAAGCAACTTCTGAAAAACCTAAATCTCCAATTCCTGACGCTTCAAGAATATAAGGCTTTTTTGTTACAGACGCTTTTCCTACTTGACGAATTCGGTCGACAGCATCTTTCAAATTACTCAAATTCATATTGTCGAGTAGAAGCATATGTACACGACCATCTTCCAAAACTTGATCTAATTGTTCGAAAGATTGCACTTCTATCTGAATATCAGTCATATAACGAGAATCAAATTTCTGATCTATAGCAGCCGTAATAGAACCGGCAGTAACTATATCATTATCCTTTATCATATCCCCGTCAAAAAAACCGAGACGATGATTCTTTCCTCCACCTATTCTGACCGCATACTTTTCAAAATAACGTAATCCCGGCCTGTTCTTCCTCGTATCAAGAATGCCCTTAAATGTCTCAGGAAAATCATGTGTCGAAGAAAGTATTTTTTTTGTATGGGTAGAAATTTCCGACATATGAGAAAGTAAATTTAAAACTGTACGTTCGGCTTTTAAAATTGTCTGGCTACAACCATAAATTTTAGCGATCAAATCACCATTACTCACTGAATCACCCTCTTGCTTTAACCATTCAATAACTGGCTTTTCAGACACACCAAAACCCAACAATTCTTGGGTGATATCAAAAATATCTTGAATAAAAATTGAACCAGAAATAACCGCATTGGATTTAGAACGAAGCTCAGCCTCGCAGAAAGGCTCTTTGCTTATATCAAAATGCAACTGTGCCTCTCCAAAGTCTTCTAGAAGCCAGTCACGAATCTTTGAGCGAATATTTATTTTTTCACCCTATTTTACTGAATTAGACGATCTCTAACATACGTTCTATAGGAATTCTTGCGCGTTTTGCCAATTCTGCATCTACATTTATCTCGTACTTTAAATCTCTAAGACATTCATACAAATTTTTAAGTGTATTCTGTTTCATATAAGAACAAAGCGCTTCCTTACTTGCAGGAATTAATGTCTTTTCAGGAACTGCTTTCGACATGGGATGCAAATTGCCAACTTCAGTAGCTACAATTACTTCATTCTGAGGAACCTCAGAAACAAGCTTAATCATACCCTGAGTAGAACGAAACTGAAGAAGATCTTCGGGTACAACACCCTCATTGACTTGTCGCATACACGCACTTGTACAACCACATTCCGGATGCACAACAGTAATTGCATTAGGATAAGAATTTTGCTGTTCCATAACATGATGTGGGCGGATACGTTCATGAACATGACAAGCACCCATCATCAAATGTAACCGATCAAGAGAATGTCCTTCACTTTCTAAAAGTTTTGCTGCATAGAATCCCAAAAAAACATCGGGTAGAAATAAAATTGGCTGTTCTGGATTTGTATTCTTAAGAACATGTAAGGTTACTTTGCCAGCATTAGCAGAAGCACAGCAAAAATCACTTTCAGCTTTTACTTCTAAATAAGTATTTACATAACTGATGACTACACCATTAGTATGTTGTTCTTTCCATTTTTTAATTTTAGAAACATCTGCATGCGCAGCAAGAGAACAAAGCGCACCTAAATCAGGAGCTAGTACTGTTTGATGCGGTTTCTTTAAAGCAGCTAACATTTGATTCATAAATAACACCGTTGCTTCTATTAGATAATCAGCGTCTGAATCCGCTCCTTGCTGAGCCAAAAACAAGGAATCTCCGACTACATCAGATAATTCTTGAATATCCGAGGGAACATAATTATGTGAAAGGACGAGGGCATTTCTTTCCTCTTTGAGCCTTTTTATCTCATTCCTGTAAAACTCTTTTTCATCTTCCGGTATATTTTCAGAAAAAGCTTCTTTAGGAATAGGAGGAACATCTATATTTGGACCAAGATCAACTTGATCCATTATTTCAATAGCTTCCTTTGCAGGAAGAATATCACCAGCCTCCACATCTAAAACCATCTAAATCTCCATCTAGACTAAATTTGAAAAGAAAAAAACGACAATGTTGAGGACAATTATAAAGGAAAAAAAAAAAATAACACCCCCAAAGACAAATCTTCACTCATTTATACTTATAAAATAGATGGGTTCCAAATTTCTCAAGAAACAAAATATTTTTATCCGAAGCCCATCTAGGAATGACATAATCAGCATGATAATGGGTTGCACCATTTGTGAAATCTACAAATTCGGACCTAATAAAATAAAGACTTCGAGAAATCTTAAAACAACTTTCCCAAGCTTTCTTCTCTTTGGGATTAGCTAACTGAATTTCATCGGATTTCCCGTCACAATACCAAGAAAATTGGCATTTGTGTCTTCGAGGAAGACTCTTTTTATAAGCATATACAGGTCCTTCCCTAACAACTTTGCAAATTGTAGATGGGAATTCTGGCAATCTCATTCTGTTTAATGTTGTAAGAGCTACAGCTACCTTAGCTTTAAGACCCTGATTCCTTGCTTCGAAATACACATTTGTAGCAAGGCATGTGATTTGTTTTTTTTGATTTTGAGTAAGTTTTATCTTAGACTTTTTCAATAAATGTTCTAACGAAATCTTTTCTTTTACTCTTCTAATTTTATTTTCATTAGATCTAAAAAGATAAAAAACACACAAAAAAACCAACAATGAAATGAAAAAAACAAAAATTTTATTGCTATTTTGCATTTGATACTTCCTTGCAGAACGAAATTAGTCAAAAGAAATTATGTTTGTAACAGCTTAGTTACAATTCTATCAAATGCGGATGAAAATTTTTGCAAATCTTTTTCATTTAAAGGAGGTGGTCCTCCCCCAACCAATCCTGAAGTCCTTAACTCACTCATCAAATTTCTTGTTGAAATTTTTTCTCCTATATTATCTTCTGTAAACTCTTCTCCTCTAGGACTTATGACATGAGATTTCTTCTTTAAAACCTCAGAAGCCATCGGAATATCAGCTGTAATAACAAGATCTTCTTTCTTTGTATTCTGAATAATATATTTATCTGCTGCATCCGGATCTTTTGGCACATTGATGATTTCTAGAAAGTTAGAAGGTGGTATATATATTGGACTATTGCTCACAAAGATGGCATTTACACTAAGTCTTTCGCTGGCTCGATAAATAAGTTCTTTAACGGATTTTGGACATGCATCTGCATCAACCCAAATTTGCATAGGAATCACTCCAAAAACGTTTCTGAACTCTTCAAAACTAACAACTCAATCTCCCACCATCAAGCAAAATAACTGCACCATTCATGTAATCTGCTTCGTCAGATACCATAAATGCGGCACAGGATGCTACCTCATGCGGATTGCCAAAACGTCCTGAAGGAATAGTACTCATTAGCCGTTTTGCCTTTTCTGGATCGTTATCTAATCTTCCCCCTACGCCTTCGCTTAAGATTGTTCCTGGCGCTAGCACATTAACTCGAATTCCTTTTGATCCAAGTTCGACTGCCATAGCCTTCGTCATAAGATGCATAGCACCTTTCGTAGCACAATAGAGCGAATTGTCAGCAACCCCAGCCTCTCCGGAAGTAGAGCCTATATTAAGAATCTGACCCCGTATTTTCTCTTCTAACATATAATCAACAGCTATACTACTTAAAGCAAACGCACTCATAACATTGATTTTAAATATAGTTTCCACATCCTCTATTGTTACGTGATGTACTGATTTGTTACATCTTAATCCAGCACAATTTACCAAGATATCTATTCCCTCTAAAAAATCCATCGCTTTTGACATCAGTTTAGGAACTACAGAAAGGTCAGAAAGATCAGAACACTCCCCCTGTACTTGGACATTAGATTTTTTGCAAATTTCAATTGTCTCATTTAGAGCTTTTTCATTTTGTCCGCCCAAAAGGTAAAGATTTGCACCTTCTTTAGCAAACCGTTCTGCTATCGCGCTACCAATTCCTACAGATGCCCCAGTTATTAAAATTTTTTTCTTTTTTAACCACATTAAATTTCTCCCAGAATCTAAATAGATTTAAAAATAGAACTAGTTACTTAATTACTACCTATTACATTATTTAAATTGTTTTGCTTTAAGGAAGTTTCAAATTAGTGTAATTTATTACAATAAAATACATCGTGTAAATTATTTTAATCCTTTTTTTTTATTCAAAGGAGTTTCCTCTATGGATTATACAAAAACAGAAGCAAAAGCATACTGCAAAGAAAATATGAAGGGTGTATGGGCCGCACTCACAACTCCTTTCGACGAATCTGGACAACTTGATGAGAACGGATTAAGAAAAAACGTCAGACATTGTATTGATAATCTTAAGATTGACGGATTTTTTTGTAATGGGCTTATGGGTGAATATTGGTCTTTGACTTCTGATGAAAGGAAACGTATTCAACACATAGTTTGTGAAGAAAGCAGAGGAAGTGCTCAAGTCATACCTCACACTGCTCACATTAATATTAATGAAGCAATCGAACTTACTAAACACGCAGAAGAAGTTGGTGCAGATTACGCCATTTTAATCAATCCGGTTTACGGTGCATATGAAGACGACGAGATACTTTTATATTTCAAAACATTATGCGATCAAGTCGATATCGGAATTTCTTTATTTAATCAACCAAAATCTGGAACCACTTTAAGTCCTGAATTAATCGAAAGACTATGTGAAATAGACAATATTTGCTGTGTGAAAAACGCAGTTCCTAGCATGGCTCACCAAAATGAAGTCAGGAGAAGAGTAGGAGATAAAATTGTTATTTGCGACCCAGATGAAGAAAATTTCCTCGTAAGTCTTCTACATTTAGATATGCAAGTTCATATGTCTTCCCCAACTCCTTTTCTGTATCAAGTGAAGGGCTACACACCAATAAGAGAATACTATGATTCTGCAATGAATGGTGACCTAGAAAATGCATGGCAAAAAAACTACTCTCTAGAACCAATAAGAAAAGTAAGGAAAAAGTATTTCACAACTGGCCCTGACGGGAAAACTACCGCATATATGAAAGAATGGACAAATCAACTTGGTATGCCATCAGGGAATCCTCGTCCACCTGTAGTTTCCCTGACAAAAGAAGAAAAAGATGCTTTTCGGAAAGATTTAGAATCAACAGGCATCTTAGATAAAATATAAAAATCTAGAGACCCAAGGAGTAAGTGAATGGATTTTAAGTTAACGGAAGAACAAAAGGCTCTGCAGTCTTTGGCGCGTGATTTTGCAACTCAAAGAGTTCGTCCGATCGCGCAAGAATTTGATCAAAAACAAGACCCATCCGAATGTATTCCTATGGACGTAGTAGAAGAAGGATCAAAAATTGGACTGAGAACACTGGCTGTATCAGAAGAAAATGATGGCGGCGGGGCTGATATGCTTACACTATCAATAGTTGGCGAAGAATTAGGTGCAGGAGATTTAGGCGTCGCTGCTACTTTTGATCAAACATGGAAATTCAGTCCCATTATTGAAAATTGGACTAACGATGAACAAAAGGAAAGGCTTATTCCAAAACTTATCAATGACCATAGATTTCTTTTGGCAACCTGTATGACAGAACCTAATGCTGGGACAGACCATGTTCTTCCTTATCCAGAACCAGGTGCAGGTGTACAAATGTCTGCCGTAAAAAAAGGTAATAGTTATGAGTTAAACGGCACTAAACAATATATAAGCAACGGAGGAACCGCAAAACTCTATGTCACTTATGCCAGGACAAACAAATCGCAAGGAGGGCTAAAAGGGATTACTGCTTTTTTAGTACCGCATGACACTCCAGGTTTAGAAATCGGAAGAATCCATGACAAAATGGGAAGGAGACTCCTAAGTAATGGAACTCTTGTCTTCAATAATGCTCAAGTACCTGAAGAAAATCTTCTAGGAGAAGAAAACGGTGCAGAATCTCTCAGAGTATCCAGAATAGCTAGAGGAAGAGGTGGTTATGGTGCAACAGTCCTTGGAACAGGCAGAGCCGCTTTCGAAGAAGCTGTAAAATTTTCACAAGAGAGAATTCAAGGCGGGAAACCAATAGCTCAACATCAAGCAGTAGCACAAATGATTGGAGAAATGTATACACGAATCGAATCTGCACGTTCTGTTCTTTGGCGTGCTTCTTGGAATGTTGACTACGCAGAAGTATATGATCCCAAATTTGCTTGGCTAGCAAAAGTCTTCTGTTCTGAAGCTTCCTATGAAGTGTGCAAACTCGCAATAGAAGTACATGGAGGTATGGGCTACATGAAAGAGTGTCCTGTTGAAAAATATTTAAGGGATGTCATTTCTTTTCTCCATGGAGCAGGAAACAATCATATTTTCAGAATAAAAATGAGTTCGAATATAACCGGACTCCTCACTAATTAGAATTTTCTGAGGGTAAAATGAAAACTTTTTTATTGAGAATTTTTGTTTCATCATTTTTATTTTTATCACTTATTACTTTTACTAGTTTAGTAGACGCAAGTTATAAAGAAGGTCAAAGAGAAATTTCTCGTGGAAACTTCAAATCAGCATTTAACAAATTCCTTGAAGGTGCTTCCAAAGGCGACCCAAAATCACAAAATGCACTCGGAGAACTATATCTTAATGGAAAGGGTACTTCTAAAAATCCTAAAAAAGCTCTAATTTGGTTTAAATTTTCTGCTAACGCTGGAAACAAAAAAGCATACAAGAATTTATCCTTCATGTATGCAAAAGGAATTGGAGTAGATAAAAACCCTTTAGAATCCTCAAAATGGTTTAAAAAATATCAAGATGCAGAATCAACAATAAGGCAAGAAACTCTTGCTATTGATTCCGCTAGGAGGAATCTAAAAAGAAAAAATATCAAAACTCAAAATACACAAAAAAACAGGATTCAAAACTGGCTTGATGCATATAATAAAATCGCAATATATGACGCAAAAATTTACGGACAAAAAATACTTAAGGCATCTGCCGATTGTGAGGCGTTGATTTTAAAATATGAGAAAGGAAGCTGGGGAAGTAAGAATTGGTCATCAAAATGTTATGATAGTTTTTGGGATATTGCTGATGTTTCAAAAGACGGCAAACTTTCAAAAGCAGAAATTACTAGATCATATCGCCTTGCTATAAAATGGTTTTTACTTGAAATTTCAGAAAAAAAATTGCTAGGGAAAAAAGGCATTCCAAAATCTGTAATGCCTTCTATAGATGGGATTTTGCAGATATTTATGCCCCTAGCAACTGAATTTGTATTCTTAAACTACGATTTTAATGGAAATCGTTCTTTAGACAAGTCTGAAGCAACCTATGATTTAAAATCAAAAGAACAAATACTCCTTGCTCGCAACCTGATTAAACTAATAAAAGACTATAAAAGCTTAACTCCTTCAGAATTGGCACCTCTGATGAAAGAATTTAAAGAATTACAAAAATTCTTTGAGATGTTAGAAAAACTGAAATAGTCACTTCATTGTAATTTTTGAACGACACAGGGAGTGCTTTAAAAAAGTTGGGGCTATCTTGAAATCTATACTTCTGTTCGTGGCATTTATATCTAGCATTCTGTTTTCTTACTCCACTTCGTTTGCCCACCATGAAGAAGAAGTCTATATGTTCCTCTATTTTGCACAGGAACCAGGAGTTCTTAAAATATCCACTTTCATATTGGGTAGTTTCCTAATTTTATGTGGAATTTATATATCTTATAAAGCTTCATTAGAAGTAAAAAAAAATAGCAAATCAAAGAAAAAAATGTTTGGTCCGGGTGTTGTAACGGTCGTTATTGGGATGGTTATGATTTTATCCTCTATTTTTATTTTGTCAGAAAATCCAAGAATAAAATATGAACAAAAAAACCCAATCAGTGCACCTTCCAAAATCAAAAAAGTTCACTAAAGCAAGGAATTAGTGAATTTCTGTCATCCATTTAGAATTGCACGCCAATTGATAGTCATCTCCAGGATATCCCATATACTGAATACCTACAGGCAAACTATCTACTTCAAGGAATGGAAGTGAAAACGCTGGAGCTCCAAGAGTCGATGAAACGTCACCATACACTGGATCACCTATATATGGATAATCAGGAGGAGGATCGCAGGAACATAAAAGCAAAAATGAACCTGCAATTTCTTTTAGAGATACTTGAATATCACGTAGTTGTTGACGTTGTTTGAGAATCGACCGATAGTCCTCAACAGAAACAGACAAACCTAACTCTAACGAATCCAACATTTTTTGGCTAAGTGATTCAGGATGAGATAATTGATAATCTTGTAAAGGCCAACGGGATTCATAACCAAGCATGCGAAATAAAAATTCTGGAATCTCACGCAAGGCCTCTTCAAATCTTTTTATCCTATCATCATCCTTTCTTGAAATAATTTCTACGCCTCTATCAATCAGTTTCTCCAAAAAAACTTCAAAAGCCTCTTTGGTTGAATCAGTTGTCGTATCCCATCCAAGAGAATCGAGACGAATAATAGTACCCGGATTTTTTGATTCTGAAATCGTTGGATTTCCATATAAGCCAGGACAACCCGCGTCTCCTCCTGCATGAGAAGATATGTAAAAAGCTGTAGACCAACAGTCTTCAAGCGAACCAGCATGTACACCTAGAACGCTTTGACTAGGAGCCAATGAGTGCCCGCCTCCCCTATTAATCGCACCAAAAGTTGGTTTCAAAGCAAAATTTGCACAATATCCTGCCGGTCGAACTATAGAACCTCTAACTTGACTTCCAGAAGCAGCAGGAATCATTGACGCTCCCACAGCCGCGGAACTTCCGCTTGAAGAACCACCAGCAGTTTTATTGTAATTATAAGGATTTCTCGTTGGAGGTGGAGTAGCCATACCAAATTCTGTGGTTGAAGTTTTACCAAGAATAATAGCACCACCCTGTCTTAGCGAAAATGCATGGGCACTGTCTCTAATACCGTGCCAATCCTTATAAACAGGACTATTCATTTGGGTCTTCATATCTATTGTTTCATATAGATCCTTAACTCCAAAGGGCATACCGTCTACAACCGAGAGGGGCTTCCCGGCTTGATACCTTTGAGTGGATGCATCTGCAGTTTTTCTAGCTGAATCTATATTCATAACGACAAAAGCTTTAACTTTAGGCTCCAAAAGTTCAATTTGAGCAAGACATCTTTCAAGATACTCTCTGGGATTGTCAGTTCCATTAAGAAAACGAGGAATATAATCATGAAATGTAAGCAGAGAATTTTCTAGAGGACGATACTTTTCCAAGGTCATATAAGTCTCCTATAATAATTTTTTAAGAAGATTCTTGCCAGTCTGGAGTCCATTCAATAAGACCTTCTGGTGGTTCTAAATCATTCTGAAATCCATCCTGCAAACGATTCCAGGCATTAAACAAACAGGTAAATAAAGTGAGTTCTACAATATCTTGTTCATTAAAATGTTTTTTCAATTCTGAAAATGCGTTATCGTCATCTCGAGCAGTATTTTCCGTTAAAGACTCAGCCCATCCAATAACCGCTTTTTCTCGATCGTCATATAATTCACTATCACTCCAATTTCCAACAAGTTCGTTGAAATGTTTTTCTTCTAATCCAGCAGCTTGACCAAGCTCCTGATTATGAGTTGTTCATATTAAACACTGATTCATCATTGAAGGTTTCACAATTGCGAGTTGCATGAGTCTGAGTCTTTCAGGGTCTTCTCTCCACCTCTTTCTAAGTTCATAAGAAAGTTCCATAATATGATGAAGAGCTTTAGGGGAATGTGCGAGAGTCCTGTAAAAATTAGGAACACTGCCCCAACGTTTTCGAGAAACCTTGAAACTATCTTCATGACCCCCTTTTGCTTCATCGTTTAAAGCACTTATTCTCCCCATTTTCCCTCCCTTTCAAAAAATTGAGCAAACAAAAATTAGATTTATATTTTAAATTGTGTAAAAAAAATTTAATACAAGATATCATGTAAAAAAAAAAAAATCTTCGAAACTAAAAATTGGAGTTTATATGAAAAATCAAAATCAAAGATGTAAAGAATCCTTTCACTTCATCTCAAATTTTCTTATGTACATAAAAGAGTGGAAACCAAAACAGAAATTAAAAAGATTTCCAATACTGGCCTTACATGGTTCTAGAATGCAATCTGGAATGTGGAATTCTACAGCAGAAAAACTGAAAGAATGGCATTTTATTTGTCCCGATCAGAGGGGATATGGTTTTAGTGACGCTGGTTCACCAAGGCATCCATTTTCTTCAAAGTCCTTTGCAAAGGACGCTCTTAATTTAGCTAATAAACTTAAATTAGACCGCTTCGCCTTGTTTGGACACTCCTTTGGAGCTGCACATGTTCTTCATCTTGCAACAATGATTCCCAAAAGAATTAGTTGTGTAGTATTAGTAGACGTCCCTTCAAGACCTTTAGAAGTAAGAGCTAAAGGTCTAAAAGAAAACTACGAACAACCAAACTCATTCAAAAATTTAAAAAGTGCCATTGAATATTTTTCAAAATCGGAGAACGGTGACTGGCCAAAAAAAGAATCCTTACAATTCGTAAAAGATCTTCTTCTTTATAATGATTTAAATGGACCTTGTAGAATGCCATTTGATAAAAACTGGTTTTTTAAATTGCGAACTTTCCAAGCATCAAAAAAAAGCGATTATGATCCTTTCCCAATTGCTCCATTAGTACGATGTCCAGTTCTAATTTTAAGAGGTGGCAAGACCAAAAGAAATACTCCACAGGAAGTAAGAAAACTCAAAGCATTACTTCCAAAGGGCTCTGTCATAAAAACACTAAAGAAGAGTGGTCACTTCCCTATGGTTGCAGATTCAAAGAAATACGAAGAGATTTTAGATAAATTTCTGAATAGATATGCATTATAAAAATTAATTTGCTGTCTCTTTTGGGAGGCAAAAAGCAAGAAATAGAGCCAGAATAAGCGCGAGTGGCAAGAACCAAAATGCATTCATAAGACCTATACTTTCTGCTATGTTGGTAATAGGAATGACAGAAAAACTAGCGAAACCCCATGAAACACCCAATGTTAAAGAACTTGCAAATCCTCTGTGTTCGGGGAGGAATTCTTGTGCATATGCCATACTAACACCCATCGGCATATACATTCCTAGTCCAAGAATTGAAAGAAAAATCAGAGCAATTATAGGGGAAGACATCAGGAAACCAACCAAACCTATAAGAGCAGTTAACATTCCAGTAATAATAAGTTTCTTTTTCCCTAGTAAATCAGCTAAAACACCCCCTAGGATTACTCCAAACATTCCAAAAAATAGCAGAACTGAATTCGCTATTCCCCCTTGCCAAAGACCAATTCCTCTTTCAACGTAAAGTGTGGGAAGCAAGCCTTGTAAATTCACTGTGACTATACTTCTAGAAACAGTCACACCCAAAAGTATTACAAGTGGGAGACCGGCCGAAAAGAGTGCCTTTCCTAATCCCATAAGAATCGTACTATCTTTATTTTGAATAGCAGATGTCTTGGGTAATCCTTTCATTATTCCATAAACTAGAATGATATTTATTAAAACATAAATCCAAAGAAACTCCATTCCTAATGAATCAACTATAAATAACGCTATAATTGGACCTATTGAAAATCCTAGTCTTCCGCCAGAAACATATACACTAACTGCTAGAGTTCGATGATCGTCACTCAGGGAACCTGCTCTCGATCCCATATCAGGATGTGCAAGACCAGCTAAGAAGCCACCTAAAGGAATTGAGATAACTACAGCCGAGTATAAGGGAAGCCATCCCATCGCAGTTATAAAAAAAGAACTACCTATCAAACCAATAGCAAGCCAAGGCAAATGAGGAAATCTGTCCGTTATCAGGGCAGTCAAAGGTTGACTTGCCGTAACGCAAAAGGCTTGAATACTAATCAAAATACCAGCCGTAGCGAGGCTGATTTGAAACTTTTCTCTAAGATACGGAAGAAGAGGCGCAAGAAAACTTACCTGACTATCCACAACAAAATGTGCAAGGAATAAAAGAGACATCGCTGTCCATGGTGCATTTTCCATTGACTTACTTATCTTCATCTCTACCTTTACCTTTTAAAAATAAACTTCTGACAAAAAAGAATCAACGTATATGAAGCAAGGCATCTGATATGCTAGAACTTTAAATGGAAGCGAACATGAGTGTACTAAATTAAATTCAAATTGAGAATTCAGATCATTTTTTTTTTCGCATAAATGAAACTATAAAGTACAGGGGTTAGATAATGTCATATAACTTAGATGGAAAAGTAGTAATTATAACTGGAGGAACCAGTGGAATTGGACTAGAAACAGCACGACTCTTCTCGAAAGAATCTTCAAAAATAATGATAACAGGACGTAATATAGAAAAAATGGAAAAAGCAAAGGAAGTACTTGAAGAGGATGGTGGTAAAATTGAAACTATAAGTGCAGATCTATCTAACTTAGAAGATATGGATAAAATCATAGAAAAAACAGAGAAAAATTTAGGGCCCATCGATATATTGATTAATAATGCAGGGAGAAGTTATCCTGGGGATTTTTTCACAACTGAACCAAAACTCTGGGAAGAAATTCTAAAAAATCGAATCACATCACCACTTTATCTTACTCAAAAAGTACTCAGCAAAATGATAAGAAGAAAAACTGGTGCCGTAATTTTTATGGGAGCAGTGATTTACAAGGAACCAATTCCTGAAAATGTAATGGCAGCAACCGCAGGTGGCGGAATTTTAAGTGCAACTAAAGCACTTGCAAGACTTGTTGCATCAAATGGAATACGTGTAAACGCAATTTTACTTGGTCAATTTGATACCCCAATGGTTAGAAAAGGTCTCAAAACATACGCAGACCTTCATTCTATTTCAGAAGAAGAAGCCGCTAATTTAAGAGCATCGCAAAATCCAACTGGCAGATTTGGAGATCCAAAAGAAGCAGCACAACTCGCTCTTTTTCTAGCGAGTGAATCAGCTTCTTATATCAATGGGTCCTTAATTCCTGTGGATGGAGGCAGAAGTTGGTCTATATAAATCGCAAAAAAAACGTTTAATAAGGATACAATATTGACACAAAATTTATACTTAGAAGTTGAAGAAAATCAAAATTGCACATATATGCCTGGTCACTTATATGAGATAAAAAAAGAGCCCATTCTTATTAACTATATCCGTTTGGAATTGCCTGATTATCCGAATGGAATATATGAGATCACAGGATGGTCTAGCAAAGAAGATGGCTCTACTTGTTCCGCCCTCTACACTCCTGTTTCAGATTCTGGACAAGGAAGTTCTCATCTAATTTATGGCGGAGACTGGGGAGTTCGTTTCAAACTTAAAACAGATCAATCAAATTGGGGTATTTCAGAAAAAGGACAATATGGAGAACCATATCTTATCCTTCTTAACGAAGAAGATATTTTATTATAGAAAACCTTTTTTTGATCACTTCTTCATTTGCTATAAAAATTTTATAAAAAAAGGTTAGATAAATTGTTAATTGTTGACTTAGCATTTTTATTTGCTCTTTGCGCATCTTTTTCTTACGCCCTTTGTGATATGGCAATTCGTTCCGGTCTTCAGCATACAAATGCTTTTATAGGTTCTACTATTGTTTTGGCAAGTACTTTATTCATCCTGATTGGATTTGTTGTTTTCTCTCAACCTTCATTTCCAAGTCTTGGAATACATTATCTATGGATAATTTTTGCAGGTGCATGTAACCCGGGTCTTTTCTTCATATTTTACCTGACAGGAATTTCTAAAATAGGTGTCGCTCGTGCCGCTCCAATCAAAGGTAGCTCTCCAATTCTTGGAACTCTCCTAGGAATCTTAATTTTATCAGAGGAACCAACCTGGAAAAATTTAGTCGGCATCGCATTTGTTTTTTCTGGTATTACTCTTATCACTTTCGAGAAAACTGACGGAGCATGGAAAAAGAAACAAATTGTTTGGCCAATTGCCGCAGCAATTGTATCATCATTCGCTGCAGTATTTTGGAGAAAAGGTCTCCAAGCATTCCCAGATAGTACGATTGGAACTATAATCGGCACCATCATTGGCCTTTCAATCGTAGGAATTTATACTATTCTCACTACTAAAAATTTTTCGGAAGCGAATATTAAAAAAAGTTTTCGACCTTTTTTGCTCGCGGGATTATTAATGGCATGTGGTTTTTATTGTTATACGAAAGCAATGCAACTTGGGGAAGTATATCGTATGCTTCCTATCATTCAAACCTCTCCTATTTTCACCGTAGCAATGGCATTTCTTATAGTAAAGAAATTTGAGAAACTGACTTGGAAAATACCTATAGGATGCCTAATGACCGTTGGAGGAGCATTTTTAGTTAATCTGAAATGGTAATGTGGATTACTGATTGATAAATTATTACTTTTGCAGAAATTGAATTCCTACTTTTTCTATAAAATCTATTTCCGAATTTTCAAGTACAAAATCTAGAGCAATATCTTCTTCCATATGCAAAATTTTAGTCGTACCTGTAAGAGGAACTATCCCAATGTAAATTGCAAATCGAAAAATAATCTGAGCAGGAGTTTTATTTATCCTTTGAGAGATTTCTCTCAGAGTAGGCAAGACAAAAGGATTGGCCGTAAGTAATGAAAATCCCTGATACGAAATTTGATTTTCTCTACAAAATTTCCTTACTTCCCAGTCCCATCCCATTTGCGCAAAACAACGATTTTGTACAAATCCCGGTTTTATTTCAGATTTTTCATATAAAAGTTTTAGTTGTTCAATGTTGACATTACTTATGCCTAAACTTCTCGTTAATCCCTCTTTAAAAATAGATTCCATTTCAGTCCATACCATCCAATCAGATTCGTTAAGACCAGAACGTTGGGAGGGACCATGTAAAAGATAAGAGTCAACAAAAGTTGTTTGTAAGTGTTCTAAAGAACTTTCGAATGATTGTCGAACCTGAACATTATAATCTGCATTTAAATCGTAGGGAAGTCTTTCGTCCTGACCTGCGGGAAAAGTATATTTGGTTTGCAGAAAGAATTCTTCTCTCTCTAAACCATTTTTGTATGCTTGCGAAAGAGCATCACCAACAGCAACTTCAACATAATGTCTTCTCTGATTTGCAGTATCAAAATTACGATATCCTTTTTTAATTGCAGATAAGACAAGTTCTTCTGTAGCCTCTTCCTTCCATGCAGTCCCATAAATCAAATGTGGAATCTTTAACATAATGAATCCCAAATATACAAAATGAAGAAATCAAAAAAACTTAGTGACCCTCAAAACTAATCTGTTATTCCTTCCAAATCTAGTTTTTCTCCATTCAATTCAATAGTGCTTGTTAGTGGCACCGACTGCACTATTAGCCCTTCTGCAAAACAACCATTTTTTGCATTTCGAATTAGATGTGCAATTTTATCTTTGGGGGCATTTGACTCTACTTTTAAATGCGTATCTACTCCTTCCCACTTATTAAAAACTGTACCCTTTAATACCGAACCTCCTAACAATTTACGAAACCTAACCTTCACGCTTGCCTTCTCAATTTCAATTTTCATCATATGCGCGTACCGCGCAACCTGAGTTAGAAGTCAAAAACCCGTTCCCATTGCCATATATGACATCGGGGATGGATATTTATCTGTTCCACCAATTCTTTCTTGTTCATCACAAAATACTTCAAAATGCCTAACGGTCCCTCTTTTAAGTTGCATCTGACCTTCAACTACCTCGGTATAGACTTCGGAATCTGTAGCTAAACCTTGTGCGGGAAGTTCTGGTTGATCAATAACACGTTTTCCAATCTCACTAGACGTTTCAAATCCATCAATAGGTTTTTCCATTCTAATCTCCATTAAAAAATTATTTCAACTTAGTTTGTAACCAATCAAAAATATAACTAGTCCCTAATATCATATTATCTAATTGACAGTGCTCTGCACCACCTTCCTTTTCAGAAAAAATTCGTAATGTTTTATCTGTAGATCCTACTGCCCTAAAATGTTCTAGAGCCTCTCTCATCGGAACCATGTTATCGTTTGCTCCATGAGTAAGAAGAAAAGGGCACTTCATTTTATCAACAATCCCTTTTAGGGAAAATTTCTCGAATTCTTCTTGCATTTCTTCTTCAGTTTCTACATTCATAATCTCCATATAAGAGTGAGCAGGAACTCCTCTTGTTTTCCAAGTTTTTTGATACTCCCAATTCGCACCCCAAGCTACACAAGCCTTATATCGATGTTCAAAACTCGCTACCCTAGAGGCATAAAATCCTCCAAGACTTATTCCAAGCACACCAACTTTTTTTGTATTGACATCTTTCCTTGTTGTCAGATAATCAAAAGCAGCACTTCCGGCTAATTCATAATCATGACGTAAATAAAGCTTTCTAAAGCGGACTGATTCTCCAGTTCCAGGACCATCGAGTACTAGACAATTCATGCCTCTTCGAACCATATCTTTTACACCACAGATAAATTGGATCTCTTTCGTTACATCCCTTCCATCAAAAAAAACTACTGTAGGACATTTGGATTTCTTCGTATTTTCTGCATGTACAAAATATGCAGGTAGTTTTTTTCTGTTTAACGGCACCTCTACCTTTTCTATAAGAGGACGATCAATTAATTTATAATATTTTTTGAAGGAATCTATAGATTTTTTGTAAATTGACATAGATTTTTCAGTTTTAGGAGAAACTAATCTTTCTCCCATTTGGAAATAGTAACAGGATCTAAGATAGTGTGCAGCCGCAGTAAGAAAATGACCTTTATTTTCCTCACTTTTTCCAAGAACAAAAATTTTTTCTCCCATTCTTGACCATTCACGTAACCAATGAGAATCATTCCCAATTTTTTTTGATAAACGACGGCAAACTTGGTCTACTTCTCCAATCTCCGAACCTCCCCATCTAGCGCAAGAAATCATCCAGCAAATTGAACGTGACCATCGTAGATCCGAAGGAAAATATGTATACCAACTTGTCTTTTTATTCAAAATTTAACTCCAAGATAACGCATTAAAAAAACCCAAAATTAATCCTATGACAATTCAAAACTATGATATCCAGTTAGGGTTTCTCTATCGCATTTTTCTTTATACATAGGGAATCCGCCCACATAAGGCATAAAAACTCTAGGTTTTCCAGGAATGTTCACACCGAGATACCAAGAAGTACATTTGTAACGAAGTGTTTCTGAAGCCAATGTATTACAATGTTCAACCCAGTTATCTTCGATTTCTTTTTTTGGTTCAATCATATTTATTTCTTGTTCCCTTAGGAAGACAAGACAATCACATATCCAATCAATATGTTGCTCTATACTAGTCAACATATTGGTTAAAACTGATGGACTTTGAGGTCCAGTAATCATAAAAAAATTAGGAAATCCTTCAGTCATTAAACCAAGAAATGTTTTAGTACCTTCACTCCATTTTTCTTGTATAGATTTTTCACCTCTTCCACGAATATCAATCTTTAGAATTGCTCCAGTCATTGCATCAAAGCCTGTAGCTAAAACAAGCAAATCAATTTCATACAATTGGCCAGAAACTATAATCCCTCTTTCAGCAATCTTATCAATTGGACTCTCTTTGATATCAATTAAAGAAACGTTCTCACGATTAAAAGTTGCATAATAATCGGTATCTACACATAACCTCTTACAACCTATAACAGTTTGAGGCGATAATTTTTCAGCTTTAATAGGATCCTTTACTATTTCCCTGATCTTGGAACGCACAAACTCTGCAGCAGTTTCATTCGCATTTTCATCAAATGCTAAATCAGTAAATGCTCCAAAAAAAGGCAACCCTCCATGTTCCCAACGTCTCTCGTATTCTTCATTTCTTTCCTCTTCAGATACCTCTAGGGCAGATTTGTCATTATATGTTTGGTAAAAACCAGCGTATAACTCTTTTGCTTTTTGTCTAATCTCGGGATAGTTACTCTTCACATGATTTGTTCTTTCCTCAGGTATAGGTCCATTATGAGCAGGAATTGCGAAATTCGCAGTCCTCTGAAAGACATAAACATGACCTGCATTTTTTGACATAACTGGGATAGATTGGATTGCTGAAGAACCTGTACCTATAACTCCTATCTTCTTTCCTTCAAATTCAACATTACTGTGCGGCCAACGTCCAGTATGATGGATAGACCCCTGAAAATCTTCAAGACCTGTTATTTCTGGATAAAAAGGGGAAGAGAGACATCCGGTTGCCATAACCAGAAAATTCGACTTGATTTGAAGATCCTGATCCGTTTCAATAAACCACTGGTTCAATTGTTCTTTAAAAGATGCTGTTGTAACTCTAGTACTAAAAGAAATATCTTTTCGTAAATCAAAACGTGAAGTTACATGATTGATATAATCTAAGATTTCTGGCTGAGTTGCATATCTTTCAGACCAATTCCATTCTTGTTGTAGTTCATTTGAAAAACTATAGGAATACTGCATACTTTCAGTATCACATCTTGCCCCTGGATATCTATTCCAATACCAAGTACCACCAACATCTTTAGCGATCTCTACTACTCTCGCCGAAAATCCTCTTTCTCTTAAATGGTATAGAAGAGACAAACCTGAAAAACCAGCTCCAACAATGGCAACATCAAAACTAAGACAAACATTTTTTTTATGCAACAGAACTCGTCCTTGTTTTATATAGAAATTCAGTTTATCAAATTTTTGTTATTTTAGCAGAATCTTTCACTCCAGGTGCAGGTGCTGGACCTGAACTAGTTTCAGAATTTGAAGAATCAATATTCGATTTAAAACCTTCTGCATAAAATCCAGTCTTGCCAATTCCTTCTATTTGAATTTCTAAAAAATCTCCATCAACTATTGGCTTCCTGCCTTCATGGTATGTTCCTGTAGCGATGACATCACCAGTTCGTAATTCAACAAAACGGCTTGCCCATGCAACTAAATCTGGAATCTTATGCGCCATATGCTCAGTACTATAATCCTGAGCGATTTGACCATTGACCCAAGATTTCACATTCAATTTATGTGGATTAGAAATCTCATCTTTAGTAACAATCCAAGGCCCACAAGGCCCGTGTGAAGCCTGTCCTTTTGTCAAAAATCGGGTGTAACGTGTAATTCCTCGCACTGAAATATCAAAAAAAGGAACGTATCCAAATACATAATCCATCGCATCTTTTACATTTACATCTTTAGCGTTTTTTTTCATAACAAATGCCAATTCAGCTTCAGGTTGAAATTCGGAAACCTCGGGAATATCCACTAATTTTATAGTTCCACCTGGTCCAAGCAAAGCATTGTCTTTATAGAAAAATTCTAATGGAAGCATCTCAACTGTTCTACCTAAATCCAGATAGTTTAGAAAAGCACCTATACATTTACTCGGTCTAGGAACTGGGACAAGAATATCTATTTCATTAAGAGGTCTTCCTTCTTTCTTATTTACAAGACTCTCAATTTCTTCCCGTAGATTATCATAATTAGAAATCACTTCTTCTATAACAGCTTGAGATCCTTTAATTTCACGATCTTGAATTATTTCACTAACATCAACAACAAAATTTTCATTCTTGATAACTCCAATTCTATCTTTGTCAAAACGAAGTATTTTCATTTTTTCACCTATTAATTTAAAAAAACAATAATAATCCTTTAACCAGAATTTATAATGAAAGAAAAATTCCTTTATAGTAGGTAGTTTTATAAAGTGCTTACAAGTAATATATATAACACTTACTACTTTTCAAAACATAAATGTCTTTTGAATAGCGTTGCAAGTATGCAATTATTTAAAAAGTAAAATTCATCGAAAGGAAAGTAATGGAACAGAAGAAAATGCATGCAGGACAAGCAGTTGTTCACGCTTTGATTCAAGAAAATGTGGAAAAAATATTTTGTTTGCCTGGTTCGCATGTTCTTAATTTTTATGACGGCCTGCGTGAAGCTCCTTCTATAGAAGTTATTACCTGTAAAATGGAACCTAACGTCACACTTATGGCTGATGCTTATGGAAGACTTACAGGGGAACCCGGAGTATGCTTACTTACCGCAGGTCCTGGTGTTTGTAATTCTATAGCAGGTCTTGCACAAGCTTATGGTGCTGCCTCTCCAGTTATTCACATAACAGGAGCAGTACCGCTAAATGCTTCCAGAGAGGCTTTCCATGGAGTAGACAAACCAGAATTCACTGTAGAAATGTGCGAAAACGTTACTAAATGGAGTGTTCGTGTCGAAAAATTGGAGGATATTCCTGAAATCATGGCTAAAGCCTTTCAAGTCAGTAAAAGTGGAAGGCCTGGACCCGTACACGTTGAGTTTCCGAGACTTTCTGATTACTCGCCACATATACTTCAAGAAAAACCTATTTCCTTCCCTACTTACAAACAAAAACCTGTAGAAGTTATCGAACCTTCTAATGAAGATATAGAACAAATCGCAATTCGTCTTTTAAATGCAAAATTTCCGATTATTGCGGCTGGAAAAGGAGTCATAAGAAAAAAAGCAACAAAAGAATTAGAAGAAATATCGAATATTTTATCTGCACCTATAGTTTATCCTCAAGATTCAATGGGCGTTGTTTCAGACGATCACCCTTTTTCTGCAGGACATTTTATTGACAATAGAACTGACCCTAGATTTAGATATGTGATTGAAGAAACAGATCTAATCTTTTCAATCGGATTAAGAGCATCAACAGCAGAAACTGTTTTTTTAGAAAAATATAATCAAAAAGAAAATATCCTGGTTGGTTTTGATGATGAAGAAGATAAAAATTATTCTAAAAAAGACGAAATTGTTGCAGATCCAAAACTCTTTCTAACCGCTTTACTTGAAAGACTCAGAAAAGAAAATAGAAGCACAAATGAAAAAATAAAATCTAAAATAGCAGAAATTAAAGAGGATTTTAAAAAATCAGTAACAAATCATCTCGAAGGAGTACGTAACAATATTCCTTTACACACTGGATTCATTGTCGAAACAATAGTTGATTCCATTAAAAAGGACGCAATTGTCGTCACCGACGTTGGGAATAGTCAAATGTGGGGAAGATATTACTTTCCACTAAATCATACAGAATCTTATATGCAGTCTGGAGTATGGAATGCAATGTCCTTTTGCTTACCAACTGCCTTCGTAGCAAAACTAGAACACCCTGATAGGCAAGTCATTGGTATTGCAGGAGATGGAGCTTTCTTGATGACTATTGGTGATTTTGTTACTGCATGTGAGTACGGTGTTAATGCTGTTTTTGTTGTCTTTAATGATGGAGCTTTTTCCCAAATGATTGGACAACAAAACAATCTATATGGAACTGCGTATGGTTGTGATTTTCAAAGTCCAGATTTTGCAGAAATTGCAAATGCCTGTGGTGGTATTGGATTTCGAGTTGAAAAACCAGATCAATTAAAACCTTCCCTAAAAAAAGCTTTAGATTCGGATGTGCCTACAATTGTTGATGTTTTGACTTCATTTCACCCTACCCCACCATACTAAATTACAAGAAAATTGTAATTAGCATTAATTTGGAGAAATTTATCTTGAAGTTACTTTCGTAATGGGAATCGGTGAACTTATGGCTGCGAGTTCTGCAATTATTGCGGCACTTGCGCATATAAGTATAAGGCAAGGGATGAGAACTGCTTCACCTCTTTTGGCTGCATTGATTGTAAATACTGTTGTTTCAACCGGGGGTCTTATCGTCTGTTTCTATCAAGATTCTTTTAGTGAATTATCATTAAAAACGGTTATTTGGTTTGTAGCAATGGGAATAGCAGGACCCGGGTTCGGACGTATAATGAGACTGATTGGAATTAATAAAGTAGGGTTAAATCCTTCCGTAACTATTTCTGCTATCACTCCATTCTGGGTTACATTTATCGCTATTTTCATTTTAAGAGAAAATCCAACATTTTGGGACATTTTAGGAACAATCTCTATAGTGAGTGGAGTCATTATTCTTAGCGTAAGATTTAACTCCACAAAAAAAATTTCTGATTGGTTTCAAAAAGGAGTCATTTTTCCAATTCTTGCATCCATCGCCTATGCACTTGCTCCAGTTTTTGCGAAGCTCGCGTTAAACGAACAGAAAATACCAATGGCTGGATTAGGAATTGGATTTCTTGTGGGTAATATTTTTCTTCTTTTATGTGGTCCTATTTTAAAGCAAAATGTTTCTGTTAGAAATAGACCAGATATAGGTTGGATTTTGTTAAGTGGTATTTTTAATTTCTGTAGTTCTTCTTTTTTAATCAATGCAATTATGATTTCCCCCGTGTCTATAGCAATTCCTCTGAGTAGAACTGCCCCCATTTGGCTTCTAATCTTTAGTTATCTTTTCCTATGGAAACTTGAAAAAATTACCAAACAAATTGTGATGGCAACGGTTTTAATAGTCTTAGGAGGCATTTTTATTACTACTTTATAAATAAAAGAAAACATTTTATTCCATAGAGTAAACATATAGACTTCATCGTTTTTACATTAAGTGATATTTTATTTGATATTTTTTACAACCAATTCAAAATAAGGAATAAAATAAATGTCTGTGTATAAATTTGAGGATCTGAAAAGCACACATCAAAATCCTAAACTTTCTTCTGGATTCGGTGAAACGATAAAAGGCAAAAAGATGTATTTTTGTCACCGAATCTGGCCGACAGGAACGGAAGCAAAACCACACTTTCACCCATGCGAACAATTTATTTACATTTTAAAGGGCAGACAAAGCTTGATTTTGGGGGATGAAGAATTCGAAGTTGGCCCCGGAGAAGTAATTCACGTACCTCCCAATACAGTACACTCCACTAGAATTATAGAAGAAGTTGAAGCAATATACGTAAAAGATACCACATGGAGTTTAAAAGGCGTTGCGGCAGGTGATGAAATCCCTAGTTCTCCTCCAGAAGACGAACCTTTTTAATAATTTTTTATGAAAGGTCAAAATGGTTAAAACTATAGGAATAATTTTAAATGGTGCAACTGGTCGAATCTGCTCTACGCAACACTTAGAGAATTCTTTAATTCCAATGAGAGAAAATAAAGACCTTCTTGTAAATGGAGAAATTGTAATTCCTGATCTTTTGCTGCTTGGAAGAAATGAAAAAAAACTCTCTGAAATCGCAAATAAATTCCAAATTACAAATTGGACTACAGACCTAAATTCAGCACTCGCAAATGAGAACTATCCTATTTTCTTTGATGCAGCATCTACACATCTGCGTCTTAATCTTCTTAAGAATGCTATAGACGCAGGAAAACACATCTATACTGAAAAACCACTTGCACCGTCCGTGGAAGAAGGAAAAACTCTTTTACAAACAGTTTCTTCAAAAAATTTAAAACATGGTGTGGTAGAAGATAAACTTTTTGTTCCTGGACTCCGTAAAATGAATCATTTAATAAAAGAAGATTTTTTCGGAAGAATAGTAAATTTCAATCTCACTTTTGGATGGTGGGTCTTTGACGGATCTTCACAAAAATCTCAAAGACCAAGTTGGAATTATAAAAAATCAGGCGGAGGTGGTTTGCTCTTTGATATGTACCCTCATTGGAGATATGTTATAGAGGGACTTCTTGGACCAATTAAAAGAGTTGTTTCTGCAAATTGGACTGCACAACCAAAAAGAATAGATGAAGAAGAGATTACTTATAAGGTTGATGTAGAAGATTCCAGTGCTACAATCTTAGAATTAGACTCAGGAGCATTCGGAACCATTCAAAGTAGTTGGGCTACAAGAGTGAGAGTAGAGGACCTTTTCACTCTGCAAATTGATGGCACTGAGGGTTCCGGGTACTCTACTCTTCGAAACTGCTGGACCCAACGAGCCTCTTCAACTCCAAGAATCACTGGGTTCAACCTTGGTGGAGATAAAACTACTTTAGAATTTAAAACAAATTATCTGAAAGACTGGGAAGAGGTTCCTGAAATTGCCCCTTATAAAAACCCTTATCGTTTTGGTTGGGAAAGTTTTATTGAACATGTTCTTACTGATTCACCTTTTATCTCTAATTTCTCTGCAGGAATTAGAGATATAGAGCTTTCAGAAGCCTGTCTTAAAAGTGGTTCTACCAGTTCGTGGATCTCAATGACATAAAATCAAAAAAAATAAATAAATCAGGTTACTTAAGCTAATATAAATACAATATACTCAGAAAGATTACATACTTTTGATATCTAATCCTTTGAAAAAGGTAAATATTTTGGAAAAGAACATTTCTTCTGTTGAGAAATCTATTACAGATTTAGGAAATGGTAAGGCATTCGCGCTTCACAATATTTTACAACTAGATGGAAGGGTTAGCGCATACCCTAAAAGTACAAGAGGCTTTTCTTCTATGAATTGTTATCTACTTTGTGAAAACAATGCTGCTATACTATTAGACACAGGGTTTAACGGTCAATTAGATCTTCTGTCAAAGCAAATCTCTTCAGTTATTACACAAGACACTCCGTTGTCAATTTATCCTCTTCGTCAAAATGAATTCATGTCTGTAGGGAATATAGTTGCGCTAGCTAATCGATTTAATGTGGTGGAAGCTTTTTCAAATCGACCTAATATTGATTTCTGGTTTAATTTTGAATTGGAGGATTTTATCCCGAAAGAAGAAAAGGACAAGAAGTTCACAACATCTAAACTCGGAACTGAGTTAAAAATAAATATTGGAGGTAATCCAGACAGGTTAATTCATGGCATCTTTGCTCCTATTAGACTTATTACAACAATGTGGATTTTTGATCAGGCAACAAAAACTTTATTTTCTTCCGATATGTTTAGTCATATTTCAAAGAGCAATCCAGATGGACCGTGGATTTCTGACAAGGACGAACTATCTACCACATCTTTTGTTCGCTCTTTTCTTTTAAATACACGATATTGGTGGCTAGAGGGTGTAGATACAGGTCCTTTAAGAGAAGGCATATCTGAAGTCTTTAACAAGTTTGACATACATTCAATCGCACCTGGTTATGGCACTATACTAACTGGGAAAGAACAAGTAGAAAAACAATTCAAAATACTTGATGAAGTTTTAAGAGACTTAGATTCCTCTGTTGTTAAAGCTAGTTATGTTCCTAGAAATTTAGAAAGGTAAATAATGACTATACACAATAATCCCCTTCCTCGAGAAATCGCCGATGGAATTTTTTGGCTTGGAATTTGTCATGAACAATTTCATAATGGGAAAATCTATCATACTTATAATGCTTCTTTCGTAATTGTTGGTACTGAAGGTTCAATGCTTGTTGAGACCGGTCATCAGGGTGATTATCCTACCATTCGAAAACAATTAAAAAACATCTTAGAAGAACAAAATTCCAGTCTTAAATATCTATTTCTAACTCATCAAGAAGTTCCACATTCTGGCGGAATAGGACGAATTCTAGATGACTTCCCTGAAGTTACTGTACACTGTGATGTAAGTGACTATCATCTTTGTTTCCCAGAACACGCTCACAGATTAAAAGATTTGGAAGTTGGAGAATCTGTAGACTTAGGAAACAGAAAGTTTTTTGCTGCAGAACCTGTAATTAGAGATTTGAGAACGTCTCTTTGGGGATTCGATACTCTTACTAAAACTCTTTTCCCTGGTGATGGTTTTGCCTATAGCCATTATCATGAAGATAGTCATTGCGGAAAAACTGCAGAAGAAGCGGAATCACTTGATTTAGGAGAGGTTTCTGCTGTGTTCGCAGAACGCGCATTATTTTGGACAAAATTGGCAGACATGAACATATACGTAGATAGATTGGAAGAACTACTTAAAGAATTAGATGTGTCTAATGTAGCTCCATCACATGGACTACCTATTCTTGATCTTGAAACAACGATGCCTAAAATAAGGAATGGACTTGTTTCTTATTAGTCAAGGATTACTGAAATTTTGAATAAATCCTCTTAAATACTTTTGAGAAAATCTTTCTTTCACTTTCAGTTCCTACTGTTATCCTAATACACCGAGATAGATATGGCACAGTTGACATTCTGACAAATACTCCTTGCTCTTGCAGTTTATTTAAAATTTCCTTAGCCCGCTCTTCTGTTCCTAGATCAAAAGAAACAAAATTTGTCCCTGAAGATATATAATCTAAATTTAGTTCTTTTGCTAATATATAGTATTCTTGTTTCCCTTGATTTACTTTTTGGACAACATTTTTAACATGTTTAGGATCCTTTAGGGATTCTAAAGCACCAATTTGGGCAATTCGGCTTACTGCAAAGTGTAAACGTATTTTGTTTAAAGCACTTATAATCTTCTTGTTTGCAATTGCATATCCTATTCTCAAACCTGCCATTCCATGCGCTTTTGAAAAAGTACGCATTCTAATAACTCTTTCATTCTTTGTATTGATTGGAGGAACAGAACCTTGAGGAGAGAACTCATAATATGCTTCATCAAGAATCAATAATTTTCCCAAAGGAATTGAATCTATAAAACCTTGCACATCTACTGAGTTATGCCAGGTGCCCATAGGATTATCTGGATTTGAGAAAAAAATGAGTGAGGCATCATTTTCTAGAGCACTTTCCAAAAGCCCTTCTAGATTTTCACGGTCTTCCACATAAGGAACAAAAGATAATCTCCCTGAAAATCCAACGACATGATAATTGAATGTAGGATACCCACCTAAAGAAGTAACTACAGAAGTTCCTTTAGAAACAATCACTCGTACAACTAGTCCCAACAAATCATCAATTCCACCGGCGACACAAATTTCGTCAGGAGTTATATTGTGGATTTCTGCAAGACAACATCGAAGTTCATAATTTTCTGGATCTCCATACCATGAAGCCTCTTGAATTCCCTTTTGAATAGCCTCAAATGCTTTTGAAGACATCCCAAAATTACTTTCATTGGCACCCAAACGAAGTTTGAAGTTCTTACCCAGTCTTCTCTCTAGTGATTCAGGACCAACAAAAGGTGCCGTAGAAGGTAAGCTTTTTATGATTTCAGTAAAAGGAATGCCCTTATTTAAAACCAAGATTACCTCGAACAGTTTTTTTTGGAAAAAAACTATAAAAAGAAAACAATCAAAAAAAGCTTTCCTATTAGAAGTATTACTATTTCACTCTACAAAAACAACAGATTCAGCATCTATTTCCAAAGTTACTTCACTATCTAGTTGAAATGAATTTACTGGGTCAACAATCACTCTCAAGAGATCATCCATACCTTCTACTTCCACAAGATAGTCAACTGTACTCCCAAAGTAAAAGCTCCTTTTAACACGCCCAGTAAGCATATTTTCTGAGTTTTTATCTGTCTTTACTGATGAAATTCCAATTCTATGAGGTCTAATCGAAACAAATCCCTGATTTCCTGGAACAGCGATCTGATTTTCTTTCATTTTCAATTTCACCGAACCAGTATCAAAGACTGAACTTGAGATGACTTTTCCTTCTAAACTATTTGTCACACCCACAAATTCAGCCACAAATCGTGTTTTTGGTTCATCATAGATTTCTTGCGGTTTTCCTACCTGTTCTATTTTTCCATCATTCAT
>MDTE01001816.1_pt1 | contig 47146 bp, 38 predicted proteins | sample 811231 | NCBI WGS metagenome assembly MDTE01 (sample SAMN05326651, study PRJNA326480) | marine metagenome | isolation source: seawater | place: Indian Ocean: Red Sea | collected 2010 | reverse complement strand
TCTCCACCTGTTGTTGCCCCGATGGAGTGGCTTGTAATTACGGTATGTTCTTCACCTGTGATGATGGCAGCTGCAGCGTCGGTCCGGGCGGTTGCGACTAAGTCTGGCCGAGCCCAGCTTTTCAACAGAAAGAGCATCGCGTAGCATGGGGGTTCACCTCGACAGGGTATGACTATGTCTGCCGATCGCTTTGACATCATAATCGTTCACAAGAACCCGCGACAGCGTTTTGCCGACGGGTCGATCTCGGCTCTGCTCCGTAACTTCGCTATTACGCGCCTTGCCCTTCCAGAAGCCGAGGCGGTCGCCCAAGAGTGGGCCGAGATTTATTGCGCCCCCACAAACTCCTCACACGAGATCTTCGTAGAAGGCCAAAAACGAGAGGAAGGAGAGGCGTTCCTGCAACTTACTGTGCATGCTTCGAATCATCTCGAGACCCTTCCCTTTGGTAACGATGAGGTCGAGGCGGCCTTCTGGATCGCCATCTATGGCGCCTACACGGACACACCCCATGGGGTCTTTCTTCATCGGCTCAAAGACGTCATGCTGGTCGATGCCCAGGTGTACGTACAAGACCACGCCGGGATCCCCGAGCACCGGGTTGTTCCCGAAGGCGAAGAGCGAAAAGCCAAGAAAAAGCTTGGACCACGTAAGGGGGCCGGCATGGTAGGCACCCGTGTCGAAGAGCTATAGCGAGACGTCGTTTTGAAACGAAAGTTGCTGCCGTATGGCTGGTCTGCAATCAACAAAACAAAACCTAGCTTGAGTGCTCTGAAAAACCGTGCTACCAAGGCTATGTGATGGCAACCAAAACGCACATATTGACGGACGCGGGTGAATATACGCGGTTGTACCTTGAGCGTCAGGCGCAGGGACATAACCTCAAAAGATACCCCGATCCGCCCTATTACCTGGGCTTTATCGATCTAGACACAGACGAACGCTGGGTCATTCAGATCAACGACTACAAGGCTTCTGGTGATCTAGACCGAGCCAAAGAAGTCACAAAAGAATTCGAAGCCGAAGCGAAATCTGATTCGACCGACGATTAGTCGCTAGACGAATCAAGCACGGCGTTCTTGAACCGCAGTAGTATCTCGTTGGCATCGGGAGACGCCATGAAGCTCTTCATGATCTGCTGGGTCGCGTCGTAGCCAAGCGCGTCAACATAGGTCTCATAATAGCGAGCAAAACGCGCTTTATTTTCCGCTCCCGTGAGCTCGGGGTGGAATTGTACTCCATAGACCAGACTCTCTTTCACCCGTACAGCTTGGTAGGGGCAACGCTCCGAACGGATCAAATTCTCCAACCCGCTCGGCATATCTATTACCCTATCCTTATGTCCCTGCTGGGCTACAAAACGATGGGGAAGATGACCGAAGAGCGGGTCATCATCCAGGCTTTGCACTCGTTCCAATTCGTAGGTCCCAACCTCAGCAGCGGCCTCATCACGCCGTACGGTGCCCCCCTGGGAAATAACCATTCCCTGAAAGCCAAAGCATGAAGCAAATGTAGGAATCCGCCGGTCGCAGATCATGCCCATCGTATCAATGAAACCCTTGATCCAGGGCTCCGGATCGGTGGTGGAATAGTCACCGCTACCACCCACAAGAAGCCCATCATATTCCGACTCAAGCCGGTCGATATCAGGGGCCCCTGAAAGCAAATCCCACACGTCGACCTGCTCTAAAGAAACATCCATTCGCTCCGCAAAGGAGAGGCGCTCATCTATACGAACCGGATCGTCTTGTTTGCGGGCCTGTAAAAGACAAAATTGTAATGGTTTTTTCTCTGACAAAACGGACTCTCATTTAGAACCTGCTTGGTCCTATATTGAAGATCGGTACAAATGAAAAGCTTCTGGGGCGGGTGCCACAAGAAACCGCTCTACTGCAAAAAAAGAACGAGCTTCGAATCTATCATAAAGACTCGAAGCTCGTCTTTCTTCTTCCGAGAGAAGTTCTCGTTTATTCGGCCAGCAACTGATCAATAACCGAGTAGAGGTTTCCACCTGGAGCGAACGTCGTACTCGTTCGGTACTCCATATTCGACCCACGTAGGACGGCATCCCACGGGAAAGGTATGGACACCGAATTGCCCTCAGCAAACAGGTAGGGGTTGATATTCGACCAGACCGTAGCGAGAGCACCGGCGCTAATCCCCGAGCCCGGAGGATCGATAAGTGGGATTTGCACATTGTCTCCATAATCCATGTACAAAAAGGCCGGGTCGAGACCATTTTGCTGCGCAAATTGACTACAGTACGCCGCTGTTGGTGGAGCGTGTTGTGCATTTTCACCAAGAACATAGATAACCCGATATCCCGGTTTTTTCGCCTGAATCTTTTCATCCGTCAGAGGGCTGCCATACTCAGACGCAGCGGCTTGTATGTCGGCTACACACGAGGGGCACCAACCGGTTACGCCCTTCACATGAACCACCTTGCTTCCACAGTAGTCATGGAGGTTCATAGAATCACCATTGCAATTCTGAAGGCTGAAGTTGGCAATGTTATTACCCACGAGGTCGCCATTTCCAGCCGCAACACAATCTGGTTCGGCCGGCGTCGTTGCCTCTGGCATCTCGCCATTAAAGGTGCCGCCTCCGCCTGTGTTCGTATCAAACTCAGCGGCGAAGCTATAGTTCGGGAGACACCAGGACTCCGCATTCAAGACAGCCTGCGATTCCCAGGTCTGCGGATTGATCGCGACCTCTTCAAAAACAACATTCTTGAGGACTCCTGCGATGCCTGTTCCATTGGGATCAAACGCAGTCAGTTCCACCGTTCCGCTCATAGCCAGGAACTCTTTGTCACAAACCAGCCCCTGACCACTCGGCGCCTGGCTACACTTCGTACGAAGGGTGATACAGAGTCCGCAAGTGGCGTAGTTTTCTCCGGTCAGCTCGTAGGTGCCCGCCGCTTTCGGCCCGTTATAGTCGGCGCTATAATAACTCTCGACCAGGAGCAGGTCGGTAGGAAACGCTTCCGAAGATGCTGCCTGATAGAGCATAACCTGTTGTGGTGGTTCCGAGATTGCCGCCTCTGCCGCCGCTGTAAAGCCGGTGTTATCGCACTCGCCCGTATCCATATTGCCAGCATCCGGGGACTGCAACGAGATATCGTCTCCGCCTCCCTCATCCGTGCTGGATACCGTATCGCCTCCCGTTCCTTCACCGCCACCGGGTGGATCATCATCTCCACAACCAACCAGGGCACAGGGAATGAGTGTTATAAGGAAAGCTACAAGTATACGTTTTCGCATCGGAAACACCTGTTCGTGTGATGTCGCGTAGGTGGGGATACGGTTCCCCGAGCCCGCGTAGCATAGTTTTCTAGACCTCGTGGGTCAACGTAGAACCGTATTTTGCTTGTTTTTGGGGACTTGCCGCTGCGCTCTCTGACGGTTATGGTGCGTCCCATGCCTCATATAAGCTCACGTGGACAAAGCGCTCCATCATCTCCAATTCGTAAGCTCGTGCCTCATGCCGATGGTGCACGCGCTCGTGGTATACATGTCTATCATTTGAATATTGGTCAGCCCGATATCGACACCCCAGAGACCATGCGCGAAAATGTTCGCACAGGGATGGGTAATGTCGTGGCCTATAGTCCAAGCGGTGGAGAGCACGATTTTCGCGATTTTCTGTTCGGGTATTACCGAAAGCAGGGTGTCGACCTCGACCCTCCCGATCTGATTGTTACAACGGGGGGAAGCGAAGCGATTATCTTCGCCTTCAGCTCCTGCCTAGACCCCGGTGATGGGGTTCTCATTCCCGATCCCATGTATGCCAATTATCTGGGTTTTGCGTCCATGCTGGGCAACCACGTGGTGCCCATCCCCACGCGAGTAGAGGACGGCTACCATCTACCCGATGACCTACATCGCTTCGTAACCCCGGAATGCAGGGCTATTCTTCTTTGTAACCCCTCCAATCCAACGGGAGCGGTCTATACAGAAGACGAGGTCCAACGGGTCATCGATCTGGCCATACGCCACGATCTTTTTCTTATCGCAGACGAAGTCTATCGAGAGTTCATCTACGAAGGATCGGCGGCCCGAAGCCTCCTGACCTACGACGAGATCGCCGATCGGGGAGTTGTTGTTGATTCCCTGTCCAAGCGTTATTCCCTATGCGGCGGACGCATCGGCTGTCTTGTCTCAAAAAACCGGCAGGTAACCGCCTCGAGCTTGAAATTCGCCCAGGCTCGCCTTAGCCCACCCACACTCGCACAACTGGCCGGTGTTGGTGCTGGATCTTTAGGAGCGGCGTACTTCGATGAGATTCGTGAGGAATACCGTAAGCGCCGAGACATCGTATTTGATGCGCTTCGATCCGTAGAAGGCGTGCTTGTTCATCGTCCCGAAGGTGCCTTTTACCAGATGGCGCGTCTGCCAGTAGACGACGCCGAAAACTACGTGCGCTTTCTCCTGGACGAGTTCAGCCACAACGGAAAAACCACCATGGTAGCTCCGGGGGCAGGCTTCTACGCCACACCAGGCGCGGGACGCGATGAAGTTCGAATCGCCTATGTGCTAAACGAAGACGATCTCGCCGCCTCCATGGACATTATGGTTCGTGGACTGGCCGTCTATCCTGGGCGCCGCATCGGATAATGCACAACCGCGGCTCCGATCCGAACTCCGCCATCTCAGGGCTACGACTCTTCTGCCGCCAACATATCTTACTTATGTTGCCCCTGGGCTTCGCGTCCGGGCTCCCTCTCTTATTGAGCCAGAAAACCCTGATCGCCTGGCTGGCGGATTCCGGCACAGACATTCGAGCTGTCGGCTTATTCTCTCTCGTAGGATTACCGTATAGCCTTAAATTCCTATGGGCTCCGCTGATGGACCGATACCAGCTGAGTTTCCATGAAAAAGGCCATCGACGCGCCTGGATTCTGGCAAGCCAATATTTCCTGATGGTCGCATTGGCTACCCTGGCTACACTTTCTCCGGAGGCAGCCTACGGCCCCATCGCAGCCGTCGCCGTCGTGATCGCGTTTTTATCTGCGTCACAAGACATCTGTTTTGACGCCTACCGGGCCGATCTTCTTCTCCCCGAAGAGCGCGGTTTTGGTGCCGCTGTATCCGTCGCAGGCTACCGAATCGCGATGATTGTCGCCGGCGGGATAGCCCTGGTGTTAAGCGACGTCTGGGGCTGGCAAAACACCTATCTTATGATGGCCGGTTTGATGGGGATCTCCATGATCGTGACCTGGGTTTCACCTGATCCGGAGGTGTATAGAAAACCACCCACGACCCTCGCCAAGGCCTTTTATGAGCCATGGGCAGAATTCATAAAACGACCGGCTACCGTCTGGGTCTTATTGGTGCTTCTCCTATTTAAACTCTGTGACGCCCTGGCCGGTCTGATGGCCATACCATTTCTGTTGGAGCTCGAATTCTCCATGACGGAAATCGGAGCCATCTATCAGATGGTGGGTCTGCTCTGTACCATCGGCGGAGGCCTCGTCGGGGGTTGGTTACTCACGCGGATGGATCTGGTTCGAGCGCTTCTTATCTTTGCCGCTCTCCAGGCTCTGACCAATCTGGGCTTTCTTCTTTTGAGTGTTCTCACCCCTGGTCAGACTCTGTTGGCCACCGTCATAGGCTTTGAGCAGTTCGTCGGGGGTATGAGCATCGCCGCCTTTGTGGCCTTGCTTATCGCGCTTTGCCATCCAGCCCATAGTGCGACGCAATTCGCGATCTTCACCGCCCTTGCAGGGTTGTTTACAATCGTCGCAGGTAGTCCTGCTGGCTATCTACAAGCAGCTCTTGGTTGGCCCGGCTTCTTTGTCGCCAGCACTGTTCTCGGCCTACCGGTTGTCGTTGTACTCGCGATCTCCCGGAACGCCTTACGTGCGCATATACAACACGTCGAAACCCGTCAGACTTAGAGCCCCATTCGGGTCGTGTGGGCCGTATCCAGAGCATCCAGCTGGGCAAAAAACGCGGCCCCAGTCGGTGTCCATTCGGCGTTCTCCCGAAGTACATCCACCCCGGCATGATTGCCTTCAACAATCTGTTGAATACGCCTCTTCACATCGGGTCGGTTCACCTCGGCAACCCCCGCATCTTCCAGTCGAAAATACAGTTCCGCCACCGGCAAGAAGGCGTGCACGGCCAACAAGACACCGTGAAGAGGTCTTGGATCCGGACGGACGGGAGACGAGAATAAGGGGAAAAAGGCGTTCTCGAGCAACGGGTCGAGGTTCAACAAAGCGTTGACCTTATTATGCTGAAACTCGTGCACCATCGCCTCCATCATCGTGAAGGTGTTCGGGTGCAACGTAAGATAAGCCTGGCCGATCGCTTCTTGATACGAAGCCGAGAGATGCCGTTCCGGCTCGTAGCCGACCGGGATCCACTGCTGCATCACAATCTCCATCTCCGCCCGCAGCTCCGGCAAACCCTTTTCGATAAAGTCGAGGCTCTGTTTGAGAGAGTCCACCCATTCCGAGGCCGGACGATCGCTGAGATCTATACTGTTCCCTTCCTTGTCGGGGTGGGCCTCAAAGTCGCTTAACGGGTTCGTGTCATGGGTCGAAAGAAACATTCGTCCCGACACCACGGAAAAGGAGCGGTCGACAGTCACCCCAGAGGAAGGCATCTCGGCACCCGAATCGAAGGAGATGTTCTGCCCATCACTGCTGCCACCGCGGATCTGAAGAGCATAGGGAGAGAAGTGAACCCCTTCCGCATCATCTGGCAGCCGAAGAACAACCCCCGCCGGTACCCAGGCAACGGCATCCACCGCTGCTGGCCAGAAGATACCTTCGCCAGGAAGAAGACCTGCGATGGACATCTGCGCTAGTAGCTCTGGAACGAGAGTCGCCATCCGCTCGGGATATGCGCCACGAGTTTCCTGATTTAGAAGACATCGGTAGGCGGCATGAATCGGGCCCGACAATACAACCCGATGGACCATCTGTTGTACCCGACGGGCCGCAGCAGGATCTTTCACCGCCCGCTGTACAACGGCTCGAGTCCGTACAAATGTCAGCGCTGTGGTGCTGTCGAGCCCGTCCGTCGGTAGACTGAGTAGAATCTCAAGAGTGCGGCGCACATGACGAGCAAGTAACGAACGAACACTACGGCTCCCATCTGCGGGAACCGAAAGGTCCGAAACCGTAAGTCCTTCTGCTGTTGTTCTTGCCACTATCGTTCTCTCCATACAGCCGAGACAATTCCTCTATGCTGCATACTCTACCTCGTCAGGCACTGTAAATTCCAGAGCCACGATTAACCACGCAAGACCGCCGAGATCAAAAGCCAGGTCTGCGCCATCACAGGTAATTCCTGCGCCTGTAGGCGAAATAGCCGAAGGCCCTCTCGAAGCCGTTCGTTGGGAGCACCAGGTAACCACCGGGCCCGGTTCGGAGCCAAAGCACACCATTCCATGCGGTCTTCCGGTGTAACCAGGTGTTCCTGCTCTTCGATTCGAATATCGCGAAAGCCCAGATCCATTAACAGATCGATGAGGCCGTTTTCACTTGTAGGCAGTGGGCTATAGTTCCCTGGAGCGGGTGCGACGGGGGTTGTCTCTCCCACCATTACAAGATCGCGAACCCGGTTCATAACTTCGGAGAAGGCTCTCGCTTCCGGGCTCACCAGGTTCTCCGTGCGCCCAAGCTGTTCCGAAGACAAGGAGATACCGATACGACCGCCCGGTTTCAAAGTCTTTTGTAACGCAGACAATGTCTGTTGTGCGTTGGGAACGGCGCCAAGAGTCGCCGAACATATCGCGGCATCTACATTCCCTTCGCCTCGTATCTCCAACACACTGTCGATGTCGCCACATAACCAACGAACACGAGGGTCTTCTACCTCCTTGCGACCCCTTGCCACCATGGCTCGGGCGGGATCCACAGCCCAGACATCTGCCTGTGCAGGAGCCTCCCGCAAAAGGGGAACTGTGCTCACCCCTATGCCTGCTCCAAGATCCACGAGACACCGGTCATTCGGCCAGACCACACGCAAAACCAATGCCTCCGCAAGCTCGGCAAAGAGCGGGCTTCTATAGGTCAGTCGAGCGTAGTCGCGCACTGTCTCGACGTTATTCCACGTCAGGTCCTGTGTAGGGTTGGTTCCTGTTTTCATAGTGTTCAATCTTCGCATGTTTGCCCTTCCAGGAAAAACACGGAGCCGATCGTATTCGGAATAGCTTGCGTTGGCCATAGCGTCGTATTAAGGCTCCTTCTATCGAAGAGGAATCACCATGCCTGACAATCACCCTATGGTGTACGAAACTATCGAGCCTCAACTCCTGGTGAGCGCCCAATGAGCACGCCGCATGAACCGTTGGGCGCGGGGATGGAGTCCCTCAAGCCAGATCGTCCACTGATCATCGGTCACCGCGGTGCACCGAACCAGGCCCCCGAGAACACGATTCCATCCTTTCGAATCGCCTTGAGTCAGGGGGCGGAAATGATCGAGTTGGATGTCCAACCGACAGAAGATGGCTATCCAGTGGTACGCCACGATGACCTTCTACCGATCGAATCGGGGCGCGCAGTAAAGGTAAGCGAAACCCGGTTGGAGCTATTACGCCAACTGCCCATGGGTGACGAAATTCATCTGCCCTTATTGGAGCAGGTCTTCGAAACCCTCGGACGAGATGTAAGTTATAATGTGGAGATCAAACAACCGGGCGTCGAAGATGCCGTTCTGGCTTTGATTCACGCCTTTGGTCTGACACGGCAAACCATCATTACGTCCTTCAACCCGGAAGTTATCGCTACAATCCAGAGTCGCGACGCCTGTGTCCCCGTGGGATGTATTCACGAATTAGATTCCGCCATAACCTGTGGGTTTTCCGCTCGTCGGTTGGGTCGGCGTGCTGTTACGGCGGCCAAGAAAAGCAATCATGCCTTCGTTTCTCTCGAGTGGAAGATGGTGTCCAAGGCTATCGTGCGGCGCGCACGGCGACTCGGAGTGCACGTGCTCGTCTGGACCGTCAACGACGCGGACTTTGCGAAACAAGCGAGTGGATGGGGAACCTACGGTCTCATCACCGATCACGTCGAACGCATACGAAGCACGGTTTGCGATTAAGAGGAGCCCCGAAAACGTGGGTGAAACTGCTCGAACGTACGCTTCATCAAGCTTCGGTCGACGTGAGTATAGACCTGTGTCGTGCCAATATCCGCATGCCCGAGGAGCATCTGAACCACGCGTAAATCTGCTCCTCCCGCCAAAAGGTGCGTCGCAAAAGAGTGCCGGAGGGTATGAGGTGACACTTCTTTTCTGACACCGCTCTTCAACGTTCGCGCACGAACCATGGCGAATACCGCTTGGCGGGTTATCGGGCCTCCACGCAGGTTTACGAACACATACATATGCTCCGAGTGTCCACGTTCTACACGCCGCCTCACAAGATCTGGCCGCACATGCTTCAAATATTGGTCGAGTGCCGTGGCCGCCAGCTCTCCGTAGGGAACCAGGCGTTCTTTATTTCCTTTTCCTCGAATCAAAAGAAGAGATTCGTCGTGACGAATGTCGGCGAGTGCAAGACCCACAGATTCCGAGACACGTAAACCACTCCCATACAACAACTCGAGTATGGCGCGGTCTCGAACATCCCCCGGCTTATCGCTCGCGGCCGTATCCAGAATTGCGAGCACCTCGTCCGGGCTCAGAACCTTTGGCAACGACTTATATGCCCTGGGACGGTCGAGGAGATCCATCGGGTTTTCCGTAATCAGCCCTTCCGCAACATGAAACGCAAAGAAGCTATTGCAGGCCGATAGAATGCGTTGCACGGAGCGGGGGCTCAACCCAGAATCTAGAAGGTTCACCACAAAGGAAACCATGGCCTCTCTGGAGACGCCGTCTACCGGAACCTTTTCCTTCGTCAGATGTGCGTGCAGTCGACCGAGATCGCGGCGGTAGGCCTGTACCGTGTTGGGGCTGGCGTTTCTCTCAAGCCGAAGATGATTCAGAAAAGACTCGGTTTCCGGCAAAACCATCTCAGGCCCGCCCTTCGAGGGAGGCTTTCAGATGGTCCAGAATCTCCTGGTAGCGTTCGGGGGTATCCGGTCGAGACCCGTCGAGTTCGGACACCCAAAGCACCCCACGCGCTTCATCGGTACGCGCACCGATTCGAACGAGGTGTATATTCAACTTGCACTCGGACATCGCCCGACAGACATCAAAAAGCAGTCCCCTTCGGTCGACCCCCTCGATCTCAATCCCCAAGCAGGGGCCCGAGGGCTCTTCTACCAGCCCAACCGTCGGTTTGAAACGGTCACCTGACGCTTCCCGTACTTTCCGCAAGATCTCTACCGAATGGTTGAAGAAACCTGTTGGGTCGTTCAAGGCCACCTCAAGAGACGCCTGTAATCGGCCCACATGATCGGGGGTTGCCGCCGATCCCTCTGCAACAAGAGATACAAGAGCGTGCCCGTCATTGGTCGTAAACGCATAGGCTTCCCGGATATTGATTTCCAATCCGGCCACAACAGATGCAACAAGAGACATCAGCCCAGGCTGGTCCTGCAAACCAATGACCACTTCCGTCAAAACCCGCTTTTGGGGCAGAAAGTGTTTCCCCTTTAGGTCGGTCGGTGCTCCGCCCATGGGTCGCACCTCAAGACGAAAACTCGACTGGTTATCGTTGTCTCCAACCCCGGCCAGAATATCCATATGAAGCGGCACATCATCCAGTGACACATATAACGCATACCGGGTGGGGAGCCGCTCAAAGTGCTTTCGGATCTCCTCTCGCCTCGGGTGTGATTGATCCCTCGCAAATCCCACCTGTCGCTGAATCAACATATTGGTCATGCGCTCAACGACTGCATCCGTATTGGTCCAGAGCACCAAGCCCTGGTCGAGCACTGCACGCGCTTTGATATACGTTGTTTCCAACTGGCGTGACATCCAGCTGGACAACATTGCAGGGTTCCGAGCCCATAGATCTGCGGTAGACATCAGAAATAAGCGGTCCAGACGCTCCACCGTGTCCATGCTCTTGGCCAAGGCCAAGAACATTTGCTCATCGGCTAGATCCCTATGCTGCATCATATTCAGGATATCTCTACGGTGCGATACCAGAAACAGCACCTCATCCTGTTGTTCAGAATCTACTTCAAAGAGATCTAGAATCCTTCGAATCGCCTCCGGGTTCTGCGGTGTGTCGTCTTCTCGGCTCGAACCAAATGGAGAAAGCAGCACGGAAAACATCAGTACCGCATCCTGGGCGTATTTTTGGCGTAACAAATCCGCGGCTTGCTCTGCTCCGGACTCGCGGCCTGCCGCGATCTGACGCAAGTAGTGAAGGCTCCGCAGAGCATGTACCGCTGGTGTATACAGGCGTTGTGGATCGGGAACATAGATTTCCTTCAGGCCTTCAAAGTCGGGCAGCATTCGCCCCATCAACCCTGAGTCATAGAACTGCTCCAATGCCTTTGATCCATGATCCGGTAACGAGATCACATCCAACAGCACCTGATAATCATCTAGCGATGGTTCCCACTCGGCTTGTCTCATCGCCTGGTCGAGTGCGCTATACGCTGTGTAATGAAGTTTAAGCCCGGTATGCGCGACACATCGAAACAGTCGTAATGCCGCCGAGGGGAGCTCGACCGGATTGATATCACTATCTAAGGCAAGACGGCCCCCACGTATTACAACCCCTGCCTCCGATGGTACCCGTCGATCTGGGTGTGCCTTTGCGCCACGAGCGTGGAGGGTCTCATCACCTAGTGCCAACCATCGGCGCAACACCCAGGCGACGTCTCGAGCGTGCCGGTGGTAGGCATCCAGGAGTTCCGCTTCGGAATCAAACTGGTAGTGGGATTCAGGCGTTTTCTTCAAGCTCTGAACCAGGAGAGCCTGGCTCTCAAGGGATAGTCTTTCTTCTGTCTCCTGAGCGGTGATTCGCAACACATTTCGCAACCACAAAAGAAAACCATGGGCCTCACGAAGAGCCACACGCTCACCGTCCGACACCTCCGCTCCCTCCCGAATTACGAACTCTCGAATCCATCGTACGGCATGAAAATCACGTAAACCCCCCTCGCTCAGCTTCACGTCTGGCTCTAAAAGGTTCCAATGACTTCGTAGGCGCTCTCGCCTCAGCTCCGTCTCCGACCGAAGAAATCGAACGAGCTGTTCCGGTTTCGTCTGAAGAATCTGTTCCTCAAACCCAATGCTAAGCTCCCCAAAAAGATCCGGATCACCCGCGATATGTCGCGTATCAAGAAGGGTCACTGCGGCCTTGATGTCTTTGTCTGCCTCTTCCAGTAGCTTCGCTGTGGTGCTCGTACGAATACTGGGTGCGAACCCTGCGGCCTCAACACCTCGAACCCACGGCTGTAAAACACGCGCGACACCTTCTGTATCCAGGGTCTCGGTCAAAACCAGAATGTCGATATCGGCTCCCGGGGCAAGCTCAAAACGCCCGTATCCACCAAGGCCAACCACGGAGAGTTCATAGGCCTCGACACCACCGTCCTGTAATGCCGTATCCAAAAACATGTCTACAGAGACGCTCAGCAGTCGACAAAACGGAGCTCCTGAATACTGTTCTAGATGTCGCTCAAACGGCCACCGCTCCAGCAGGTTCTCGGGGAATAGAAGGTTTTCTGGTCCAAGCTCGGGCATATAGATGACAGCATCACAGTCGATACGACGAAGAATCCAGTTTGCGCGGAAAGCCAGGCTTTGTCGAGCCGAACCCCTTTCCCTAACTCGTAGAACATGCCAATCTTTACGCACACCTATCCGTAGAACCAAGCACGTGAAGACCCCGTCCACAAACACTCCCCGACTGGTTTGGCCCACAACGATGTGGTCGATCCCCATACCCGAACCAACGCGGGAACAAGTGCTGGCCTATCACGAAAAATTGGGGCACCAAAACGCCATTCGATTGGGGGTCATTGGTAATCGGTCCAGCCGAAAGAACATGACGAGTCGCTTCTCTCTTCTTGGACGCCTGGTACCGGATGCGGAGCTGATCTGGCAAACAGAGACCTCTGCTCACCTGGTACAAGCGATTTCAGAGCTTCTATTCGTCGCTCGTATCAATGTGTTGGCTATTGCGGGTGGTGACGGCACCGTTCACCACGTCGTCAATCTTCTCGTACGCCTGCGATCCAGGGTGCGAGAGATAACCGGCCTGGAGCTACAAATTCCTCCCCTGCTTGTCATTCCTGGCGGAACCATGAACGTCTTCGCTCGAGCTTTCGGAACCAAAGAAGTTCCGATTCGTGCTATGCGGCGATTTTGCAGCCAATTCGAGGGGAGGCCCGTGGGCCAGTTGCCGACTCGAAGTGTCCCCGTATTGAACATTCACTCCCAGAAACACGGTCGAGTTGTGGGCTTTGTCCTGGGATCCTCGCTGGTTGTGGAAGCTCTAAAAACCTACGACGATCTAGGAGCAGGATATCGCGGGCTCGCTCGATTCCTTACACATGCCACTACGGGTACATTCCTGAACACCACGGTCTGGAAAGAATACGGCCACCGGCTGAACACAACCTGTCAGGACCTTCACGTTGATGGTACCGCCTATGAAGAGGCACAAACCTTTGTAGCGTCCACCATTCCCCTGACCCTTGCCAAAGGACGCCTCGTAGCCATCAAAGCGCCGGATGCATCGAGCACTGGTTTTCGAGCCGTGATCGTATCACGAATGCGAGAGCGCGATCTGGTCCGCGTTGTTCCTCATCTCCTACTTGGAACCAGACATTCGCATATACAACGCCCGGCTGAAACCAAGCAGGCGTCCTTTCGTGGCTCATTCACCGTCGATGGAGAGCTCTTCGAAAGTGATCCACACGATCCCGACGCGGTAACCGTACATCGGTTACCGGTCGAGATTCCTGTGGTCATACCCCATTAGAGGTATTTACTTCTTGAGGATCTGCTCGTTGATGACCTTTTTGATCGCATCAACGCTCCGATCTCGTTCCTGGTAACGACGACCATTAATGAAGAAGGTTGGTGTACCGCGCACACCGTTCGCGCGACCTTCCTGTACGTCCGCGTTAACCATCTGCTCAATGGCCGGATCTGCCATATCTGCTTTGAACTTCGCAACATCCAGACCAATCGTTGTTGCGAATTGGTCATAGATTCCATCGTTTAGTTCACGGAACCTCTCAAAGATGATGTCGTGCATCTTCCAGAACTTACCCTGACGATGGGCAGCAAGAGCAGCCCGCGCCGCAGGTCGCGCCTGCTTATGGAAGTTCAGTGGGAATTGCTTGAACACCAGGCGAACCTTTCCAGGCATCTGGTCCACAACCTGTTTCAGAACCGGACCGAACTTGGCGCAATATGGGCATTGGAAGTCGCTGAATTCAACAAGCGTAACCGGCGCACTCTCTGCTCCATAAATGGGATAGCCGTCCACCGTAAAGTTGGCGGCTGTCGATTTGGCAGCCAACGCTTTGGGTGGTTCTTCCGACTTACCCTTGGCCATCAGTGTTCCGTAGATACGGGCTTTGGGCGTACCGCTTGCAGCCATCTCTTTCGCTTTCTTCAGCTCCTCATCAATCACGGTCTTGAAGGTCTCGTACGGCTGCGCTCCACGCAACTTACGGCCGTTCACGAAAAAGTGAGGAGTACCTCGAGCGCCCACTGTCTTCGACAACAGCATATTGCCCGCCACCGAGGGCTTAAGCACATTTTCGCCATCATCAAAGGCCTTGGTGAACTTATCCACGTCGAGACCGAGCTCGCCGGCCCATTTGATGAAGCTCTCACGGTTCATATTTCTGCGGTTCGCAAAGATCTTGTCATGCATTTCCCAGAACTTGCCCTGCTGATGGGCCGCCATGGCCGCATAGGCCGGAGGGATACCATTGGGACCTCGAGGGGTGACCTTATGAACAATTCGCAGATTGTTACCATAGGTCTCTTTAAGCTTCTCAAGGGTCGGGAGAACCTTACCGCAATAACCACATGTGAAGTCACTGAACTCAACCAGCGTCACAAATGCATCTTCAGGTCCCTGGGAGGGTTCACTCTTTGAAACGGGAACACGGTAGATTGTCTTATCCGACGGAGCAGGTCGCCGTTGGGCGGCCGGCTTGGGTGCGTCCTGCGTTGCAGTGCTCATAATCGAAGCATAGAGCTTGTTTTTGCTTACGCCGCCGGCCACGAGCTTCTTCGCTTTCGCAAGCTCCGCAGTTACGACGGAATCGAAATTAGCGAATGGTTGGGCACCACGTACTCGCTGACCGTTGATGAAAAAGTGAGGGGTTCCACGGGCTCCGATCTGACCTCCAAGGGTGCCGTTAGCCTGAAGAGTTGGCCCATATCGTTTTTCACCGTCATCGATTGCCGCCGAGAACGCCTTCACATCCAGACCAAGCTCGCCGGCCCACTTGACCAGGTTATCCCGAGTAAACCCGCGACGCTCGGCAAAGATCTTGTCATGCATTTCCCAGAACTTGCCCTGTTCATGCGCAGCCAGGGCAGCCATCGCAGGCAAACGACCTGCCTGATTTCGAGGAGCAGCCTTAAAGACAATACGAACATCGTTTCCATATTTCTCTTGAATCTGATCCAGCGTGGGTAACACCTTGGAACAGAAGCCACATGTGAAATCACTGAACTCCACGATAGTGATAAGGGCGTCTTTGGGACCCTTTGCTGGATCTTTGTCAGAAACGGTCGCCTTAAACGTGGACGATTGTGCAGCCTGAGCCTTTGGCGGCACGGGCTTTGGAGGCTTTGGTTGCGTCTTAGCAGGTTGCTTTATCGCGGCCTTCGGCGGCTTCTTAGCCGCAGTGTCCGTGTCATTATTGTCTTTCTGGTCCGTATTGCCGGTATCCGTTTCGCCAGCCTGGTCGACTGTTTTTGTGGCGGGCATTCGGCCCACAATAAAGCCAAGGCCAAAGCCTGTCCCAGCCACAAGGATAGCACCAATCAGTGCTGTCTGTTTTGAAATTCCCATCGTGTCTCACCTCAAAAATCAAGACGTGTACCGAGGGGGTATACGAACTCGAAAGGATTCATGTCAAATCAATCGAGAACGAGCCTGCTTTCAAGACAGAGAGATCAGCCGGCTTCAGCCTCTACCGCATCCTCGCCACCTTCTGGAACGTAGATGTAGCGATTGCAGGATGGGCAGATCTCTAATGAGTCGCGACGAAGCAATACATTGTAGAGCTGCGGAGGAATGATCATATAGCAGCCAGCGCAACGCTCTTTAATCACCTCGACGATTGCGGTCCCCTCACGACGAGACTTCACTCGTTCGTAACGGCGAATCACATTCGCAGGGATCTTATCGAGCCAATCCTGGCGCGACCCATCGATCTCGTTGATGCGCTTATCGAAGTCTTCGATACGACCCTGGGTCATATCGTTTTCGCTATTGGCCTCAGACTCCAGCTCTTTGAGCTTGGACTCTTCTTCTCCGACAGCTGACTTGTGGCTTTCCAAAGCTTCTGTAAAGCGATCCAGCTCTTCAGCGCGCTCATTGGATGCCTTTCGCAACATCTCCAACTCACGCTGAACAGCCATGTATTCTTTACTCTTTGTTACACCACCCATCTGCGATTTAAGACGGGATATCTTCTCTTTCTCTGTAACCAAAAGATCTTGCTGCGCACGATACCAATCTTCTGCATCGCTTATCTTGCGTAGTCGATTGCCGAGATCTTCTCGGCCTCGTTCGAGCAATTGGTTCAACTGTTCTAGACGAGCACGAAGATTATCGCGCTCATCTGCTACCGAATGGACTTGGTTATCGATCTCTTGAAGCGCGCAGAGCGCCTCGATCGTTTGCCATGCAGGGGCCGATTCTTTCAAAGGAACAACTCCGAATAGCATATGCGGGGGAATGGGCCCACCTGGATTCGAACCAGGGACCGACCGGTTATGAGCCGGTGGCTCTAACCGCTGAGCTATGGGCCCACGGGAAACTGGAACCTAGCGTTAATAGTCTAGAATCGCAACACAATTGTTACTTGGCACCCGATTTGCATAAATTCACGAGAAAATTGATGCCAGATCATTCTCTAGTATCGCTTGTAATAATTAGTATGGTACGCACGTTAAACTCGTTGATGAATACTATGTGTAAAAAACCAATAAAGACTTCTATGCGGCATATTCTTATCGCTCTAATTGCCATGCATCTTCTGGGCTGTGGCAAGCTTGGTGGAGAGGAATCTCCTATAACCGATAAGACCGAAGCCCTACGTCTATACTCCGAAGCATCCGAGCAAACACGTGCCGCTCGCGAAACCGTAATCGAATCCTGGAAAACTCTAACCCAGGCAAAAACGGCCGAGATATTTCAAGAAATCCTGGGGCAGAGAGTCCTTCCACAATTTCAGAGTTACCTGAGCGCTGTACGTTCAATTGAGTCCAATATTCCGGAACTGAACCGTTCCCATAAAGCCCTCGTTGCTGCGTACGAAAAAGCCTATACCGACCTTGTGGACCTGGAAAAGACCATATCCTCCCAGGCCAGGGCTCTCTCTAGCAGTCAATTAAAAGATGTTGTGAAGGCCTGGATACAAGCCGAGAAAGACTATTGGAACTCCGTGGAAAAGATCTATGGCCAACACGGTTTCCTACTTGAGCCTCGGGATCTGGAGCTCAAGGAAGAAGCGCCCAAAGAATAGATCGAAGCGATGGAGAACTCCCAAAATACGGGACTGGTGCGAGCCGCCGTGAAGGTCCTCCGCCCACATCAATGGGTGAAGAACCTCTTTGTTCTAGCTCCTGCCATCTTTGCGCAGGACTTCTTCGGTCAGGCAACTCTTCTCAAAACAGCCTTGGCAACCGTTCTATTTTGCCTGGTCTCCGGCGCGGTCTACATATTCAACGACATATGTGATGTAGAAGCCGACAAAAACCACCCCTTGAAACGACACCGCCCGATCGCGCGAGGCGACCTATCGGTACCTATCGCGCGTTTGGAGATGATCGGTATTCTTGTCCTGTCTTTTGGTTTGGGCGGGCTCGTTCTTGGGGTCGACTTTGTCGCGGTCGCGGTCGGTTACTTCGCGCTCAACACCTTATATTCGTTCCGCCTCAAACAGATCGCATATCTGGATGTCTTATCCATCGCGCTCGGATTTGTTTTGCGCGTTGTAGCCGGAGGTGTGGCCATCGATGTTCCGGTCTCCCGGTGGCTTTTGCTTTGCACATTCTTATTGGCCTTATTTCTCGGACTGGGCAAAAGACTCCATGAGCTACTTAGCAGCCCAGATGCTTCCGGTAGAAAGAGCCTATCGGGCTATCGCGGCGGCAGCCTGGTCACCATGCTCCGTATCATTGCTCTCCTGACAGCCCTCGCATACGTGGGATACACTCTAGACCCCGCTACAACGAACCGCTTTAACACCCACTGGTTGGTAGCAACGTCACCGTGTATCCTATTCGGGCTGTATCGATTCCAGTCTCTTGTTCTGGCCGATGAAGATCCTGCCAGCCCTACGGAACGAATGATACGCGACCCCAGTTTCATTCTGAACCTCGCAGTATGGGGTTGTGCCATCTTTGGGATTCTTTATACCGTTTGATCATGGACCCTTTTACTCTGAAATCTCGCTGGCGGCTTTTCGCATGGCTCGGCGCTATCCTGATCATAGCCCTTCTTAACAGTTGTTCTGCTGGACAAGTTGCAATTGAAAAAGAGGAAGGTCGTGAGGCGCAGATGATCGCTGCGGCCGAGGCCAGCTCGAAGATTAAGACCTTTCCTGCCCGGTACAATCCACCGGCCTGCCCCTGTCCTGGTTTTGAAGTCAATATGTCCGGCCTATGGGTTCGGGTAGAACTCGTGGGACCCAGCCGTGAAGGGGATTTGGTTCGTAAGCTGGAAAAAGCCGCACAGGAAACAGCACAGCTTGATCCTCCTCGGATCTTCTACTTAACGGGAGAACCAGACCCCAACTCGGTCTTCGCCTGTGCCACAGGCTTCCCCGTGATGGTTTTTCAACTCAAGCAGTTCAGTCTGTCGAAGCCGGCGTTGACTCCTCTGAAGACACCGTAGAGTCCGCTTGCCCCTTAAAGTCCCGTAATGTGCCTCGAACCGTGACCAACCCGATCGAGATGCGCGCAAACAACATTCCGATCAATGTTGCTGTGCTGTACGCATCGATATGGGATCGCTCCAATTGATTGATCGCGGTTCCCTCCTGGAAGACACCCGAGACAGCTGCTCCCAGACCGGGTTCCGTTGTTCCGGGTATAATCAGCGCCGCGCCGATCAGTAGCGGTGTAATTATGGCCAACGGCGCATAGGGTGAGAAGAAAACCCGCATCGCGACCTGGGTGGTGCCGAGCCCCGCTACGGAAATGGGCAATACACCGATGAATGTAATGATTGGAACGAAGACCAATAGATGAACAAAGGGTACAGGAATCCCAAAGACCCGAAGAAAGGCCCAATGAATGACAACATACTGACAAACAAAAAGGCCCCTTAAGACGATGAAAAACGGATAATCGCTTAGTTTTCCCGTTCGAAATGGAAAGAAGATCCGATATTCACGAATTCGATTCGGCAGAAAGGGCACTCGAAAAACCCAGAACGCGATCGTGCCTAGCAACACAAGCCCCATGACCAGACAGACCCATAAGAGTCCTGTTTTTTGCGCACCATCGAGAACAGCCGGCCCAAGAGTGAGCCCCAGAAAACTCAACAGGGTTAGCGCAAACATATCCATCGCGCTCAGATATAAAAGGGTGCCGATCGCTTCGATCAGACCAAAGCCCTTTTTCTTCGACGCAAAGACCGCTATCGCTCCCGCACCTGCGTTATAATTGACCACGTTCAAAAAGTACGAGGTTCCTTTTACGGACAGCATGTCTCGATAGGAGACCGGTCCAAAAAACCGGCCAAAGAGCAGCTTCAGACAGTAACTGTCGGTCAAATACACGCAGCTGGCCCCTAACAGCGTAACTGTAAAAAACGCGATCGGATCCAACGACTGCAACACCTGAAGAAACCGACGGATATCCGTGGTGGACACAAGATAATAGACGATGGCGATAGTCACCATCCACGGAATCCACCGTTTGATCTGCCCCAAAGACTTTTTGCCTTTGAACATTTTTCGCGCTCTCCAGATGACCAGGTCGAACCCAGGACTGTTGGTATAACAGTCTAGGCAACCGAAGAACTACGCCGATTTCCTCCGTTCGTCGAGTGCTGGTTTCCGATTTGTCGCGGTTCGTAACGACAGGGCGTAGAGATTCCATGATTGACAGCCAGGCATGATCAAGGAAAGGTCGATCTATATGTCCACCGGTACCGAAAACGCGCTTCACGTTATTCCCATGGGGGGAGTGGGGAAGATGGGGATGAACCTCACCTTGCTCCGCTATGGTGACGAGTACCTGATCGTCGACTGTGGAGTTCAGTTTCCAGAAGAACCCCTCCTTGGCATCGATCATATGCTCGTAAATATGGACGCATTACGAGAGATCGATGGAAGAGTCGCCGGTATCATATTGACCCATGGCCACGAGGACCACATCGGCGCAGTACGCTGGATTGCCCCCTTATTTGATGCTCCCGTTTATGGTACCGCGTTTACCATTGGCCTGGTTGAAAAACGCCTGTTGGAAACCGGGATCCTGGAGCAATGTGAGCTACGCACCTTCACACCCGCAGACACACTGAATCTAGGCCCGTTCCGGATCGAGTTTCTTCGCGTCACGCACTCACTACCGGATTGTGTCTCGGTCATAATTCATACCGATACGGGTACTGTTGTACATTCTGGCGACTTCAAGATCGATGAGACTCCCCTGGACAAACAACACTTCGATCATGCCGGTTTTGAACGTATCGGCACCGCGGGTGTCGATCTTCTGCTGAGCGACTCCACCAACGCCATGGTGCCGGGTCAAACCCTCTCCGAGAAAACGGTCGCCGACAATCTGATGAAGACGATCTCCGATTGGCAGGGCCGTGTCATTGTGTGCATGTTTGCATCCAACCTTTATCGGATGGCCAGCCTATTCAAGATTGCGAAAAAGACCGGCCGAAGAATCTGTCTGGTGGGTAGAAGTTTTGGTTCCTACCTGGCAATCAGCCATGGCTGTGTAGATCTCGATCTGCCAAAACCAGAAGATATGATCGATCCCGATGAGCTGGAAAGCTACGCAGGTCGTGATGTTCTGGTCCTATCTACAGGTAGCCAGGCAGAACCGTTTAGCGCATTGGCCCGAGCCAGTCAGGGAAGACACCGAAACCTGAAAGTGGATGATGATGATCTTATTATCTTCTCCAGCCGAAGGATCCCAGGCAATGAGCGCAAAGTTCAGGAGCTGATGAATAACCTTGATCGTCTCGGAGCCACCTGCCTCGAAGGACACCGAACAGGAATGCATGCTTCTGGTCACGCACGACAAGAAGAATTGAAGACTATGCTCCAACTTGTACGGCCAAAGCATTTCATTCCCATTCATGGGGAATACGCCTTTTTGAAAGCCCACGCAGAGCTAGCAAAGACCTGCGGTGTTCCTGACGTTCGCATCGTCGAAAATGGTGCGGTTATGAGCTTATCTGCGGGCTCTCTGGTTCAAATCGCTGAGGTGGACGCGACACCGTTCATGCGCGAAGCGAACCGGTTGACGATAATCCAGGATCCTGGAGTTCGTGAGCGAAGAAATATGGCCTGTAATGGAGTCGCATCGGTTGTAATTCTTCGCAAAAGTAACTCTCCCTATCATCGTGGAACGATACGTATTTCGACGGCCGGACTTGTTCCCGATGGTAAGCCCGCGCTCGCGAAGGTCGAAAAAGCCATTCGAGAGGAACTTGAAGCAAGTCCTTCGGGCATCAAGAAAGACAAGGTGGTAGAAACCGTGCAACGTACGGTGCGAAGGTTCTACAAGAACACGTCCGGTAAACGTCCTCTGGTGCTCGTTACGCTGGAAGAAATCTAATGTCGCTCAAAAAAGACCTACACCTTGCTGCCCTTCCCGACGGGACCAAAGCTCCCGACCACGATCTACCCGAAATCCTTATCTGCGGACGTTCCAACGTAGGAAAATCCACATTGGTAAATCGTCTCATCGGTGCGCAGGTGGCACGCACTAGCCGAACACCTGGACGAACGCAGCTGGTTCACCTTTTCCTATGGAAAAAAGTGCGGGCTGTGCTCGTTGATGTTCCTGGCATCGGATTCACAAAGGCTCCCATCCCAGTGCGCAAGAAACTCCAACGAATGGTGGAACAAACCATCTCAAACCGTGCCAGCTTGAGTGGGGTTCTACTTCTTATTGATGTCCGGCGCACGCCCGGAGATATGGAGCGTCAACTTCTTGATCTTGCTCTTCAACGCGGGCTCAGAGTGTTCATCGTAGTGACAAAGTCCGACACGCTCCCCAAGCACAAGGTCAAACCTGCGTGTGATAAGATCGCGAAATGGAGTGGCCTACACCCTGGTGATGTTGTTGGTGTCAGCACAAAAAAGGGCTCTGGCATCGAGAAGTTGTCGGATATGGTCGTACGGTTACTGCGTACTATTCAACCTGTACTAGACCCCCCCTCTGATCCGAACCCAGAAGACATCGTTGGAGACACGTAGATATGGCAAACCGTGATGCTGGCAAGATAGCTCTCCTGGCAGCCTTTCTAGGGAATACATCGATCACCTGCCTTAAGAGCGTCGCCGCCTGGGTAACAGGAAGTACTGCGATGATGGCGGAAGCGATACATTCGCTGGCTGATGCGACCAACCAGGTCCTGTTATACGTTGGAATGCGAAGATCGGAACGTCCGGCAGACTCCAAACACCCCTTCGGCTATGGAAAAGAGTCTTATTTCTGGGCTTTTCTGGTTTCCATTATGATATTTGCCGGTGGTGCGACCTACAGCATGTATGAGGGCATTCACAGGCTTATAGATCCTGTTGAATCCCAGGGTTCTCGAACCTGGGCCTATGCTGTCTTGAGCGGCTCCATACTGTTCGAAGCTGCAGCGTGTTATTTCGCCATGAAAGCTTTTCAACAAGATGCGGCCGGGCGTGGTATCTGGGAGACCGTTAAACGGGCCAAAGACCCGGTTCTTTTTACAGTATTATTCGAAGATCTCGCGGCCCTTGCGGGACTGGTTATTGCTTTATTGGGTATCGGGCTTGCAGACGTAACGAATAATTCCCGTTTCGACGCAGGGGCGACGGTGACGATCGGAGTCCTGCTGGCCTTTGTGGCAATCACGCTCGGCAAAAAGATCCATTCGCTATTATTAGGCGAAGGTGCCGATCGTGATCTGGTTCTATCCATCAACCAGATACTCGACAGCTCTCCACATATTCAGGAGACACTCGAATTACGAACTCTTCAAATGGGTCCCGCCAGTATCTTTGTTATGGCCGAGCTCCGAATGCAGACAAAAGAGAGTATCGAACAGGTAGCCACGATACTTGAGAATATCGAACGTCAGATCGAGGCGCTGAACCCCGGTATAAAGAAAGTCTATCTGGAACCGGAACCATAAAAATCTTGGTTTCCCTTCCTGTAAGCAATTGTGGTAGACGAGTTTCCACTCGAATGCCCGACGCTGGAGGCTTTGTTCGATGACCGAACTCCCTCAAATGGAATACGACCTCGCCACCGTGGTATCCAACGAAGATCTGGGGCCTGCTGGTTGCCGTATTCGGACACACATCAAAGCTAGCCCATCGCGACTACCAAACCCTGGTCAGTTTGCGATGCTCCGTCCTGAAGCGGGGGCTGAGGCTATCTATTTGAGTCGACCGATCTCTTATCTGGATGCACAGGTCGTCGACAGTGAAACCATCGAGCTGGTCTTCTATATAAAGACGTACGGCGCAGGAAGTTCCGCTCTTGTAAAAAGTAAACCTGGAGATCGTCTGATTCATCTCGGTCCGCTAGGCACAGGGTTTCCCAAACAGATGGAGCATGTCTGGCTTGTTGGTGGAGGGGTAGGGATCGCTCCCTTTTTCCACTTAAGCCACGAGATCCGACGTAAAGGTGGTGAACCTGTCTCTTTCCGGCTCTTCTACGGTGGTCGAAGTAACGCTGACCTACCCTTCTTAGATGAGTTGGAACAGGTTGTTGATGTGGTTCACACCTCCACAGAGGATGGTTCCCATGGGTCGTCTGGGTTTGTGACCGTACCTTTGGAAGACCAACTAAAGGTCCACGATATCCAGAACACAGATTTTCAAATCTATACTTGTGGACCGACACCTATGATGAAGGCTGTCGCTTCACTTGCGCATAATCATAACCGACAGTGCCTGGTATCCCTGGAAACCCGTATGGCTTGTGGGTATGGCGTATGTCTAGGCTGTGCAATTCACCATAAAGATCTCGGGTATATCCGAGGATGTGTCGAAGGACCGGTTCTAGATGCATCGAAACTCGATTTCTCGGAACGGTGGTTATGACCATGGCACATGATCTATCCGTCCGAGTTGGAAACCTGGTTCTCCGTAACCCTATTACCCTCGCCAGTGGTACCTGCGGCTATGGTACAGAGCTAGCTGACCTGCTCGATTTGGAACAGGTGGGCGGTTTCTTCACGAAGGGGATCAGCGTAAAACCACGTCTGGGTAATCCTCCCCCCCGGATTGTGGAGACACCATCTGGAATGATCAACGCAATCGGGCTACAGAACGTCGGATTGGAAGCGTTTATCCAGGAGAAACTACCTAAGATTCGTAAATTACCCCTCGCCTGTATCGCCAACGTCTACGGAAATACATTCGATGACTATGTAGAGCTATCAGAAGCTCTGGGCGATCTTGATGGTGTAGACGGAGTAGAGCTCAACCTTTCGTGCCCCAATGTAAAGAAAGGGGGCGTAGAGTTTGGACAGGATCCAGAAGTATTAAAGAGTCTAGTTGCTACCGTTCGACCCCATGTTCGAACAGCGCTATTCGTGAAGCTATCACCCAATGTGGCGGATGTTCGTCCCTTTGTTTCGGCTGCAGAAGAAGCTGGTGCGGACTCCGTAACTCTGATCAACACGCTCCGCGCCATGGAGATAGATATCAAGAAGCAGCGGCCAACGCTGGGAAATGTGTCTGGTGGCTTATCAGGACCTGCCATTCGTCCCGTCGCCCTATACCAGGTCTATCGCGCCTACCAGGTGGCAAAGAAGCCCATCGTTGGTATCGGTGGAATCGAGACCTGGAATGATGTCGTACGGTTTCTCCTCGCAGGGGCCTCGATGATCCAGGTGGGAACCGCACTTTTCCGTAACCCGGCTACACCATCTATCCTTTTAGACGGACTTGTTGATTATATGCAGGCACATAATGCCGACACGGTCTCAAGCCTCATAGGCCGAGCTCATCAAGAGTAGATGGATGTAAAGGGCACGCAAGTGGGCTGATACAGGTGTCTATAAGCCAGGTTCTGTATCTGAAAAGGTCTCCCTTTTTTCAGATCTCCGTCATTCATCTGGGAGATGCGTCACCGCACCCCACTAGCGACCTACCTGGGAAACTAACGAACGGATCATTCGCTCACCTTACGGCGAAAATTCCCTACTTGGTCTTGCTTCGGATGGGGTTTACCGCGCATATACGTCACCGCATATGGCCGTGGGCTCTTACCCCACGCTTTCACCCTGGCCCGGGTTTTTGAAAAGGCTAAAATGAATCAACCCAATATCAAAGATCCGGGTGGTCTACTCTCTGTGGCACTTTCCCAGGATTTCGCCTAGTTCGATTTCCGAACCATCCGTATCCTATGAAGCCCGGACTTTCCTCTGATGAATTCACATCAGCGACAGAGCAACCACCTGTAACTTCCCACTTGCGTGCGAAAGCCGACCATATCCTTATTTTTTTCAGGAAACAAGGCTACTGCGCCCTTTGGGGTAAAACGTTTGGAAAACTCAGGCTAAACCCAGGGGATAGTATTGTGGAAATCTAGGGGACAAATTTACCCACAATTTGTACCCTTTGGTTGTTCCCTGGGTTTCCCCATTTTGATAACCAATTTATACAAATAAAACCTTATGGTTACATGGTTTTCCAAACTGTCCACAGAGCTGATAATTATGAGCTTGTAAGGAGTGTAAATTCCCTATATACCTTTTCCAGTTATTAGGTGGCTGGTTCATACATCTTCGTCCATATTGGGGGACGTTGAAAAACGAACGCATCCAACACTGAGGTGGGAGTGTAAAGCATGGAATTAACCGTCGACCGTTCGGTATTATTAGAATCCTTGGCGAAGACCCAGGGTATCATTGATAGACGCACCACATCGCAGGTTCTATCCAATGTGCTCATTGAGGCAACATCGGATGGACAATTAACCATCACATGTACCGACTATGACGTGATGTGGTCAGGAGTTATTCCGGCCGAGGTATCCCATGCGGGAACTACAGCAACCAATGGAAAACAGCTCTATGAAGCGGTTCGAAATTTTGTAGATGGTCGCGTTACGATCGTGTTGGAAGATCCATGGCTCCGATTGAGATGTGGTGCTAGCCAGGCCGATTTCTCCGTTTTCCCGCACGAGGAGTTCCCACGACTTCAAGGCGAAGATGATCTGGAGACTTTCAAGGTGTCCAAAGCTGCACTCCGAGAAATGCTTGAGCTTACCCAATTCTCCATCAGCAATGATGAGGCTCGCCCGGCATTGAATGGAGCTCTTTTCCGAGTACAGAAGGCGTCCGATGCAACGGGTTTGAATCTTACGATTGTTACGACAGATGGTCATCGACTTTCGAAAGTAGAGCGACAATTGGAAGGTATTGCCTATGGTCAAACACCTGCTGAGGGAATCATCCATAAAAAGGGCGTACAGGAATTACGACGCACCCTTGATGGTACGGATGATATGGTCGACGTAGGGTTTGTCGGAAATAAAGAAGTTCTCTTCCGAAATGACGGTGGAACTCTTAAGGTCCGCCAGGTGGATGCCAAATATCCAAACTATGAAAAGGTCATTCCTACGGGATCTGACCATCAGGTATCGATACCACGAGCGCCGTTTCTACAGGGGCTTCGGTTATCGAGCAGCATAACGGGAAACAAAACGAGTCTTGTGAAACTCAATTTCAGCGAAGGCCGAGTTCAGGTTGTTGGAACGAATCCAGACCTGGGTGAAGGAAAAGCCGAAGCGCCGATTGAATTTCAAGGAGACGAGGTCACCATCGGGTTCAATTCAAGATACCTCATGGATATTACGAGTGTGTTGAAAGATGACGCGTTCGTAATGGAATTCAGCGATCCGGGAAGCCAGGCGCTGGTACGGAATCCTGGAGATTCGGGCGTACTCTTCGTCGTGATGCCGATGCGGGTGTGAAATGGTTTCGAAGGAGCCTGTCCACAAGTTGGAATCGGCTCATGCTCACTGCAGAGTTCATGCAATACGAGTAGAAAGGTTTCGAAACCTGGGCGACCTGTTTTTAGAGCCAGCCGAAGGCTTGAATGTGCTTGAAGGCTTGAACGGACAGGGGAAAACAAACTTTCTTGAATGCCTGGTATTGCTTTCAGGTCTTCGATCGTTTCGGGGAGCTCGGTTCAATCAGATGGTAGCATCAGGAGCTGAGGATTTTCTTATCGAAGGACGATTTACAGGGTCCGACGGTCAGGAGCATGTTGTCCAACAGTACTGGAAAGGCCGCGGTAAGAAGATTCGGTTGGACGATAAGCCGATTCGTAAACAGAGTGACATCTTAAAACTGTTTCCAATCGTATTTTTTGGGCCGGATGATCTCGAAATATCCAAAGGTTCGCCATCCCATAGACGAACCTTCATGGACGAGGGAATGGTCTTATTAGCGCCACCCCAGATGGACCAGCTGCGAACGTTTCAAGAAACCCTCCGGCAACGAAACAAAGTGCTGAAAGATGTTCGTGAGGGTGTGGGAGATACGCGTCTCTTAAAAGTATACACTCGAAGCCTGCTTGCTAGTTCAGAGTTGGTACAAGCGGCTCGTAAATCGTTTATAGAGTCTTTTCGTGGTGTCTATGCACGAACCATAGATGAGATGACCGAAGGGACACATACAGGTGACGTAGAGCTCGTTTCTTCTGATATCGGAGAAGGAACCGACAGTTCCGATAGGGAGAGTGACGCATTTGTAGATGCAATTATAAAGCGGGATCTGGCACGTGGAACTACAGCGCATGGGCCCCACCGCTCTGATCTCAGGTTGTTTCTCGATGGACATGATATTCAAGGTTGGGCGTCACAGGGCCAAAACCGGTTGGTAGTCATTGGATTGAAGATAGCCCTGTTGCGGATGGTATCTGATGAGCGATCCTGTGAACCGATTCTTCTATTGGATGATGTATCCAGTGAGTTAGATGCCTATCGGAGCCGAATGTTGAGCACGCATCTTTGTGGGCAGGGGGGTCAGGTATTTGCCACCACAACAGATGCAAACCCGGTTGGGTTTAATGGGCCGGAGATTTTGAAGTTGAAGGTGGATTCGGGCCGCATTGTTGCGGTTCTAGATGGTGAGGCCGGTTGATGATCCAGATCCCAACGACAGAACTAGAGTTTGTGGATGCGTTTGAAAAAACGCCTCGAGACGAAAGGTTTGCGTACAAACTGAACAAACCAATTGTGTCATCCATGTTCTTATTTACGCTCACATTTCTGGGCGCGATGGGGATGTTCTGGTCCGAGGTACAACCATCTACACCGATTATCATCGCAATGGTTGTTACCGGTGCTATATGCGTGATCGGAGTATTTACGATTCTCTTTCTATGGCGAACATTTGCACGACGCTCCGGCGTTATCCTGTTGGATGATGCGCTGGTCTGGATGGACAAGACGGAAGTCCACCATCTACGTTGGAATGAATTAACAGCGGAGAAGTTTGGTACGGCCCTGGAAGGAGCAGCTAGCAACCACGGAACGTTGCGCTTTGGGAGTACAGAGGATAGCAAGGCACTAACCATTTACACACCGTATATGCGCATCAACCATTCCGCTCTAACTTTGGGAATCCTTCTTCGCATCAAAGAGTTGGATAGTGATACCGGGGACACCAAGGAGTCCTGAACATGGAAAAGTTTGTAATCGAAGGGGGCCATCCACTCCAGGGACGCATTCGGCCGAGTGGCAGCAAGAATGAGGCGTTGCCAACATTGGCGGCGGTTTTATTGGCGGATAAGCCTGTTATTCTTCGAAACCTTCCTAGGATCGCAGACGTTCTGGTTATGATAGAGGTTCTTGCGGATCTCGGAGTGGTCGTAGAGGAGATAGATAATAATACCTTCTCCTTTGATGCCAGCGCTGTACGCACAACCCGTCTAAACGCTGCTCTATGCACGAAAATCCGTGCTTCGATCTTATTTGCGGGCCCTCTGCTTGCTCGCCATGGATCGGCCATGTTGCCACCGCCGGGTGGTGATGTAATTGGTCGCCGTCGATTGGATACGCACTTTCAAGCCTTAACCCTCCTTGGTGGGACGGTAGACCTGGGTGATGACTTCCTACTTCGTTCAGACGGGCGCCTGAAAGGAACCAAGATCTTTCTCGATGAGCAGAGCGTAACCGGTACAGAGAACGCGGTTATGGCGGCTGTTTTGGCAGATGGGCGTACGGTAATTGAAAACGCGGCTTGTGAGCCACATGTGCAGGGGCTTTGCCATCTACTTTGTCAGATGGGGGCGCAGATCAATGGGATTGGAACCCATATTCTTGAGATCGATGGGGTCGACAGCCTGGGTGGGGCCGACCACACAATAGGAAGTGATTATCTAGAGATCGGTTCCTTTATTGGTATCTCTGCTGTTTGTGGTGGACCGATCGAAATCGAGAACGCAAACCAGAGTGATCTTCGGATGATCCAGTTGGTGTACCGTAAACTGGGTATTGAGTTTGAGATCGGCGAAGACAAGGTTCTCCACGTCCCCGCTGGCCAGGATCTGGTGATACGGAACGAGCTCTTGGGTCAGATTCCCCAGATAAGTGATTCTCCCTGGCCCCAATTCCCATCCGATCTGATGTCAATCGCGATTGTTGTCGCTACACAGTGTAAGGGTACAAGCATCTTCTTTGAGAAGATGTTCGATGGTCGAATGTTCTTCATTGATCATCTCCTGGCGATGGGTGCCCAGGTCATCTTATGTGATCCCCACCGTGTCGTTGTTGTGGGACCCTCAACTCTCTATGGCTCACGGGTGGAAAGTCCCGATGTAAGAGCTGGTATGGCGATGCTGATCGCGGCATTGGTAGCACAGGGAACAACGGAGATTGGCAATATACGTCAAATCGATCGTGGCTATGAATCGATTGAAACCAAGCTTTTACAGCTTGGCGCAAAGATCGAACGTATCTCCGTTTGATCGTGTAGAGAATGTGGTCCTGAGATGTCTGAACAGCATCAAGAACACCGTGTAAGGCTATCTAGCGCCCGACGTGTTGTTATCAAGGTGGGCAGCCAGGTCTTAACGACCGAGGATGGTCGACCGAATGAGGCCTTAATCGGTCGTTTAGCCCTTGAGATAGCCGAGCTTCGTAACGCAGATAAAGACGTTATTATGGTGAGCAGTGGGGCGATCGCATATGGGAAGGAAGCCCTCGATTGGGAGGGCGAGGTGCGCACCGTTGCAGAAAGCCAGATGCTGGCGAGTATGGGACAACCCGTTCTTATTCAGGCGCACCGTGAAGCTCTCCATAAACAGGGAATCCGGTTAGCACAGGTTCTTCTGACCCATCGAGACATCGCCGACCGGACTGCGTACCTGAACGCACACAACACGTTGACACATCTTCTACAGCGGGGCGTTGTCCCGGTAATCAATGAAAACGATGCGGTCGGCTACGAGGAGATATGTTTCGGGGACAATGATAAGTTGGCGGCTCTGGTGGCCGTCATGGTGGAGGCAGATCTCGTTCTTCTGCTAACGGTGCCCGATGGGTTGTACGACCAGGATCCGACCCTGAACACGGAAGCGGAGCGAATCGGCTTTATTACACCGGACGCAGAATTGCCGTCTTCCGAGCAACTACAAGGAACGAACGATCTCGGTCGTGGAGGGATGGCCTCCAAAGTGGATGCTGCGCAGATAGCGAATGAAGCCGGCATTGCGGTCGTAGTCTCCACGGGGCGAGCTGAAAGACCGGTCGGTCGAGTTCTAGATGGAGCGGATGTGGGGACATTATTTCCCGCCTCCTGTGGTCCCCTGGAAAAGCGAAGACATTGGGTTCGACATGGCCTGAAAGTTCAGGGCTCGATCCTTCTGGATGCTGGAGCGACCCGTGCCGTTGCGGATAAAGGAGCAAGTATCCTGCCGGTAGGGGTGGTTGGCGTTGAGGGGGATTTTCAACGGGGCGAAGCGGTCCAATTGGTGGGACCAGAAGGCCGGGTCCTTGGCCGGGGGTTGGCCACCTACGCGGCCAATGAGATCCGAAAGATTAAGGGAAAGAAGAGCACGGAGATCAAGGAGCTCCTGGGCTACCGTTATCTCGATGTTGTGATTCATCGAGATGATTTGATTCTTGGAGAGAATGGACAGCCGTAGCTGGCCCGGGTATTGCGTGGAGCAGCTTTGGTTGTTATGGAGCCAGTTCGGAACAAACGGAGAGACACAATGAGACGACTTTCAATCGCATGCCTGTGTTTACTACTGATGGCAGCCTGGTCGTGTTCGAAAAAGGCCAAAAAGGCGAACGAAGAACGCGCTGCAGATGTACAGTCAAACGCTACCCCGGAGGTGAAAACCACACCGAAGGAGCCCTCCGATGAGGAAGAAAAGGTCAAAGGCCCTGTCGAAAACGTAAATCCACCAACGGATGCACCGTTAAAGGACAAGTCTCCGGCGTTCAGCCTGGATGCCCTCCCCGCCACGATTGCTACGGTTGATGGAGTGGCGGTGAACGCGGAAGCGTTTCGTGCATCGATTTCACGGTACGTTCGACCTGGGCTGAAAATCCCAGAATCAAGAATGAAGAAAGTGAAGTCTCGGCTGTTGGACCGACTGATCGATGACACGCTTATTTCCAACCTGGCCAAGAGCCAGGGTGTAAAGCTCTCGGATGAGGTCCTTGCGAAGGAGTACGAGGATTATACCGCCCGCTTCAAAACCGAAGACCACTACGCCAACTACCTTAAGCACAGTAAATTGACCCCTGAGCTGGTGAAAGAACAGATTCTGGTTCGGGTATCGCTTGAAACGATCTTGAAGAATCGAGGCGAGCTTTCGGTGACAAAAGAAGAGGCAAAGAAGTTCTTTGATGATCACCCAAACCTGTATCAACAGCGCGAAACCGTGCATGCGGCACATATCTTGATCAAGGTGTCCAAGGACGCGGAAAAGGCCGAGCAGGAAGCGGCAGAAAAGCGAATTCAAGAGATACACGCCGAGCTCAAAAAAGGTGGCGACTTCAGTGAGCTTGCGAAGAAGCACAGTGAGGGACCGTCCAAATCACGTGGTGGAGATCTCGGCTTCTTTGGTCATGGGCAGATGGTCCAGGAGTTCGACAAGGTAGCGTTCAGCCTGGAAGCAAACACCATCAGCGAGCCGGTTCGTACGGTCTTTGGCTGGCACATCATCAAGGTGTTGGAAAAGAAGGAAGGGAGACAGAAAGGCTTTGCTGAGGTCGAGTCCAAACTCCTGGATTCTCTGAAACGAAAGAAGCTGGCGGTTGCCAAGAGAAAGCTTCTCAGCGAGCTCCGCAAACAGGCGAAGATCGAACGCCTCGTGGACTTTTAGAGTCTGCTAGCCCACCGTGTCTGCATCAACCCAGGAGCCCCATCAAAGAACTGTAGATGCGGTTCTATGGAGTCTTGTGGCGTTGATGATGGTCTTTGGCCTCTGGACCGGTTCGCTTCTGAACTCCGAGGATGCCGTATACGCAGATATGGCTCGCACGGCGTGGACGAACGGGGATTTCCTCGACCTTCGATGGCATGGTGCGGTGCTGCACGAGCAACCACCCATGCTTTTCTTCCTGGTAGGGGGGCTGGGTGGACTCTTTGGTTTTTCCGATTTTGTGGTTCGCATTCCAGGCGCTCTCTTTGGTCTTTTGAGCCTCTATCTTCTTTGGGGTTTGGCGCGTGAGCTAGGCTATAACCGTCGTGTTCAGCGGGTGACGGTTCTTCTTTTGGCCACATCGTTCACGTTCGTTTTTCATAGTAGACGAGTGATGGTGGACCCATTATTCGTGGCCGCCATGCTTGGGTTCTTGTGGGCGTGGATACGTGCTGTGCAGACCGAAGGTCGGTCCCGATGGGCATATGTTGCCGGGCTGTGCCTGGGAGCGTCGATACTTCTGCATTGGGTTTTGTTTGTATTGCCCCTATTGGCGGCGCTGGGCTGGCATATGGCGTCTTTACGGCGGCCGAGTGCTTCGCAGGTGTTCTGGGCGATAGGAATGATGTTGCTGATTTGTTTGCCTTGGCACCTGCTACAAACGTTTCGGTATGGTTCGGACTTCTGGCAGGCCTATGCTGGGATTCAGGCGGTGGAAGGACAAGGGGTATCAAATAGCTCCTTGTATATACGGCTTTTTGGACAGACCGATGGGCTCTTTATGGCCGCAGCGATGCCTGGCTTTGCAGCTCTGTTTCTCGTACGAGGTGATTCTCTGCGGAAGATGGCGGCACCTTGGATGATGGCGTTTCTGGTCATGACTCCCCTGCAGTTGTCGGGCACAAAGATGCCCCATTATCTATTATCGGTTGTGCCATTTCTTGCTCTGGGTACGGCTGCAGGTTGGGACCTTCTGATGGAGCGCAAGAGGTTTGCCTGGATAGGGCTAGCGGTCCTATTAGCACTCTCCTTTTTGGTTTCGGTCCTTCCCGATATTCTTCGACCAAACTACAGCTCCGGCACCCGAGACGCGTGTGATTTTGCAAAGAAACGGAATGTGCCTGTCATCGTCGTAAACACCTATAATGTGGCGGCAAACTGGCATTGTGGTGCGGCTACTCCGATGCGAACGGATAGTGAAGAGTTCGCGAAAGGTCAGGCGTTAGGAGTTCGAGCGGTGCCAGCGAGTGCGATTGCGTCGATGGAAACGGAAGACATCACGACGCTAATCGGCCAAAGTCCAGGGTCCCCCATCATAACGAGCGAGTCCTATGCTTCGGCGCTTTCGAAGCAGCTGGGGCGTAATTACGACACCAAAGAATACCTGGAGTATCGGCTTGTGCCCGGGTTCATCGATGAGCCAAGACCCACCATCGTATTCTACCCGAAGGGTGGTCCTTGAGCCCCATCAGGGCTCACCAGCTGTGACTTTGTACTCGACCTCTATATTGGAACCCTGTCGTTGAATAACGAATCGAGCGATACCGGGTTGGTTGAGCTGTTGTAGAGCTGTGCGGGCCTGCTCGGGAGTAGTTATGGGGGTTTCATTCAGAGACACCAGGACGTCGGACGATTGAAGAAAGACGTACGACAACCACTTCTGAGGTTTGGTGATTCGCATCCCCTCCACCACCCCCTTGCGGAAGTATGGCCTGAACATGTCGTCAGGCAGATCAGGCAGAATGTCTTTCATACGCGATGCCGACAGGTCGTAGCTGTGAACCGTACCGGCCGCTCCTGGGGCATAACTTCGCACGGTATATTGTAACGAGATAGACGCAGCGTTTCGTGAAACCGTGATCTGAAGAACACCCACGTTGAGCAAGAGGGAAGGAAGCGCGTCGAGGCCTGATTTGGCAGATAAGTGGCTACCGTTGATAGCCCGAATCACGTCACCGGGCAGGAGGCCGAGGCCATCGAAAACACCGCCGCGCAAAATGCCCGCAAGTCGAACACCGGCGAACCCATTTGCGTCGTGTACTGCGACCAACCACCCATGTTCAAGTATGGGAATCTCCGAAACTGTTTTTCGAGCACTTACAGGCACGGTGACCTCATAGCGGTGGTCGGAACTTGAAACAACCCAACGCTTGAAGTCGATCTTGGAGCGACCAAAAGATGTGGCCCTGGGCGCATTTTCTGGGTCGATGATCTCTTTTTGTATCAATGAAACCGGACGTTCAACGACCCGAATATAGTGGGTCTGTAAGTCTCCGCCCCGGTTTACCGTAAGCCGAACATCCTCTTCTTCGAGAAAGGCTCGATATAGTAAGGAGATCTTTCGCGTATCATCGATTTGTTCATCATTTACACCACGAACAATATCGTCGTGACGTAGACCAATAGCCTCGAAGAAGCTGTCCTTTTGTACATTGCGAAATCGAAACCCGGCGAGAGCAGAGGGGGTCGGCATATTGGGTACAATGCGTGCTCCAGATTGAAGATGACCCAGGTCAGACAGGACGATCGTGAGGTCTGCTTTTCCTGCTTCGTATCGTAGGGGACCTATCTTTCGAATGGCCTGCGAATAATCGTAGACGCGAGGTAGGTCTCGTTTTCGCTTCTTGGTCTTCGGTTTAGTCCGCCTGGTCTCCAGTCTTCGTGCTTGTTGTGCGAAAGCGAGGACCTTGCCCTCGTCTTTCTCGACACCCGCGCCTGTTGCATAGCGATTGGATAGTGCCCTACAGGCATATGCCTCGCCATCTCTACATTGCAGTAGAAGCGAATCGATGGAGACAACGGAAAGGTCATATCTTGGCTTATCTTCAAAGCCCTGGTCGTTGCTTTGCGTTGCAGGGGTGGTGTCTGCAGGCACGGCGGACTCTTTCGTGTCCGTAGTCTCCGTACGGGGATTGATTACGGTGGGAGCTGGTTTGGGTGGGGGAGTTCGGCTGCAGCTCAGAGCCACGAGTGAAACCACTCCAAGGTGAAATAGTGTTTTGGTGCGAACGGTTTTCAAGAGCTGTGCGTCAGTTTAGGCGTAACCATAGTTGGCACTGTGATCTGTAGCAATAGATAGTCGAAAGGGGTTTTGTATAGACTTTACGAGACGCCAATCGATAACAGATACGGCTTCACCATAGGTTGAGTTCCATTGATTAGACTCGCATTCACCACCTTTTCGAACAAGCCATTACTCGTCGTTCTTCTGGTATCGATGTTGTCGGTGCATTGTGGAAGCAGCATGGACGGTACGGCGGGATCGGATATTCCTCTGACGGATCTTCCAGAGGTTTCGGATGCAGAAACATTCGAGAGTGATGTTTCGACCGATGAGGGCTCGTCCGATGAGGGTTCGTCCGATGCTGGAGACAGTGAGGACACCTTTGATCCGAACCCGATCGAGTTGCCCGAGGACTTTGGTGACCCGTGTCTATTCAATGATGACTGCAGCACAGGCTGGTGTGTGCCAACCAGTGAAGGCCCGACGGGTTATGCATGTACGATAGAGTGTCTTGAGGATTGCCCAGAGGGCTGGGGCTGCAAGTCTGTTGCTGGTGTTGGCCAGGACATCATCTTTTTGTGTGCCCCCATCTTCGAGACCTTATGCAAGCCTTGTGGTCAGAATATCGACTGCAATATGGCCGGCGCTCTTTGTCTCGATATGCCGGGAGGTAAATATTGTGGACAGCTCTGTTCAGATTTCAATCCCTGTCCAGACGATTTTGACTGTGTCGACACGGACCTCTACGACCCGATTAATGAAGAAACACATGTTATAAAACAATGTATTCCACAGACGGGTTCTTGCGCCTGCGGGCCCGAGATGGACACGTCGACGGATGTTCTCAATTGTGGTGAATGCGGTAACGCGTGTACCTATCCCAATGGTGTAGCGGCCTGCACGGACGGAGTCTGTAGCATGGTCGGCTGTGAGCCAGGCTTTATCGATCTCGACGGACTGGAGGTCACGGGTTGTGAGTATGCTTGCGAGCCTCTGACGGAATCCGACGCGCCCGACCCGGAAGGCGTGGATGCCGATTGCGATGGTGTAGACGGGGAGTTGGAGCGCGCGATCTTCGTTTCCGAGACGGGGTATGATCTGAGCAACGAATTGGGCGATCGAGAGAACCCATTCCAGACGATTGGTGCTGCGATTGATTTTGCTACCCTGATCCCAGGTCGCGATCAGATTATGATCTCTTCCGGATCCTATAAGGAGCAGATCTCTTTGCAGTCCGGGATTTCTCTATACGGAGGCTACGGCCCCGGATGGGTTCGCGATCCGACCAAATATTTTACCCGTGTAGAATGGGAGTCACCCGACCCCTTTGGTAATATTATCGTGATAAAGGCACACGAGCTGTCTGCGCCAACCGAGCTCCAGTCTCTCATTGTCGAGGCCGACACCAACGCCACATCCGGCGGGTCGGTCATCGCTGTTCATGTGTTGAATAGCGAAGATAACCTCCGAATCCAGAGCATGGCGATTACAGCAGGTTCGGGCGGCAGCGGTGCGAATGGGTCCGTAGGCCTGAAAGGTGCGGATGGAAATGTGGGACAGAACGGTGTCTCTATCTCGGATAGCGAGGAGTTACCCTGGCTATTTGGAGATCAGGACATGCCTCTCGGAGGGCCAGGTGGTCAACACGTCTGTGGTGAAACCCGTGTCAGTGGCGGTGATGGTGGCAGCGGTGGGAACTATACGGACAATATCTTCGGTGGTTGTGGTGATATTGCTGGTAACGGTAGCGCTGGCTGCATGACACCGATCGAAAGCAACATCTGTAACACCGTTGTCGGCGGCGGGGGTGGTGATACGGGGTCAAGCGGTAGTGATGGTGCTACTGGTCTTGTAGGGATCAGTGGCCTGGATGGCGCCGGTGGTGGATACAATAACGAAGTAGACCCGTACGGATACTGGCACCCCGGCGATGGCGAAGCAGGAACCAACGGCGCTCCTGGCTCCGGCGGCGGCGGCGGCGGTGGCGGCGGTGGAGACAACACCCTTTGCAGCGTCTTCTCAGAAACCTGGGGAGCCTCTGGTGGTGGTGGTGGCTCTGGTGGTTGTGGAGGAACCGCAGGAACCGCAGGACACGGTGGTGGTGGCTCTTTTGTGGTCTTTATTGTGGACTCATCCCCGACCATCCTGGATTCCCTTTTGGTCGCCTCGGATGGCGGTAATGGTGGTATGGGTGGAATCGGCGGCCAACCCGGCGAAGGCCGCCTCGGTGGCTTTGGCGGTGCGGGGCATAGCAACACGGGTGCTGGAGGTCTCGGAGGTTCCGGTGGAGATGGTGGCCGAGGTGGTCATGGCGGCGGTGGTGCCGGAGGGCCCTCCTTTACGATCTTTGTGTCCGGTTCGTCTTCTCCCACCTGTAACCATAATGATCTGAATATTGGGGCGGGCGGTGTCGGCGGTCTGGTCGGCAACCCAGGCACTGGTGAAGTCAGCCCGGAAGGTCTTACCGGCCAAGACGGTCCTTCGGCCTTTATCAACCTTCCGGTTGGGAGCTGCTGGACAGACTAGCGAGACATCTTGACCGGGGGCTGTCTTGTTGGCACCCTCTTTTCATGATGGTTTTCCAACGCCAACCAGGGATTTGGAGCATTGTATGGAGCATCGTTCTTTTGGGCGTTGCCTGTTCGGTACAGACAGATCTTTCCGACAAGTACTTTCACTGCGACTCCACAGTGGATTGTATTAATGGTCGGGTATGCCATCACGAATACAATATCTGTGTGGAACCAGATGAAGATGTAGCCCATCTATTTCCTGGCGATGTGACCTCTCAGGAAGTAACGCCAGATGCCAGCACAGATAGTGTGCAGACCGAAGTGGTTTCCGATATTTCTGATGCAGGCGAGACGAGTGGTGCTACAGATGTGCCCGATGTAGCGGAAACCGCCACAGAAGACGCTATAGAGGAGGATATCCCGGCGGATGTTCCAACCGACGCACCTACGGATGTCCCGGCCGATAGCGGGGCAGACGCCAACGATGGTGGAACGTCGGATATCGGTATACCAGCGGTGTGTCCGACCGTTGCAGAAGCCGAGGCGAACTGTCCTGAATTTTGTGACAACGGTTGTGCCGGTGGGGTTTGCTTAATCGCGTGTGACGAGGACGGCAGCTGTAACGAGCAAATCATCTGCCCGGATTCGTTAGTTTGTGAAATACAGTGCAATAAGAAAAACACCTGCAAGGGTGGCATTACGGCTGGGGCCTGCGTTAAAGACCTTCGGGTCTTTTGCAAAAATGACAACACCTGTGAGAGCGCCATTATAAGTCAGGCCTACCAAGCCACGGTTGTGAGCTGTGATGACTCGAAGGGTTGCAAGGGGGCCTTTTCCGTACAATGTTCGGGTGGGAACACCTGCGATGTCTTCTGTAATAAGAACGGTACATGTAACGGCCCGATAAGCTGTTCCTCCAAGCGCTGTACTGTTCGGTGTGATGGCGACAATTCCTGCAAGAAAGCCATTAGCTGTTCGGCACAGGAAAAATGTGAGGTCTTCTGTCAAAAGCAGGGTTCATGCAGTGGCCCTGAAAGCGCCATCACGTGTCAGTCCCAAGGCGAAGGCTGCCATCTCTCATGTCATGGGATGAACAGCTGCGATAATTATGTGCAATGTAATAACAGCCCCATATGTCGCCATCTATGCCCTACGAACAATTCCTGTGAGGGCGATCAGTACTGCGACAATATAGCGTATTGCCAGCTTCAGTGTTTAGCGAGCAATGGCTCCTGCAATGACGGATCTTTTCATTGCACCGGTGAATCCAACTGTGAGGTGTCTTTGCACAGTAGCAGCGCCAACGAGAAGACGTTTAATTGCGCTCCAGGAGCTATTTGTGAACCGGACTGTGCTGCGGTCCCATTGGGGGATTTGTGCTCAAACGATGGAGCACAGATCGGGTGTTGTTGGGTTCAGGCCTGGAACGCTGGATGCTGCTGGTGGGATTAGGTTAGCTGTCACTGCTAAGGCGGGCTTTTAGACTCGTATAGGCCTGCAGGGCGTCCGGATGTCGTATTGTGAGTAGAGCAATCGTATAGAGGATTGCACCGCCCAATACAGCGCAGCCCAGGCCGATACCCAGGGTCAAACGAGTGGTTTGTTGGTCGAAGAGGCCAAAGCTCCAGGCAATACCCCAAACGCCGGCAAACATGATCCCGGCGGCCACAAGGCACAGCAGCAGGCGTTTTCCCAGCGATCTGTCGATGATACGAAAGCCGCTTCGATTTAGAAGGTAGCTCAAGATCCCAACATTAACGGTGGCACCGATTGCGGTCGAAAGAGCGATACCCCCGTGGTCGAGGCTGGTTCGAGACAAGATCAAACACAGGATTACGTGTTGAATCAGAATATAGCCGCTGACCAGCATGGGGGTTCGAAGGTCTTTCTTCGCATAGTAGACCTGCATGACGTTTCGGCTTAATGCGATGGGAAGAAGCCCGATCGAGTGGAAGATAAGGGCTTTGTAGACCAGGTCGTTATCGTGTTGGGTAAAGGCGCCATACTGGAATAAGAGACGGATAATTGATGGGCCGAGAATCAATAAACCGATGGTTGCGGGGATGGTGATCATTGCCATGAGGCTCGTTGAGAATGCGAAGGTCTTTTCGGCGGCCCTGGAATTATCTCCGTCGTCGGCAATTTGCGCGCTGAGTGTTGGTAAAACCACCGTTGTTACGCTGATAACGAAGACCCCAAGAACGAGCTCCTGAAGTCGAATTGAATACTGCAGCGCCGAGACTCGGCCGGTGCCAAGGCTATAGGCGATTCCCTGCGAGACAAGCACCTGTAGCTGGTAGATCCCGCCAGCCAAGATCCCCGGAAGGAAGATCCGTAACACCCGCCGTACGGATGGATTTCGCCAGCCGAAACGAGGGCGCAGTGAAAACTTTTTCTTCAGAACAAAGGGCACCTGAAAGAGAAGCTGAATACAGCCACCAACCAGAAAGCCCATCGCGAAGGCATAGGACTTGTATTCGAAGGAGTCTGCAAAGAAGTAGGCGCAGCCGATAATGGACAGGTTCAGGAAGATCGGAGTTGCTGCGCCGGGCCAGAATAGGTGGTGCGCTTGTAATGTCGCCTGCAGGATGGCGGCCGTCGTAACAAGTCCCAGATATGGGAACATGACACGTGTCAGGCGGATCGTGAGGGCTGTGTCGGCGTTGGCGCGAGCGAACCAGGTGTCGATGATCCACGGGGTGATGAGATACCCCACAATCACGACGATGGTTACGATAAACGTAAAGACCCCCAGAAAGTCCGAATAGAACTTTCGCAGAGCCTGCCTGTCTTTCGCGCGAATCTTTTCTACCAAAGACGGTAGAAAAGCGGCTGTCATCTGTCCTTCACCCAGTAAACGGCGGAACAGATTCGGGATCATAACAGCCAGACCGAAGGCATCGCTCTCGTTGCTGGCGCCAAGGAAAAAGGCGCGCATCTGTTCACGAACCAGCCCCAGAATCCTGGAAATAAGGGTGAGAATACCCTGGCCCGAGACGCTTCGTAAAAAGCGTTTACGGGAAATCTCGGGCTGTTCTTCCCTGGTCTCTTCCTCGGTCACGGTTTCCGTTCGTTATGTTTCAGAGCTGCTTTGGCTTCACCCCAGAGCTGGTTGAGGGTCACCATGTCGACTTCATTAATCTTTTTATTTTGGTTCTTCAGGGCTTGTTCCATCCATTCGAAACGCGCTTGAAAACGCCGAAGGGTTCCTTGTAACGACGCTTCGGGGTCAACACGAAGATGACGTGCAAGGCTCGTCAAAGCAAAAAGTATGTCCCCGAATTCGTGTTCAATAGCCAAACCATCCTGGTCCTCAATTGCTTCCCTAAGCTCTCCCCACTCTTCAGAGATTTTTTCGTAGATGCCCTCATGGTCTTGCCAATCAAAGCCGACACCGGCCGCTTTTTCGCCGATACGCAACGCCTTAAGCAGACCTGGCAAGGCGTTGGGTACACCCGACAGAGTACCTCGTTCGCCTTTCTCTTTGGCCTTGATGACCTCCCAATTTAGTGCCACCTCGTCTGCGCCGGCGACGGTTTCCTCCCCGAAGACATGGGGGTGTCGCCGAATCATCTTCTCTGCGATCTGGTCGGCAACCTCGTCAAAGGTAAAGCCTCCCTCTTCTTCTTTCAGGCGAGCATGAAAGACGACCTGCAAAAGCAGATCACCAAGCTCTTCCTTCAGAAGTTTGGGATCGTTGGTGTCGATCGCTTCGACGACCTCAAAGGCCTCTTCAATGACGTATGGACGTAAGCTACGGTGGTCTTGCTCCAGGTCCCACGGGCACCCGGATTTCGGGTCTCGCAGGCGAGCCATGACGTCGACGAGTTTATCGATACCGTCCGCCAACTCAGTTTTTCCCCTTTGATCCGCGAGGGGTCTTCGTTTTGCCGGCGTTCGTACCCTCAGTCGATGGGCGGATACCTTTGTTGGGCACCAGACCTTTCGGGCTTTTCTTTAGGAGAGTCGGTGTTATCTGGGTTTTCGCGGTGGGTTTTACACGCGCACTCGGCCCAAACTGGAGGATCCCAGCCCCGGTAAGTTTATGGTAATCATTACCGACCGGAACCAATGTGCCATGGGTGTTTTCCGTATCCAGTCGATAGAGATTGAAGGCCCAGGTACTATTCAGACGTGGCATTCGTTGAATGGGGCCGAGCCCTTTGAATGGGATTCTAGCCTCTACGGTCCAGCTCGTATCCTTATCTCCGGTCTGGTTGACGGTGCCTTTGGTGGAGACCCGGACCGAGATGTCATCGTGGTTATAGTCTTTGCTGGCTTTGGGCCAGGCGGGTTTTCGATGGGAAGTAAAGACGGCATCAAAGATCTGTTGGGCCGGTGAGAACTGAATCTCCAGGTAGTTTTCCTGTTGGAAACCGGGATCGATAAAGAGCTCTACTACGTCGGCCTTCCATAGCTCCTGGTCGCGCCCTTTGAAGCGACTGACGATGTTGGAGTCCTGGGATACGACACCCAGATAGAGAGCCTCTTTATCGTAAAGGAGTTTGGCTTTGGTGGACCGTTTCGGGCTGATGGCTTTGCCTGTAGTGGGGGCTCGAAAGGCCGGAGTCCACGTAGCCAGAGACCAGACCGGGTCGTCGAGCTTGCCGTCGATTTTGATCGGCTCCGAGACCTTTTTCGCTTGGTAGCAACCTTGTTCGAGTTGGCAGCTGGCGCAGAGCACTGGGGCCGTGCTTGATATGGTTAGTGAGGCTGCCTTCAGGCGTTGAGCTTTATCTGTTTTTCCGCCCGTGGGTTTCATGCGGATATTGGATTGGTTTCGCTGGTAAGCGCCATGATCGTAGATCCCGACATACAGATTAGCAGTAGACTTTCGGGGTCCAGTAGCCCCCTTTTTCTTGGGGGGAAGCAACGACTCTTTGAGCTGTATTATCTGCTCATCACGAATAATCTCGCCCGCTTTCCATTTGTGTATGGGGTATAGACCACCAACCGCATGATGGTCGCCAGTAGCACGCCCATGGGCACTGTCTAAATGGACAAAGATAAGCCAGTCTCCAGATGTTTCCTTCAAGACTCGCCAATACCATGTCACCTTCAGCTTACTTTTCGGGTTGGCGTTTGTGCAGCTGAGATCTACGCCGATAAGCTCGATTTTATCATCAAACCTGGCTCCGATTTTGAACTGCGGAGAGGGTTCGACGCGGCACTTATTGTTGTCGATGTCACGTATCTGACGGCGACTCAAACTCGGAAAACGCGTTGGCTCGCGACATGCGCTGGAGAGCACAAGAATAGCAGCCAGAGAAGCGAAAAGAAGTTTGTGTAAATGGTTCATATGACTCGGTTATTCGGAGTGTATTGGTGTGCTTTCACCTATCGGAAGCCGGGTGGGTCGTCAATGGTAAGAGCCTTATATTGCGGGATAAAGGCCGATTTCGTCTGGACAAGCCAGGCTTTGGGTCGGCAAAATCAATTCCAGTGTTGGTCTTACCAACCCCTGGGGGATAAAAACTGCGGAGAGCACCGTATGTATCAAACGAGACCGGTTCTCGGGATTTTGGTTCTAGCGATAATGCTGGCCTCTTGTGGTGAAGAGAGTGTGCCACCGCAAGTTGGTGTTGATTGCATTGCGTTCGATACAAAGATCGCCGATTGCTCCGATGCATTTATTGCCCAATATGTTGGGACGGAAAGAGGGGCGATGGCCAATGGTGACACGATGGAGGCGAAGACCAGGAGCCTCAATTTTGCGTTCGGAATGGTCTCTTCCAAGGGGGAGAGCCTATGCAAGAACGACATCGTTTTTCACAACCTGACCCTTCGGTCGGATACGGCCTGGCTGGAACGCTTCAACCAATGCGATACAAACGCGTCGTGCGACGTATGGGCCCGATGTGCGGCTCACGCCATCGGAAACCCTCTGTAGACGGACTGAACACCTGCACGCATTGAGAGCAGGCCTATTCTATCATTGGAAGGGCGCACCAACGCTGGTGTTCTCTGTCTCTTCGACTTCCGGCTCGATGGCTTCTGGGTCGAAGCGGTTGGTTCGTACGCCGCTTACCCCGTAGATTTCGTGGGTCTCGGTGTTCTTCCACATCTGCGCGTAGATCGCATATTTGTTCATAGCGGCGATGATTCGATCCCAGGTGTAGAACTTATCGCCGTCTACACCGTCATGTTCGACGCCTTCGAGTAGATTGTTCAATAGGATCGAAGTTACTTCTGTCATATTGTGGAACCAACCGGACTCGGTGTCGTTCAGGACGTCGGCCAGCAACCACCCCTCGGGGTCGTCAGGACGCTCGTTCGCCTTGAATACCTGCTTCGTATAGTACTCGTAGCTCCAACAGGAATTCATAAAGAAGATCTGGTAGAACCCTGGGTAGATGCTCTCGTCGCGAAGAACATCGAGACTGCCGTAAAAGGAGTGGCCGTTGTAGACGACGATTTCGTTCTTCTGGACCAACTCTTTGAATAGACCGTTGGAGTCATCTTTGAGAAGTTTCAGGGTTTCCGGACCGATCAAGGTGATGATCTCCAGACGTTCGCCAACGGTTCGTTCGAAGCGTTTGCCGGGTGTATGCTCTTTTTCCTCGAAACCCATGTTCTCGATGTCTCGAATGAACGCTTTATATTCGCTGACACCCCAGTCCCAATCGCCCGGTTCCCATTTATGGTCGGCGGCGCCGAAGAAGACCACAATGTCGATGCGTCCGTCTTCTTTGAGGAGGTCATATTCGGGATATACGGTTTTGGAGGGGGCCAGATCATGAATCTGTAGCTCTGCGGTAATACGTCCAATACCGGCTTTTTCCATGGCTTCTGCGCACCCTTCCTGGTGTGGATCGTAATAGTAGAAATAATTATAGGAATGGGCTGGGTTTCCTTCCTTTAGACAAACATCGCCCACCTCTTTACTCATTCGCGAGGTGTCGTCGGGAACGATGGCCTGGAATGACTGCTCCAGAAATTCCGCCATGCTAATACCCATTTCGTCGAGATCGACCTTGGTGACGATGCTCTCCACCGTGGCTTGGTAATCCACGAGAATATAGCCGTCTTCGGTAATCTCAGATCGAATCCCCTGCGCATTACTCGATGTGAGGTTGAGATGCAGCTTGGAGGCGTTCAGTTGGTTTTTCGCGTATTTGAGTTGTGGATCGGCCAGCGCCTGGAGGGGGCGGCTATCCTCTTTCATCAGCCCTTCCGTGTAGTAAGCTCGGGCGGACTCGTCCATCTCGCGGCCGTCGACGATCACCGTCGAATAGAACACGCCTTCAATCTCGGTGGCGAGATCGGAGAGGTAACCCGTGTCGGTCTTGCCACCCGGGGTGGACTCTATGCCGAATTCGTCGAGAGGTGTGACCCCATCACCGAACGGATCGTCGCCTCCCGCCGCACAAGCCAAAACGAATACACATACAAAACAATAGATTAGTCCGAAGCTCCGCATGGTGCCTCCCATTTGCCCAACACATTTTGCCCAATGAAGGCGCGCTGCGTACTACGTGAATGGGTAAAACAGCAAGAGGATCACACGATCCGCCTTTTATTTGGTGTGCAAACCATGCAAACCCTGAAACCCATGTCCTCTGTTGCGGATTCTTGTTTGGGTCTTCTGACGCTCCTATGGCAAACTAATCTGACTTTTTTGAGGTTTGGTATGGTCTGGCTTTCTAATCGCTTGTCACTTCGTCTCGGAGTTGTCGTTACGATCGCTCTGCTGAGCTGTGGCATCGATAAAGATATCGGTGCCGATATAAAGGCTGGTTCCGATCTGGGAGGTGTGGCTGTCGATGGGGGCGCAGATGCGACACCGGACGTAGATAGTGACGCTACAGCGGGTCCGGATGAGGACATCGCGGTGGATACAGGTGCTGACACCACTGTGGATCAGGGTGCAGACATTGTTGAAGATCTTGGGGAAGGCGTGGTGGCGGACCTCGGAGAAGAGGTCGCAGCCGACCTTGGAGAGGACCTGGTCACGGACCTGGGGGAAGACCATGGCGAGGATATTGCCGAAACTCTGACGGAAGAAGTCCACGAGGATGTGGGCGAAGACACCACAGCTGAACCGGGTATAGATGTCGGATCGGACGACACGGCCAGCCCCGGAGAATGTGCGACGGCCTTCTCCGGCACGTTCTTTATTACGAATCAAGCCGATGTAGATACGCTTCTCCCGTATTGTGAGCTGATCGGCGATCTATTCATCGACAGTACGACGTTGACCTCTATTGAGCTTCCAGCTCTCACCCGGATTGGTGGAAGCTTGATGCTTATGAATAACACCAGCCTTACCTCCCTGGCTCTCCCGGCTTTAACTGCGGTGGACACGAACTTCGCGATGGTCGGGAACGGACTGTTAGCCGTTCATCTTCCTGTCCTGACCCAGGTGGGAAGCAATATGATTGTGAAGAATAACGCAGCTGTTCTCTCTCTGGAGTTTCCGGCTCTCGTATCCGTCACAGACGATTTGTATATCGGAGAACATGCCTCTTTGACGTCGTTGGATTTGTCCTCTCTTGAAAGCGTGCAGGGCTATCTTTCGTTTATGGAAAACGCGGTTCTTACTTCCTTTGAATTGCCGGAGCTTACTACGGCGGGCCTCGACCTGGATGTATCGGGAAATCTCGCGTTGACGGCATTCCAGGCGCCAGCTTTAGAACAAATAGGGGGTGCGCTCTGGGTTACGGAGAATGCCTCTTTAACGACATTCACCCTACCCCTCCCGAGCAGCGTCGGGGCGGACCTATGGGTGGAAGCCAATCCAGAGCTGACGTCTTTTGATCTGCCCGCTCTTAACCAGATCGGAGGGACTTTCGGGGTGATCAACAACGGGGTGTTGGCCCTTGAACTGTCGTCGCTAACGGAGATTGGCAATCATATTCTAGTACAGGAAAACCAGGCCCTCGCTTCGGTTTCTATGCCGTCCCTTGTCTCGGTCGCAGAGAAAATACATATCTATGAAAACCCGGTGGTCAGCTCGTTTGCTTTTCCGGCCCTCACCTCGGTTGGTAATGACTT
>MDTE01182551.1_pt1 | contig 47230 bp, 44 predicted proteins | sample 811231 | NCBI WGS metagenome assembly MDTE01 (sample SAMN05326651, study PRJNA326480) | marine metagenome | isolation source: seawater | place: Indian Ocean: Red Sea | collected 2010 | reverse complement strand
GGAATCTAGATCGACCGAAATAGCTCAATAATATTGAATATTGCGGATTTACATATTCATAGTTTTTTCTCTGATGGAGATTTAAGTCCTGCAGATATAGTTGAAGAAAGTATTTCCAAAAATATTTCGTATATTTCAATTACTGATCATGACAATTTGACCGGTTATAAAAAAGCAAATTCAATAATCAAAAAATCTAAATATAACCAAATAAAATTAATACCTGGGATAGAATTGTCTAGCTCTATAAATGATTCGAGCGTCCATCTTCTTGCTTATTTCTTTGATCCTGAAAATAAAGATTTAAACTCTGTCCTGAAGATATTGCAATTAAGAAGAACTGAATTTGCTAAATTTGCATTAGAAAAACTTAATGAAGAAGATGTGAATATAAGTTGGGGAGATATTGTAAAAAATTCTAAAGGCTCTATAGGGAGGCTTCATATAGCATATGCACTAATTAATCTTGGATATGTTAGAAATACTAATGATGCATTTGAAACATATCTTCATAAAATTAAATCTCTTTATAAAAATCCTTATGAAATAAGTGCAAATGAATTAATTGAAGTAATAAGAAAGGCAGGGGGAGTATGTTCACTTGCACATCCTCATACTGTGAGTAATTTTGATAAATCAATTAGTGGCCTTTCTGAAAATGGGTTAGTAGGGCTAGAAATAATAGAAGATAAAAAAATTAAAGATTGCGAAGAGATAATGTCAAAATTTGGATTAACTAAAACCGCTGGCAGCGATTTTCATAGAAATGGAAAAAAATCTTACTTAGGGAAAAACTTTCTAAATGAAGAGGAATTATTAAATTTCTATAATATTTCCAGAAATAAATTAAATGGTGAAATAAGTTGGAATATGTAATTTTTTTAATTATTGTTTATTTTTTTAGTTCTCTAAATTTTTCTAGTATTTATCTTAATAAATTTAAAAAAGATCAATCAAAGTCATTAAAAACACATCTAGGCTCTTCATATATTTGGAAACATCATTCAAAAATTGCCGCAATAATAATTTTTTTTGGAGATAGTATCTTAAAAGGTTTTTTACCTATTTTTATTGCTAAATTTATGATTGATTTCAATCAATCAGGTTTGATAGGAGAATATTATCTAATACCTATATTAATCGTGCAAATAATTGGAAATAATTGGTCTATTTTCCTGAAATTAAAAGGCGGAAGAGGAATGGCTATCATTATAGGAAGCTTGCTAGGAATTAACTTGGTCATGGCTTTAATTTTGTATTCTTTGTATCTAATAATTTATTTCAAAGTTAGAGATGGTGGCCCCTCATGGTTAATATCAATTACAATTTCCTGTATTTTTTCATTAATTTTTTCCACTTCTCTTTTTTTCTGCTACTTAATATGCCTTTTCTTAATTATTTTGAAAAGAATTACAGGTAATTCGCTGCCAAAAGATTATAAAATAATTATGAACAGAATAATTTTGGACAGAGATATAAAAAATGAAAACTCTTGATAAAGACAAATGTGGCTGCGGTAAAGAAATATCTACTTTTTTAAAATGTGGAGATAAAAATTGTGAAAATTTTATTTGCCCTAATTGTATGGTTCAAACAAAGACAGTTCCTAAATGTAAAGAATGCGCTAAATTAAAAACAAATCCAGCATTTAGCCCAACCCCAAAAGATTTAATATTGAGTTTCGTTATTTGTATGTTTATCTCAGTATCTTTTGCCATTATTTTCAGAATCATTGTAGAAATTTTATCAAACTTAATCCCATCAATAATTATCTACTATCTCATAATATTGCCAGTCCCAATACTTGGATGGATAATAGGAAACGTAATTGAAAGGACCTCAGGATATAAGAAAAGTTTGACTCTCGTAGTAATTGCAGGACTAAGCGTCGCGATAGGACACCTTACAATTTGGTATGGATTCTCCCCGGATATAATTACCTGGCTGTTAAGTTTAGTTATAGGTATTTATTTATCCATCATTAAAGTTAAAGTCTAGGTTCTTTGTCAAAGAAAAGACTTCTATCCCACTTTCAACAACCTCACTTTCTATAACTTGAAATCCTGATTTTTGCCAAAACCGCAAAGCATCTTTCTGAACTTCTGATGTACCTAATATCAATTTGGTTACTTTTCTTTCTCGGCTCCATATTTCTACATTATTTAACAACTCTCTAGCAATTCCTTGATTCCTGTAATGCATTTTTACGCTTAATCTCTTGAGTCTAAAAGTAGAGGTTCCTTCTTTTTGGGCTCCCAAACACCCAACGATATTTGTACCAGATATAGCTACAAAAAAAATACCAGTAGGAAAATAATGCTCATAAATATTACCAAGATCTTCTTTAATAGATCTTTCTAAATAAGCAGCAATTCCATTTTTTACATTATCAGTCCTATCTTTTGCGGTGTAAGTAAGGCCATTAACTACCATTTTCTGAACATCAAGCTGATCTTCTTTATTAAAAATTCGAATGTAAAAATTATTTTTATCCATTAGAAAAAATATTTAATCAAGTAAATTATTATAATTCCATCAATTATTGCAGCAATTATAAATAAAGATCTTGGCAATTTATTTCTTTTCATAAGTTCAGGATTTTAACGTGATAATATAATTTAAGTAAAGTAATTAAAGGTATATATATTAATACTATATTTTTATATTATTTAGTATTAAATAATTATAATAGTAATAAATGCAAAAAAATCTTAATTTAACCAATAAAACTATAATTATTACTGGCTCTAGTAGCGGGTTAGGCCTTGAGGCGGCAAAAAGAATTGCAAGTCTTAATAATACAGTAATAATAGCTTCTAGAAATGAAAAAAGAGGCAGAAAAGTTGAGAAAGAAATTGGTAAAAATAGTTATTTTATGCAACTTGATGTAAGCAACAAAGAAAGTATGGATAATTTTGTAAAAAATTTTAACAAGAAATTCTCCAAATTAGACATTTTAATTAACAACGCAGGTATAATGCTTCATCCACCTAAAAAAACAGAAGATGGAACTGAAATTACATTTGCAACAAATTATTTAGGTTATTTTTATCTTTCACTAAAATTAATACCTAATTTAGTTAGTTCATATGATCCTAAAATAATAAATGTTTCCAGCATATCAAGTTACCATGTAGATAAAATAAACTGGGATTATTTTAACCCAATTAAAAAAATTTCTTCATTCAAGGAAAAGAGAGAAATTTATGCACATACCAATCTATTTAGGTTAATGTTTTCAATTGAATTACAAAAGAGGTTTAATAAGAAAAGTGTTCCTATAAAATCAATCGCTTGTCACCCTGGAGTTGCAAAAAGTCAACTTGGAAGGTACTTTTTCCTTGCAAAACTTATTTATGCTTTACCAGTGATGGCATCTTCAAGAGAAGGGGTAAAATCAATTATTTTCTCCTGCATTAATCAAAACTTGAATGGAGGGGAATTTGTTGGCTTAGATACAAAAAGGCAACACAGAGGGAATCCTACAATAGTAAAGCCAAATCCTATAGTTGAAATTGAAGATCAAAGGAATAAATTATGGCAAATGACATCAGAAAAATGTGGGATAGATTTATAAAAATTTTAATCTTCAAACCTAAAGTATTGACATGAAAAGTAAAAATTTGATATAATAGTTTCATCGTTCGGTTGAAAAGCCGAATTTTTTTTTACCTTTTTTTAGCCTCCTTATTTATATTTTCTTCAAAAGAATTTATCATGCATATATATTTAAAGGGGGATAAAATGAGCGACTTTGACTACTATGCATATATTGGGACTTATACTTCAGGAGGAGTGATTACTCCTAAATTTCAAAGTAAAGGAATTTATATCCTTGGATACAATTCATCTAATGGAGTTTTTTCTCAATTAGGAACAGCCTTTGAAAAAGATAATCCGTCCTTCGTTTCTATATCTCCAGATGGTAGAAATTTATATTCAGTAGGTGAAATAGATGACAAGAGAGGAGGCGCACTGTCTGCATATTCCATTAACAAAGATGACGGTAGCCTTTCGATAATAAATACAATTTCGTCAGGTTCAAATGGTCCTTGTCATTTAACCACTGATAAAGATGGCAAATTACTTCTTGCTGCAAATTATGCTGGAGGAGCCTCTACCATAGCCTCTATAAACGAAGATGGCAGCCTAGATGAAGATGTCCAAGTAATTCAACATGAAGGTTCTAGTATTAATCCTGACAGACAAATGGAACCTCATGCTCATTCGATTAATGTTACCCCTAACAACAAATTCGCACTTGTGCCAGACCTAGGAACAGACAAGATAATGATTTATAAAATTAATCATAAAAATGGCAAATTAGAAATTAATGACCCAAGTTTTGCAAAAGTCGAGCCAGGTATGGGCCCAAGGCACCTTGAATTCCACCCAAATGGGAAAGTAGTTTATGTAATAAATGAAATAGGAGCCACTATTACATCATTTGATTTTGATGAAGAAGTCGGAGTATTAGATTATATCGAAACTATTTCAACTCTTCCAGATGGAATTAGTCATAAAAGTTGTGCTGATATACATATAACATCAGATGGAAATTTCCTTTATGGATCAAATAGGGGGCATGATAGTTTAGCAATATTTAAGGTTTTAGATAATGGTAGAAAATTAGAAAAAGTTGGCCATGAATCTACTCTAGGAAAAACTCCCAGAAATTTTTCTATTGATCCCTTAGGTAATTTTATTCATGCAGCTAACCAAGACTCTGGCGATATATTTACTTTTGCGATTAATAAAAATAATGGAACCTTGGAGTACACAGGTGGTAAGATAGATGTACCATATCCTGTATGCATTAAATTCTTAAAGAGGTAAAGATGAAAATATATGAAATTCAAAAAGTTAAATTATCTAATTTTTTTCTAGTTATTTTATCTTGTTTGTTTCTCTTTTCTTGCAACGTAACAAAAATAAATGAAGAAGGGGAAGAACTTTCTAAACAAGAATTAAATGCAACATCTGCTGCTGAAGAAGCAAAAAGACTTGAGACAGAAGTAGATACAGAATCATTAAAAGCGAATGAAAAAAAATTATTAAGTGACCCTGAATTAAAAAAGTTGGGGTCTTTCTCAGATAAAATTATAAGAACAGGCATGCGTTCGCTTCAACACACTTATTGGGTAATGGCTGAAGCAAATGAAATGAAAGATTATCTAGATACTGCTGGTGTTGAATTGATAGGTGATGTCATTGTCCCAGGTGATGAAAAAAAGGCTGAATTTTTAGATTATGGGGTGATAATGAGTGGTGGACAAGCTTATGTAGTAACTGAAATGGATAAAGTCATTGTGGCTTTCAGAGATACTGGAAGTGATAAAAGGTGGGAGAGAATTCTTAATATGCTGACTGATGCTAGAGCGACTTTAAAGAAACTTTCTTTCTTAGATGATCCTGAACTTTCTAAGATAAGTGCCCACGAAGGATTCGTAAGTGAGTACATGTTGTTCAGAGAAAAAGTTATTGAATACGTCAGTGAGCACCCTGATAAAGAAATTTACATTGTTGGCCATAGTCTTGGAGGGGCATTAACAACACTCGCTAGTTTTGACATTGCTTCAACATTAGGCAGAGAAGTAAATGCTATTACTTTTGGGGCTCCTCGAGTAGGAATGGAAGAGTTCAGAGATGCTTTTGAGGAACTTCCAATAAAAATGTATAGATTTGTAGTAGCGAATGACCCGATCCCAAGAGTTCCTGGAATGTTAATACCTTATGAACATGTGGGAGAACTAATTCAAATTGATGAATCTGGAGATTTATATGGCCTGAATGATGTAAATACAGCATTGCTATTCAGCACTAGAGATTTCACAGATCACCATAAATCATCTTACTACTTTGGATTAGTGGGTTTGTATACTCTTTGTCAAAATAAAGATTATGAAAAGTGCAATGATAAAGATTACACAAGTAAATTGGCTAAGTCTGAAAGAGAATCTCAAGAGCAGTTCTGGGAAAAAATTCCTTTAGATAAAGTTAACTTCCCTGCAGATAAGTTACCAGTAGACAAAATTCCTGTTAGTAAAATGCTAGATCTTAAGAACCGATTATCTGACTTAGCAGGAAAAGCAAAATCGCTAAAGCCATGGGAACAAATTCCTTGGGAAGATGTGCCTAGTGACCTAGATGCAGTAATTCCTGAAGAAAAAATTCCTTGGGGTAATTAGTTTACTTATCTAATCGAATACGCCCCATCTACAGGTATAGAAGTGCCTGTTACATAATCTGATGCTGAAGATGCTAAAAATATTGCTGTGCCTGCAAGATCACTCGGAACTCCCCACCTGCCAGCTGGAATTCTTGAAGTTACTAACTCAGCATCTTCAGGAAAATTTTTTCTAAATCCATCAGTTAAGTTGGTAGTAATATAACCAGGCAATATAGAATTAACTTGAATATTAAATTCTGCCCAAGCAATTGCACAACTTTTTGTGTATTGAACAACACCACCTTTACTAGCAGCATATACAGGAACATGCGCGGCACCAAAAATTGAGAACATCGATCCTATATTTATTATTTTTCCAGATTTTTTTTTCTTCATTTGATTAAAAACAATGGAAGAAAAATAATGAACACTTGTTAAATTTGTATCCATAACTGCCTTCCAGTCAGCTGGAGATAAGTCATGAGGAGCCTTCCTTATAGTTGTTCCAGCATTATTCACCAATATATCTATTGAGCCAAATTCATTATTCACTTCGCTAATGCAATCTTTTACAGATTCATAACTTGCGACGTCACATAAGAAATACTTTGCTTCTCCTCCATTGTTGATTATTTTTTCTTGAGCTTTTTTGCATTTAGCTTCATCTCTCCCAACAATTGCTACTCTTGAACCAAAGTCAGCAAAACCATTAGCAATGCCCTCTCCTATGCCCCCATTCCCTCCTGTAATTAATGAAACTTTATCTTTTAGATCAAACAAATTATTCTCCTACTTGCTTTTTAAAATTACCTAAAGGATATTTAAACAATGGAATCTAATCAATCCTTAGATGGAATAAAAGTTATTGACTGCAGTCAAATTCTTGCAGGTCCTTTTTGTTCGATGCTATTAGCTGATCATGGTGCAGATGTAATAAAGATTGAAAAACCTAATGGCGGTGATGATGTAAGAACATGGGGACCTCCGTTTATTGGAAAAGATTCTTCTGCATTTGTTCAACTGAATAGGAATAAAAGAAGTATTTCGCTAGATATAAAATCTCAAGAAGGGAAAATCATTTTAAATAAATTGCTTGATGATGCTGATGTTCTAATTGAAAATTCTAGAGTCGGCACTATGCAAAAATTAGGATTTGGCTATGAAGATGTGAAGAAAATAAATCCAAAAATAATTTATTGTTCAATATCAGGTTTTGGTACAACTGGACCTTATTCTAAAAGAGGGGGGTTTGATTTGATTGCACAGGGAATGAGTGGGTTAATGAGCATAACAGGACACAAAGATGCAGCACCTGTAAAAGTAGGTGTTCCTATTGCTGATTTGAATACAGGAATGTTCGCTATGCAAGGAATACTTTCGGCATATATACATCGACTTAAGAGTGGCAAAGGTCAATTTTTAGAAGTATCGTTATTAGAATCAGCATTAGCCTATACCTTGTATGAAAGTAGTATTTATTTCACAACAGGATCTATACCTGAGCCTGACGGTTCAGCACATAGACTCACGGCACCTTATCAAGCATTCAAGACTAAGGATGGATTTATAAATTTGGGTGCTGCTAATCAGTCAAACTGGGAAAGATTTGTTGATGTAATTGGAATGAGTAAATTAAAAGAAGATAAGAAGTTTAAGACTTCAGATATGAGGCAAATCAATAGGAAAGATCTTGAAGCAATACTAGAAAAAGTTTTCTCCACTAAAAATAGTGAGGAATGGATATCAATACTACTAGATAATGGGATACCTGCTGGCCCCATTTATAATATGAAAGAAGTTTGGGAAGACGAACAAGTAAAAAATAGAAATATGAATGTGAAGATAGATCACCCAAACCTTAAAGGTAGTCAAAATATAGGAGTTATAGCAAAATTACAATCTACCCCTGGTAAAATAAAAAAACCTGCGCCGTTATACGGTGAACACACAGAAGAAATCTTAAAAGAACTAAATTACACAGAATCCGAAATCTCTGACTTAATCAAGAATAAGATAGCAGGAATGAAATAATCAATTATAGTAGCCAATTTTTAATATCATTTAATTCACTTTCTATAATTTGATGTTCCATCTCATACTCATGATATTCAACATCCAAACCTCTATTAATCAATTTATTTTGAGTTTCTCTTGCATCATAAATATCAATTATTGAATCATTTACTCCGTGGGCCAAAAAAATTCTTGGGTCTGTTTTTAAATTTATATTTATGTCAATATTAGGAATTATTTTAGAACTTAAAATTATATATCCGGAAAATAAATTTTGGTGAATTAGATCAGAATGCATGGCCATCATCCCTCCCTGAGAAAAACCACCTAGATACATTTTATTGTCATCAATATTAAATAGTTTTAGGGATTCTTCAATAGTATTTTCAAGAATTTTTTGTGATTTACTGATCTGGCTCAAATTATCAAAATCAAACCATGAATAACCTTTTTGGTTTAACCCAAAACTCATCTCAAATGGAGCATTTGGAAAAATAAAAATATAATCATCTTTATTAATCATCGGGGCAATATCTACTAAATCTTGCATGCTAGCCCCAAATCCATGTAAAAGAAAAATTATCCCCAGATAGTTAGAATTATTTTCAGGAACTGAAGATATAAAAGGTAAATTTTTGCTAACGTGCTCTATAATCTTCATTTTTTATGGAAATGATTTACTGGACTATTTCCTTCTCCAATAGAATATGAGTATTTTAAACTGTTGGTTATGTATTCTTTTGCTTTTCTAATAGAAAACTCCACAGAATCGCCCATAGAAAGAAAAGCTGTTATAGCCGCTGACAAAGTGCACCCTGTTCCGTGAGTATTTTTTGTATTTATTTTTGTTTCTGAAAATCTAATCATTTCACCTTCAGAAAACAAAAAATCTTCTGCTATGTCTTCTTTCCAATGACCACCCTTAATTAATACCCTGTTTGCGCCCATATCTAAAATTAATCTTCCGCATTTAATTAAGGAATCTTCAGAATTAATTTTAATTTTTGTAATTTTTTCAGCCTCGTGAATATTAGGTGTCACTAATGTAGATAAAGGAAATAATTTATTAATGTAGGAAGATATAGCTGAATCATCGATTAAAGAATCTCCACTCTCTGCTATCATAACAGGATCAACAACTAAATCTTGATAATTATTACCTTCTAATGATTTACAGACAGCATTAATTATTTCGGAATTGCCCAGCATTCCAGTTTTTATTGAACTTGGTTTGATATCTGACATGACAGAATTAATTTGTTCAGATACAAAATCTCCTGACATCATTACAACATCCTGAACCCCAACTGTATTTTGTGCTGTAACAGCAGTAATTACAGTTGCACCATACACACCCAAAGAAGAAAAAGTTTTTAAGTCAGCCTGTATTCCTGCTCCAGCGCCTGAATCAGATCCTGCAATACTTAAGGTTTTATTTTTGAAATCATTCATAATCACAATTAAACTGTTTCTAAAGTTTATTTTATAACCTTATATTAAGAAACCGAGAGGAAAGCAAATGGTTGAACTAAGAAAAAATATAATAAAAGATAAATTAACTAAAGGACAACCAACTCTAACTTTGATGGGTGTAGCCAATGCAGATCAAATAGATCAACTAGGCCCTTTAGATTTTGATGGAATATGGATAGAGGCTGAGCATGGGGGCGTAGATTTTGCAGACATATCAGATTTAACAAGAGCATGCGATTTATGGGATAAAACTTCTATAACTAGAGTGCATCAAAATGAAGCAGGAGTGATTTACAGAACTCTAGATAGAGGAAGTCAAAGTATATGCGTTCCTCATGTTAATACGGCTGAAGAAGCAAGAAACGTTGTAGACTCTGCTAAATTTGCACCTATTGGCAATAGAGGGATGTCTACGAGCAGACAGGGCTACGGAGTTAAAGATTATTTTTTAAAAGCAAACCAAGAATCAATGCTGATCGTTTTAATTGAAGACATAATAGCGGTAAATAATTTAGATGAGATTTTAGAAGTAGAAGATATTGATGTTTTTTTTGTGGCACCTAATGATCTTGCAGCAACCATGGGTTACATAGGAAGAACTGATGATCAGAAGGTTCAAGATACTATAGACGATACCCTAAAAAGGATTGTAGGGTCTGGAAAAAATGCTGGGGCGCTCACAACTGTGCCAAAGCTTGATCATTATTTGAATATGGGAGTAAATTGTATATGTGTAAATATCGGCCCTTTTTTAAATGACGGTATAAATGAGGCTTCAAAAATAATTAATTCCAAATGAAAAACATAGTAATCATTATTTTTATCTAAATTTTTGCATTTGCATGTAGATCTGGAGGGCAAGTTCCTGAAGACACTGCAATAAAAGTTATAACACCAACTTCAATTCCTGTAGAATGTAAAAACGAAATGTATCCATCTGACGCGCCACAATTTGGAGATAATAATTCTGTGAATTATATTAATTTGCAGAAGGATTTAGATTTTATGGATATTACTGAAGGTACAGGCGACATGGAAGTTATTGTCAATGATAAAGTGGAAGTCCATTATACCGGATGGTTATCAGATGGCTGTGTATTTGACAGCACTTATCCTAGGGGATCTACAGCTAAATTCAGGATTGGCCAAGGACAAGTAATCAAAGGGTGGGACCTAGGAATTCCCGGCATGAAAGAAGGAGGTGTTAGAAGGCTACAAATTGGCTCTGAACTTGCTTACGGCAAAGACGGGATTCCCGGAGTAATTCCTGAAAATTCTACTCTTATTTTTGAAGTAAAATTAATAAAAATCATAAGGCTGGTGAAAAATGACTGATCCAAAAATCAAAAATGTGAAAGTAATTTTTACAGAACCTGATGGCATCAGACTTGTAATTGTAAAAATTGAAACAGATCAGTCCGGACTTTACGGTGTCGGATGTGCAACATTTACCCAAAGGCCGACGCCTGTTAAAGCAGCAATTGAAGATTATTTAGCTCCATTCCTAAAAGGAAAATCTGTAAAAGATATTGAAGATATTTGGGCATCTTCATATGTTTCATCTTATTGGAGAAATGGTCCTGTATTAAACAATGCTTTATCTGGAATAGATCAAGCTCTTTGGGATATAAAAGGAAAAATGGCAAACATGCCAGTGTATGACCTTCTTGGAGGAAGATCCCGCGAAGCAGCACCAGTATATGTTCATTCCTCTGGAGATACTAATGAAGAGGTTGGAGATAAGATGGAAAATTTTATGGAGCAAGGATTTCATCATATAAGAGTGCAAGTGGCGACTCCGGGTTATGCAACTTATGGAAATAAAAGTGCTAAAACCGGAACTAGCACCGCAAATAACAAAGATGTTTCTAAAGGGCCCATAGCTATAACAAGTTGGCTGACTGATTATGATCCGCAAAAAAATTATGCTCACCCTGGTGGCGTATTTGAGCCTGTGCCATATATGAATTCAGCAATTTCATTATTTGAGTATATTAGAGACAGATTTGGTTATGGAATAGAAATACTTCATGATGTTCATGAAAGGATAAGTCCTATACAAGGAGTTTGGTTTGCCAAACAAGTTGAAAAATTTAGGTTATTTTTCTTAGAAGATTTATTCAGCCCAGAAGATCAACACTATTTTGAAATGGTAAGAAATCAATGTGCAACACCAATAGCCATGGGTGAGTTATATAGTTCACCAAATGATGTTATACCGATGATAAAGAATAAACTTATAGATTTTATAAGAATTCACATATCTGATATTGGAGGGATCACGCCAGCAAGAAAAATTGCAGCATTTGGCGAACTAATGGGGGTAAAAACTGCTTGGCACGGCCCAGGAGATACATCTCCAGTTGGCCACGCTGCAAACCTAGCCCTAAACTTAAACTGTCAAAATTTTGGAATTCAAGAAGCAGCATTATTTGGAGAAAATACAAAAAAAGTTTTCCCTGGCTGTCCAACTTTAAAAGATGGCATGATGTGGTCTAACGGGAAACCTGGTTTAGGCATAGATATAGATGAAAGTCTAGCCGCTAAATTTCCTTTTAAAGAAAGAGAATTTGGAGGAGCATGGGATACTGTTAGAAGAGCAGATGGTGGCGTGGTAAAACCTTAATGAGTAACTATAAAAAAACAAAAAGAGATTCAGAGTTTATTCCTTATAATCCTTCAGTTATTGAGCCTAAGTGGCAAAAGAAATGGAATGAATCTGAAATCTACAAAACTAACTTTAGTGAAGACAAAAAAGATAACTTCTTTTCATTAACAATGTTTCCTTATCCTTCAGGAGATCTTCACATTGGCCATTGGTATGCTTTTACACCTGCAGATACCTATTCTAGATTTAAAAGGATGAAAGGGTTTAATGTCCTGCATACTCAAGGCTTTGATGCATTTGGATTACCAGCAGAAAATGCTGCAATATCTAGAAATATAAATCCTATGAAATGGACCTTCGAAAACATAGAAAATATGAGAAGGCAATTTAGATTAATGGGTAACTGCTATGACTGGAGCAGAGAGTTAGTTACTTGTGAACCTAAATACTATAAATGGAACCAATATTTTTTCTTAAAAATGCTTGAAAAAGGTATAGCTTACAGAAAAAATGGTGCGGTTTGGTGGGATCCAGTTGACCAAACTACATTAGCAAATGAACAGGTAGTGGATGGAAAATCAGAAAGATCAGGCGCAGAAGTTATAAGAAAAATGATGCCGCAATGGTACTTTAAAATCACCGACTACGCAGAAGAACTTCTAGAGATGGATGACTTAGGTTGGCCAGAAAAAATTAAGCAGATGCAAAGAAATTGGATTGGAAAATCGTTAGGAACTACTGTTAAATTTAATTTAGTTTCATTAAAAAATCATATATCTACATTTACTACTAGGGTAGACACCATTTATGGAGTAACATTTATTGTACTTGCACCAGAACATCCTTTAGTTGATAAGGTAACTGAAAATCCTTTTAAAAAAAATGTAGAAAATTATATTTCTAATGCAACAAAGTCATCAGAAATTGAAAGAACTTCTACAGAAAGAGAGAAGACGGGCGAATTTACAGGTGGCTATGCAATAAATCCTGTAAATGGAGAAAAGGTACCCATATTCATTGGTGATTATGTTCTAGGGACATACGGAACTGGAGCCGTAATGGGTGTTCCAGCGCACGACCAAAGAGATTTTGAGTTTGCAAAAAAATATGACTTGCCTATAAAGGTTGTTGTCACCAAAGATGGCAAGAATGAGTCTGAAATTAATGAGGCTAACGAATCGAAAGGGATACTCGTAAATTCTGCACAATTTGATGGGGTCAGTAGCGAACAGGCACTAAAAAGTATTACAAAGTTTATGGAAGAAAAAAATATTGGGAACGGAACTATTACTTACCATTTGAGAGATTGGTTAATTTCGAGACAAAGATATTGGGGCACACCTATACCTATATTCTACGATGAAGAAAATAATATAATCCCTGTATCAGAAAACGACCTTCCTGTAATTCTGCCTGATGCTAAAGAATTTATGCCAACTGGTCAATCACCCTTAACTCTTGATGAAGAGTTCTTATGGTTTGATCACCCAAAACACGGAAAATTAAGAAGAGAGACAGATACTATGGATACATTCGTAGATTCTTCTTGGTACCACCTAAGGTTTGCTTCTGATCCTGACAATAATAAACCATTTAATTCAAAAACTATTTCTGATTGGCTGCCTGTTCATCAATATACTGGTGGAGCAGAACATGCAGTAATGCATTTATTATATTCAAGATTTTTCAATAAAGTTTTAAGAGATTTAGGGTTTATTGATTTTGATGAACCCTATAAAAACTTATTCAATCAGGGAGTTCTGTTAAAGGATCATCAAAAAATTTCTAAAAGAGCAAATCCTTTAGCCCCTGATCCATTAGTAGAGGAATATGGAGCAGATTCTGTGAGATTGTATTTAATGTTTTTAGGTCCTTGGGATCAAGGAGGCGATTGGAGTGATGATGCATTCAATGGTATTACAAGATGGTTGAACAGAGTTTGGGATATATGCACAAGAGATTCTTCAGAAATAAATAAAAATGATAAAAATAATAATGAAATTGAAAGATTAACTCACTATACGATTAAGAAGGTCCATGACGATTTAGATAAATTTAAATTTAATACTTCCATTTCTACATTAATGGAATTTACAAATCGGTTAAATAGGCTGTGGAACGATGGATGCAGCAAGGAGATTTGGGACAAATCAGTAAAAATATTAATCAGACTTTTATCGCCTATGGCTCCACATATAACTGAAGAATTATGGAATATAAAAGGCGGATCATTCAGTATTCACAATGAAAAATATCCTGAATGGAATGAAGATCTTGTAGGATCTGAAATCAAAATAATAGTAATTCAAATAAATGGAAAAATCAGAGACCAATTTGAAATAGAAGGTGATAAATCTGAAGATGAGATAATTCATATGGCAGAAAATTCTGAAAAGGTCGGTCAGCATATTAAGGGTAAAGAAATAATTAGAAAGATTTATGTTAAAGATAAACTTGTTAACTTCGTAGTAAAATAACAAAAATTTTTAACAACTTGGAAACACAAAAATATATTTTTAGATAAAAATATAACTATGGATATAGTTTTAGATAAAATTTACCGGCATTCAAATAAAATATTGACCGTCTTTGCGTTATTAACATTAATGATTTGTTTTATGCCTCTTATATTTAAAGATCCTGGGGATGCTTCCTTAGACCCTAAAAAAGAAGCATACAAAGTTCAACAAAAAATTAATGAGAAATTTGTGGAATCGGTTCATTTTGTATCCTTGGTAATCAAAGCAAATGACGGAGATATGATTGACAAACAAAGCCTATATGAACTTTTGAGTAACCAGGACAGGCTAATTGAATTAGATTCTAATAAATCTCTGTCTGTGGGTTCGTTAAAAGAAAACTCATATCTATGGAATGGTTACGATGAGTCAACAAGTATAACTTTCACAGGAGTTTATAGTATTGCAAATGCTGTTGACAGTGCATTAAGAAGAAATTCTGATTTTCCTAATGGATTAGCTGATGCAAATGAAGATGACGTCAAATTAATTCTACACCAACTATTTGAGTCAGGATTAATTGGTGACCCAAAATTTGTATTATCGAAAGGCGCAAATAGTGAAAAAAGAATTATAAAAGGTCAAGAAATAAATTACTGGACATCTCCAGCTCTATTTGTAGATGTTCTATCAGACAATAAAAAACTTGGGGGAGGAAATTTTGCTATCGAACTTGGTGCTAATGAGACGGCTATAGATAAAGAGAGGTACAGCAGAAAAATAGTTGAAGTTATGAATTACAACAACCCTTCCTATACTGCGCTGGGAATAGCAATTGATGTGAATTTAGTGGCTGAAGAACAAGGAAGTATAGCAGGTCAATTTATTACTGCAACAGTAATTGCAGCAATAGCGGTATGTGGAATTTTTCTAAGATCTTATGTTGCTATGGTTTTGGTAGGAGTAGGACTTATTGCACTAATGATATGGCTCAAAGGAATGTCATTTGTTTTAGGCTTTAAGGGAGGATTAATAACTGATCTGATTGTTCCTATCGCTATGGTTTCTTTTGGAGTTGATTTTGCAATTCATGCATTAAGAAGGATGCAAGAAGAAAGGGCTAAGGGGCATAAAAATTATTTTATAGTTGGAATTTCAGGAGTTATAGGTGCGCTTACTCTTGCACTCCTTACAGACAGTTCAGCCTTTATGGCAAATGCTTTTGCAGGAGTAGAGAGCGTTTTTTATTTTGGTGTTGCTGCCACATTAGCAACATTACTTTCTTATATAGTACTTGGATTATTAGTTCCACTTGCATATTCAAAAGTAGTACCACTAATAAAAAATGAAATGACAACCTTTCAAAATATTTTAAGAATAATCAACTTCATAACAACTCCAGCATCAATAGGCCTTGGAATAATTTTTGTAGTTATTTTAGGCTCAACCATTCTTAATGAGTTTTGGGGGTTATTTATCGGTTTTGTAATAGCAATATTTATTCTAATTATTAATTTAGCACTACCGATTTTTATTAATCAAAGATCAAAAATTGCTACCACTAATTTATCGCAAATTGAGAATAGAAAATTTGAAAAGAGATTTGCTGATTTTTTTACAAATATTTCTAAAAGATATTATATCGTGTTACCTGTTTCATTATTAATTACTATAATTGCTGGATATGGTGCAATAAGTCTGAAATCAGAATTTGATGTAAAAGATTTCTTTGATAATGAATCAGACTTTGTGGTTTCACTAGACCAATTTGAAGAATTTGATCCCGGGGTAAGGGGTGAGCCTGCACAATTTATATTCGAGGGGGCTATAACCGATCCAGAATTTATCATCATCTTCAATAAATTTATAAAAGATCTCTCTAAAATAAACTTCATTGGAGTTAATGAAAATGGAGAGATAAATCAAAATGATGTTCTTAATATATCTAAAATTGTCTCACTAGTTCTAAAAAATGAACCTTTAAAAGAAGAAATATTCAAAAAATCTGGTGTAAAAATTACCGATTCCAATAAAGATAATATTCCAGACAATTCTGAACAAATTAAAGAAATAATCAAATATGGATTTGATAATGGAATCGAATCAAAAGGCGAATATTCTTTTGATCCTCTATGGTTTCAAAGATATTTTTGGTATGACAAAAATGATGGCGGGGACTTTACTTCAATTCTAATGATATTCCTAAGCGGCACTAGAACGGAAGATGATGTTGCTGAAGTAAGGAAAGATTTAAATAAATTAATAGAAGAAACTGATTTTCCTAAGAATATATCAGTCGGTCTTACCGGATCACCATTTAGCAGAAGCGATCAATTAAACGCTACCACTAATTCCATGAGGAGGTCTATACCATTTGCGTTTATAGGGTCATTCTTAATTATACTTATAACTCTAAGATCATTCCGGTATGCAATAGTAACTATCGTGCCAATTGCATTGGTTGTTATTTGGCTCTACGGAATCATGTATCTATTTGATTTTAGTTTAAATTATGTAACTGCAACTATAGGGGCCATCTCATTAGGGGTTGGGGTTGATTTTGCAATTCATATGACCATGAGATTTAGAGAAGAATTAATATCAACATCAGACAAGTTAAATGCCTTACACAATTCAATAAATGGGACGGGATTAGCTTTGCTTGGGTCAGCAATATCAAGCACATTAGGATTTTTAATAATGGGCTTCGCACCAATGCCTTTATTTTCAACATTTGGAATATTAACAGCAGTAATGATAAGTCTTGCGTTAATAGCTTCTCTCATTACTTTACCTTCATTGCTTTATCTAGTTTCAAAAAAATAAAGATTACAAATTTTTAGTACCACGCTACACTTTAATTTATGTCAATTATTCAAGTAAAAAATTTAAAGAAAAAGTATGACAAATTTGAAGCTGTAAGAGGAATAGATTTTGAAGTAAATGAAGGTGAAGTTTTTGGTTTGTTAGGCCCTAATGGTGCAGGTAAAACAACTACTGTAGAAATATTGGAAGGCCTAATAAAGTCTACTAGTGGAGAAGCTTTTATTAATAATTTAGATGTAAGAAAAGATAGCAAACTAGTAAAAAAAATAATTGGGGTTCAACTTCAATCAGTAAATTTCTTTGAAAAATTATCATTATTTGAAATTATAGAATTATTCGCGACTCTTTATTCATCTTCAGTTGATGCTAATAAAATATTAGAAAGGGTTGGGCTATCTAAAAAAAGAGACTCCTATTTTAAAACTTTATCCGGTGGGCAAAAACAAAGACTATCAATAGCTGTAGCCTTAGTTAATAATCCTAAAGTACTATTTTTTGACGAACCAACTACTGGCTTAGATCCTCAAGCCAGAAGAAATTTATGGGACCTGATTAAATCATTTCAAAATGAAGGCAAGACAATTGTTTTAACTACTCATTATATGGAAGAAGCAGAAGAATTATGTGACAGAGTGGCAATAATAGATGAAGGAAAAATAATAAAAATAAATTCCCCTTCTAATTTAATTGACGAATTAACAAAATCAGGCTTTAAATCTTCAAAAAAAATTAGAGAGGCCACGCTTGAGGATGTTTTTATAGATCTGACAGGTAAAAGTTTAAGGGAAGACTAATGAAGATCTATTTAAGTTTTACAATTGCGGCAAGCAAAATGTTTTTTAGGAGAAAAAGTTCTATATTTTGGTCACTCTTTTTTCCTGTTGTGACCATGCTCGTATTTGGAAATGCAAATATATTAGGATATAGCCCTCCAAATGTAGGATTAATTGATTATTCAAATACTGACAATTCAACAAAAATCACAGATAAACTCAAAAAATCAGAAAGCATCGAGATTAAAGTTCTTAATTCAGAAGATGAAGCTACAGAATTATTAACAAAAGGGAGTATAGCTTCATATTTAATATTAAATCCCCCAGAAGATGAAATAAATATAACTACTAGAAAAGGAGATTCTGCTGAGAGGGAACTTGTGAGGAACCTAGTTTATTCTATAGCCTTGGAAGACACAGATTCTATTCAAGAATTAAAAAATATTAAATCTAATATTGCTGATATAAATTACCAGGGATATAAGGGGTTTATAATTCCAGGAATTGCGGCTATGGCAATAATGCAAAATGGTATTTTTTCAGTTGTGTTCACGCTACTGAGTTATAAAAATCAAGGAGTATTAAGAAGGCTACAAGCAACTCCCATATCTCCATCTCATTTTATAGTTGGCCATTTGATTTCAAGAGTAACTATAATAATTTTGCAAACTTTCCTGCTCTTAATAATGGGCGTATTTATTCTAGGAGTTTCGATAGGCCAAGGGAGCATAATGGCATGGATAAACATATTACTATTATCGCTTTTAGGTGGAGTGCTATTCTTGTCAATAGGATTGGCTATTTCAAGTTTAGCCCCCAGTGAAGATAGTGCCCCAGCTTTGGCAAATTTGGTAACTTTTCCTATGCTTTTCTTATCGGGAGTATTCTTTCCGATAGACTTTTTACCTAAATTTATTGGGTACATCAGCAATGTTTTACCATTAACACATCTAGCTCAAGGAATTAGATTATCTGCGTTATATGGAAATAGCACTTTAACCACCCTTCCTCAATTAGGAATAACTATATTATGGCTTGCAATAGCATTCTCAATATGTGCATTTACTTTTAAATGGGAATAATATGAATAAATTATTAACGAATGATCCAAATGGAAAAAGAGTATAAATTTTCAATAAGCGAAGTTTCAGAAAAAACTGGCATATCAACCTCTGCAATTAATTATTATGTAAGAAGCAACCTGATTACTCCGCCTAAAAAGACTGCAAAAACTAGGGCATTTTTTTCGCAAAAGAGCATAGATGAAATAATTGAAGTTAAAAAGTTAAAAGCCAAAGGATTGCCTATGAAAATGATAAAACAATCACTGGATAAAAAGGAGAAAAAATATCCAAAATATACATCATTCACAGGTAGTATAAAAAAATTATCTGAACAATTATCTATGAACCCAAACTGGATAAAGCAGATAATTAAAACTGAACTAGTAACAGCAAAAAACCCAAGGAAAGGTGTCTATTTTTTAGACTCATTAGATATACAACTTCTTAATAATCTAAAAAAACTAAATACTTCTGGCATCCCTGAAGAATATTTAATTAGGCATGCCGAATACACTGAACTATCTAAGGCCGAGTCTGCATTTCTATTGGAACATATAAATTTCTCTAATTTTAATAAAGAGGCGATTAAATCAATTCATTCGGAATTTGAAAAGGTGAGAAACATTTTAAGAATCAAGGAACTAAATAAATTATTGAGTTAATTTTTTTTCTTTTTTTCTTTTTTTCTTTTTTCCTCAATAACTCTTACGGCCTCCCTAATCCCTGACTCAATTGCCCCCTTGCTTACCGCTATAGAGATATCTTGATTACTTTTTGATTTATTATTAACGTATGAATAACAGATAGCTCTATTAGCATATGCATCAGAATTATTACCATCTAGATTTATTGATTTTGTAAATGAATCTATAGCTTCATTCATTTTTCCAAGAGTCATATAAGATACGCCTAAATTATAATAAATTTCATGATTATCTGGCTTAATTTTTGCTGCCCATTCAAAATAATCTATAGCGGTTTCAATAAGACCTGCCTTAGCACTTTCTAGGCCAGTCTCAAAATAACTTTTCCATAATTCCTGAGTCATAATATTAATACTAATAAATATTCATATAAATAATAATTATATAGAAAAACTTGAAGAATTATTTAGTTAAAATATCTTTGAGTTTTTTTGCAATTATTTTTTCTTGACCTTCCTGAACATTAGTCATTGCTAAATTTATTTCGTCTCCATATCCGCCTGTTCCAACATATATAGCCGGATCCCCTGATTCAAGCATTAACCTAATTTGTTTTGGGTCCAACCCTTCCCAATTATCATTAAAATAAATCACTGCCTGAGGCCCCTCTCTATTTACCCCATCATCCTCTAATTTCACATTAAGCCCCCCTATAGAAGAAAGTTCATCAACTATAAATTTTGCTTTTTCTTTCCAACCTCTCCATACAGTGTCCTGGTCAATATCTATAAATAATTTTAAAGCCGTGGTAAGTCCAACTAAGCACTCTTTTGATACTTTCATGGACCTTCCAATTTTTGCTTTACTGTCTGAAAAGCAAATTAAATTTCTCTTGGCGAGATCCACATAAGTCTTCTTTCCTAATATAAAGCCTGTATTTTGTGGACCTCTTATTCCTTTACCTCCACTATAAGCAACCATTGCTGCACCTGCGTCTGTAAATTTATACAAATTACTCACTGGAGGAATTCTTGCAGAAGCATCTACGATAACAGGCAAACCAAATTCATTCGCATAATTTACTGTTTCATTAATGCTTACTCCTGAGCCTAAAAAGGGGGCTTCTACAAAAGCTATAGCTATAGATTTTCTTGTAACTTTTTCCTTTATATCATCTAAGTTTTTATATTCTACTAATTTCGCTCCAGTCATTTCAAAAGCTGAATCATAATGATTACGTGCATTCGAATCAATTAAAATTTCTGGCCTATTTATTATATTTGGAATTTCATCTATTAAAGATTCATCTTTGGCACATATTACCGCAGCAGACATAAGGACTATCGCGGAAGCACATCCAGATGTAATTAAAGCACTCTCTGAATTACATAAATTTGCAATTTGCTCCGAACATTTTTCATGTAATTCTTCAACATTAACGAAAGCGCTAGAAGCTTTATTCATTGCATCTAGAACTTCAGGTCGCATTATACTTCCCCCGAGCTTAGTTACCCAACTTTGAGCATTGATTATAGTTTTTATATTTAATTCTTTATAAATATCCATCAGCCTTCTATTTCTATATATTCAGATTTTAATTGACCGCATCCAGCATTAATATCTATTCCTTTTTCCATTCTTATTGTTGATGGTATCCCATATTTATCAATTACCTCTCTAAAAGCATTGATTTTTTCTGAGTTAGAACGGATATAATTCGATTTTAAAGTTGGATTAACTGGTATCAAATTTAAATGGCACATAAGAGGCTTTAATAATCTACCTAACTTATCAGCATGAGAAATAGAATCGTTTTGGCCTTGCAACAAAACATACTCGAAAAAAACCTTTCTATTTGTTATTTCTATATATTTTTTACACGCATTTATTAATTCTGTTATTGGATATGTCTTATTAATAGGCACAGTTTCAGATCTCGTGTCGTCATCAGGAGCATGTATAGAAACGGCTAAATTAACCTGAATATTCTCTTCTGCAAGATCCAGTATTTTAGGTACTAACCCAACTGTTGAAATTGTAATGTTTCTAGCACCTATATTAAGACCCTTTTGATCATTAAATCTTTTTGCTGCCTCGATAGTTCTAGAATAATTAGCTAAAGGCTCTCCCATTCCCATAAACACAATATTCAAATTATTTTCATTATTAAATGGGCGCCCTTCCTCAATTAATAAATCTTTTTTTATTTCAATTACTTGTGAAACAATCTCTCCAACTGTTAATTGCCTTGAAAACCCCTGCTGACCAGTTGCACAAAATTTACAATCAAGCGCGCATCCAACTTGAGACGAAATACAGACAGTTCTTCTGCGCCTTCTATGGCCATCTTCATCATACCTCATCAAAACAGTTTCAATTAATTTATTGTCATGAAGTTTCCATAAATACTTATCTGTACTTTTATCTTTAGATTTTCTCTTCACAACTAACTGGAGAGGGCTTACAACATGACTTGACTTTAAATAATCAATTGCTTCAGAAGGGAGGGTTTTTATTTCATCAAAATCAGAAGATAAATCTACATATATAGCTTGCCATAACTGATCAACTCTATAATCTTTAATTCCAGCATTCTCAAAATCTAATTTTAAATCTTCTTTTTTCTTATCAAATATTGAAATCAATTTTTTACAATTCTTATGTTTACTTTTTCTTTAAGTCTGATAGTATCAATTTAGGTAATAAAAAAGTACCTTATTGGAGTAATGATTAAACAAAAAATCAAAAGCCAAAAAAAGATTAATAAAAGTTCAGATAACGAATCAAATAAAATTATTAATTTTTCAGATCCTGTATTAGAGTCAATTAATCTAAATGTTTTATACGGAAAAGTACTGGCTGTAAAAGAAGTAAACATTCAAGTGCCTAAAAATAAAGTAGTGTCTTTAATAGGGCCTTCCGGATGCGGAAAAAGTACTTTAATTAGGTGCTTTAACAGAATGAATGACACTATACGAATTGCTCGAGTTAACGGCCAGGTCTTATATAACAAGAGAGATGTTTCTGATATGGATCCAGCTGAAGTTAGATATAGAATAGGAATGGTATTCCAGAAACCTAATCCATTTCCAAAATCGATCTATGAAAATGTTGCTTTCGGCCCAAAAGTTAATGGGATCAAAGAAAATCTAGATGAAATTGTTGAAACAAGTTTAAGAAAAGCAGATCTATGGAAAGAAGTAAAAGATAGATTAAAAGAAAATGCATATGGACTTTCTGGAGGTCAACAACAGCGATTATGCATAGCCCGAACTTTGGCTGTAAATCCTGAGGTTATTTTAATGGACGAGCCATGCTCTGCTCTTGACCCTATTTCAACTGATAGAATCGAAGAGTTAATTAAAGACTTATCAAGTTCTGTAACTATAGTTATTGTCACCCACAATATGCAGCAGGCTGTCAGAGTTTCTGATTATGCTGCATGTATGATGGCTGGAGAAGAGAGGATTGGAGAACTAATAGAATATGGAGAAGTTGATCAAATATTTGGAAATCCTAAAGATAAGAGAACAGAGGAGTATGTGACTGGCAGAATAGGATAGTTATTAACTTTTTATGGCAAATTATCACGGCAGAAAATCACTAGATCTAGGTTTACTTGAAATAGAAACTAAAATTAACGCCTTAGACTTAAAGATACTTGAGGTATTTGAGGATACATTCAGTTCTTTTTATGAAAAGGATCTAGAAAAATCTAAAAAGGTCATTAAAAATGATTATTTAATAAATAAATCCTCATTAGAAATTGAAAATAATTCTATAGAGGTTATTAGACGCGAAACTCCTTTAGCTTCAGATATGAGAAAGCTTACATCTTACATGTTTGTGTCACAAGAATTGGAAAGAATTGGAGATTATCTTTCTGGAATATGCAAAATAAATTTAAAAATAGGTAAAGAACCATTCATAACTAAATTTGAAAAAATACCAAAAATGGAAGCAATTGCAAAAAATATGCTGAAAGATAGCATTAAATTATTTTCTAATGTGCCTGAAGAGAAAAAAGCCATAAAAGCTGCAAGGAAAATTTTTTCTCAAGATGACGAAATAGATTACCTAAATTATCAGGTACAAAATGATCTAATAAAAAGAATGTCAAGAGATTCAAAATTAGTTGAACAAGGAACTTATATCATATGGGTTGCCCATAACCTAGAAAGAATTTCAGACAGAGCAAATAACATTGCAGAAAGAACTATATATGTTATTACAGGAGATTCAGGGGCAATAGTTTCCTATGAATTAGAAGAATAATTAAATTTCTTATATATTTTTTGACTAATATTTTTATCATCCAGATGCAATTCTGAAGATTTACTAAATTTAAGTGCTCTCTGAATTGTTCTTATACTAACCTCATATTTTAATGATAGATCTTTCACGCTCATTCCTCTCTCATAATCTTGGAATATATTCTTGTTTCTATTTTTTTAATTAAATTTTTGAAAAAATCAGGGTCATCATATACACAAATAGGCAAAGGGCAGTTTAAGCAACTAGCAGAATACTTGCACCCTGTATCAAAATAATTTGAGTCGTCAGAAGTCAACTCACGAGTTTGTAAATTTTTATAATAACTTGTCATATTAATTAGTACTTTTGTTCTAATAATATAGAACATTTGTTCTAATTAATCAAGTCTACCTTTTTTTTATTAAAAACTTATAATAGATCCCTATGAATGCTGAAATAGTTGCAATTGGATCTGAACTTCTATTGGGCCAAATTGTCGATTCAAATTCTGCATGGATATCTCAAAGATTGGCAGAAAATGGAATAAATTTATTTTTTAAGACAATTGTTGGCGACAACCCTAAAAGAATGGAAATGATCTTAAAAAATGCTCTTAAGAGAGCAGACATAGTTATCACTTCGGGAGGAATCGGACCCACTAAAGATGATCTGACTAGAGATATAGTCGCAAAAGTGACTAAAAGAAAACTTTATAGTGATAAAGAATCTCTTAAAGATATAGAGGAAAGATTTAGAAAAAGAGGGTTTATCCCAACTAAAAATAATGATAGACAAGCCATGTTCCCTGAAGGCTCAATAATCATAAAAAACCCAAATGGGACCGCTCCTTCTTTTATTGTTGAAGAAGGGAGTAAATGCATAATATGTTTGCCTGGAGTGCCATTTGAAATGAAATGGCTTGTAGAAAATGAAGTAATCCCCTATTTAATAAAAAAATATGAACTAAACGAAATCATTCATTACAAAGTTTTAAAAACAATTGATCTTGGTGAAAGCAATGTAGATCACTTAATAGGAGATATTATTGAGAAGTCAACAAATCCTACAGTAGGGGTTCTTGCTCACCCTGGGCAAGTAGACGTAAGAATAGCTGCTAAAGCAAAAAATAAAAAAGAAGCAGACCTTTTAATTAATCCTGTTAAAAAAGAAATAAATGACCTACTAGGAGACGCAGTATTTGGAGAAGACGAAGAGACTTTAGAAAAAAATATAGGAGGACTGCTCTCATCAAGTAACAATACCATTTCTACTATAGAAAATATTTCTGGAGGCGCAATCTCAGATGCTTTCCAAAATGCTGCTTCTAATCTATATAACCAAGGCATTACTATTGGGGCAGGCAGTAATATAAAAAATTTATTCGATAAATATGAAGTTGAATTTGATGAATCGGATCCAATTAAAATTGCTCTCAGTCAAGCATACCTAATAAAAAAAATATCATCTTCAGACTTAGGTCTGTCATATTTTGGAGTAATTTCTGGTGATTTAAAAGTAGAAAATCTAGGGAAGGGCGAAAGTTATTTTGCGATTGTTAGTGATTCTGGATATGATACCAAGCATATAAGATCAGCAGGAATTGGAACACCTGATAAAAGGAGAGCCACAATGAATGCACTAAGTCTAACTAGGAAATTTTTAATCACCAAATGAAAGCGTTATCAGCTATACAGTTAAAACCTCAAGAAGATTTAATTATCGATGAAATAGATCTGGCTGACCCAGAAGGAAAGCAAGTTCAGATAAAACTTATTTCAAGTGGAATTTGCCATTCCCAACTTCACCAAATGAATGATAATTCTCTGCCTAGACCCTTCTTGCTAGGCCATGAAGCAACCGGAGTTGTAACAAAAGTCGGACCAGATTGCCAATATGTAAAAGAAGGTGATTACGTTATAGCCACATGGGTCCCAAGAACGCCAATTAAAGGAAGATATTTACCCGACTTAAAAGGCGTAAGTTATATGGAGAAGGCGCTTAATCACAGAATAACCTTTACATGGTCAGAAACTATAATGTGCGATGATGAATATGTTGTAAAAATACCTAAAGAGCATGCTACTCCAGAATCCTGCATTGTGGGCTGCTCTGTTTTAACAGGTGCTGGAGCTGTTAAAAATACTGCAAAAATAAATGAAGGTGACACTGTTGCAATATTTGGAGTAGGCGGGGTTGGGCTCTCTGCTGTAACAATGGCTTCAATTATGAAGGCATCAATGGTGATTGCAGTTGATTTAGATGAAAGTAAGTTAGAATTTTCTAAAAAATTTGGTGCAACACATGTTATAAATGCAAAAAAATCGGATCCTATCGAAGAAATCTTGGATATCTCTCAAGGCGGTGTTGATTATGCGTTTGATGCAATAGGAAAAGAAATAACTATGAGGAACATTCTTATGGCTACCAAAAGGGGTGGCTCTGGAGCAGAAAATAAAGGTGGAACATCCGTTCTTATTGGAATACCAGAAAAAAATGATCTTGAGGTAGAAGCAAATGAATTTCTATTTTATCAAAAGACTTATAGAGGTAGCCTTGGCGCAACATATCCTGAAGAAGATTTTCCTTATTTCTTAGATATGTACCACAAAGGCAAATTTCCGATAAATGAAATGATAAGTGAAACATTTTCATTAAACCAAATAAACGAGGCCTGCGATAAATTGCATAATGGACAAATAGCTGGCAGGTCCATAATTAAATATTAATTAATTTCATAACCATATTTAATGACTAATTCAAATTATTTAAATTCTTTAGCTGAATTAGAAAAAAGATTTAATTTTGAAAAAGAAGAAAAGACAAAATTTCCTTTTTTCAAATTAGATAGAACTAATAAATTGATGAACCTATTAGGCAATCCTCAAAATGACAAATCTTTCACTATTCATATAGCTGGCACAAATGGAAAAGGAACAGTATCTTCAATTATTAATTCAATTATCTCAAAGAATTATAAAACTGGATTATTAACTTCCCCTCATCTCAAAAATTATACAGAAAGAATCAAAATTAACGGCAATGAAATAAGTGAAAAAATATTTGCTTCAGTACATAAAGAAGTTTCTAAAAAAATTTATCGCTTTGAAAAAGAAGAGGGAGTGCAATTTACTTTTTTTGAAATAATAACGGCAATGGCATTTGCTATTTTTAAGAAAGAAGGGGTAGATGTAAAAATTTTAGAAACAGGATTAGGAGGCAGTTTTGATTCGACTAATGTGGTTGAATCAGACATAAGCATAATTACGCCAATTAGCGAAGACCATAAAAAAATATTAGGTGGAACTATCAAGTCAATTGCTCAAAATAAAGCTGGAATTATCAAAAGGAATTCAAAGGTAATTACTGCAAAACAAAACAAGATAGCTAGAGAAATATTAACTAAAACTGCTAATTTAAAAAACTCAAATTTAATTGAAGCAAAATATAAAGTATGCGGGATTCCAAAAATAGTTGCGAACAAAATGGAAGCAAAATTGCTGGTTGATGGAGTTCATTACGATATAAATTACAAATCTATAGGACTGTACCATCTTGAGAATATTGCTACCGCAATAAAAACTGTAAAAGAATTTAATCAAAATATTCCAATAAATACTATTACAGAAGGCATAAATAGGAATTCGTGGCCTTGCAGAGGTGATTTTTATTGTATAGATGGCAAAAGAATTCTAATTGATGGGGCTCATAACAAAGCTGGATTTAAGAATTTAAAAAAAACTGTATCCACCTTTTTTAATAATAAAAATTATACTTTTATATATGGAACCAATAATAACCATGACATAAATACTTTCATAGAATTTATAAAAAAAATACCTTCTAAAGTAATAATAACAAAATCAAATCCCCCTAAATCGCTTCCTACTAAAGAGATTGAGAAAAAATTAACTGCACTTGGCATAAAATTTATAAAGTCGACTAGCACAGAAAATGCACTTAAAATAGCAATGAATAGTTATAAAAAAAATGATTTAATCATAGTAGCAGGATCATTATTTGTATCTTCAGAAATAAATAACATATTAAATAAATGAATAAAAATATAGAAAATAAAGTTGTTGTAACAGGGATGGGAATAATATCTTGTACAGGCAAAACTGTTAATGATTTTTGGGATTCACTAATTCAAGGAAAGTCAGGAATAGACTATCTAAAACAAGTAGACACAGAGGGATATACGTGCAAAATTGGAGGCGAAATTGATAATTTTGATCCGTTAAATTATATGGATAAAAAAGAAGTTAAAAGGCTGGCTAGATATTCTCAATTTGCCATTGCAGCCGCACTAGAAGCCCTGACAAATTCGGAGATAGATCTTGGTAAAGAGGACAGTGGAGAAGTAGGGGTTTTGTTGGGCAGTGGTTCGGGAGGATTGCCAGAAACAGAAAAAGAAAACCTTCAAATGTTTAAAAACAACAGGAATACTGTAAGTCCATTGTATGTTCCTAAAATGTTGCCCAATATGGCAAGTTCAAATATCAGTAGGTTACTTAATTTAACCGGATATTCAAATACTGTTGCTACCGCTTGTGCTGCTGGAACCCAGGCGATTGGGGAAGCTGCTGAAGTTATAAGAAGAGGAGATGCAGAAGTGATGATAGCAGGTGGATCTGAGGCACCTTTTTGTGAAACTAGCTTAGGGGGGTTTTGTAATATGCATGCCTTAACTAGCCAAAATGATAATCCAAAAACTGCTAGTAAGCCTTTTGATAAAAATAGGGATGGATTTGTTCCATCTGAAGGCAGCGGAATAATTATTTTGGAATCTCTAAAACATGCAATTAAAAGAGGAAAAGAACCTCTAGCAGAAATTACATCATACGCATGCACATCTGATGCATTCCATTTGGTGCAACCAGAACCTGAAGGTAAAGGAGCTGCCAAAGCGATGGAAAAGGTATTAAAAAAATCAAATTTAGACTTATCTTCAATTGATTATATTAATTCTCATGGAACGTCTACTCCTGCAGGAGATAAAGCAGAAACATTGGCTATAAAAAGAGTGTTTGGCGATCATTCAAAAAAATTAAAAATAAATTCTTCAAAATCAATTATTGGCCATGCATCAGGTGCTGCAGGTGCTATGGAAGCCATTGCTTGTGTAAAATCTATTGAAAATCAAATTGTGCACCCGACTATAAACTTGATAGATGAAGATGAAGATTGTGATTTAGACTATACACCCCAAAAACCTAAAAAAATTAAAATTGATCACGCCTTATCAAATAGTTTTGGATTTGGCGGCCAAAATTCATGCTTAATAATTTCTAAATTTGAAAAATAGATAGACTATTTTTGGGTCAAACTATATATTAAATTAAGTTATTATTATGGTTGAAAAATCTTTCGTTCATTTACATAATCATTCTGAATTTAGTTTTATTGATGGAAGCAGTTCCTTGAAATCTATGGCTAAATTAGCCAAGAAATATGGAATGCCTGCAATAGCTTTAACTGACCACGGGAATTTATATGGTGCTATAGATTTTTACAATGAATGCAAGAAAGAAAACATAAAACCTATTATAGGATGCGAATTTTATGTGGCACCCAAAGCAAGGCAAGATAAAGACCCAAGTCATGCTTATGACCATCTGACAGTAATAGCTAAAAATAATACTGGGTACAAAAATTTAATAAAACTAGTTTCAATATCTAATTTGGAAGGATTTTACTATAGGCCAAGAATTGATAAAGAAATTTTGAAAAAATATAAAGAAGGTTTAATTGTTCTTTCAGGATGCCCATCAGCCGAATTGTCAAAAAAAATAATTTCAGGAGATAACCAAAAAATACACGAAACAATTAGTTGGTTTAAAGAAACATTCAAGGAAGATTATTATTTAGAAATTATGAGGCATGAACTAGTGCCAGATCAAGAAAAAATAAATCAATGGATAATAAATAATTATAAAGAATTAGGAATAAAAATTGTAGCAACTAATGATAATCATTATGAAACAGCCAAGGATTATGACAAAGAAATATTGTTGAAAAATGTAAGATCAAATAGTCCCAATGGAAGAAAAGATATCCTTGAAGATAATAGTTATTACATTATGCCCCCAGAAGAAGTAAGGGAGAAATTTAGTGACATTATTGAGGCATGTGACAATACATTAGAAATTGCTGAAAAATGTGAGTTAAAAATTGACTTCTCTCAAACAATGATTCCTGAATTCGCAACGCCTGACAAAAAGGATGCCTTTACCTATTTGAAGGAATTATGCTACGAAGGATTAAAGTTAAATTTTCCAGAAGCATCTGACGAGATAAATAAAAGGTTAGAGTATGAATTGTCAGTTATTAAAGAGACTGATTTTGCAGATTATTTTTTAGTTGTTTGGGATATTTTTCAATTTGTAAACAATAAAAAAATTCTGACTACTCTAAGAGGAAGCGCAACTGCAAGTTTGGTATTATTTTGCTTAGGAATAACTAAAATTGATCCTGTAAAAAATAAATTAGTGTTTGAAAGATTCCTAAATATTGAGAGGAAGGAAATGCCAGATATTGACATAGATTTCCAAGATGACAGGAGAAAGGAGGTTTTAGAATACTGCACAGAAAAATACGGCTCTGACCATATAGCTCAAATTATTGCCTTCAGCAAAATAAAGGCAAAAGGTTCAATACGAGACGCAGGAAGAGTTATGGAACTTCCGTTGTCATTTGTAGATAAGGTTGCAAAACTTATTCCAAATAGAGACCCTAATAATCCTACTTCAGATATGACATTAGAAAAAGCATTAAATATGAGCCCAGAACTTAGGCAAGAATATGATACAAACGAAGATATAAGAAATCTTTTTGAAAATGCAAAAAAAATTGAAGGTTCAGTAAGAAATATCCAAACACATGCTGCTGGAGTTATTATATCTAAAGACCCTTTAGACAACGTTGTTCCAATTCAAAGGCCTCCAGTAATTGAAGGTAACGATTCGACTCCATTGACACAATTTGAGATGTTTGCATTGGCTGATTTGGGGCTTCTAAAAATGGATTTTCTTGGCTTATCTAACCTTACTATAATTGATCAAACAGTTCGAATGATCGAGAAGAAAACAGGAGAAATAATAGATCTAAATTCTGTGCCAAAAGATGACACAAAGACATTTGACTTGCTTAGCGATGCAAAGACTTCTGGAGTTTTTCAATTAGAAAGTTCTGGCATGAAAAGATACATAAAAGAATTAAAGCCTACTTCAATAAATGATATCTCTGCAATGATAGCTTTATATAGACCAGGGCCAATGGAGCATATATCTACTTTCATTAATTCAAAACACGGAAAGATCCCTATAAAGTATCCTCACGAATCATTAGAATCTATACTAAAAGAGACTTACGGAATAATAGTTTACCAAGACCAAGTTTTATTAATTGCTCAGTCAATTGCTGGCTATTCCTTAGGAGATGCAGATTCATTTAGAAAAGCAATGGGTAAAAAAATACCTCAGGTTATGGCGGAAGAAAAAGGAAAGTTCATTCAAGGAACTTTAGATAATGGGTTTAGCAAAGAATTAGGAGAAAAAGTCTTTGAGTTAATTGAACCTTTTGCTGGATATGCTTTTAATAAGGCTCATAGCGTTAGTTATGCAATGATTGGATATTGGACCGCATATTTTAAAGCTAATTACCCAGAAATTTTCATGTCCGTTTTAATGAAAAATTCTTCCGATGACAAAGAAAAAATTTCAACTTTAATTGCAGAATGCAACTCTATGAATATAGCGGTTTCTGGTCCTAATATAAATATGAGCGAAATTGATTTTGAGCCGTATATATATAGAGATGTCGAAGATAGAGAAGAAGATACTATAATTGATATTGAGACTTATAAAAATTTCGAGGGCAACAAATCAATTAGTTATGGATTGGGCACTATAAAAAATATTAGTTCAAACGCAATAACTCCTCTGGTAGAAGAAAGAAAAAATAATGGCAAGTTTAAAAGCATCGAAGATTTTATAACTAGAATGTCAAAAAACCCTATTGCCAAAGGTTCTCTTGAACCATTAATAAAAGTGGGGGCTTTTGATGAAATTGAAAAAAGAGAAATCTTGTTACCTTCTATAGAAAAAATTGCCACAGAGATGTCTAGAAGAAATGAACTAGAAAATAGTGGACAAGCAAATATGTTTGATTTATTTGGTGATGAGGTAAAAGTGCCTTTAAACCTAAATCTAATAGAAGCAGAAGTAGATTACAAAGAAAGAATGTTTTGGGAAAGAGACTTGTTGGGCACAGTTCTGAGTGAGAATCCAATTAATAAAAAAATAGAAACTTATTCAAACTCCCATATTGTATTGGCAGGGCAATTAAACTCAGAGCGCGCAAATGCTCAAGTTAAAGTTATTGGTCAAGTTATATCTACTACAAAAAGAACAACCAGAGCAAAAGAAATGTTCTTGATTTGCCAACTAGGGCTTCTAGATAACGCAATCGAACTTGTAATTTGGCCAGATAAAATGGAGGGTTCACAAGATCTGTGGGAAAACGGAACATATCTTGAGTTAAGTGTAAAAACAAATTTAAGAAATGGTTCTACAAATTTAATTTTTGAAGATGGGAAAAGATTAGAGTTTGAAAATAATGAACTAGAAAAATTTGTTTCCAAAGAAACTATTGACTTAAATAAGGATAAAGAATTGTTCTATAAACAAGAAGAAGAGCCAAAAGAGGATCCTTTTGTAGAAAAAGAGATAATTGAGTCATTACCAAACGAGGTTATTGAGCCTTCAACTTCGGGTAATTTACACCTTGAATTTATTGGATCGAAAAATCTTATCGAGGATAAATATAAATTCGAAGACATTATGAAAATACTTCTGGAAAATAGATCTGAAGAACAAAAAGAAAATGTATTAATAAAAATCATTTATGACGAAAAATCTATAGAACTAGAACTGCCTATATGTGTTAATGTTACTGAAGAATTGAATTCTAAACTTGATTCTATAATAGGGCAAAATAACGTTATTATTACATAATTTAACTGAATTACTTTCTGTAATATAATCTAAATCATGAATAGTTTAGTTTACCCAGAAATATTGATGTACTCCCGAAACTTTTGCTCAGACTGCGTAAGAAGTAAAGCTTTTTTGGATAATAATAAAATTCCTTATACAGAAATCAATATCCTTGAAGATAAAAAGGCGCAAGAAAAAGTAATAAAAATAAATAATGGCAGGGCTACAGTTCCAACAATTATAATAAAAAATTCTAAAGACGAAATAATTTTAAGCGAGCCAACTGATTCAGAATTAGCAAAAGCAATTAGTAAACTTTCCTTAAAATAATGAACTATTTTATTTTTATACCCCATATGAATATTGGAGGGGTAGAAAAGAGTTTCTTAACTTTATCAGACCAACTTATAGACAAAGGTAATAAAGTTACTATAGTTACCCTTAATCAAAATAAAAATTCATTAAATCAAAATGATAGAATTGAAATAATTTCACTGAATACCTCAAGGTCAATATTGTCATTATTTAAATTATCCAAGATGCTGAATGAAAAAAAACCAGACATCTTAATTTCAGCTCAATATTATGCAAATATAGTTGCAATTCTATCTTCAGTGATTTCAAAATATAAACCTAAAACAATTCTATCGGAAAGGCTTCATCTTTCTTCAACCCTAAAACAATACAATTTATTAAAAAAATTACTACTAAAATTTTTAGTAAAAATGACTTATCGTAATGCAGATCTAATTTATGGAAATTCTGATTCGGTTTGCGAAGATCTAAAGAAAAATTATATAAACGAATCTGCAAAAGTTATAAAAATTTTAAATCCATAATCTTCAAAAAATATTATTAAGTTATCTGAGGAAGAGGTTGCTGATACCTGGATCTCAAAGAGTTCTGAGCCGATTATATTGTATGTTGGAAGATTGTCTTTTCAAAAGGATATACCAACCTTACTTAAAACTTTTGAAATTATTACAAATGAATTGAATTCAAAATTATTAATTGTTGGAGATGGCCCGCAAAGAAAATTAGTAGAAAAATTTAAATTGAATAATCCAGAAATTGGAAATCAAATTAAATTAATTGGGTATAGTAAAAATCCTTATAAATTTTTTAAATATTCGAAGGTTTTTTTATTAACTTCACTATATGAGGGGCTCCCAAATGTTCTTATAGAAAGTCAAATACTTGGAACTCCAATAGTGGCTACAAATAGCCCAGGAGGGACCACGGAAGTTTTAGAAGGTGGGAGGTCAGGGTTGCTAGCAAATGTTAAAGATATTCAGGAATTATCAGAAAAAACTTTGAGAATTCTGAAAGAAGAAAATATATCAAAAGAATTAAAAGAAAATATGGATTTTTCAGCAAGAAGATTTGAACCATCCATAGTTACTGAATATTTAATTTCTGAAATAAAAAAACTATTTAATAATTAATCTTCCCAATAGTGGCTATAAAATTATGCTCTAAATAAAATTCACCAATAAATTTAGATTTATCAAAAATTTCTTTAGTTAAATTTCTTAATGTACCTGTGCCATGGCCATGAACTATTCTGACATGAGAATAATTAGAGTTAACACAATCGATAATATGGTTTTCGATTGCGATTTTAGCTTCACCATATCTCATGCCATGCAAGTCTATTGATATTTTTTCCACTCTAGTTCCAATCTATTAGATATCTAATTCAATTTTTATAGGAGAGTGATCAGATTTTCTTTCGCCTAAGTCATCTGGAGGAGATATTAATACTTCCTCACTATGAATTAGAGGCAAAATCGTTTTTGAGGCAAGAAAATAATCAATTCTCCAGCCTGTATTATTTTTATAAGCACTTCCCATATAACTCCACCATGTATATGGTCTTGATGATGAATCCTTCTCTCTAAAAACATCCACAAATCCCTCTGATAAAAAAGTTGAAAAACTTTCTCTTTCTTCGTCAGTAAAACCCGAGTTACCTCTATTAGAAGATGGATTGGCAATATCTATTTCTTGGTGAGCAACATTAAAATCTCCACAAGCAATAAGAGGCTTTTTATCTGCCAAAGACTTTAAATAATTAAGGAAGTCCACATCCCATTCTTGAGTTCTATAATCTAGCCGCTTAAGCGGTTCTTTTCTGTCTGAGCCTGAATTAGGAACATATACATTAACAATAAATATATTTCCTAAATCAATTGTAATAACTCGACCCTCATTATCATGCTTTTCTATTCCTATGCCATATTTAACTTCTTTTATTTTTTCCTTTGAAATTATTAAAGTTCCTGAATATCCCTTTCTTTCTGCACTATTCCAAAACATTTCATATGAACCTATATTTAAGTCAACTTGGCTTTGATCTGCTTTTGTTTCCTGAATGCACATAATATCTGGAGAATGGTGTGATATAAATTCCTCTAGTCCTTTTTTAAGGCAGGCTCTTATTCCATTTACATTCCAAGAAATGATTTTCATAATTATTAAGAAAAAAAGTATATTATAATTAAAGTATGTTACACCCAAGTCAAAATAATCTCATCTGGATAGATCTTGAAATGACAGGATTGGGAGATGAGAACGTAATATTAGAAATTGCTGTAATAATTACGGATGAAAAGTTAAATATAACTGATAAATTTCCTGATTCGAAGTTAGGTTTAGCAATAAATAGAACTAAAAAAGAACTAAAAACGATTGAATCATGGTCACTTAATCAACATACAAAATCTGGACTACTTAAAAGAGTTGAAGAATCTAATTATTCATTAAATGATGTTGAAGATTTAGTATTTAAGTTTATTTCAAAGAGAATTGAACCTAATAAAGGGATATTGTGTGGAAACTCAATTTGGGTTGATAGAAAATTTCTAAGAAAAGAAATGCCAAAATTAGAAGAATATCTGTTCTATAGAATGATCGATGTTTCTTCAATAAAAGAATTAGTTCAAAGATGGTACCCAGAAACCAAATTTCCTGAAAAAAATAAGACGCATCTCGCGATGGAAGATATCCAAGAAAGCATTGAGGAACTAAAATGGCTCAGGCAATACTTCTTTTCAGATCCAGACTATATAGGAAGTAGTTGACCATTATTTGAACTTGAAACATTTCCATAATAAACAAAGTTGCTTCGCTTATTATTCACTTTTTCAGTTATTTTCTTCTCAACAGGCGGTTTGTCCTGTTTTTCTACAACTTTAATTGATGATTCATAATTCTCAGCCGCTATAATATTTCTATAATCACCTTGCACTTCTTTTGCAACCATATCAAGTAATGTAATTGAGCCACCCCTAGGAGAATAAACTCCGGTTTCCCACTCACTCACTGTTTGCTGCCTGATTCCTAATTTTTTAGAAAACGCACTTTGCGATAAATCCAAGGATTTTCTTAACTCTTTAATTGATTCAGAATTCCACATAATTATTCATATTGTTTTTAATATGGATAAAATTTAACTTATTACTTATCTGGTATTCAATAATTTTATATGCAATTTTTTAGAAAATTTGTGAATTTTTAGTCAAATCTGGAATATTTTCCACAGATCCTGCAACTGAAACAACAATTGTTGAATTATCAAAGATATACTCATAAGCCTTAAAAATATCGCTCAAAGTAACTTTTTTTAGCATTTCAAGACTCTCTTCAATTGATATAATTCTATTAGTTAAGAGATACTGCGTTCCATAATTCATAGCAATTGACCTAGAATCTTCATATCTCATCATCATTCTTCCCTTAATTAATTCTTTGGAGGATTCCATTTCTTCTTTACTCAAATCGTTTTTTACTTTTTTGATTTCTTCTATTATCACTTTAAAAGTCTCCTCTGTATTTTCAGGAGCAATCCCAGCATCTATGTAAAAAACTCCGCAGTCTGAGTAACCATGAGATGTAGAATTTACTGAATATGCTAAGCCACGCTTTTCTCTAACCTGCTCAAAAAGTCTGCTAGTCATGCCGCCACCAAGTAGCACAGATAGCACCAAAGAGGCATGTCTTAGTTCATCAACTAATGAAAAATTCTTGAAAGCAATTGTCAAATGGGACTGATTTGTTTCCATTTTGTCTAAAACCGTCAAAGGTTTGTCATTATAATAAGAGGATGGAGAGAATTTCATTGGATCGCCTTCTCTAAAACCCTTAAAAGCTTTCTCAGATGCACGAACTACTTCTTCGTGCTCAAGATTCCCAGAAACAACTAGAACCGCATTGGAAGAAGTATATTGTTTATTGAGATATTTTATTAAATCTTCCTTTGAAGTAGCTTTAACAGTTTCTATTGAACCTGCAACATCTACACCCATAGGTTGATTGGGCCAAATATGCTGATCAGCCTTGTTTGATGCTCTACTACCAGCTGAATCCATAAAAGCCTTTATCTCTTCATATACAACATTTTTTTCTAACTCCAAATCTTTCTTTTTTATTAAAGGATCTTTAGCCATATCAACTAAAACATCTAATCCATCAAGATAAAATTCTGAGGGCATTTTACACCAGTAGCCCGTAGACTCTTTGTCAGTATATGCATTTAGAATTCCTCCTTTTGATTCGACTATTTCAGCAATTTCTTTAGGAGTTTTTCTTTTTTGAGTCCCTTTAAATAATAAATGTTCGAATAAATGCGATGATCCAGCAATATCAGGTGTTTCATATCTAGAGCCTGCACCAAAAAACAAAACTACAGTTGTTGCATTAGTATTTTGCATTGGAACAGTAATAACAGTTGCACCATTTTGCAATTTTATTGTTTTGAAGTTGTTCATGATGAATAATTAAACCATGATTAATGAAAAAATTGTTAATTTTATAAAAGAAAAGCATTTTTATCTTATAGTTATTGCCATTTCGATGATAGGCTTTCTGTTGAGATTTTATGGGATAAATTGGGATAAAGGTTTACTGTTTCATCCTGATGAAAGACAACTCCTAATGATTTCCAACCAGATGAATTTAAGCAATCTTGATCCAGGCTGGTATAACTATGGAACCCTTCCCTTGTACATCCTAGAAATATTCTCGCTAAACAAGGAATGGAATGTTTATGAATTGAGATTTCCTGGAAGAATTCTAAGTTCAGTTTTTGATTCACTCACAATAGTTATTGTTGGACTAATTGGAAGAAAATTGCATTCAAATTTATCTGGAATACTCGCCAGTTTCTTTTATTCAATTTGTGTTTTAGCAATTCAGACTTCGCATTTTTTTGTTGTTGATACTTTTCTTACCTTTTTTTTAACTTTAATAATTTTCTATTGTATTAAATTAAATGAAAAATTAACTATAAAGAGAATAGCAATAGTCGGGATTCTTTTTGGTGTTTCATTATCTATAAAAATTAGTTCACTCTTAATCTTAGGGGTTGTATTAATCACGATTATATTTAATATTCGCCAGACCTCCTTAAAAGCGAGGTTGATTGATTTGTCGAAGTATACCGCTTTTCTTTTATTTCTATCTTTTCTTACCTTTTTTATATTAAATCCATTTTCATTAATTAATTTTGATACCTTCTTGGCAGCCTCAGAAACTCAATCTGACATGGCGCGGGGTCTAATTGATTTTCCATATACTAGACAATATATAAATACATCGCCATACATTTATCACTTAAGTCAGTTAATAAAAACTTCATTAGGGCCAATAGGAGGCTTATTAGGAATTTTTTCAACTTTATTTGTAATAAAGAAATTAGAGATAACTAATCGTAGAAATTTATTGATATTATTTTTATGGTTCTTTGTATACTTTGGTTTCTTTGGAGCAATTCATACAAAATTTTTAAGATATATGTTGCCAATAATACCTGTGATCAGCATATTCTCTTCGTACATGATTTCATATTTATTATCAAAATCAGGAAAGTACAAAAAAATATATATAACAATAGTTGCTATATTGCTATTTGGTTCATTGCATTACACATTTAGTTTTATTCAAATATATTCAAATGAACATGAAGCATTAACTGCAGGAAAGTTTATAGATAGAGAGTTTGAAGAAGGGGACATTTTATTAAAAGAACACTGGGATGAAGCATTAAGAACTAGTAAAACATATATAACAAAAGAATTAAATTTATATGATAACGATTCTGTCACCAAAGCAAGAGGGATGGCAACTCTTTTATCATCTTCTGATGGAGTATATTTAACTACTAAAAGACTGGTTTCAACTATTCCAAGGCTTGAAGAAAGATATCCTTTAACAACCAATTATTATAGAAAGCTTTTTTCAGAAGATCTTGGCTATAAATTAATTAGGTCAAATATAACAAGTCCATCATATTTAGGGTTTTCGTACAATTCGAATCCTTTCAGCAGGATAAAAAATATAGATTTTGATGATTACCAAACAAATAAATTTGGAATAAATCTTGGCTGGACAGACGAAAGTTTTTCTGCATATGATCATCCAGAAACTTTTATTTTTAAAAACATAGAAAATCTTTCTTCTGATGAGATTTTCAATAAAATTATTAACATAAGTCATAATAAAAATTATCTAAATAGACTAAATCAAGAAAAAATTAACGACACTTATGGCAATTCATATGTTGGTTTTTTAATTCTAGTGGATCAATTTTATCAGCAATATCTTGGTATATTGTTTTGCAAATGTTATCAATCATATCAATACCATTATTATGGTTAGTTTTTAAATACTCAAAATTCCCTTTTATAGGTTCAATAAAAATAATATCTTTAATTTTGTTTTCATTTATATCATGGATATGTCTTTCATTTAATTTACTCATATTCAATTTATCTAATTTATATTTTTTAATTTTTATTATTTTTAGCATCTCTTTAATTTTATTTATTAAGAATAGAAAAAAGTTGGTGGCTTTTATTTATAAAAATAAAAACTCTTTTATAAAATATGAATTGATCTTTGCGGCTTCTTTTATAGTTTTTTTATTAATAAGAAGTATTAATCCGGACTTATGGCATCCATATAGAGGCGGCGAAAAGCCCATGGAACTTGCCTATCTAAATGCAATTCTGAATTCTAACTATATGCCTCCAATTGATCCTTGGTTTTCTGGGGCAATAATGAATTATTATTATTTTGGATTTTTTATATTTGGAATGCTAATTAAACTTTCTCAGGTAAGTCCTTATATAGGATTTAATTTAGCTGTGGCAACAGTATTTGCTATTTCACTTACTGGATTGTGGAGCCTAGCGAGTAATATATCTAAAAGTAAAATACTTCTTCCAATGATAACGGTTTCAACGACATTAATTTTTGGAAATTTTCAACCTTTTATTCAAATGTTTAACAAGGTTAAATCTGGATCCTTTAGCAAATTATTTGAAATCGATTACTGGCAACCTTCTAGGGTTCTTCCTCAGGATTCTTTAGGTTATGAAATTTCAGAGTTTCCATTTTTTTCCTTTTTGTTTGCTGACTTGCATCCTCACATGATAGGGATTCCAATTATGATTCTAAGCTTAACTTTCTTAACCTTAAGTTTTTCAAAAATAAAAAATAATTCTTGGCACTTTTATTCATCTACAATCTTGTTTAACTCTTTATTATTAGGGGTTTCGTGGGTTACCAACACATGGATGGTTCCTGTTCAATTATTTTTAATATTCAGTTTTTCATTAATTTACTTTAGAAACTGGCGAAATCCTTTATATACAATAAAAGCGGCGATATCATACACTGGAGCAATAATTTTTATTGGCTACTTACTTTTCTTGCCTTTTCATCTCAATTTTAACTCTCCATTTACAGGCTTTATCTCAAATGAATTTAATACTAGAATATTTGATTTTCTAGAAATCCATTACCTAAGCCTAACTGTAGTTTTTATATTTATGATCAGTATATTATTGCCTAAGATAAGGAATAAATTTGATAAGAATAAATTTTATCCCCAAATCATTACAATGCTCATTACAGCATTACTGATGGCAATTTTCGTAGAAATATTCAAAGTTCAAAATGATATTGGGCGAATGAATACTTTCTTCAAATTCTATCTTCAAATTTGGATTCTAATTTCTATTGCATCCTCTTTCTTAATTTTGCAACTTTCAAACTCTTTAAAAAAGAAATCTATGCTATTTTTCTTCTATCCAGTTGTTGGATTCCTGTTTTTATCAGGAATGCTCTTCCCTATTTTTGGAACAATAAGCAGAGTTCAGGATAGATTTGTTGATACGAGTTTTACTCTAAATGGATCAAAATTTGCAGAAAAGGCTGAATACAAAAATAATTCTACATCTATAACTCTAAAGTATGATTTAGATGCTATAAATTGGCTAAAAGAAAATGAAAGAAAAACAAAAAATATAATTGAGGGCCTGTCTCCTTTATATACATGGGGAAATAGATTTTCTATATATACAGGATTCCCGACTGTAATAGGTTGGGATTGGCATCAGACACAGCAAAGAGAATATAAAACCTCATTAATAAATGAAAGAAAAAATGATGTCAATGAATTTTACTCGACGTTAGACGTAAGCAAAAAGATAAACATACTCAACAAATATGATGTTAAGTTGGTAATTATAGGTGAACAAGAAAAATCTTATTACCCGAATGAAGGAATTGAATCAATAGCCGATCTAGTAGAAAGCAAATTATTAAATATAATATATCAAAATAATAAAACTACTATTTATGAGGTTAAGAATTGAATAAGATTAACTGCGTACTTTTTGATCTGTACAATACATTATTTAAATTTTACCCCGATAGAGAAGAAACTCAATATCAAGCATCTAAATTAATAGATTTAAAAATTGATAAATCTCAATTTAAAGATGCTATATTAAAGTCTGACTCATGGTTTGCTGAACAGACTGCTAAAAAATCTATGCATCTTCTTAGTGATAAAGAAAAGTTTTTATTTTACTGCGAATATGAAAAGAATTTATTTGGCCACCTTGGTCAAAATTTATCAGAAAGCGAAGTTAAAAAAATTTGGACATATGTATACAGTCAAAAGAGTTCTCTAAAAAAATATGATGATGTTATTCCTTGTCTAAAATTCTTAAAAGAAAATAATTTTTCCGTAGGTATAATTACAAATATTGATGCAAAAGGAGAAGATCTCAGCAAGGATCTAAATTTATCAAATTATATTTTTAAAATAATAACATCATATGATGCAGGGGAATCAAAGCCATCTCCAAAAATATTTAAATATGCCCTAAATGTCTTTGATCATGATCCTTCGGAATGTGTATTTATTGGGGATCAAATAGAAACAGATGTTATAGGTGCAAGAAATTCTAATATAACCCCAATTCTATTAGATAGAGAGGGTCAGTATAGTTATTACGAAGAGTGCCAGGTAATTAATAATTTAAATGAACTACAATTTATTTTATAGAAGAAAATTGCTCAGAAAATTTTGACTTAAATCTCTCAAAATCACTTAATGCCTGTATAAGTTCTGTCATATCAACTTTATGATTAATCCTAATTTGTTTATCAGATATATAAAATTTATTTTTGAAAATTTCTTCAATAAAATTTTCCATACCAATTATGGAATATTTAAATCTAATTATACTTTGATCTTGTTTAATACTAATAAAATTAATTTCTAATTTAGAACAATAAATTTTTATTTTTTGGTAGTTAATTAAATTAATTAAACTTTCAGGCAGTAATCCAAATCGATCAATCAATTCGTCTTTATAGACAGATAATTCTTTTAAATTAAAAATCGAAGATAAGCGATCGTATATTTCAAGCCTAGATTCTATATCAGGAATATACTCAAAAGGTATTCCAATATCTTCTAATAGATCTAAATTAATTAATGAATATTTAAATTTCAAATCATTATAATTAATATTGTTTTGCTTTCTCGAAACTGCTGATTCTAAGAATTTTAAAAATAGTCCAAGCCCAATTGCATTAATATTTCCGCTTTGCTCTTTACCCAAAACGTTTCCTACTCCTCTAATTTCCATATCTCTTAAAGCTATTTCTTTCCCCGCCCCTAAGTATTGAAATCGTGTCATTGCTTCAAGTCTTTTTTCAGTCTCGGAGTTAAGCTTTGCTTTCCTAGGCACTACAAAATATGCATAAGCTTGATGACTCGATCTTCCAACCCTTCCTCTAAGTTGATAAAGTTGCGCTAATCCTAATTGGTGGGGATTGATTATCACTATTGTATTAGAGTCTGGCAAATCTAAACCTGACTCAATAATTGTTGTACAAACTAGAACATCAATATTTTTATCTGCAAAACTATTCATGACCTCTGACAACTTCCTAGGGTCCATCCTTCCATGTGCATAATCAACTTTAACTTCTGGAACAATTTCTTTAATTTTCTCAGCAATTTTTTCTATTTTATTAACACGATTATAGACAATAAACATCTGTCCATTTCTATCTTTCTCTCTTAGTATTATCTCTCTTAATAATTCGTCATTTTCTTCAACAACATATGTTCTTACAGACCTCCTATCTAATGGGGCTGTCTCAATCATGCTAAGATCCCTTACTCCAGACAAGGCCAAATTCATTGTCCTAGGGATTGGAGTTGCGCTCAAAGAAAGTATGTCTAAATTAAGCCTCATGCTTTTTAAAAACTCTTTCTGTCTTACTCCAAATTTATGCTCCTCATCAACTATGAATAATCCTAAATCCTTAAAATCTATAGTATCTTGGAGCAATTTGTGTGTACCTATGCATATATCAACCTGCCCTGCCCTTAATTGTTTCTTTATTTCATTTGATTCTTTGATTGTTTTAAGCCTACTAAGGCACTGGATATTTACTGGAAACTGATTAAGTCTTGATTTAAATGTATCGTAATGTTGATCAGCTAATACTGTGGTAGGGACCAATATTGCAACTTGTTTTCCGCTCTGCACTGCCTTGAAACTTGCTCTAACTGCCAATTCAGTTTTTCCAAATCCAACATCCCCGCAAAGTAGTCTGTCCATAGGTATGATACTTTCCATATCTTTGTATATCTCGTTTATAGATCTCTGCTGATCTTCCGTAAGAGCAAATGGAAAACTAGATTCAAGCGCTAACATCCAGTCATCATTTTTGTTAAAAGAAAAACCTTTAACTTTTTTTCTACTAGAATGTATGTATAAAAGTTCAGATGCCAATATTTCTGTAGATTTTTTTACTCTATCTTTCTGCCTCTCCCATTCTTTTCCATGAAGTCGATGCAGATTAGGAGCATTATCCTGCCCTCCTCTGTACAACTCAATTCTAGATATTTGGTCAGCAGGAACAAAAAGTTTATCGTCTTCTGCAAAATGTAATTCTAAATACTCCCTATCGCCATGACCTTCTAATTTTGTAACTCCAATAAATCTTGATATCCCATGATCTTCATGGACAACTAAAGCACCTTTTTCAAATAACTTAGATTTACGACTTTTACTTAGTGATTTATCAAAATTTCTGATTTTATTTTTAATTCCAAATAATTCATGATCACCAAGAAATATAATGCCAGTGCCATTGTCAATCTTAATTCCAAAAGAATTGTTAATAGACTTCTTTGCAAAAAAAATCTTTTTCTCTAAATCCTTATTACTAGTCGAATATTCATTTATCTTTTCTTTAATCCTTACTATATTATTTGACGCAACCATAACTATAGAATCTTTGCTATATTGAATTATTTGATCTACAGCTTTCCCTATGGGGTCTAGTGAACTTAGATTACTACCTTTCAAGTCTATTTTTTCAACTTCAATAAAATTCTTTCCGACTTTATTTGAGATCATAAGATTTTTTATATTTATCACCTTATTAAATTTTAATAATCTTTCTGCTATATCCTTTTGTTTATAGGTAAACCTGTCTTTTTTATTAAGAGAAAACCTCTCTTCATATTTTTTAATAGAAATTTCTATTAATTGTGGTTCATTAATGACCACTATAGAATTTTGATTAAAAATATCTAACAAACATCCGCCTTCTCCCATCTTTTTTGATTCTTTTTCTGATAAAGATAATTGGCTAGAAACTCTGATCGACGCTTTTTTAACCTGTTTTATTGTCTTCTGAGATTCTTGGTCAAAATTTCTAATACTCTCAATTTCATCTCCTATAAAATCAATCCTTAAAGGGTTCTTATTGCCTACCGGAAAAACATCAATAAGATTGCCCCTGACAGAAAACTCTCCTGATTGCTCAACCACATGAGTTCTCTCGTACCCTAAAAATGAAAGTTTATTAACAATTTCACTAATTTTTATTTTTTGCCCAATATATGAATCAAATGTTCCTTCGTTAGCTAAAAATTCTAAATTGGGAGTTTTCTGGGACAGAGAAAGTCCTGAGGTTATAGCCAAAAAATTTTTATTTCTTAAATCTAACATTTTTGAAATAGCCCCATTTCGTTCAATATTGGAAAAAGAGTCAAATTCCAAACCACTCATTGGGTGAGTATCAATTTCGGGAACATGAATGACGTCTATATAATTTTGTAAAAATTCAGCGCAATCTTCGTATAATGATCTAGACAGTTCAGGTGTATCAACAATTAAAATAACACTTTCATCTCTAGCTCTTGAAATTAGTGAAGTTAAAAAAGCTAAACTTTCTCCTGAAGAATATATTTCTAGCAAACCTTCATCCAAATTTGAAATCCTTTTTACCAAACTTTCTTTTTTGTGAAATAAAAGATTTGAAAAAATTGATTCAAATTGGTTATTTTTTTTAATTTCAGATTGAACTTTCAAATTTTAGCCTTATGCTTGGATATAAATTAACTTAAAACTATACTCTAAATTATAATGGAAAAAAATTTGAACACACTATGAAAAGAATTGTCATAAAAATTGGCTCACAAATAATTCTAAATGACGCTCAAGATAATAACTATAATCATCTAAATGAATTGTTAAGTGAAATTGTTAATTTAAGATCAAAAGGTTTTGAATTTACTATAGTTACGTCTGGCGCAGTCGCTCTAGCAAAACATCACTTACTAATAAAAGGTTTAGAAAATTCTAATCAAACTTCATCAAAACAAGCTATGGCTTCGATAGGTCAAACATTTTTAATGGAGAAATATAGTAAATTTTTTGAATCTCATAATATTTATTGTGCTCAAGTATTGGCGGGTCGTGATAATTTCAATTCTAGGATTGCATATTTAAACATAAAAAATACTTTAGAAAAACTTTACGAATTAAATGTAATTCCAATAATCAACGAAAATGATGTTGTTTCTACTAAAGAAATTGAGGGGCGATTTTATGGAGATAATGACAGGTTGTCATCTGTAGTTGCAAATGCAATTGATGCCGATTTGCTCATTCTATTTGGAAGAATGGATGGATTGTATACAGAAAATCCTGACATCAATGGTAAAGGAGTATTAATTAAAAAAGTTGATGTGATTGACGAAACTATAATGTCTTACGCAAAAGACTCAGAAGACAAAGTGGGTTCTGGAGGAATGAAAAGTAAATTAGAAGCAGCAAAAATATGCATGGGGTCTGGAATTAAGTGTGTAATAACAAGCCCTCAAAACAATGTAATAAATAAAATCATTGAAGGGAATAGCATAGGAACTCAATTTGTGCCTAATTCTTCCAATCTAGAAAGTAAAAAGAGATGGTTATTTACAGGCGTATCTGAAAATAAAGGAATGATAATAATTGATGACGGCGCAAAAAAAGCACTATTAACCAAAGGTGCAAGTTTGCTGCCAGTTGGAATATTATCAATTGAAGGAAAATTTAATAGAGGTGATATTTTATTAATTAAAGATTCAAAAAATAACGAAATAGCATATGGAATAACAAATTATGGCACCGAAGATTCTTTAAAGTTAAAAGGTAAAGATTCAAACGAAATAGATGAAATTATTGAAATTAATTATGGCACCGAGATGATACATAGAGATAACCTAGTATTATTAGAATCAACTAGTGAAAATAAGTTATGAATTTAACATCAATTTGTAAATCTGCAAGAAAATGCACAGGAG
>MDTE01164057.1_pt1 | contig 47246 bp, 48 predicted proteins | sample 811231 | NCBI WGS metagenome assembly MDTE01 (sample SAMN05326651, study PRJNA326480) | marine metagenome | isolation source: seawater | place: Indian Ocean: Red Sea | collected 2010 | reverse complement strand
TAAAAACTATTTGAAAAAAAATGATTAGTTGTTCGATCATGTCTTGCTATCCTCTATTATCATGTCGGATGCTTTTTCTGCTATCATTATAGTTGGTGCATTAGTATTACCGGAAGTAATATGGGGCATTATTGAAGCATCTACTATTCTTAGATTTTTTATTCCATGAACTTCTAACCTATCATTAACTACTGATAAATTATCATTTCCCATTTTACATGTACCAACAGGATGAAAGACGGTATTTGCATACTTTCCTACTTCTTTTATAATTTCATTATCATCCAAATGTATACCCGGCCTCAATTCTTCAGGTTCATAAGGTTTAAATGCTTTTGTTTTAAGAATTATATTTCTAGTTATTTTAATAGATTTGATTGCAACTTTTTGATCTTCATAAGTTGATAAATAATTCATTATTATATTTGGATAATCACGAGAATCATTACTTCTGATTTCTACACTTCCTCTACTTGTAGGTCTAACATTACATACAGTAGGAGTAAAAGCAGGAAATTTATGAAGTGAACCAGAACCCAAGCTATCAGTGCTCATAGGAGCTACATGGAATTCTAAATCAGGAGTTTCTTTTGTTTGATCACTTTTAGTAAAACAACACAATTGACTTGCTCCCATAGTAAGCGGCCCACTTCTAAAAATTATATATTCCATTCCAGCTATAAATTTTCTAAAATTACTATGATATAACTTATTTAAAGTATAAATGTTTTTGATTTTATATACTGGCCTCAGCATTAAATGATCATGTAAATTCCTACCTACTCCATCAACCTCTTTAATGATATTTATTCCATATTCATTTAATAATTCAGAAGGACCTATTCCTGAAACTTGAAGTATTTGAGGTGACCCTATAGCTCCAGCACTTAAAATAACTTCTTTGTTACATTTAGCTGTAATAAGTTGATTATCTTTCCAATAAGTTACTCCTTTTGTAATTTTATTTTCAAATAAAATTTTATTGATATGAGCTTTAACTTCAATTTTCAAATTTTTCCTTTTTTTTGCAGGATTAAGATAACCAACAGCAGTGCTACATCTTAAGCCATTTTTTTCAGTAACTTGAAAATATCCACATCCTTCGTTATTTCCTGTATTAAAATCATAGCATCGTGGTATCCCAATTTCTTCTGCTGCATTTATAAAAGTATCAAGTATTTTTAACTTTATTCGTTGATCGCTAACTGATAGAGGTCCCCCAATTCCATGATATTTATTTTCTCCTTTTTCTTGGTTTTCAGCTTTTTTAAAATATGGAAGCGTATCTTCCCAGGACCAACCAACATTCCCAAGTTGTCTCCAATAGTTGTAATCATTTGATTGACCTCTGATGTATAGTAATCCATTAATTGATGAACTACCTCCCAAAACCTTACCTCTCGGAAAACTCATTTCTCTCCCATTTAGTCCAGGATCATTTTTTATTTTATAACACCAGTCAACTTTTGGATTATGCATTGTTTTAAAGTAGCCAATGGGTATATGAATCCAAGGATAATTATCTTTATCCCCGGCTTCTATCAGTAAAACTTTATATTTACCATTTTCAGTTAAACGGTTAGCTAACACGCATCCAGCTGAACCAGCTCCAATTACAATGTAGTCAAAATTTTCCATTTTAAAGTTTTGTTTATTATTTTTATTCAAACTAGCTTATTTTTCGTAAATTATTAAATAAATTAATGTATAATTTAAAAAAATTATTTATATAAAAACAATAAATTTAAGGTTAGATTTTGGAATATTTTTTTCTTTTATTAGGTTTAATTTTATTCTCTTTTGGAGCAGAAGGAATAATCAGAGGTTCAGTTAGTTTAGCAAAAAAATTTAAAGTATCACTTTTTGCAATTGGTATAGTTGTGATATCAGCAGGAACATCACTTCCAGAGTTAGCAAATTGTATTAGCGCTATTCAAAATGGTTATACTGATTTAGCAGTGGGCACTATTGTGGGAAGTAATATTGCAAATATTCTTCTTATAATGGGTATGACTGTGCTTTTTTGTCCAATCTTAGCAATTAATAACAATCAAATATCCCAAATAGGAATTAATTTAATAATTACTTTAACATTAATCATATTTGCTTACTTTTCTTTTGAATTTAATTATTATGTTGGAATATCATTTTTATTATTTTTATTATTAATTATGCTCTATCAAATCAGAGCTGGTTCATTTGGGCTTTCTGACTTAAATGATCTAAAAGATTACTCAATGCTTATTTCATCATTGTTTATATTGATTGGATTAATTTTCTTAATGACTGGGTCACAAATTTTTATAGCTTCTGCAGTTAAAATAGCAGAAAATATTGGTGTTCCTAAATCTGTTATAGGGGTTTCTCTTGTTGCATTTGGAACTTCATTACCAGAACTTATTGTAGGAGTTTATGCAGCAATTAGAAAAAAAGTTGAATTTGCATTAGGTAATATATTAGGTTCAAATATATATAATGTTTTAGGAATCTTAGGTGTTTCTACCTTTTTAGAATCATTTAAAATTCCTGATATAGTTGCTAATTATGATTTATTTTTTATGACATTTGTTACTATTCTTATTTTTCTATTTATGTTTTTTGTAAAAAAATTAAATCGAATATATGGTATTATTAGTTTAAGTATTTATTTAACCTATATAATTTCGATGTATGCTTAGATCACTTAAAATAATATCTTTTTTATTATTTCATAATTAAATCCCGCTCTTATCATTTTAGATAAGTCTTTTTTAATATTTTCAGAGTTTCCATATTTACCCAACTTCTTTTTTTTAGCAAATTTAATTGCTGATTCCATTTCAAATTCAGGAAATTCATCTTCAAGGTTTTGCAATACCTTTATAATATCATCATTTTTTATACCTTTTCTAATTAAATGATATTTTATAAATTTTTTTGATTTTCCAATTCTCATATCGTTATAAGCTATGGAACTAGCAAACTTTAAATCATTTATTATGTTATCATTTTCTAAATCATTTATAATTTTGCTTATAATAGATTTAAAATTTGTATTTAATGGATATTGTTTCTTAATTTTTCTTGACAGAATTATCACCAAGTTTTTTTTTGACGAAGCATATCTATTAAGGTAGTTTAATGCATATTTTTTTAAATTATCTTTATTAAGGATCATAACTATGAATTATTCTTTTTTACCAATATGGACACTCTATACTAGAGAAGTTAAGAGATTTATTAAAGTAGGAATGCAAACTATTATAGGCCCAGTCATAAGTTCCTTACTTTTTTTGGCGGTTTTTTCACTAGCATTAGGGAATTCACTTAAAATTATCTCTGGAGTACCTTTTAGTGAATTTATTGCTCCTGGCTTGATAATGATGACAATATTACAAAATGCTTTTAGCAATTCGGCATCTTCCATAGGACAAGCTAAATTTCAGGGAAATATAATTGACATATTAATGGCACCTTTAAATAATTTTGAACTGGCTTTGGGCTATGTTTTAGGCTCAATTACTAGGGGAGTAATTTGTGGTTTTGCAACTTATATTGGTATACTTTTTTTTATTCCTTTAAATATATATTCTTATACTGCTCTAACTTTTTATATGCTAATGGGATCAATGATGATGGCATGTTTAGGAACAATCGTTGGTATTTGGGCAGATAAGTGGGATCAACAACAAGGTATTGATAATTTTATTGTTTTGCCATTGACTTTCTTATCTGGAACTTTTTATTCCATCAATCTTTTACCTGAATTTTGGAGATTATTATCTTCATTTAACCCCTTTTTTTACAATATTGATGGATTTAGATATGCCTTTATTGGCATATCTGATGCACCTATTTTACAGGGCTCTTTTTTTCTCATAGTTTTAAATATTTTTTTGTTTTTTTGCTGCTTTTTAATGTTTAAAAGTGGCTATAAGTTAAAAGCTTAGTTATTGTATTAAGTTGCAATTTATATTTATGATTAATATTTAATTTTAGATGAAAAAAATATTCCTTTATATTATTTCTTGTTACCTCTTAATTTCTTGTCAATCTAGTGATGTTATTACAAATGTAAACTTTGATTATGCAAATTTCAAAAAATTAACTTTTTTAAGTAGTAGTATAGAGATTAAAAATAATTACAAAATAAACTTAGAAGACTCATTCTTAGATCATACAATGGAAATAAGTCCATCTGAAAGGCTGATTAATTGGGCACAAAGCAATATTATTGGATTTGGCGTTGAAAATAAACTAGTTATTGAGATTAAAGATGCATCTATTATTGAAACTAATTTTGAGTCTGATGAAAAGATAGCTGGTATAATAAAAAAATCTCAAGAACTTAAATTTGAGCTAAGTTATTTCGCAATATTTTCTCTATATGACGATTCAAATAATCTACTTGCCTTTACTGAAATTGAATCTAAAAGATCGATAACATCTAATGCTCTTATTTCTTTATATGAGAAAGAAAGCATTTTAGAACTTCTAGTTTATAAAGGATTAGAAGATTTTACTTTAAAATCTGATCAAATGAGTCGTGAATATTTGAGTGAATTTATTTTGTAATTTTAATTTCTCCAGAAATTTTTTGAAAATAAAACAAGAATTGTAAATATTTCTAATCTTCCTATTATCATTGTAAGTGATAAAACCCATTTAGCAGGATCTGGTAAAGGATTGTAAGTTCCTGAGGGTCCAATTATATTTCCCAATCCTGGTCCTACGTTCGAAATTGCTGATGCTGAGGCAGATATAGCAGTTAAAAAGTCTATACCCATAAATCCCAACAACATTGCCGAAAGAGAAAAAAGAGTAATGTATAAAAAAAAGAATCCCATAACGGATGTAAAAGCTTCTTCTTTAATAGTTTTTTTATTAAAAGTGGTTACAAATACTCCATGTGGCTGTATAAGTTTTTTAATTTGAGTTCTTCCTGCTCCAAACAATAATTGAAGGCGAAAAATTTTAATTCCTCCAGTTGTAGATCCTGCACAACCTCCAATAAACATAATTATAAAAAGAACAATTAATCCAAAGCTTCCCCAGAGATTGAAATTAGTACTACTATAACCAGTACCAGTTAAGATTGAAATTATATTAAAAGATGATTCTCTTATTGATGTCATAACTGACTGATTGGATATAATTATAAGCCATAGAGTCATTGAGAAAATTAAGAAAATTATTAAGCCAAAAAATAATTTTATCTGATCATCACGAAATAATGAACCTATATTTCCATGTAGACTCTTTAAGTAGAGTGCGAATGGAAGACTTCCTAATATCATAAATGTTACGCAGATCCATTCAATAGAATTTGAATTGAATTTAGAAAAAGATTGATCAGATGTTGAAAATCCACCAGTAGCCAAAGTTGTCATAGAATGTGTTATTGAGTCAAACCAAGACATACCAGAAATAAAATATAATAACGCACAAATAACTGTTAATAATAAATATAAAATACAAATTTCGTATATAAATTTTGATATTTTAGGCAATGTTTTTTCATAAGGATCATCGCTTTCAAGATGGAATAGTTGCATACCTCCTACTCTTAACATTGGCAATATAGATAAAGCTAATACTACAATTCCAATACCTCCAAACCATTGCAATAAGGATCTCCACAAAAGTATTCCTTTCGGTAAGTTATCTAGGCCAATAATTACAGTTGAACCTGTTGTTGTCACTCCACTTATTGACTCAAAGAATGAGTTTGTAAAACTAAGTTGAGTTTCACAATACATAAAAGGGATTGAAGAAAATGCAGAAATTGATATCCATGAAAAAACAGTAAGTAGAAAAGCCTGTTTAATATAAATTTTTTTTATTGGATTTTTAAAAGAAAAAATTAAAATTATTCCTATTATTAAAGTAAAAATACTTGAAAATAAAAAAACTTGCCAATCTCTGTGTCCATAAATGTAATCAATTATCATCGGTAAAATCATTGCTAAGGATGTCAAGCAAAGTAAAACACCTATTACGTAAAGTACTGGTCTAAAATCACTCATTAATTTTATTAGTTGATATTCTTTATTTCATAAGGACTATCAAGTGAAAAAAGTGGTATTTCTACATCAAATTCATTACCATTTTTACCTATCATTTCGTAGTGACCTGACATAAAACCAGAAGGTGTTGTAAGTGGTGCCCCACTTGTATATTCAAATTTTTGACCTGGTTTTAATATTGGTTGTTCTCCAACCACACCTTCGCCTTTAACTTCTCTAGATTTACCAGAAGAGTCAACTATTTTCCATCGCCTATTTTTTAACTGCACTGTATCAACCCCATTATTATTAATTGTAACTTGATAAGCCCAAACATAATGATTATCTTCAGGGTCTGATTGATCTTCTAAATAAAAAGGTTTTACTGTTATGTTTATTTTTTTAGTTGTCTTTGAATACATATAAAGTTGTATTCTATATACTAATTTAATTATATTATGAAGCCTAATAAGTAATTTTAATAACAGCTCTCCTATTTGCAGGATGAGGAGTTTCATCAGGCGTAAATACTGCTAGTTTGCTCTCTCCTTTAGGATAAATAATAATATTTTTTGGATTAATCCCATAATCTATTAATATATATTTAATGGCCATTGCTCTTTTTTCAGATAATTTATAATTATAATCTTTTGTCCCTTTTGTATCTGTATGTCCGATAATAATATAATTGTTATTAATGTTTTTAACAGTTATTTTTTTTATTTCAAATTTCTTTTCATCTGATAGTAAATAATCATCAAAATCAAAGTAGATAATTTTTTCTGTTTTATTTTTTTCAGATAAATCGCCAATTGTATTATCTTCATTATTAACATCTTTAATCTTTTTACTTTTTAAATTTTTATAAATATTATTTGTAGATTTTATAAATTTTTCTTTACACTTCTCAATATGATCTATTTGCCATTCTTCTTCTTGTTGTTCTGCCCAACAGTCTAAAGATGCAATAGCTAAAGCCAAATTTGTCGGATCTTTTTCTAGAGATTCGTCATATACGATTATTAAATTTTCATAAGCTTTCAATAAATCATTTTTATATTCTTCTTTAATATTTCTATTATTGATAGGCTCAGGTTTAATCAGCCTTCCTTCAAAAGATTGTATAGCCTTTATTGAATATAATTTTGCTGAATTCCAATCATGCATTTCTTTAGCTTCAAAATCAGCAAGTTTTTTATATTCTTTAATTAGAGTATCATTAAATATATTATCACTTGAATAAGAATTCCGGCTTAATTTTTTGTAATCTGCTGAACAATTTGTAATTATAGATAAAGTAAAAAAAATAAAAATAGTTTTAAACATTTCAAATAAATAGAATTATAAATTGTCTTCAATTGGTCTAAATAATGGTCAAATTAAGAAATTTTAGCCTTTTGGAGACTCTTAGTTACTAACTATTTTTTTTAATATTTCTTAAGATTGCTATTGCCAGCAATTATAAGTTTCGATAACGAGTATCTTTATTTGCGTGTTGTACAATACTTTCATACAAGCAATTAATATTAATAATAAGTTTAGGGAGTAAAAACATGATAAAACATGTAACATCAGTTGACCAGTCTGATCGCAGGGTGCCTTATAACCTTAGACAAAGTGGTCCAACTCCAGTTCAAATGCTGATTTCAACACGTGTTAGAAAATCACCTTACTGGCATTTATCTATGGAAGCAGGTTGCTGGAGAGCAACAGTTTATAACAGAGTTTATCATCCTAGAGGTTATGTAAAACCTGAAGATGGTGGGGCGATGGTGGAGTATGAAGCTATAATGAATCACGTGACAATGTGGAATGTAGCAGTTGAACGACAAATTATGGTAAAAGGTCCAGACGCAGAGGCTTTTACTGATTATGTAATAACAAGAGATGCAACAAAAATTTCTCCAATGAGAGCGAGATATATAATTTTATGCAACAGCATGGGCGGAGTTTTAAACGACCCCATTCTTTTAAGAATATCTAAAGATGAATTCTGGTTTTCGCTTTCTGATTCAGATATTGGTTTATATTTGCAAGGTGTTAATCATGATAAAAAATTTGACGTTGTCATTGATGAAATTGATGTTTCTCCAGTTCAAATTCAAGGACCTAAAGCGCATGCTTTAATGAAAGACTTAGTTGGAGATCAAGTAGATATAGATAGTATTCCTTTTTATGGTTTAGCTGAGGTAAAAGTTGGAGGTAGGGAATGCATTATTTCACAAACTGGTTTTTCAGGAGCTGCAGGTTTTGAAATTTATTTGAGAAATTCAACTTTATATGCTGATGATATGTGGAATGCTGTCTTAGATGCAGGAAAAAAACATAATTTAATGGTTATAGCTCCTGCTCACCATAGAAGAATCCAGGCTGGAATTTTATCTTGGGGACAAGATATGGATAATCAACATAATCCTTTTCAATGTAATTTAGGATACCAAGTCTCTCTTTCGGGCAAAGGAGAATGGAACAAAACTGCTAATTATGTAGGTAAAGAAGTTCTTGAAAAAATGAAAGCTGAATTAAAAGCTGGAAACAAACCATATAAACTTCAGTTAGTAGGAATGGTGCTAGGAGGAAAGCCAATAGAGGAATACGCTCCAGACTTTTGGTTAGTTTCTCCAGCAGAAGGAGGAGATCCATGTGGATACATAACTTCTCCATGGTATCATCCAGAGCAAAAAAGAAATATTGCGATGGGTTATGTACCTTTTGATGGAACATTAAATGCAAATGGTTTTCCTATTGGTAAGATTGGTCAAAAATTTAAAGTCCATCTCCCTGATATGTATGCTGAAACCCCTGGAACTCCAGTGGATGCAGAAGTAGTTTCAATACCTTTTACTGAATCTTATAATCCTAATACGCGCGAAGTTAAATAAAGGTTAAAAATGAAACGCTCCTAATATTTAATTAGGGGCGTTTATTCCAATAATTTTTCAACAATATCTTTTGGAACATACCCGGGATTGAATTCATTATTAATAAATACAGCTGGAGTTCCTCTTACTCCTATTGCTTGTGCAATAAAAGATGTAAGGTGCAAAGAATCTTCAATTTCAGTTCTATTAAGATCCTCTTTAATTTTATTAGTATCAATTTCTAAATCTTCTATAATTTTTGCAACCTTTTCTTCCGTAATAGATCCTTTTTGAGTTAAAATAGCATTGTGCAATTCAAAACCTTTATTCTGATAACCTGCAGCAAGCACTAATCTAGATAATTTTGCTGAAAATTCACTTAATATTGGAAGTTGAAGAAAAACTACTATGGTGTCATCTCTTTTTTCAGCAATATCTAATAATTCAGGATGCATTTTTATACAAAAACCACATTTATAATCAAAGAATTCAATAATTACATTTTCCGCATTGCTAGATCCTATAGTAATTTGACCATTTTCAGGTATTGCTTTTAGAATTCTTAAATGAAATTCTTCCTTATCTCCCAATACTAATTCTTTTAGTGTTATGTCTTCTTGATATGCGTTTATTTGTTTAACGTAAAATATTACAAAAATTGCACAAAATAATTGAATTAGTTGTTTTACCATGATTGACCTAACAAATATTAACGTTTAAGGGTTTACAGGCAATAAAAAAAAAAGTCTAGGATTAAAAATAAATGAAATCTAAAGCAAAAGTTGTAGTCATAGGTGGCGGCGTAGTAGGTGTAAGTGCTCTCTATCATTTGGCAAAAAAAGGCTGGTCAGATGTGGTTTTAATTGAAAGAAAAGAATTAACTTCTGGATCAACATGGCATGCAGCTGGTTTATTACCTTTGTTTAATATGAGTTACTCAGTTGGTCAACTTCATAAATATGCTGTTAATTTATATAAAACATTAGAAGAAGAAACTGGAAAAAATGTAGGGTTTAGCGTTGTATCAAATATTCGATTAGCCAGCACAAAAGAAAGGATGGATGAATATCATCAGTATGCAGGAGTTGCTAAAACTATTGGAGTTCAAGTTAATTTTTTAACACCCGATCAAGTAAAAGAAATTTGGCCTTTATGTAATACAGATGGATTGATTGGAGCAATACAACATCCTGAAGACGGTTATATTCAGCCAGCTGATCTAACTCAGGCGCTTGCAACAGGCGCAAGAAACAATGGCGCAGAAATTTACAGAAATACAAAAGTTATAGGAATTAAACAGATAAAAAATTCTTGGATTGTTGAAACTGACAAAGGTAACATTGAATGTGAACATGTTATATCTTGTACTGGTAATTTTGCGAGACAAACTGGAAAAATGGTTGGTTTGGATTTACCAGTAATACCTGTTGAACATCAATATATCGTAACTGAACCACATCCAGAAATACAAAAAAGAAAAAAAGAAGGACTTCCAGAAATGGGTGTACTTAGAGATAGTGATACTCAATGGTATATGAGAGAAGAAGCAGGTGGATTAATTCTAGGACCATATGAAAAGGGAGCTCCATGTTGTTACGTGGACGGACCCTCAGATCAATCAGAATATGAATTGTTCCAAGAGGATTTAGATAGACTTGCTCCTCATATAGAAGGCGCAATTCATCGAGTTCCTGCTTTTGGAGAAGTCGGTGTAAAAAAAGTTTATAATGGGGCAATTTGTTATACCCCAGATGGCAATCCCATTGTTGGACCAGCTTGGGGTTTAAAAAATTTTTGGATTAATGAAGGACATAGTTTTGGAATAACTGCTGCTGGAGGAGCAGGTTGGCAATTGGCTGAATGGATTATTGATGGTGAACCAACAATAGATATGCTTGGAGTTGAGCCAAGAAGATATGGAGAATATTGCTCAAAATCTTATCTTATAGAAAAAAATGAAGAAGCCTATAGAAATGTATTTACTATTCATTATCCAGATGAAGAAAGAGAAGCTGCAAGGCCTCTAAGAACCGCTCCGTGTTATGATAGAATGAAAAAATTAGGTGCAGTTTTTGGACAAAAATTTGGTTGGGAAAGGCCAAATTTTTTTGCAACAGATGGCATGAATCAAAAAGATGATTGGTCTTTTAGAAGATCTAAATGGTTTAAGGCAGTTGAAAAAGAATGCATTAATGTAAGGGAAAATGTAGGATTATTAGATATGACTGCCTTTGCAAAGTGTAGAATCAAGGGCTTTGGTGCTCAAGAATTCTTAGATAAACTTGTTGCAAACAAACTTCCAAAATTAAATGGAAGAATTAACCTTTGCCATGCCTTAAATACAAAAGGAGGTGTTCATTCAGAATTTACAATAATGCGTGAATCAGAAAACAGCTTTTATTTGGTTTCTGCAGGAGCTTTTCAGAGACTTGACCATGATTGGATTCAAAAATGGATTCCTGAAGATGGATCAGTTCAATTTGAGAATTTAACTAATAGCATAGGAGTACTCGTAGTTTCGGGTCCAAAAGCAAGAGACTTGATGCAGCGAGTGTCAAAAGATGATTTTAGTAATGATAATTTTAAATGGTTGAGTGCAAAAATGATTGATGTTGGATACGCTCCAGTAAATGCTATGAGAGTGAACTTTGTAGGAGAATTAGGTTGGGAGTTACATCATCCAATTGAATATCAGAATCACATTTTCGATACACTTATAAATGCAGGTGAAGATTTGGGTCTTAAACCTTATGGCATAAGAGCAATGAATAGTTTGAGAGTTGAAAAGTCTTACAAATTGGTTGGAACAGAACTTTCAATAGAGTATTCACCATACGAGAGTGGCTTAGATAGATTTATTCATCCAAATAAGGGTAGTTTTATTGGTTTAGAATCACTAAATAAATGGAGAGAAAGAGGGTTTGAAAATAAATTGGTTACGTTGGAAGTTCATAATACAATTGATGCTGATGTTTTAGGAAATAACCCCATATATGAAAATGGAGATGTCGTGGGCAGAGCAACAGGAGGAGATTTTGGTTTTAGATTAAAAAAATCAATAGCTTTAGGTATGGTTAAGCCAGACATAGCAAATATTGGACAAAAATTAAAAATTGATATACTTGGCAAAATATATGATGCCACAATTATTGAAGAGAGTCCTTATGATCCAGAAAATAAATTATTGAGATTATAGATTAAATGAAAATATTAGTCGCAGTTAAAAGAGTTATAGATTACAACGTACAAGTTAGGGTTAAGTTAGATGGTACGGGGGTTGAAACAGAAAATGTAAAAATGTCAATGAATCCCCCTGATGAAAATGCTGTTGAAGAAGCGCTAAGGATTAAAGAATCAAGTAAAGCAAATGAAGTAATTGTTTTGTCTATAGGAGATGACAAATGTCAAGAAACTATAAGAACAGCACTTGCGATGGGTGCAGATAGAGGTATACATATAAAAGTTGATGAAGCAATAGAACCTCTAGGAGTAGCAAAAATAATAAAAAAGGTTACTGAAAAAGAAAGTCCAGGATTAATTTTACTGGGCAAGCAAGCTATTGATGATGATTGTAATCAAACAGGGCAAATGCTTTCCGCACTTCTTGGTTGGTCACAAGGTGCATTTGTTTCTAAAATTGAATTTGCAGAACAAAGTATCAATGTCACTAGAGAAGTAGATGAAGGGCTAGAAACTTTAAATTTAAAACTTCCTTCAGTTGTTACATGTGATTTAAGGCTTAATGAACCTAGATATGCATCACTCCCAAATATTATGAAAGCAAAAAAGAAAAGGATAGATCAAATTAATTTAGAAGAATTAAATTTAGATACTAATCCTAGGATTGAGCAAATTAATGTTTCCGAACCACCAAAAAGAAAAAAAGGAATTATGGTTGCTGATGTTGCAGAATTAGTTCAAAAATTAAAAAATGAGGCAAAGGTGATATAATGATACTTGTAATTGCTGAACATAATAATGAAAAATTAAAAAGTTTTACTTTAAATACAATTGAAGCCGCATCAAAAATAAATGAAGAAATTCACATATTAATAGCCGGTAATAATTCAGATAATGTTTGTAAAGAAGCTTCTTCAGTAAAAAAGATAAAAAAGGTTCTGCACGCTAAATCAAGTGTATATGAAAATCACTTATGTGAAAATTTAACACCATTAATAGTTAATCTCGCTGAGAATTATAGCCATATAATAGCGCCTGCTACAGCTTATGGAAAAAACTTAATGCCAAGAGTAGCAGCTTTATTAGATGTTTCTCAAATTAGTGATATAATTGCAGTTGAGAATGAAAATACTTTTATTAGGCCTATTTATGCTGGTAATGCAATAGCTAAAGTAAAAAGCAATGATATAAAAAAAGTAATAACAATTCGTCCAACTTCTTTTGAACCAACACCTTATTCTGGAGGATCAGCAATAATTGAAAACATTGATGAAACAGAAGATTTAAAATTATCAAATTTTGTAAATAAAGAAGAATCAAAGTCTGAACGTCCCGAATTAGGAACAGCTAGAATAGTTGTTTCAGGTGGCAGAGGTCTACAAAGTTCAGAAAATTTTAAATTAATTACAGATTTAGCTGATAAGTTAAATGCCGCTGTGGGAGCTTCCCGTGCAGCAGTCGATGCTGGTTATGTAGGAAATGATTTTCAAGTCGGCCAAACTGGAAAAGTTGTGGTACCAGAGTTATATATAGCGATAGGAATATCAGGAGCAATACAGCATTTGGCTGGTATGAAAGAAAGTAAAGTTATAGTTGCAATTAACAAGGATGATGAAGCTCCAATTTTTAATGTTGCAGATTATGGTCTTAAAGCAGATTTATTTGAAGCAATTCCTGCATTGAAGGAAGAATTAGCAAAGCTTAATATAATAAAAAAATAATTACTGAACTTTTGATATACATTGAGTTAAAATAATTTCATGGAAAGAGAAAAAATGGAGTACGATGTTGTTATTGTAGGCGCTGGTCCAGCGGGATTATCATCTGCAATAAAATTAAAACAACTAGATGATTCAATAAGTGTATGTGTTTTAGAAAAAGGCGCAGAGGTTGGCGCCCATATTTTGAGCGGGAATGTGTTTGAAACCAGAGCGCTTGATGAATTGATTCCAGATTGGAGAGAAAAAGGTGCGCCGGTTAAAACAAAAGTAGTAAAAGAAAAATTTCTGTTTTTAGGTAAAAATAATTCTTTTAGTTTGCCAACTTTTTTATTACCCTCTGTTTTAAAAAATCATAATAATTATATTATAAGTCTAGGAAATTTATGTAAATGGTTAGCAGAACAAGCTGAGGCTTTAGGCGTAGAGGTTTTTCCAGGATTTGCTGCCAATGAAGTTCTTTTTGATGAAAATGATAATGTTATAGGTGTTCAAACAGGTGATATGGGTATAGCAAAAGATGGATCTAAAAAAAATAATTTCGAACCCGGTATTGATTTAATAGCTAAAATTACAATTTTTTCAGAAGGTTGTAGAGGTCATTTGGGCAAAAGATTAATTGAAAAGTTTAATTTAAATAAAGGAAAGTCTCCACAACAATATGGAATCGGATTTAAAGAAATTTGGGAGGTAGATAAAGATAAACATGATGAAGGATTAGTTATGCATACAGTTGGATGGCCTCTTGACAACAAAACTTATGGAGGAAGCTTTTGTTATCACGCAGAAAACAGTCAAATATATATTGGTTATGTAATTGGATTGGATTATAAAAATCCTCATCTTTCACCCTTTGATGAATTTCAACGTTTTAAACTACATCCTGATTTAAAAAAAATACTGTCTGGTGGTAAACGTATAGCTTATGGGGCTAGAGCTTTAATCGAGGGAGGTTTTCAAAGTTTGCCAAGAATGCATATGAAAGGAGCTTTACTGATAGGATGTGACGCTGGAACGCTTAATATGCCAAAAATAAAAGGAAGTCACACTGCAATGAAAAGTGGGATATTAGCAGCAGAGTCAGCTAATGAAAAATTACAGGCAAAAGCAGAATTATCAAATTATGAAAATAAATTTCAAAATTCTTGGGTTTATAAAGAATTATATAAAGCAAGAAATGTCAAACCAAGCTTTCGATGGGGTTTATTTGTAGCAATGATTTTTACTGGATTAGATCAAATAATATTTAGAGGCAGACTACCCTTTACTTTAAAACATCAACATTCTGATTATGCAACATTAAAATCTGCAAATTCAATGAAGAAAATTCAATATCCAAAACCCGATGGATTAATAACTTTTGATAAAACAAGTTCAGTGTATTTAACTGGAACAAACCATGCTGATGATCAACCTATTCATTTGAAGTTAAAGGATGAAAATTTACCTATAAAATATACTTTAGAAAAGTATGATGAACCTGCTCAAAGATATTGCCCTGTGGGTGTTTATGAGATCCAAAAAGATAAAGATGAAAAAAATCCAAAATTTGTAATTAATAGCCAAAATTGTATTCATTGTAAAACGTGTGATATTAAAGAACCATCGCAAAATATAGATTGGATAACACCTGAGGGTGGCGGTGGTCCAAATTATTCAAATATGTAAAAAATGAATTATAAATTTTCAAAAAATGATTCAATTGATAGAGCGATTAATGAATTTGCCTCTGGAAGACCTATTACTGTAAGTGAAAAAAATATGAAATGGGTTTTTTTTCCTTTAGAAAATTTCAAAGAATCTGATTCAAAATATTTTAACAAATTATCAACAAATAAATCATACATATGCTTAACTAAAAAAAGAATAGAAAATTTCTATGAAAAAAGTTTAAATTTTGAGAAATGTGTAACAATGCCTTATAAAGCAAGATATGTAAAATGGTTGCAATCAACCCAAATAAAAAAAAATAAAAATTTTAAAAAACCTAAAATTAATAAAAAAATATTTAAAAATGCACCTAAATTATTTAATAATATTATTCAATTAGCGAAAAATGCTAAAATTTTACCTTGCTTAGTATGTTTTTTATTAAATGAAAAATCCCAAACTAAATCTGTATTAAATTTTCAAAATATCGATTTTAAGAATCAAAATAAATCAATAGTAAATAGTACAAAAATGGTATGCAAAAGTCAGATACCTCTCTTAGGAGCAAAAAAATCTGAAATTATAATTTTTAAATCTTATGTTGGTGGCTTGGAACATATTGCAATTAAAATAGGCTCATTAAAACAAAAAAAACCTGTAAATTTAAGAATACAATCTGCTTGTTTTACAGGCGAGGTTTTTCATTCTATGAAATGTGATTGTAATGAACAATTACATCAGTCTATTCAGTATTTATCAAATAATGGGGGAGGTCTTTTGATACATTTAGAGCAAGAGGGACGAGGAATAGGGCTAATTAATAAAATAAAGGCATATGATTTACAAAAAAATGGAATAGATACTTATGAGTCAAATCACAAATTAGGTTTTTTAGATGATGAGAGGGATTTTAATATTGCAATAAAAATTTTAAATTTTTTTAATATCAAGAATGTCAATCTCATTACAAATAATTTTGATAAAATTAATTTTCTTAAAAAAAATAAGATAAATATTAATAAAATAATACCTACAAATCCAAGCATTAACGAATTCAATATTGATTATTTTAAGACTAGATCAAAAAAAACAAAATATAGAATAAAAATTAAATAAAACTCAATTGTAATTAATAAATACTTGAAAAAAAAATCTTTTCATATAAGATTTTAAATCACTTGAAAGATCTCTCAAATGGAGGATGAAGTGGCAGATATTAGTGTTAAAAATATAAATAAATTTTTTGGTGACACTCACGTTATCAAAGATATATCTCTAGAAATTAAAAGCCAATCATTTACAGTTCTTGTCGGCCCAAGCGGGTGTGGAAAGTCAACGATGTTAAGAATGATAGCAGGATTAGAAGATATGAACTCTGGAACAATATCAATTGATAATATAACAGTTAATGACCTTCCTCCTAAAGAAAGAAACATTGCAATGGTTTTTCAATCATATGCATTATATCCGCATATGACAGTATATGAAAATATGTCATTTGGGCTGAAATTAGAAAAACGTTCAAAAGAGGAAATAGAAGAGCGAGTTAATGAAGCAGCAAAAATATTACAGATTGAAAATTATTTAAAAAGAAAACCCAAACAACTATCTGGAGGACAACGGCAAAGAGTTGCTATAGGTAGAGCAATAACTAGAAAGCCAAAAGTTTTTTTATTTGATGAGCCTTTATCAAATCTTGATGCCGCTTTGAGAGTACAAATGAGAGTGGAATTAGCTAAACTACATGATCAATTAAATGCTACAATGATTTATGTTACCCATGATCAAACAGAGGCAATGACTTTAGCTGATGATATTGTTGTTTTAGATGAAGGTACAGTATCACAAACAGGCTCCCCTTTAGATTTATATAAGAATCCAAAAAATTTATTTGTAGCAGGTTTTATTGGTTCACCAAAAATGAACTTTTTAAAAACAAAAATACTTAGCAAAAGTTCCGACAAAGTTGAGGTAGATATTATGGGTTCTTCAAAATTAGAAGTTCCTATAAGCACTAATTCAAAACTTTTGGAATCTGAATCTATAACTTTAGGTGTAAGGCCAGAACATCTTACAATTAATGATAAATCAGATGCAGAATGGGAAGGTAAAGTATTTGTAACAGAAAAACTTGGTTCTGGCACTTTTTTATATATTGAAAAAAATGATGAACCACTAGTAGTGTCGGTTGAAGGCGATGCTGATATCAAGGTTGGGGATACTGTAAAAATTGGATTTAATGCTAAACGTTGTCATCTTTTTTCACAAAACGGCTCAATTGTTTGAAATATAATCCACACTTCTGAGTTCCAAACAACACGAAATTTTAATAGTTATATTGCTAACAAAACATTTTAATAGTAATTAATGATATTAATATTTATTACTATTAGCAGTAATGCGCTAGTTTAATACAAAAATTTATTTAGGAGAGAGAAAATGTTTAAATTAATTAAATTCTCAACTTTGATCCTTTGTTTCATTTTTTCAGTAACAGCTTCTGTTTTTGCTGGAACTATGAACTACAGAGGTCCAGATTTAAGTGGAGAAAAAATTACTATATCAGGTCCTTGGTTAGCTCCAGAAGATGGTTATATGAGAGAAATAGCAGCAATCTTTGAAGAAGCTACAGGAGCTGAAGTTGAATATGGTGGGTCAGATAGCTTTGAGCAACAAATAGTTATAGATATAAAAGCTGGGAGCCCAGCAGACATAGCTATATTTCCACAACCAGGATTAGCTGCGAATATGGCAGCTATTGGAGGATTAGCTCCACTTAGCGATGATGTAAAAAATACTGTACTAAGTGATTATGCAGCTGGTCAATCTTGGGTTGATCTTGCTACTTATCCAGATGAAAATGGAAATGATCAATTTTATGCAATTTTTTATAAAGTGAATGTTAAAAGTTTAGTTTGGTATTCACCAGATAATTTTTCAGATAATGGATATGAAATTCCCACAACAATGGAAGATTTGATTGCTTTAACAGAACAGATGGCTGCAGATGGAAATACACCTTGGTGTATTGGTTTAGGATCTGGAGATGCTACTGGATGGCCAGCAACAGACTGGATGGAAGATATAATGTTAAGAACACATGATCCTTCAGTATATGATATGTGGGTTTCAAATGAAATGCCATTTAATGATCCAAGAGTTATTGAAGCTATGAATTTTTTTGGTTCATTTGCTTTAAATGATAAATATGTAAACGGTGGATCTAAGGCAGTTGCAACAACAGACTTCAGGGATGCTCCAAATGGTTTATTTACGTCTCCTGCAGAATGTATGATGCATCGTCAGGCAAGTTTTATACCAGCATTTTTTCCTGAAGGAGTAGAAGCCGGGGTCGACTATGACTTCTTTTATTTCCCTGCTTATTCAACAAAGAATCTAGGAAAACCTGTATTAGGTGGCGGAACACTTTTCGCTGCAACTAATCAAAGACCGGCTACAATGGAGTTTTTAAAATTTTTACTACATCCAGAACCTAACGAACATTGGATGGCAAAGGGTGGTTTTTTAACTCCTTCTAAAAAAGCTGATCTTAACAAATATCCAAGCGATACCTTTAAAAAACTTGGAGAAATTCTTACCGGCGCAACTACATTTAGATTTGATGGATCAGATTTAATGCCCGGTGCGATCGGTGCAGGTAGTTTTTGGACTGGTATGGTTGATTATACCAATGGAAAATCAGCAGAAGATGTAGCTGATTCAATTCAAGCTAGCTGGGATTCAATAAAATAATAATTCCTTTTACAGGCGAACAAATTTACTTGTTCGCCTGTTTTTTTTGTATAATGAAATTCGTGTGATAATATTTACTTTATTTATATATGTATTTGCGGGAATTCTAGCTTGTGTTTTTTACTATCACACAGCAAATTACCTACTAGATTTTTTTACTAAAAACTCAGAAAAAAAAATTTATAATGACTCATCAATAAGAGCTATTATTTTTATCGCACCTGCACTTATAGTATTAATTGTATTTATTTTATATCCAGTTTTTGAAACTGTTAGATTAAGTTTTTTTGATAAATATGGAAGAGATTTCGTCGGAATAAATAATTATATTTGGGCTTTTAATGATCCAGAATTCAGAAGATGTATTTTAAATAATCTGGGTTGGTTACTGATAGTTCCGACTTTAAGTACGTTTTTTGGTTTAGTAATTGCAAATTTAGCAGATAGGATTTGGTGGGGAACAATTGCTAAATCAATAATTTTTATGCCTATGGCAATATCCTTTGTTGGTGCAGGAGTCATTTGGAAGTTTGTTTATGATTATAGAGGTCCAGGTGATGAACAAATAGGCCTTCTAAATGCCATCATAGTTTCATTTGGTTTAGAACCTCAAGCATGGATTACAATACCAATATGGAATAATTTGTTTTTAATGGCAATCATGATTTGGATTCAAACTGGATTAGCAATGGTAATTTTTAGTGCAGCATTGAGAGGCATTCCAAAAGAGATGTTGGAAGCTGCTAGAATTGATGGAGCTAGTGAATTTAAAATTTTTATATCAATTATAGTTCCTTACTTGGAGCAAACAATATTGGTAATATGGACAATAATTACAATATTGGTTTTAAAAATCTTTGATATTATCTTAGCTATGACAAATGGCCAATGGCAAACAGAAGTTTTAGCAAATCTTATGTATGATTGGATGTTTAGAGGAGGTGGTGATTCTGGTAGAGGAAGTGTGATGGCCATAATTATAATGATAGGTGTAATTCCTATAATGGTATGGAATATTCATAGACATAGAGAGGAACAAAAAGTTTAATGAAAAAAAATATTTTTCCTTCAATAATTTCTCAATTTATTCTTTTAGTATTTGTTATAGTTTGGATATTGCCAACATTCGGCCTTTTTATTAGTTCTTTGAGAGATAAAGATTTGTTAGCTAATAGTGGATGGTGGACATCATTAGTAACAAATGAAATTAATGAAATATATAGAACTGGAAAACAAGAATCTCAGTTTCAAAAAGATAATTTTTATCAAATTAAAGGAAATTTTTTTGATAATGTTAAGGGAAAAAAAATTATTAGTTTTGGAGTCACATCTAAAAACATTAATGAATATTTAGTTGGTCAAAAGGCTATCTTAAAAAATGGAAGTGAAATTACTGTTTTTGAAAATGGTGACTATTTATGGAAATCTAAAGAATCTTTTAAAAATAAAAATGGTAAAAGAATTTTTATAACAGCAACTAGCCCTCCTAAATTTACATTAGAAAATTATAAAGAGGTTTTATTTAAAGAAGGAGTAGGTCAAGCTTTTATCAATACTCTGACTGTTGCTATACCTTCAACAATTATACCACTCATAATATGTTCATTTTTTGCATATGCTTTATCTTGGATGCAATTTTTTGGAAGGGATACTCTACTAGCAATAATCATTGCTTCTTTAGTAGTTCCATTACAAATGTCATTAATCCCTCTTTTAAGTATTTATAATGATATAGGTGCTTTTTTTAACATTGGAGCAAAATCTTATCCTGGAGTTTGGATGGCCCATACTGGCTTTGGATTAGCTTCAACAACTTTTCTTTTAAGAAATTTTATAAAATCTTTACCTCATGAAATGATAGAGGCTGCAAGAGTTGATGGGGCAAATCATTATAATATTTTTACAAAAATAATCTTACCTTTATCAATACCTGCTTTTGCATCTATATTTATTTTACAATTTTTATGGGTATGGAACGATCTTCTTGTAGGGTTAGTTTTTCTAGATCAAGTGCCTAGTGAAATAATTCTTACAGCTAAACTAAGAGAGTTGTTGGGATCAAGAGGGGAAAATTGGGAAATATTAACAACCGGAGCTTTTGTTTCAATGACAGTTCCTCTAGCTATTTTCTTTTTATTACAAAGATATTTTATTAGAGGATTAGTTGCAGGTTCAGTGAAAGGATAATAAAAGGATAATTATGGAAAAACGTATTGTATTAATTGGGGCTGGTAGTACAAATTTTGGATTAGGAACAATAGGTGATATTTTTAAATCTAAGAACTTATTAGGTAGCACTATTGTTTTACATGATATCAATGATAAGTCTCTAAAAAAAACTGAAGAAATAGCAAAAAAATATTTGAATAAATTAAATTTAAATTTCAAAATAGAGTCAAAAATATCAAGAGCTGATGCTTTAAAAAATGCAGATTTTTGTATTATTTCTATTGAAGTTGGTAATAGATTTGATCTTTGGGATCAAGATTGGAAAGTGCCTCTTCAATATGGATTTAAACAAGTATTTGGTGAGAATGGTGGTCCAGGTGGTTTATTTCATTCTCTAAGAGTCACACCTCCTATAATAGAAATTTGTGATGATATTAATAAAATTTGTCCAGATGCTTTTGTTTTTAATTATAGCAATCCAATGCAACGAGTTTGTCAAACAGTTACTACAAAATATCCAAAAATGAAATTTATTGGAATGTGCCATGAAATAGCATCAATGGAGAGGCATTTACCTGAAATTATGGATACAAGTATTGATAACATTCAATATAGGGCTGGAGGACTAAACCATTTTAGTATTTTAGTAGAAGCAAAATACAAGGATAGTGGGAAGGATGCTTACCCAATTATAAGAAAAAAAGGTCCTAGTTATTTTAAAAAAAGTGTTAATAATCATGAAGTATGGGGACAAAAACCTGGAGGTGAAAGGGGAGTATTCTTTGAGCTTTTTAATAGGTATGGTTATTTACCAATAACAACAGATAGCCATATTGGGGAGTATATACAATGGGCATATAGTGTCGCAGATCATGAAGCAATTCTTGATTTTTATGATAAATATAGAAAAAAATGCTTAACATTCTATGAGTCTGAAGAGTCTTATAAGGATTATTTTGATATAAATAAGAAGCCTAAAGAGAGAATAATAGCTATCATTGAAGGCATAGTTAATGATCTAAATTATGAAGAAGCCGCAGTTAATCTTCCAAATAAAGGATATATTAAAAATTTACCAGAAAACATTATTGTAGAAGTTCCAGGCATAATTGGGCGGGAAAATGTTATAGGCATTAAACTTGAAAATTATCCATCTGATTTTGCATCATTATTAATGAATCAAACTAGTGTTGTGCGTTTAACGGCTGAAGCAATTTTAGAAAAATCTAGAATAAAAGCATTAAAAGCATTGCTTGCTGATCCTATTGTTGACAATGTTATAGCTGCAGAAAAATTGCTAAATAATATTATTGATTTACAAGAAGAACACTTAAGTTATTTAAATTAAAAATTAAAATTTATTTAAGTCAAAATGACAAATTTTTTTCCAAAAAATTTTTTATGGGGAGCATCTACTTCAAGTTATCAAATTGAAGGAGCTACAAGTGAAAATGGAAAAGGCAAAAGTATTTGGGATACCTTTAGCCATATTCATGGAAAAATTAAAAATGATGAAAATGGAGATATAACTGCAAATCATTATCATTTGTATAAGCAAGATATATCTTTGATGAAAAAAATTAATCTTAAAGCTTATAGATTTTCTATAGCTTGGACACGTATATTTCCTGATGGAAGAGGTCAAATAAATATTAAGGGTGTTGATTTTTATTTAAATCTTCTAGATGAATTACTTGAAAATAACATCAAACCTTTCATAACTCTATATCATTGGGATTTGCCACAAAAACTTCAAGATACTGGCGGTTGGTCAAATAGAGATATATCTGGAATATTTGCTGATTATGCTGAGTTATGTGCAAAAAAATTTTCTGATAGATGTGAATTTATATCAACTTTTAACGAACCTAGTGTTTTTACGATTCATGGATATACTGATGGATATATGGCTCCAGGAATTAAAAATAAACAAATGTATTTAGCCTCAATACATAATGTTAATCTATCACATGGGCTAGCTTTACAGGCAATTAGGTCTATATCATCAAAAATAAATCTTGGATGTGTTTTAAATATGCAACCTTCAATACCACTTTCTGATGACGATATAGAAGCAACAAAAGTTCATGATATTTATTGGAACAGAGCATTTGCAAACCCTATGTATTTAGGGAAATATCCTACAAAACTTGAGTCCGAATTATCTAAATATATTAAAAGTGGTGATATGCAGAATATCTATCAAAAAAATGATTATTTTGGTCTTAATCATTATCAGCACATTAGAGTAAAATCTGATAAAAATAATTTGTTAGGTTTTCGAAATGCAGTTTTTGAAGAACTACCATTTAATATACGTAAAGATACTGAGGTAACTTTTATGGGGTGGGAAATTGCTCCTAAAGCATATTATGATCAAATTATGGAAGTAAAAAATTTATATAAAAATCCTGAAATATATTTAACTGAAAATGGATGTGCATATCCTGATCAAATTAATCTAGAAGGAAAAATTATTGATGAAAAAAGAATAGAATATTTTATAAAATATCTTTCTATGGTTAAAAAATCAATAGATGATGGTGCAAATGTTAAAGGTTATTTTGTTTGGTCTTTTATGGACAATTTTGAATGGGCTTTAGGTTTTGAAAAAAGATTTGGCCTTATACACATAGATTTTAAATCACTTAAGAGAACACCCAAGAAATCATATTATTTCTATAAAAAACTGATTGATTTAAATTCAATACCATCTAAGTCTATGTCAAATTAACTTTTATGGAAAAACAAAAAAATATTTTAGTCACTGGTGGCGCAGGTTATATTGGAAGCCACGTGGCGTTGTTTTTACTTGATAAAGGTTATAGTGTAACAATTATTGATAGTCTTGTGACTGGAAATGCAAAATTAATACCCGATAAAGCAAAATTCATAAAATGTGATATTGCAGATATACAAAGAATCTCCAATTTACTGAAAAAAGAAAAATTTGATGCATTAGTTCATCTTGCTGCTTTAATAAAAGTGGAAGAATCAATTGACAAGCCCAGAGAATATTTTGAAAATAATGTTACAAAATCAAAAGTTCTGTTTGATACATGTTTAAGTTATGGATTAAACAATATTATTTTTTCTTCTACAGCCGCGGTTTACGGTAATTCTAGTGAAGAATTAGTAAATGAAGATAGTAAAACTAATCCATTAAATCCTTATGCAGAATATAAAATATTTATGGAAGAATATCTAAAAAGGAAATCTAACGATAAAAAATTGAATTACATAATTTTAAGATATTTTAATGTTGCAGGATCTGACCCTCATTATAGGAGCGGATTAATAAGTGATAATCCAACCCATTTAATAAAAGTTGCATCTGAAGTAGCAGTAAATAAAAGGAAATATATTGAAATTTATGGAAATAATTACCCTACCTCTGATGGAACAACAGTTAGAGACTATATACATGTATCTGACCTATCTGAAATTCACTATTTATCAATTAATCATTTATTATTCTCGGGAAAATCAGATACATTCAATTGTGGTTACGGTAAGGGATATTCAGTACAATTTATACTTGATAGCTTGAATATGATCATTAAAAAACCTATCAAAATTAGAATTGCTAAAAAAAGAAAAGGAGACGCAATCTCTTTAGTTGCTGATGTTAGTAAAATTAAAGAAATGTTAAAATGGAAACCAAAATATGATAAAATTGAAGATATTTTAACTACAGCGGTTACATGGGAAGAAAAGTCTTTAAATAAATAAATATATGCTAAAAAATTTATTATAATGAAAATAAAAAAAATAGGAATTTTAACAAGTGGCGGTGATTGTGGCGGACTAAATGCAGTGGTCAGAGCAGTGACACATAGAGCAATAGTTAAATATAATTGGGAAGTATATGGAATAAAAGAAGGAACTTCTGGACTTATGTACAGACCAATACAATACGAAAAATTATCATTAAAAAATTTTTCTGGAAACTTAATACGACAAGGAGGTACATTTCTTGGAACAACTAACAAGGGCAATCCTTTTAAATATCCAATGTCTAATGGAGGCTTCAAAGATTTTTCAAGTGAAATAATAGAAGGATATAAAAAATTGGGATTAGATGCTTTTATTGGAATTGGTGGGGATGGATCCATGAAAATATTAAAAAAGTTAGCTGATAAAGGAAATTTAAAATTTGTGGGTATTCCAAAGACAATTGATAATGATGTTGACTCAACTGAAATATCTGTTGGTTATGATACAGCAGTAGAAGTTGCTACAAATGCTTTAGATATGCTTCAACCTACTGCGGCTAGTCATAAAAGATTGATGATATTGGAAGTTATGGGAAGAGATGCAGGTCATATCGCACTTAACGCAGGTATAGCAGGAGGCGCAGATATAATTTTGATTCCAGAAATTAAATATAGTTTACAAGGTATTGCGAGACATATTAAAGAAATTAGAAAACAAGGGAGAAATCATGCACTTATGATTGTTGCAGAAGCAGTCAAAAAAGAAGACGGGAAAAAAATCATGATTAAACACGGTGATGGCCAGTATAGACTCGGCGGAATAGGGTCTTATCTTGCAGATAGAATTTATAGAATGACTAAAACAGAAGCAAGAGTAACTGTTTTAGGACATGTACAAAGGGGATCTCAACCTAGTCCTAGGGACCGCCTTATTGGAAGTGCATTTGGAGTATATGCGGTTGATATGATAGCTAATAATAAATTTAATAGAATAGCAGTGTGGCAGAATCGCAGTGTTACTGATGTAAATATAAATCAGATAATTAATAAGTCAAAAACAGTAAATCCAAAAGATCCTCTAATAAAAATTGCACGAGGTTTGGGAATTTATTTGGGATAAATATAATATTTTTTAATTTTTCTTTCTAAAATCCCAAGGATTTTCAAATTTTCCTACCCACATTCCAATCTTATTTTTTTTGGCAAGATTTTCAGCTTCAACATATTTTTCAGAATAATACCTATATGCCAAAGCCCAACCATTTTGGACCATCCATTCATTGATGTTTAAGTTATTAATATAACATTCACCGATGTCTCTTTTGTATCTATCCTTATCTAATACAATACAATTTACTTTTCTTAAGTTGATTAAGTTAATTAAATTGTCGGTTGCCTCTTTTCCACAATCCCATTCAGTGTTTGAAATAAAACATTTTTGATTGCTTTCAGGAGCATCAACTCCATGAAGTCTGATTTTATTTTTTCCAATATGTATTGTATCACCATCAATCACTTTAACATTTCCCTCAATTACTTCTTCAGCTAATAACGAAAAATTAATTATGAAAAAAAAAAATAAAAATCTAAAAATCAAGATTTTTTGTTCCATCAATTAAGAGATTATAAATATAATTTGTGTGAGACCTATTAGCATATAAATCAATTTCAACAATTTGATTATTAATATTATTTCGAACTAAAATTATTGGTACTTTAATAAATAAAGTTTGCGCAACTGATGAGTCATTCGATAAATTTTTATCTAGATCAAGAACAATAAATTTTGCCAAAAGTTTAAAAACTTTTTTACCACGTATTCTAATTATTGTTCTATTTTCTGATACATCTGTTATAGCTGATTCTTCATAGCTATTATTTTTTTCTAATTTAAGAAATAAATCATTATTGTTTTCATCTTCATCTACCACAAGCCATTCATTTGGTCCAAGCCATAGGATTTTTATTTTCCTATTTTTTGTATATGTATTAGGTTTTATAGGCAAAACTGCATCAAGTAATTTACCTTGTAAAGTCATGAAGTTTTTATTTTTTACACTTCCTCGTACATTTATTTTTTGTGCAAAAGTTATTTCCTGAAACTCAATTTCCCCATATTGTTTTACAGTTTGGTCTTTCAATTCTATGATTACATTTTCTCTCTTTAAAATCATGAATTTAATCTTTCATTTGATGGATCTATAAATACTGGATCAGTGATAGTTGCTTCAATTGTTTTATTAGCCATAGGAATATAAATTTTCTTCCCTTTTTTTTCTAAACCCTCTTTAACTAAAGCTAATGCAATTGATCTTTCTAAATTAGGGGAGTAATAACTTGATGTAACATGACCTATCATTTCCATCGGAAGATTTGAAATATTTTTTACTATTTGCGCACCTTCTTCTAAAATTTCTTTTGGATTATCTGTAAGTAAACCAACGAGTTGTTTCCTATCTTTTTTAATAGTATCACTTCTATATAAAGCTCTTTTCCCAATGAAGTCATATTTTTTTTTACTCACTATCCAATTCATATCTAAATCAATTGGTGTTACTGATCCATCTGTTTCCTGACCAACTATTATAAATCCTTTTTCTGCCCTCAATACATGCATAGCCTCTGTTCCATATGGAGTAATATTAAATTCTTTTCCTAATTCAAAACATTTTTCCCATAGTGATTTTGCATAACTTGATGGTATATTGATTTCATAACACATCTCACCAGTAAAACTAATCCTCATAACTCTGCAACTAATTCCAGATATTTTTAAAATTTTAAAACTCATATGGGGAAAATTTTCTTTAGAAAAATTTTGATCTGGAAATAATTTTTTCATAAGATTAATAGCATATGGGCCATTTAAACTAATGGTTGCAAATTGTTCAGTTACAGATGTTAATCGTACCTTTAATTCTGGCCATTCTGTTTGAAGCCAATCTTCTAGTTTACTCATAACACTAGCTGCACCTCCAGTAGTTGTGGTCATAAGGTAGTGATTTTCTCCAATTCTACTTGTTACTCCGTCATCAATAACCATTCCATCATCACCCAACATCAATCCATAACGACATTTACCAATTTGCAGTTTTGACCAAGCATTTGTGTATACACGGTTTAAAAATTCACTCGAATCCCTTCCTTTAATATCAATTTTACCTAAAGTAGAGGCATCTAATATGCCAATCCCTTCTCTAGTCGCTTTTACTTCTCTATTTACAGCTTGATGCATATTTTCCTCATCTTTTGGGTAATACCATGCTCTTTTCCATTGCCCAACATCTTCAAATTTAGCTTTATTTTTTAAATGCCATTGATGCATTGGTGTTGTTCTTTCAACATCAAAAAATTCTTTTACGTGCCTACCCGCTATCGCTCCAAAAGTGACAGGAGTATAAGGCAATCTAAAAGTTGTTGTTCCTAGTTCATAAATAGGTGTGTTAGTCAAATTAGAAATTATACCTAAAGCATTAACATTGCTAATTTTTCCCTGATCTGTAGCCATACCAGTTGTTGTGTAACGTTTTATATGCTCTATTGATTTATACCCCTCTTTAAGTGCTAGTTTAATATCTTTTGCAGTTACATCATTTTGAAAATCTATAAACATTTTAGTTTTTTTAAAATCTTTATTTGATGGAATAATCCAAGCATGTTGCATTTTATCTTGAAAGGTTGAATTCATAGTTTCTTCAAAATTTTCTTAAATTTTTATTCCAAACTCATGGAAAATCTTATTCATTTTATCAAAAGTTTCTTTGATAATTTCTTTTAATAAAAAAGTTCCGTTGCAAGCACCGATTGAAACTTCTTTTTGGAAAGATTTATCAGGTATAAAAGTTGCGTCTGATTCTCTATAAATTAATTTTCCTCTTGATTGTGAAAATAGATGAACAGTAGGAGTCCAACCACCAGACACACAAAGTAAATCACAAGATATATTTTTTGGATTTCCTATTAAATTCTCAAATTTTTCATCTATTTGACTTACAACTACTTTGTTAATTCTTTTTTTCCCCTTTGTATTAATAATCACATGTCGAAAAAAAATCTTTAATCCCAAATCTTTTGCTTCTTTTACAAGATCTCCATTACTTTGTTTACGTAAATCTATTATACCCTTTACATCAATACCTTGTTTATGAAAATCTATAGCGGATTTATAAGCACTGTCATTATTTGTAAATATAACTACTTCTTTAGATATCTTATTTGAATAATTATTTAGATATTTCCTTGCACTATTGGCTAGCATTATTCCTGGTCGATCATTATTTTGAAAAGTCAAAAATCTTTCAATTGAACCTGTCGCCAAGACAACTCTTTTTGTTCTTATTTTCCACATAAGCTGTCTTAAATTTTTTTTATTGATTTTTTGTGATGCTAATAAATAATTAGAATGGAAATAAGCAAAAACACTAGTATTTTTAACAATTTTCAAATTTTTTAATTTGCTTAATTTTTCTAATTCTTTAGATAAATTCTTTGTTCTAATTGAATTAGTATTTGATAAATCATATCCTCCTAATTCAGAATTTTGTTCTAAAAGAAGAGTTTTTAATTTTGATTTTGCAGCTAATTTAGCTGCATACATACCACTTATTCCCCCTCCAATTATTAATATGTCACAATGATAATGAAAATGCTCATATTTGTCTGGATCATCCGTAGTTGGTGATTTTCCTAATCCTGCAGCTCTTCTAATAAAATATTCATAAACTTCCCAAAATTTAGGAGGCCAAGTAAAAGTTTTATAATAAAATCCAGCAGGTATAAGTCTTGAGAACAAATCATTAATTGATCCAAGATCAAAATTTAGGGAAGGCCAATTATTCTGTGACGTAGCAGATAATCCATCATAGATTTCAATTTCTGTTGCTCTGACATTTGGTTCAGTAATATTTCCAGATTCTAACTGAACTATCGCATTTGGCTCTTCGCTTCCGGCGCTAATTATTCCTCTTGGTCTATGATATTTAAAACTTCTTCCTACTAAGAAAACACCATTTCTAAGTAGAGCACTTGCTAGAGTCTCACCTTTGATACCAAAATATTTTTTTCCATCAAACTTAAAAGAAATTTTTGTTTTCATAATTACTTCTTTTTAAAAGAGGTTGATATATTTCCTGATCCAATTTCTGGCTCACCCGAGGGTGTTTTCGGATTTTGACCATTAACTTCAGGGATTTTTTCTCCGATATTGTAAATTGCTAATATTTCGTCAGTTGATGTATTTCTAACTACGTTAAACCATTGCCTACATCCACTAGAGTGATTCCACCTTTCAAATTGTATACCTTTTATGTTTTTACGCATAAATAAATAGTCAGCCCATTGATCATCACTCATATCAGGTGGATTCTTGGGACGAGAGATATGTGCTTCTCCTCCACAAGTGAATTCAGCTTGCTCTCTCTCTCCACAATATGGGCAATTAATTAAAAACATATTTTTTTAATGAGCAACTGCTGCAGCACCATGTTCATCTACCAATTCTCCACTTGAAAAACGATTTAAGGTAAAAGGCGCATTAAGTTTATGAGGTTCATCATTAGCAATAGTGTGAGCAAATACCCACCCTGAACCTGGGGTAGCTTTAAAACCACCAGTTCCCCAACCACAATTAAAATATAATCCTTTTATATGTGTTTTACTAACTATTGGGCTAGCATCTGGACAAATATCTACAATACCTCCCCAATGTCTTAGCATCTTCATTCTAGAGAATAAGGGGAATAATTCTACTACTGCAGCAATAGTATCTTCAACAATATTAAAACCCCCCCTTTGGCTGTATGATATATATCCATCGGTACCTGCTCCAATAACCAATTCTCCTTTGTCTGATTGAGATATATAAGCGTGAATAGTATTTGACATTACTACAGTATTAATAATTGGCTTCACTGGTTCAGATACTAATGCTTGAAGAGGTCTACTTTCTAGAGGTAGTCGTATTCCAACCATATCTGCAATTACAGTAGAATGACCTGCTGTTACCACCCCAATTTTTTTTGAATTTATTTGCCCTCTAGTAGTTTCGATTCCTGTAACTTGACCATTTTTTACATTAATATTTGTCACTTCACAATTTTGAATAATGTCAACACCCATTGCATCAGCACCTCTTGCATAACCCCAGGCTACGGCATCATGTCTTGCTGTTCCTGCTCTCTTTTGAAGGGTAGCCCCAAGAACTGGATATCTAATATTTTGTGAGGTATTAATTATAGGACAAAATTCTTTTACTTTTTTTGTATCTAACCATTCGCAATCAATATCATTTAACCTGTTAGCATGCCAACGTCGTTTTAATTCTCTTACATCATGAAGTGTATGTGCTACATTCATTACACCTCGTTGTGAAAACATAACATTAAAATTTAATTCTTGAGACATACCTTCCCATAATTTAAGTGCATGCTCATACAATCCAGCACTTTGGTCCCAAAGATAATTTGATCTTATTATAGTTGTATTTCTCCCGGTATTACCTCCGCCAATCCAACCTTTTTCTATTACTGCAATATTTGTCACACCATAATTTTTTGCTAAATAGTAAGCTGTTGTTAGACCATGTCCTCCTCCACCAATAATAATAGCATCATAATCTTTTTTTGGTTCTGGAGACCTCCAAGCAGGTTGCCAATTTTCATGGTAAGAAAGAGCATTTCTTACTAGAGAAAAAATTGAATATTTTTTTGGTTTTTTATGCATTATATAGATTTAACAATCTATAACAGTTTTAGAAAAGACCTTCAATTTCTCCCTTATCATTAATTTTAATGGAATTTGCAGCAGGAACACTAGGCAGGCCAGGCATTGTCATTATTTCTCCACAAACCACAACAATAAATTCAGCTCCACTAGAAAGTCTTACTTCTCTTATTGGTATGATGTGACCAGATGGAGCACCTTTTAATGCAGGGTCAGTAGAAAAACTATACTGTGTTTTAGCTATACAAACTGGAAAATCACCATAACCATTTTCTTGAAATTGTTTTAATTGGCCTCTAATTTTATTATCTGCAATGACATCTTTAGCATCATATATTTCTTTTGCTATGGTTTTAATTTTATCAAATAAAGGAATTTTTTCATCATATAATAACTTAAATGAATTTTTTTCATTTACTAATTCCACAACTTTGTTAGCTAGATCAATAGCCCCCTTACCGCCTTCAGACCAATGAGAACATAATATTGCTTCCACATTAATTTTATTACATTCTTTTTTTAAGGCATCAATTTCTTTTTCAGTATCTTGTATAAAATGATTTATACCTACTATCACAGGTAATCCAAATTTTTTAATGTTCATTACATGTCGATTCAAATTTGATATCCCTTTTATAACTGCTTCTACATTTTCTTCACTCAAATTTTCTTTTTTCACTCCACCATGCATTTTTAGCGCTCTGATTGTTGCTACTACAACTACTGCATCTGGATTTAAGTTTGCTTTTCTACATTTTATATTTAGAAATTTTTCAGCTCCAAGATCTGCACCAAATCCAGCTTCAGTAACAACATAATCTGCTATTTTTAAACTTGTTCTTGTAGCTATAACACTGTTGCATCCATGAGCTATGTTAGCAAAAGGCCCTCCATGAATAATTGCAGGATTATTTTCAAGTGTTTGAGCAAGATTAGGCATGAGTGCCTCTTTCAATAATACTGTCATTGGACCGTCAGCTTTTAGATCTTTGGCAAAAATTGGTTTTTTGCTTCTATCGTAAGCTACAGTTATATTTCCCAATCTTCTCTGTAAATCTTTAATATCTTTTGAAAGACAAAAAATAGCCATTACCTCTGAAGCGACAGTTATATTAAAACCATCTATTCTTGGATATCCATTAGCAACACCACCTAAATTTGCATTAATTTCCCTTAAAGCTCTATCATTTAAATCTAAACATCTTTTCCATGTCACTCTTCTAACATCAATATTCAGTTTATTTCCCCAATAAATATGATTGTCAATTAATGATGCTAACAAATTATTTGCTGATGTAATTGCATGAAAATCACCAGTAAAATGTAGATTAATATTTTCCATCGGTACAACTTGCGCAAAGCCACCCCCAGCTGCACCTCCTTTCATACCAAAACTAGGACCAAGACTTGGCTCTCTTAAACAAACAATACTTTTTTTTCCTATTTTATTTAGACCATCATTAAGTCCAACAGATGTAGTAGTCTTTCCTTCACCTGCTGGAGTTGGCGTTATTGCTGTAACTAAAATTAGTTTTGAATCTTTATTTGGTAAACTTTCAATATAATCAAGATCTATCTTGGATACATAATGACCATAAGGGTATTGAAATTGGTTTGGAATTTTTAAATTTTCTGCAATCTCATTAATGTGTTTTTTATGAGATTTTCTTGCAATTTGTATATCAGTGTCTTGTTTTGACATTAGTATTATACTAGATTACTTACATAAAAAATTTTTTATTTCAACCATTGAATAATCAATTTATTGTATAAAACATTTTGATTAACTAAAATTTGTGATCTCAATGTCATTGTCTTTATTTATTCTGATTTCATTATCTACTAAAGCTTTAATCCATCTAGAAGTTTTTTTAATTCCTCCAAATGGATAAAAGTGCAATTTAGTCAATTTAGAGTTAGTTTTTGAGTGTTTGTATTTCGATAACTCATATATTAATTTTCCTGGAGCTTTTGTTGATGCCAATTTAGATATTTTCAAAGCTTGTTTAGAAAGAAAATTTATTGAATTTTTAATTCCGCATGATTTTGCAAAATTAATAAGCGTAAGAATATTTGCTGGTCCTGGTAATCCTGCGTGAATATCTATTTTATTCCCCAGTTCTTCTAGGTGTTTTTCCCATTCTATAAAACTTGACGCTTCAAAAAAAAATTGAGTAACAAAATATAGTTTTGCTTGTGTATTAGTTGCAAATTTATTTTTATCTATAATAGCTTTATCTAACTCTTTGTTGTTGATATCCGGACTCCCCTCAGGGTGACCTGCTAGCCCTATTTCTTTGAAATGGAACTTATCTATTAATCCTGTTTGCAAAACTTCCATACTTGAGGAAATATTTCCATTTTGAGAACCGCTACCTCCAATTATAAGAATTTTTTTGGCTCCCGAAACTTCAGATAACATACCTAAATATTTTTCTACTTCAGAAAAATTTTCTATTGTTCTTGCAGGTAAGTGCGGTATAGGTTCAAATCCTTGATCTTTAATTTTTTTAGCAGTTTTAATAATATTTTTATAATTTTCATTTGGAAGGTAGGTTATATAAACTGAAGTATTTTTAGGTAATAAATTATTTAAGTCTGAAATTTTTTCAAAATTTTTTGGAGTTGTTTCAATAGTATAATTATTAACTAATTTTTTTAAATTAACAATTTCTATATTATCCATTTTTAAAAATTTTTTTCATAAAAAAATGCGAAAAAATCAAAACCAAAAAACCAAAGGTCCAGTTTATTGCAAAAAGTCCCCAAAAAAGAGACTGAAATCCTCCCTCTAATATATTTACTACAAACCATAATGTAACTGAAGGTAAAATAATCATTCTAAGTAAATTAATATACATAGTAAATATAGCTTTTTTAAGTGCTTGGATTAATGCAGAAGTTATAAAGAATATAGGATAAACAGGTCCCATTAATGCAGCAACTTTTAAATATGATGTGCCAAATGTTATTACATCTTCATTATCAGTGAATATTCCTACAATATAATTAGAGCTTAATAATATTACAATTCCACCAAAAACCATAAATCCACAGCCTATTGCAAGTGCTTTGTAATAAGTTTCCTTGACTCTTGAATAATTTTTTGCACCAAAATTTTGACCAGCTATTGATAATACCGCAGTATTTAGTCCAAATATTGGTAGTAGCAATATTTGCTCAAATCTAATAGCTGTACCATAACCCGCAACTGCATACTCTCCAAATGTACCTACAAAATATAAGATTATAAAAACACCAATACTAATTGTTATCATGCCAAAAGAAACTGGTACAGCTTGTTTTAATAAACTTATTATAAATTCTCTTTTTGGAATGAAGCAACGAATTTTTAAGAATTCTCTTAACTCAGTTTTATATACTTTGAAAATTAAATATAAAGTTCCTAGAAATTGAGTAAATATAGTTGCAAATGCTATTCCGGAAATACCCATAGCTGGAACAATCCCATAGCCGAATATAAATAAAGGATTTAAAAAAATATTTAGAAAAAAACTTACTATAAGTACGTTTCTATAACTTTTTGTATCTCCTTGGGCATTTAAAGAAGAATTAATTGCAAATTGTATAAAAACAATAAATGAACCATAAAAAATTACATCTAAATATTTCAACGTTAAGTCTATATTTTTTTGGTTACTTCCCATTAATTCCAATATTGTTGAAGAGATATTTAATCCTAAAAAAGTGATTATTATTGCAACTATTAAGGTTACAATAATATTTTGAGCAAGATACATTGAGGCTTTATTTTTATTTCCTTCACCAATAGAATTTGCCATCAAAGCAGTAGATGCTACTCCTAGCCCTACCCCAACGGCAATTATTATAAAATAAATTGGAAATGATTTGGCTAATGCTGATAAGGCTTCCGCTGAAATTTTTCCTGCAAAGAATGTATCTACAATGTTGTATAATGTTTGAAAAACTGTCCCAATACTAGCTGGTATAGCAACTTTTTTTAGGAGTTGTATAATATTTTCTTTAGTTAAGTCCATTCATTATCCTTTAAATATGTTACCACTCTATGTAAAAAAAAGTATAAAAAACATTATGAAAAAAAATGATTTTAAAATTTATTCTTTTTATCAATTTAAAAAAATTAAAAATCCAATAAATTTAAAATCTCTAATAAAGGAGTTTTGTCAATTTCACAAACTAAAAGGAACTATAATAATTGCTCGTGAAGGGATAAATGGAACAATTGGAGGTTTAGATGAATCAATTAAGATTTTTGAAAAGGAATTATTTAAATTGAATTTCAGCGCTTTGACACATAAGTTTTCGAGAAGTAAATATATGCCATTTCATCGATTAAAGATAAGAAATAAAAAAGAAATCATAACTTTTACAAAAAAAAATATTAATGTTGAAAGATATAAAGGTCAATTTATTGAAGCTTCTGAATGGAATAGATTTATCAATGATAAGGATGTTTATTTGATAGATGTAAGAAATGATTATGAAAGTCAAATTGGTAGTTTTAAAGGATCAATAAAAAGCAATACAAAAAAATTTAAAGATTTTAAAAAATTCATAAAAAATAAATTATATGATAAGAAATCTTCTAAAATTGCTATGTTTTGTACTGGAGGTATAAGATGTGAAAAGGCTTCAGCTTATATGAAAGAAATGGGTTTTAAAAAATTATATCAATTACAGGGAGGAATATTAAAATATTTAGAAGACATTCCTAAAAAAAAATCAAAATGGCAGGGTGAATGTTTTATTTTTGATAATAGAGTCTCAGTTAAAAATGAAATGAAAAAAGGTTCTTATGAATTATGCCATGGATGCAGAATGCCTATACTCGAGAAAGATAAACTATCCAAAAAATTTGAATATGGTGTTTCTTGCGCAAATTGTTATAATAAATTAACTGAAAACAAAAAACAAAATCTAAGACAAAGGAACAAACAAATTAAAATTGCTAAAAAAAGAGGACTTTATAATCCTTACATTCGTCATACCCCAGTAGATTATTAAAGTTAAAAATGATTGTTTTTTTAATATAAAATATATATATACATCTAATCAATTATGGCAAAAAAATCATCATATGTACTAAAACAACTAGTACCTGAAGAAAACCCAAAAACTGGTTCAAAGTATATTGTTCGAAAACCATCAAAGGGTTTAAAGGTTGCGGAAAAACTTAGGTTAAAAAAATTTGATCCAGTTTTAAAAAAACACGTATGGTTTGTAGAAAAAAAAATGCCTCCTCATAGTAAATAAAATTTATTTATTATTTTTAGTATTTTTATCTAGAGCTTTTTGTATGTCTTCATATGAACAAAGACCAACCTCTACAGGATTTTTAGCCTCACTTATTGCTTCTCTATATGTACCTTCCCTGATAGCATTGATTGTAGATTTTGTTGATCCTATAAGTTTTGCTATTTGAGAGTCTTTTAGTTCATTGCCATATTTTTTTATTAACCAAAAAATTGCATATGGTTTTTCTTGCCTAAGTGAAATTGAGGTATATCTTTTACCTTTTGTTTTAGTTTTTTGGTCTGGTAAATCATTTTTTAATATTTGTAATTTTTCTCTAGGGTTTTTTTGGCATTTATCAATTTCTTCTTGATTTAATTGGCCGCTATCTATTGGATTGTGTCCTTTAATTCCTACGGCGACATCTCCATCAGCTATACCTTCGATTTCTAAAATATGCATTTTACAAAAATCAGCAATTTGCTTAAAACTTAGCGAAGTATTCTCAATGAGCCATATTGCTGTTGCTTTTGGCATTAAGGGTCTTTTCATAATTAGGATCCTTACAGTAAATAATTATTTTAATAAATTAAAAATTTATTTTTTTAACTTAATTCCTTGGTATTTTTTCTTAAATCTAGCTAATTGACCTTCAGAATCAATTAATTTTACCCCACCACCAGTCCATGCAGGATGACTTTTTGGATCTATTTCAAGCTTTAATTTATCGCCTTCTTTACCCCAAGTTGATCTTGTTTTATATTTTGAACCATCAGTCATTTCAACTTCAATTTCGTGATAATCTGGATGTATTTTCTTTTTCATTTTTTTCCTAAGGCTAAATAAAATAATCTGAAATAAAATACAACACAAATATATATGTGTTTTTTTTAAATCTTTAAAACTTTACTATGTATAAAGGAGTTTGAAGCTAAAATATCTCTTGAATCAATGTCCCATTTATCAAAATTAGATGTTGTAACTGTACCACCTGCCTCAACAGCTAATATTATTCCTGCTGCAATATCCCATAAGTTAAGATTATAGCCCCAGAATGCATCTAATTTTCCTGATGCCACATAAGCTAAATCTAGAGCAGCAGATCCCATATTCCTAAAACTTACTGAATTTTTTTTTAGAAAATTTAATTTATCAAGAGAATTTAAGTCTTTTTCTATGCTACTAGCGCCAATGACGCATTGTTCTAATTTTTTTCTATTTGAAACCCTTAATCTTTGATTATTAAGCCAAGAGCCATTTCCCTTACTAGCCCAATAAAATTCATTGGTTATTGGATTAAATATTATACCATCACTAATTGTACGATTTGATAGTTTTGCTATTGCAATACAAAAATGTGGAATTCCATGAATAAAATTTGAAGTACCATCTATAGGATCTATCACAAAAGTATTTTCTTTGTCTTTACCAGTTATATTTTCTTCTTCTTCCATTATAAACCCATAATCTGGATAATGATATTCCAAATTTTCTTTTAATATTTTTTCTGTTCTTATATCTGCATTGGTAACAAAATTTCCTAAACTTTTTGAAGCTACTTGCAATTTTTCTAATTCTCCAAAATCTCTAATTAATTTTTTTCCTGCTGTTCTAGCAGCTTTTTCCATTATATTAATTATAGGTGGCTGGTTATTCGCAATCATTTGCTTTTAACTTTCTCTATATAAGAACCATCATAAGTACTTATTACAACATGGTCCTCAGCAACTATATGAGGTGGTACTTGAGTTCTAAAACCATTTTCTAGTATTGCAGGTTTATAGGAAGAAGTAGCAGTTTGACCTTTAATAACTGCATCAGTTTCAATAACTTTTAAATTGATGTTTTCTGGAAGTTTTATAGAAATAGGAATTCCCTCATAATCTTCAATTATTACATTTTGATTTTTAAACAAAAACTTTTCTTGAAAATTAGAAATAATATCATTGTTTAAGGTTATTTGATCAAATGAAATTAAGTCCATAAAATAAAACAAATTATTTTCTTTATATAAATATTGATAATTTTTTTCTTCCAATCTTATTTTTTCTACAGACTCAGAAGATCTAAATCTTTCATTAAGTTTAGTACCATGTTTAAGGTCTTTTAATTCTACTTGAAGATACGCACCACCTTTTCCAGGTTGAGTGTGTTGTGTTTTAATTACTTTCCAAAGTTTATTTTTATGTTCAATAATATTTCCTATTTTAATTTCATTACCATCTATTTTCATAATTAATGTCTTTTTAGTTTTTATATATACTAATTATGCTTTTTAGAAGTTTTATTGCCTTTTTTTTAGGTCTTTGGAAGCTATTTCTTCCTATTATTGATCCAGAACCCCCACCTTTTTTTATCGCTCTAATCTCTAATAATAACTCTTTATCATTTTTTGCTTCTCCACCGGAAAATACAACTACTCTTCTCCCATTAAAACAACTTTTTACAATATGCTTTACTCTATCAGAAAGATTATTCATTTTTATTTTATTTTTAATAAAAGCCTCCTTAGTAGCATCATCCTCAAGAAAATCTTTAGGAAGTTTAACTTTAATTATGTGAGCACCACACAAGGCAGCCATATGAGCAGCATAACTAACAACATTCAATGATGTTTCTCCTTCTTTAGATATATTACCTCTTGGATAAGACCATAAAACTGTAACTAAACCTGAACTTTTCGCTTCCTCGAATAGTTCCTTAGCCTCTTCAATCATTTCAAATATTTTATCACTTCCTGGATAAATAGTGAATCCAACCGCTGAACAATTTAATCTTTTAGCTTCTGAAACACTCCCAGTAATGGCTTGATCAGCAGATTTTGTGAGTGAGTTTGAACTGTTACATTTAAGTATCAAGGGAATCTTATTTTTAAAAGTATCGACGCCAGCTTCTAACATTCCAAGTGGAGCCGCAAATGCTGACATTCCTGCATCTATCCCAAGTTTGAAGTGATAGTGAGGATCATAAGCTTCGGGATTAATTGCAAAACTTCTATCAGGGCCATGTTCAAATCCTTGATCAACTGGTAGAATTATTAACTTTCCAGTGCCTGATAAACTTCCGGACATAAAAATTTTGTTAAAATTTTTTAAAGTTGTAGTATTATCACTTTCATAATTTTTTAAAATTGATTTTATTTTTTTATTTGTCTTCATTTTTTTTATATTTTTTATAAATTCTATTCATATATCTATTACAATTTTTAATTTTTTTTAAGTCAATTATCTCAATTTTTTGATTAATTGTTATTTTTTTTTTAAATTTACTACTTTTTATTTTTTTTATAAAAGCATGATTTTTCTCTAATTTTATATTAAAAAAATCATTAGATAAACATATTATAGCTAAAGCAGGGTTTTTTTTACAATCTAAAACTATTTCAAAATTGGTATTTTTAAATTCTTTATGCAATAAATTTGAAATTTCTCTAATCCAACCTAAACCTAGTTTTGAAAAAAGATAATTTTTGAAATATAAATATGGCTTAATATCAAAATTTTGAGAATGTAATAAAACTTCTTTTGCCTGATAATAACTATATACGTAGATACCAGTTTGTTTAATTTTTTTTGATTCCAATTAAACTAATTTTCCTAATTGTAAGGCAGTATCTATCATTCTATTTGAAAAGCCCCATTCATTATCATACCAAGATAAAACTCTACAGAAATTCTCGTTAATAACTTGAGTTTGAGTTAGGTCAAATATTGAACTTGCTGAATTATGATTAAAGTCTTTTGAAACTAAAGGAAGTTTATTTGTAGTTAAAATGCCTTTTAATGTTCTAGTTTTTGATGAACGAATTATTAGATTATTTATCTCTTTTACATTAGTTTTCTTTTTTGAAACAAAAGTTAAATCAATTAATGATACATTTGAGGTTGGTACCCTTATAGCTGTACCATCTAATTTACCTTTCATCTTAGGAAGCACTAATCCCAAAGCTTTTGCAGCACCTGTGGAAGTAGGAATTAGAGATTCTGAAGCAGTTCTGGCTCTTCTTAGATCTTTATGTAAAGTATCAAGTGTACTTTGATCACCTGTGAAACTATGTATTGTAGTCATATATCCACTTTTTATTCCTATAGATTTATCTAAAATCATTGCAATTGGAGCTAAACAATTAGTAGTACAAGATCCATTTGATATTATATGATGTTGTTTTTTTAGTGTGTTATCATTTACTCCTTGAACTATAGTTGCATCAACCTCTGTTGCAGGTGCAGATATTAGTACTTTTTTTGCCCCAGCAATTACATGTTTCATTGATTTTTCTTTTGAAGCAAATATTCCTGTACACTCTAAAACAATATCTATACCAAGTTTTTTCCATGGCAATTCTTCAGGATCTTTTTTATTAAATATTCTAATCAATTTATTATTTATAATAAAACCTGACTTATTAGTTTTAATTTTATTGTTAAGTTGACCATGGGTAGTATCGTAATTAAATAAGTGAGCATTACTTTCTATAGATCCAAGATCATTAATCGCCTTTACATTAATATTTTTATTATTTTTTTCATAAATAGCTCTTAATATTAATCTCCCAATTCTCCCAAATCCATTTATTGCAATATTTATTTTCATTTTTTTATAATGTTTTTATTATTTTTTTTGCCAACTTTTCTGCAGTAATACCAAAAAATTTATAAAGGTCTTTGTAAGGGCCACTAGCACCAAAAGATTTCATACCCACAAAATTTTCATCTCGTACATATTTTGACCAACCCATTTGCGAGGCAGCTTCAATTCCATAACATTTTTTGTTACCCATTATAGATTTTTTATAACTCGTATCTTGTTTTTCAAAAAGTTCCCAACATGTCATTGAAATTACCCTAGCTTTAATTTTTTTCTTTTCTAATATGTTTGAGGCATATAGAGCTAACTCAACTTCAGATCCTGTAGCCAAAATAGTAGCATCATATTTTTTATAATTTTTAATTATATATGCTCCTTTATGAACCATATTTTTTTCAATATTTGTATTTCTAACTATTGGTAAATTTTGTCTAGTTAATACTATAACCGATGGACTATTTTTCTCATTTAGAGCGCTCTGCCAAGATTCAATAGTCTCTATTATATCCGCAGGTCTATAAACATTTAGATTAGGTATCGCTCGTAAAGATGCGAGATGCTCTATCGGCTGATGAGTGGGCCCATCTTCACCAAGACCAATTGAGTCATGAGTCATAACAAAAATTACTTGCAAACCCATCAAAGCTGCTAATCTTATTGATGGTCTACAATAATCAGTAAAAACTAAAAAGGTTCCTCCATAAGGTATCATTCCTTTGTGCAATGAAATACCATTCATTATCCCAGCCATTGCATGCTCTCTTATGCCGTAATGTATGTAATCTCCATTGTAGTTTTTTGCCGATACCTCTTTCATTGATTTAGTTTTAGTATTATTTGATCCTGTTAAATCTGCAGAACCTCCTAACAAAAAATTAATTTCTTTTTTTAAAATTTCTATTGAAAGCTCACTTGCCTTTCTTGTTGCATATTGCTTCGGATTTTTTAAATTTAATTTTTTAAATTCTATAATTTTCTTATTTAATTTTTTATAATTTATTTTTTTATTTATATGCTCATAAAAAGATTTATTTTTTTTGGAATTTTTAATGTTTTTTTTCCATCTTGACTTTATATTAGAGTTTCTTTTGTAAAAATTTCTCCATACATTAAGTAGGTTTTTAGGTATGTTGAATGGCTTATGATTCCATTTAAGCTTTTTTCTTGTTAAAAGAACTTCATCATATCCTAAAGGAGAGCCATGTGAAGATGCACTCCCTTCTTTATTTGGAGATCCGAAACCTATTTTAGTTTTACAAGAAATTAAAGTTGGCTTGTTGTTCTTTTTAGCTTTTATTATTGCTTTTTTAATTTCATTATGGTCGTGACCATCAATTGAAATAGTTGCCCACCCTTGTGATTCAAATCTTTTTTTATGATTATCTGAATTAGATAAGCTTGTAGAACCATCAATAGATATTTTATTATCATCAAAAAATACTATCAATTTATTTAGCTTTAAATGTCCAGCTAAACTTGCTGACTCATGGCTTAATCCTTCCATCAGACATCCATCTCCTGCAAAAACATAAGTATAATGATTGACTATATTATTGCCAAATTTAGAATTTAATAATTTTTCACAAAGTGCCATACCAACCGCATTTGCCATTCCTTGTGATAACGGACCTGTAGTTGTTTCGATTCCTGCTTTTAACAAATATTCAGGATGACCAGGAGTAAATGAATTTAATTGTCTAAATTTTGTTATTTGATTCAAATTTATTTTTTTATATCCAGTCAAGTATAAACAAGAATAAAGTAGCATGGAACCATGACCATTTGAAATTATTAATCTATCTCTATCTGGCCAATTTGGCTCTGAGGGATCAAATTTTAAAAATTCTTTAAAAAGCACAGTTGCAATATCAGCCATACCCATAGGCATTCCAGGATGTCCAGACTTAGCTTTTTCTACTGCATCAATAGATAAGAATCTTATACAGTTAGAAAGATCGTTTAAAGATATTGATTTTTTTGTCAATATATACCTAAATTTATTGATTTTAGTTATGTTACACTAAAATACGATTTCATTAAAGTGACTTTTTTGTAGAATGAATTTATATTATCAACATGGAAAAAATAAAGTTAATTTTAGAGAGAATTAATAATGATTTATCGAATTTGGAAGAAGCGATAAGTAAAAAAAAATTAATATCCCGATCAGAAAATGAGTCAGATTATAAAAAAATTGATAAAAAAACCTATGATCAAATTAGCTATAATTTAGATAAACTCGATGAAATAATCAAAAAAATAGATGAAAATTATTAATATAAAATTTTTAGGTAGTGAGTATGAAATTAAATGCGAAGATGATGAAGTGGCAAAAATAAAAAATTTGGAATCAAAATTAAATAATAGAGTCAAAATGTATTCAAAAGAAAATTTAAATTTTTCAGATACGCATAAATTATTGATTGTTTCTCTTTCTCTAGAAGATAAAATCAATGATCTTTTAGCGAACCAAAAAAAACTTATTGAAATTAATGAAAATTTAAAAGAAAAAAACGATAAACTTTTAGAACAAAATGATACAAAAGAATTAAAAGAAAATCTTGAGAACATAAGTAAAAAAATAAATATAATTTTAAATAAAATTTTGAATTTAAAAAGTGAATAGTTTAGATAAACTCAAGTTGAATCAAAGAAAGATATCATTAAAAAATAGAAACATTTTATATAAAAAAAATAAACACGCATATAAAGAATTATTTAATCATTTATATGAATCCAAAATTTTTGCAGATTCAAAAATTATTTCTAGTTATTTTTCTATTAATAGCGAAATACAGACAAGTGATTTAAATAAGAAAATTCTATTATCGAAGAAACAGTTATGTCTTCCAGTAATTCAAGAAAGAAGTAAAAAGTTAATTTTTAGAGAAATAACTGAAAAAACTAAAATGATTAAAGGTAAAATGAATTTAATTGAACCAAGCACAATTTCAAAAAATATTACTCCTGACCTTATACTTGCGCCTTGCGTAGCCTTCGATAAATATGGAAATCGCTTGGGATATGGTGGTGGTTACTATGATTGTACAATTAATGAATTAAAAATAAAAAATAGAAAAATTAATTTAATTATTGTCGGATTCAGTGATCAAGAAACGGATAAAATAATTGTTAATGAAAATGATCAAAAATTAGACTATATACTTACGGAAAAAGGTTTAATTAAAAAAATAAATTAATGAAAATCATATTTATAGGTGATGTAGTTGGTAGATCGGGTCGTGAAGCTTTATCAAAATACATTCCGAATATAAAAAAAGATTTTGATCCTGATGTAATAATTGTAAATGGTGAAAATGCAACAGCCGGATACGGTTTAAGCACAAATCATTCAAAAGAAATATTTAATTTAGGTGTTGACATCATAACTCTAGGAAATCATTCTTGGGATCAAAAAGATATGCTTTCATATATTGAAGAAAATAATAAGATTCTACGTCCAATAAATTATCCTTCAAGAGTTCCTGGAAATGGAAAAGTAATTGTTGAAACTAAGGATGGAAAAAAAATTTTAATAGTTCAAGTTATGCTTAGGTTATTTATGAACATACCTCTTGATGACCCTTTTGAATCAATGAATGCAATTTTAGAAAAAGAAATTTTAGGTAAGACTATTGATGCTATATTAGTTGATATGCACGGAGAAGCAACTTCTGAAAAAAACTCATTTGGTCATTTTTTAGATGGTAGAGTATCAGCAGTTTTAGGAACACATACTCATATTCCAACTTCAGATGGACGAATACTAGAAAATAAAACAGCTTATCAAACGGATGTTGGTATGACAGGTGATTATAATTCCGTGATAGGATTTGAAAAAGAAGGGCCGATTCATCAATTTGTTAGAGGATATCGTAAAAATGGAAGATTCAGAGTTGCTGACCAAAAAGCTACATTATGCGGTGTATTTATAGAAACTGACAATTCTAATGGGTTAGCTGACAATATTACTATGATACATTATGGTAATAATCCTAGTTTTTTTAGCTATAAAACATAACTTCGACACAAAATTCCAATAAACACTTTACTAATTACGGGGAATTTAAATATATATTTATAAATGGCGGGCCATTCAAAATTTAAAAATATTATGCACAGAAAAGGTGCTCAGGATAAGCTGAGAGCTAAACTATTTTCAAGATTAGGAAGAGAAATTTCAGTGGCAGTTCGTTTAGGGGGATCAGAAGTTGATTCAAATGTAAGGTTGAGAGCTGCTATAAATTCTGCCAGGTCGGCTAATATGCCAAAAGATAATATTGAGAGAGCAATTAAAAAAGGAGAGGGAAATGATAAAGACTCAACCTATGAAGAAGTGAGATACGAGGGCTATGGACCATCAGGATCAGCTTTAATAATAGAAACACTAACAAATAATAAAAACAGAACTGCATCAGAAATAAGAACAATTTTTAGTAAAAATGGAGGATCTTTAACTGAAAATGGAGGTGTTAGTCATAATTTTATTAAGTTAGGGCAAATAATTATAGATAAAAAAAATTGCAAAGAAGAAGAGCTTTTTAATTTTTGTATTGATTTCGGTGGATTAATTGAATTTGAGGCAGAGGAAGAAAATTTTATCATTTTTATTGATTTGAAAAAATATCATTCTTTACTGCAAAAAATTTCTGAGAAATTTGAACCTCCACATTTATCACAAATAATTTGGAAAAGTAATTTAGAAGTTGATGTTGATAAAAATGATTATGAAAAATTAACAAAACTTTTTAACTCTTTGGAAGATAATGAAGATGTTCAGAGTATTTCTTCAAATATTAACAACAAAGAAGAAATTTTTAAAGATTTATAAAAAATTAGAAGGGATATTAAATGGGAGATAAAGCATGGAAAAGAAGAGAAAGAGAAGTCGCAAGATTTTTTAATGGTGAAAGAAATGCTCTTAGTGGAGGAAACTCCAAAGTTACTAGAGCAGACGTAATACACAAGAATTTATTTATTGAGTGTAAATTAAGAGCTAAACATTCTGTAGTGTCTTTATGGGACGAGACAGCAAAAATTGCAAAAACAGAAGAAAAAACGCCAGTTGTTGTTTTGTGTGAAAAAAATAGACCTGGTTTCTGGATTATGGTGCATAGTGATGATTTAAAACAATTAGAGGAGAATGATAATGGAGAGTAACTTAGTAGAAACAGTCGATCTTGCAGCAAATTCGTTAGATTTTTCATTTTTGACCCTTTTTTTAAGAGCTGATTGGGTAGTTAAATCAGTTATCATTATTTTAATATTAGCATCTGTTTGGTCCTGGACAGTGATAGTATCTAAATTGATTAGAATAAAAAAAATAAATTTTATTTCTGCTGAATTTGAAGAACTTTTTTGGTCAGGAAATTCTCTTGAAGATTTGTATGATACATTGCAAGAAGGTTCAGAAGATCCAAAAGTTAATGTTTTTTGCGCAGGAATGGAAGAGTGGAAAAAATCCAAAAAAAACTTAAAAATAAATAATCAAGCAACTATTAATTCACTAAAAGAAAGAATGACAAGGTCAATGAATTCTTGTTTTAGTAGAGAAATAGAATCAGTTGAAAAGAATCTTACTTTTTTAGCCACTGCTGGATCAACTGCACCTTTTGTGGGCTTATTTGGGACTGTTTGGGGAATTATGAATAGTTTTCAATCAATAGCTATTGC
>MDTE01158760.1_pt1 | contig 47249 bp, 22 predicted proteins | sample 811231 | NCBI WGS metagenome assembly MDTE01 (sample SAMN05326651, study PRJNA326480) | marine metagenome | isolation source: seawater | place: Indian Ocean: Red Sea | collected 2010 | reverse complement strand
GCCGCCGCCGTACCCCGCGCCGCCGTCGCCGCCGAGCCCACCGCCGGTGCCGAGCCCGCCGCCGCTTCCGAGCCCGCCTCCGGTGCCGTCGCCGCCCGCGGCGCCCCCGCCGCCGTCGCCGCCGGCGCCGCCTCCGCCCCCGCCGAGCCCGCCGCCGCTGGGACCGCCGTTTCGGTGGGTCACATCCCCGTGGACGAACTGCACCGCGCCGTGCGGAGGGGGCACGCAGACCCGATCGGTGATTTGCGCGGGGGGTCCCGGGGGGGGACCGGTGGAGTACGTCGAGTGCGGGGGCGCGGAGGTGGCGCCGGCGAGCTTCCGCGAGTGCAACTGGAACGCCTGCCCGGTGTACCAGTGGGACTTTGGAGAGTGGAGCGACTGCAACGCCACGTGCGGAGGAGTCGGTTTCAGGCAGAGGCTCGTGCAGTGCAAGAGTAAGGACCCCACGAGCACCGTTCGCGTCGAGGGCGTGGGGGATAACTACACCGTGGGCGGGAGGGTGGTCCCCGACGCGCTGTGCCGGGCGAACACCTCCGCGGTCGTGCCGGCGTCGATGGAGAATTGCAACTTCCAGCCCTGCACGTACCACCACTGGGACGCGGGCCCGTGGGAGAAATGCTCCGCCACCTGCGGCGGGGGCAGGCGATGGAGGAACATCACGTGCGCGGTGCGAGACGACATGTGGGAGGAGATGACCGCGCACAACGCGGACCCGCTCGCGAACCCGAACCAGGGCGCCGCGCAGGGCTCAAACGTGACGGGAGGCGGCGCCGCGAACGCAGGCGAAGAAAGGGGAACCGAGAAGACCGTCACGAACATCTCCACCTGCTACGCGTACCAGGACTTCATCGGCGATCCGCCCGCGGAGTACGGCGTATGCCACACGCAGGCGTGCGTGGACGGTCCGAGGTGGCTGGTCGGTGAGTGGGAGAACGAGGGCGCGTGCGATAAGAAGTGCGACGGGGGTCGCTTGCGCAGATCCGTGCGATGCGTGGAAGGCGCCGTGGGGGCCGAGGTGGATGCGGACGTCTCGAAGTGCCCGAGCCCGGCGCCCGAGGGTGAGGTTCCGTGCAACACGCACAAGTGCGACTTTTGCGAGCGCGAGACGTGCTCGTACAGGGGCACGTGCTCGGAGGGAGCGTGCGACTGCGGCCCAACCAGGATCGGTTTATTTTGCGATGTCTCGCGGGTATGCGGGTTTGACCAGTTGGGAACCCTGGACGGGCGATGCTGCGCAGGGACCATCGACGCCGTGGGCATGTGCTGCCCCACGCACCTCCCCGATGCGCCCGCGGTCATCGACGGCGACGGCAACTGCTGCTACAGCGGCAAGGTGGACGCCTGCGGCGAGTGCGATGGCGCGGCCAGAACGGTGGACGTGAGGGGCGAGTGCTGCCCCGGTAAACTCGACGCCGGCGGTCTCTGCTGCGCGTCCGGGGTATTCGACGCGTGTGGAGTGTGCGAAGGGGACGGGACCACGTGCCCGGTGTGGCTCGAGGTCAAGGCTTGGTTCCCGCAGTCGATAATTGACAACGGAACCGAGTCATTCAACGCACACGCGAGGGAATGGTTCAAAATTGCGCTCAACACGAGCGAGGATGTGATCGCGGGCACCGCCGAGAGCGGCGCCGTGATGGGCGCGACGGTGATGTACACACCCCCGCCACCACCCCCGAAACCCTCGCCCCCCGTCTCGTCCAACGGGAGGAGGAAATTGCTTCAGACGATGTCACCGTACGGAGTCGCCGTGACGATTCCGATGCGGTTTCCGTTTGAAGCCGGAGTCGACCCGTCGTGGACGGCCTTGGCCATGGTCGACCAGCTGGCGCTGCGGAGCGGGAAACCGGCGGAGACCAAGGGAAACATGAGCGACGTGCTTTGGGCGACTCGCGCGTCGAGGGTGATGGGTTTAGCTCGAGCCGGCGCTTGCGGCAACGGCGTCTGCGAAGTTGGTGAAACGTGCAGTTCGGTCATCGACGAGTTGCACGACCCGGATGCGGAAGGCGAGGCGCACGCGGCCGTGGTTCGCGCGGCGAGTCAGTACGCCAGTCTCACCGCGAGTGTCAAGGCGGCGGCGACGGTCGTCTACGCGGGTTCCAGCCTCGTGGGGCCGTACGTTTCTGACGCGGCGAATAAGTGTTGCCCGCAGGATTGCCCACACGTGCTCAAGTCTTGCCCGTCGCCCGAGGGAACGACGTCGCCGTGCGGAGGACGCGGGCGGTGCCTACCCGCGACAGGTCAGTGCGACTGTTTCAAGGGCATGGGCTGGACGGGCCTGGCGTGCGGGGAGTGCGCGGAGGGGTACTACTACAAGTTTGGGACGTGCCAGGCGAAGCTGCCGATTGCCGCGCCGCCGCCGCCCCAGTCGCCGCTCAGGTTCATCCGAGCGCCGCCACCGATGGTCGAGAAGGACCGCAACAACTGGACCGGGCTCGCGCTCGCGGTGGCCGGCGCGGGGGTCGCCGCCACGCTGTTGTGCATGGGTAGCTCCGCGATCGGCGCCGTCTCCGCCTTTGTCGGCGGGCGGCTCGGACGGAAACGGCCGGAGGAGCGGGACTCGGATCGAATCGCGCACCTTCGCGGGGGAAAACGCGCCGGTAAGGGCGGATTCGACGACGACTGGGTGTTCGCGGTGAAAACACCGTCCCCGCCGCAGGGTAGGAAGACGCTCACGCGCCGTCCCCCGTCCCCGGGCGGTGGTTCCCTCCTCGGCGGGGGTTTCACATCTGGATTCACCTCGCTGGACGACGCCGCGTGTTACGACGACGACGACGACGAAAGGTTCAACGCCGGGAGTCGGTTCGGGTCCCCCGCGAGGCACGGCCGCGGCCGCAGGGACCGCGCGATGTCCAGCCGCCGCGCGGATGCGAGCCCCGAGGTCCTCGCGCGTCGCCGCGATGCCAACCGCGGTCCCCCGCCGAGCCCGCCGAGGCTGCCCAGCGAGGGGAGACGATATCCGGACGATCCGCCCCCGCCGCCCGAGGAGCGCTTCCGTCTCGAAGGGAAGACGGTGGCGCTGAGCCGCGCGGTGATGCCCGAGGGTGCGCAGGAACCCGCGCGGTTACCGACGGCGAATTTGGGTCTGACCGTCAAGCGGTACGTACCCCCCGAGGATCCATCCGGGGCGGAGGTTGCGGTGAATATTGACACGTGGGGCTTGCCCCCGGTGGAGGGTTCCAGGCGCCACGCCGCTCCCAAGGTGGTGACCACCGAGGTGCTCACGCTGGGCGAGCCCGGCGTCGACTTTAACGTCGGGAGGTGGCCGAGGGGCGGGGGGATGGAACACGTGAGGGCGCAGCGCGAGCGGGACGAACTGGCGCGACTCGCCGTCGAGCGCGATCGCGCGAGACGGGAGCGTTACCAGAGGCAACTCCAGTGGGAGGCCGAGGAGCGGGAACGACGCGGGGAGCACCAGCGGATGATGGAGCGCGAGCGAAGGTTCGAAGGTCCTCACTACTCCGGGTCGGACACGTACTCCGAGTACTCGCCCTCTGTCGCGGATCCAGCGGATCGATGGTGAAGCAGCACGCGATGAGGTTAATAATAAATAGTCACTCGAGCCAACAACTTACACGTTGAACTTGAAGACGAGGACGTCGCCCTCCTTGACGACGTAGTCCTTACCCTCCAGGCGCCATACGCCCTTCTCCTTGGCGCCGGAGAACCCGTTGTTGACGATAAAATCGTCGTACCCGACGGTCTCCGCCTTGATGAACCCCTTCTCGAAATCGGTGTGAATCACCCCAGCCGCCTGCGGCGCCGTGAAACCCTCCTTGATCGTCCACGCGCGCGTCTCCTTCTCGCCGGTGGTGAAGTACGTCTGCAACTTGAGCTGCTTGTACGCAGCGCGGATGAGCGACTGCAGCCCGCCCTCGTCCGCGCCGAGGTCGGCGAGGAACTCATCCCGTTCCTCTGGATCAAGCTTGATCAGCTCTGACTCAACCTGTGCGCTGATGATGGTCACCTCGGCGCCCTCCTCCTGCGCGTGCTCGCGAACCACCGCGACATGCGGGTTGCTGCCGCCCTTATCCGCCAGGTCATCCTCGTTGACGTTTGCTGCGTAGATCGTCGGCTTGGCGGTGAGCAGGTAGAGGTCCTTCACCAGAGCCCACTCATCGTCGTTGAGAGGGGCGAGCCGGGCAGGCTTGCCCTCCTCGAGGAGCACCTTGATCTTGGCGAGGGCGTCGCGCTCGCCCGCCTCCGCCTCCTTGTCGGCATTGGACTTGGCGCGCCCCTTGTTGAGGCGCTCGAGCCTCTTCTCGATCTGCGCCATGTCCGCCAGCGCGAGCTCAAAGTTGATGACGGAGATGTCCGAGAGGGGATCGACCTTGCCGTCGACGTGGATGACGTCGTCGTCGTCGAAGCATCGTACGACGTGGACGATGGCGTCGCACTCACGAATGTTGGCAAGGAATTTGTTGCCGAGACCCGCACCGTCCGCGGCGCCCTTGACGAGGCCAGCGATGTCGACGAACTCGACGGTGGTGGGCACGATGTTGTCCTTGGAGGTGCCGGATATCGTGGCGAGCGCCTGGAGGCGCTCGTCGGGGACGGGGACGATGCCGCTGTTGGGCTCGATGGTGCAGAAAGGGTAGTTTGCAGCCTCCGCGTTGCTATTCTCGACCAGTGCGTTGAAGAGAGTGGACTTGCCGACGTTGGGCAGGCCGACGATGCCGGTCTTGAGCGCCATCGAGGTGACCGCGGCGGAGCGGAATCCGCGCTTCGAGCCCGGGGCAGCGGTCAGCTGGAACGCCCTTCCGGTGAATCCGCTGGAGCGCGCGCGGAGAGTCGCGGCGCCGGAGGTGCGCGCGACAAACCTAGTGGCGTGCATGGCCATGACAGACATTGTCTGGGACGGACGACGGGAGCTACGGCCGCGTCGCGGGGTATGAGCGGCGCCTCCGATCGGGCTTTTTATCCACATCCGCCGTGAGCGTGACGTAGCAAACTCTCATGACTCTGTCTGTTGACGGGCACGCAGTTTTGTTCAAGATTTTCCTCTCGAGGCTTAGCTCTCGTCCTGATCGTGCGCGAGTGGATTAAAATTGCCAAACACGACTATTTCTTCTTGGACGCGGCAGCCTTCTTCTTAGCCGGCGCCTTCTTCTTCTTCCCGTCGTCCTTGGCCACAAACCCGATGGCGGCGAGTCTCTTTGCTGACAGCTTGGGACCCTTGGGTGCGTTGTCAAACGGGTTATCCTCCTCGTCGCTCCCGTCGCCCTCACCCTCGTCCTCACCCTCACCCATGCCGTCGTCCTCATTCGCGGCCGCCTTCTTCCCTCCTCTCTTCTTCTTGAAATCCTCGACCAGGATGCCGCTGTGCACCGTTCGGCTGCCTGCATTGCAAGTCCTGGTGAACGCCGTCTTGGTCGCGGTGGCAATCGGCTTTAACACGTCCACAAACTCCGGCCCGACACCTTTGGGAAACTTGCAAAGGTCGTATATGCTCTCCCAGTCCTGGCGCGTGAGGCAGTACGAGTTCATGATCTCCATGACGTCCTCGATGCCCTCCTTCCCTTTACCCTGCGGCGGCTCCCACATCGGCCGGGATGTCAAATCCTTGATCAACGGGAGGTAGTCGCACCGCATGCCGGCGCTGTCCGCCTTGAAGGCATTGGAGGTCATCGCGTGCGAGTGTACCTCGTGGAGCAGCCGCTTCATCTTACCCGCGGACGAGTTCTTGCCGAGCCAGCCCGGGAACCTGTTGAAGTTCCGCTCGTACTCGTGGAAGGTTTCTCGGCCACCGCGCACCATGCTCGCGGGCATGACAGACGAAACCATGTTGGCGTAGGGCATCAAGCCCCAGTTTTGTTTCATGCGAACGGACCTGTTCATGATGTCGCCGTGTGATATGCACGTCGCGGCATTCGCGACGATCTGCAGTCGTTCGGCGTCGTTCCTCGCGGCGAAAGGCCTGTATTGTAGATAGTTCTCCTGAACGAACAGGGGTATCAAGTCGGAGTCTTGGAACACGAGGTTTAACCGCTCGGTGACAGTGAGCAGGCCCGCATCGCGGTTTGTGAGCTTATCCATCGCGGTGAACGGACCCATGTCGAGGTCCTTCTTTGCGAGGGACTTGACATCGTCGAACTCGAAGGTTTGCTTGGTGAGGCGGCGCATCTGCAGCTGGTTGATGATCTGGCGGATGTCGTTGTTGCATGTCTCGATCAGAGCCTCCATCGCAGCTTCACTCATGGTGATCCCCTCATCCTGGGCGATCTTGAGCATGCGCTTGAGTATCTGAACCTTGGTGGGCTTGACGAAGGGTAGGTCCATGGTGTAGTTCTGGAGGCTCTTCAGCTTCTGGTTGTACTTGTCATTGCAGATGCAGATGATGGGGATCTTGCTGATCTTGATGCACGCGATGAGTTCCTGCACGCCGCCGCGGTCGCCGCCGCTCATCCCGTCAACTTCGTCCATGATCAGGCACATCTTCTTGGGCTTCCCGGTGAAGAAGTTGACCGCACGGTTAGTCACCATCTCGCGTATCGCGTTGCTCGCCTTGCCGCCCACGCCCTCTTTCACGTCCTTCCCGCTGGCGCCTCTCGTATCCGAGGCGTTGACCTCCACAACCTCAAAGCCGAGCTGCTTCGCGATGATCGTCGCGGCGCTGCTCTTGCCCACACCGGGCGCGCCGGAGATCAACACCGACTTCATGGGTTTATCCTTGCCCTTGATCTCTGGTCCCTTGAGGTGGACGTCTTCCCAGGTGGTGAGAAACTTGCGAAGCTCGGCGATTTTAGCGCCGTTGCCGATGAGCTGAGCGGGTTGATTGGGTTTGTACTTGTTGACCCAGAGTGGGGTCTCGTCCTCGCCCTTGGCCTTCTTGACGGGCGCCGGCGGCGGGGCGGAGGGCGCCGCGGCGGAGGGCTTGGGGGAGGGCTTGGGCGTGGGCACCGGGGACTTCGCGGCGGCGGACGCTGGAGCCGGCTCTGGTTTTATCTCCTCGACCGCCGGCTTCTCCCCGCACGCCGCCACCATGGCGAACAAGCCGTCCTCATCGATGAGCGTGGTTCCGTGTTGCTTGGCCTTATTGTACTTGGACTTGCCGCAGTCCATTCCCACGAGCAGGTAGGTGGTCTTTCCGCTGACCGTCGACGTGACCTTCCCGCCGTGTCGCTTGACGTAATCTTCGGCTTCCTCTCGCTCCAGGCTGTCGAGTACGCCGGAGACGACGACGGTGACGCCCTCGAGGCAATCGTTCGGTCCCCTGGGCGCGATCTTGACTCCCTTGTTGGGGGGTTCGGCCCTGGTGTCGTTGTACCCCCACGCCTGGTCCCCCTGGATGACGGAGAACTTGAGCTCGGACTCCTCCTTGGGGTAGCCCGGCGGCTTTGGGAGCTCTTTGACGGGTTCCTTCTTCGCCGGGGTCTTCTTCGTCGGGGTCTTCTTCGTCGGGGTCTTCTTCGCCTTCTTGGCCGAGGGCGGGGACTTATCCGGGACGAAAACGTCATCCTGTGTGTGGTGAAGGGCGCGTGAGGGCTGTCGGCCAAGGGACATGCGTCGGGGCGATCGGGGAAAAATAAACAACGAACACGTTCGACGTGGATCTGGAGGTTTGGGGCACGGATCGGGGCTCTCTTACATCGTCGACGACCGTCTTGCGCTTTGCCACGGTCTTCGGAGCCGGCTCGTCGTCCGTCAGGTCGACCATGTCGACGTCCGGCTTGGGCTCCTCCGCCTTCGCCTTCTTCGGCAGCACCGTCGCGGCGGGCTCCTCCAGCTTCTCCTCCTTGGGCTTGGCCGCTGCGTCCCCCGCGGGTTTCTTGGGGCCACCCCCAAAAAACGAACGGATATCCGCCGGCATGCCCCTAAATCGACGGTACCAAACGCGATGCTACCACCGGCGCTCCCTTTGCGCCCCCCGCGTTCGGGGTTTGTCGTTGGGTCCGAGCAGATCGTCGACGAGAAAGTTATTGGTTTTTTGAATCTCGGCATGCAAAATGAAAACATGCGAGACTTTTTTGGACACCCTTCAGCCGGGACGTAACTGTTTGCATGTGCGAGACGTTCGATATTTACGGTATGTGCATCGATTTTTCATGGGTCATCGTGTGCACATCGGCGTTGGACGAGTTCGCAGGAGGAGCGGCGATGACCGTGGTGTTATTACATGGCTACTCGGCTCCTCCATCGGGGGCACGGACGCAAATTCACTTCTTCTTCTTGCCACCCTTGGCCCCCTTGCCCCCAGCCTTGGCCGCCTCAGCCTTTTTGTTCCCCTGCACAGCCAGCAATCCCACGACTCCGAGCACGGTGACGTCCACCACCCCCGCGAAGGGAGAGATCTCCCCGGAGGAGGTGGCCGTCGCGGCCTCCTCGGCGAACGCTGGGAAAGCCACGAGGGCGCCCGTCATCGCCGCGTTCACCGCCGCGGCCACCTTTGCCGCGGGGCGGGTCTTCTCGGCGTTGATGACGGGCGCCTTGTTGTCGGCAGCCATCGCCCTGCAAACGGAGGCGGTGCGGGACTTGGCGCGGGGGCCGGCGCCGCGAGAGAGCGCGGGTGAGACGATGGGTGCGGCGAACGCGAGGACGGACATCTTTCGGATCGAGCGAGCGCTTCCGGGCGTCGTGCGGTGTGCGTGGAGGTGGAACGCCAGGGCGCTTTTCGGTGGCGAGCTTTTTCCAGCCACCGGTTTGGCCTGACTGGTTTCTCAGTCACACACGGCCTCAGGTTGGTGCGCTTTTCGACCTGACAAGTAAGCCGGGCAGCGCTGAGTGGATATGACGGCCGATTGGAAACGCCGGTGAAGAGCGCCCGGTAACGCGCCGCGAAGGTCATCTCGCCGCACACAAAGGTTGATTCACTCAACCACACCTTCCTCCACCATGTCTTCCGCCATGGCCACCCAGCAGTTCACCGCCAACGTGCTCCGCACCGGCGCTCGCAACGCCCGCAAGGCTCCCCGTGCGGCCTCTCGCATGACCGTCCGCGCGGCGCAGACCGATCTGACCCTCCCCATCGACCTCCGCGGTGAGTGCCCGTTCCGACCACCGGTTGTCGTTCCGCGACCGATGCGGCGCCCGTCGCCGACTCGAATATCCCCCCGCATCGACGCGCGATCGATGCGCCGCCGTCTTCAGTCGCTCGCGACGAGGCGGCGACGTATCGGAGCCCGCCCGGGCAGGCGGCAAATTTCCACCCTACGCCCTCAAAACGACGCCACAGATCGTTATCGATCCTCTGACCTCTCTTTTCCCCGTTCGTCCTCATCGACAGGCAAGAAGGCTTTCGTCGCCGGCGTTGCCGACGATCAGGGCTTCGGCTGGGCCATCTCCAAGTGCCTCGCGCAGGCCGGCTGCGAGGTCATCCTCGGCACCTGGGTCCCGGCGCTGAACATCTTCGAGACGTCCCTTCGCCGCGGCAAGTTCGACGAGTCCCGCAAGCTCTCCGACGGCTCCCTCATGGAGTTCGCCAAGGTGTACCCGATGGACGCCGTGTTCGACACCTACGACGATGTCCCGGAGGAGATCCGCACCAACAAGCGCTACGCCGGCAACGAGAAGTGGACCGTCGCGGAGTGCGCCGAGCAGGTTGAGAAGGATTTCGGCAAGATCGACATCCTCGTGCACTCGCTCGCCAACGGCCCGGAGGTGGCGAAGCCCCTCCTCGAGACCTCCCGCAACGGCTACCTCGCGGCCCTCTCCGCCTCCTCCTACTCTAAGGTGTCCATGCTCCAGCGCTTCGGCCCCATCATGAACAAGGGCGGCGCCGCCATCTCGCTCACCTACCTCGCGTCCGAGCGCATCATCCCGGGCTACGGCGGCGGTATGTCCTCTGCCAAGGCGGCGCTGGAGTCCGACACCCAGGTTCTCGCCTACGAGGCCGGGCGCAAGTGGGGCATCCGCGTCAACACCATCTCCGCGGGTCCCCTCGGCTCCCGCGCGGCCAAGGCGATCGGTTTCATCGACGACATGATCAACTACTCCCTCACCAACGCGCCCCTCGCGGAGAAGCCGCTGTCCGCCATGGAGATTGGCCAGACCGCCGCGTTCCTCTGCTCCCCCCTCGCGTCCGGTATCACCGGCTCTTGCATCTACGTCGACAACGGCCTCCACGCCATGGGTCTCGCCACCGATGCCAAGTCCCTCGAGCGCTCCGATTAAGCTATTAAACACACGGTTGAGGCGTTTAGAGAGGCTAGCATTGACAAAGTAATACCATAGGACCATTCTTTCACAACCATCGGCCGCGCGACGGTCCGAGGTGGCACGAATATCTCAAGAAGCGAACGAGACTCGAATCGCTGTGAGCCTCAAATCGACAAAAATCTTCCCAGCCAGCCTGTCTGGATGCGCTCTGCCCCAGATTATTTTCACGATTTACCTGTTTGGCCCTCGACCGGAGGTCATTTACCCATACGGAGCGCGTCCTCGAAAATCTGGGGCGAGGGATTTTTCTCGCACGTGATGAGCCGCCGCTTGTGAAGGGGAAGTTTTATCTCCAACCCTCGAGCGACACTCTTAGCGTCGCTGAGACGAGTGCCTAGTCCGCACCGCGTCCGCCGCTAGCCCACGAAGTCCTCCCCAAGGGCTTTCGTACATGCTCTTTGTGACTCTGCTACGAGGACGCGCTGGTAAACAGCTCACCCACCTCAAGACTCTCGATTTCCTCAGGCTGTACAAGCCCAGGCAGGAGGTCGCCGTCCCCAACAACGCAGCGAACCGCGGCCAGATCGAAAAGGTGCGCGCCCCGGACCCGCCTGTGCCGTCTTGTGGAGTTGTTTGGAGTGGCGATGTCGCGTCCGCGTGACGTGCGCGCGCGTCTCGGATGTGCGCGGCGCCCCGCGGCGCCGAACGCGTCCCTCGTTTTTCTCCGCTCGCCAACTCATCTGCGTCCGGCCAGCGTGCTGAAGCGTCGCCGCCCCTCCCCGCGCAGGTCAAGCACCTCGTGTCCGTGGAAACGGCACAGCAACGAACCGAACGCCTCGCCGCTCTCGAGAAGAAGCTCGCCTGGCGCCCCCCCATTGAAGTGAAGCACTAAGCAGCCTTCAAGACGAGACATGTTCGCCGTCGGTGCCACTCCGGTCATCGCAGTCGTGCCCGCAAAGCTCGGGCGCTCGAAAACCAACTCCCTCCGCCGCGCAGCACGCTCCCGCGTCGTCGTCAACGTGGTCGCCCCTCAGATGCCGTCCACTTCCAACAGGTGAACCTTCCGCCCGTCTTCCCTCGTTCGCGCCGCCGTCGTCGCGCGACGCTCGCCCGGACCATTACCCTAAAGCGCACGCCGCATCGCTTTTTCAAAAGCCATAAATATCTGACCAACAGACACCCGCCTCGACTCGAGCAGGGAACCCTCCGAGGACGTCATCGACCTGCTCCGCACCGCCACCGGCGTGTGCTTTGACGTCGACAGCACCGTGTGCACCGACGAGGGCATCGACGAGCTCGCCGCCTTCCTCGGCAAGGGCGAGGAGGTGGCCGAGATGACCAACAAGGCCATGTGCGGCGGCGTCGGCTTTCGCGAGGCGCTCGAGATGCGCCTGTCCGTGATGCAGCCCACCGAGCAGAGCGTGGAGACGTACCTCGCCAACAACGAGCCGAAGATCTCCCCGGGGGTTCCCGAGCTCTTCGACGCGCTGCGCGCCAACGGCAAGACCGTCTACCTTGTCTCCGGGGGCTTCCGGCAGATGATTGCGCCCGTCGCGGCGCGGCTGGGCGTCCCGCCCGAGAACGTCTTCGCGAACAACATCCTGTTCAACGAGGACGGATTGTACAAGTCGTTCGACCCGGAAGAGTTCACCAGCAAGGCTGGGGGTAAGGCTGAGGCCGTGAAGCACATCAAGGCGAAGTTTGGGCACGGGACGATGGCGATGGTTGGCGACGGCGCGACTGATCTGGAGTCGAGGGCGCCGGGTGGCGCGGATGTCTTTGTCGGGTACGGCGGCGTGCAGCAGCGGGCGGCGGTGATGGACGGCGCCGACTGGTTCGTCACGGATTTCGACAAGTTCACGGAGGTTGTCGACTCCAAGTGAGCCGAGCCGCGTCGTGAGTCTCGCGACTCGTTGTCGATAGTCAACATTTCTAATTCAAATGCAAATGTGCAAAAGAGATTCGGATCCTCGGTAAACACGCGAATTTCGCGCAACGGTGCACCACGCCGCGATCCAACGAGGCCGAGGTGCGGCCGAGGTGCCTGGGGTAAAACACACACGTAGGGAAGTCCTTACAACGTGGCTAAAAACTAAATTCCAGGGCGCCCGCGTATACCCGGAGCAATAATAATCCAATCCATAACGCGTCCGTAGCCAACTCAACACCTTACAATGAATAAGTTGAAACACTCTCGAAGTTCATCAAGAGGATACACTGTGGCTTGACACTTACATGTCGAAGTCCATGGAGTACTTCACCTTGAGGGTGAGGTTATCCGCGGAGAGCGAGGGCGCAGTGAGGTCAGCAACGGGAACCTCCAGGGTGAACTGGTCCTTGGCGAGCTCAACCTTGGCGGACTTGTTGTCCTTGACCTCCACGGTCGCCTTCACACCCTCGGGGAGCGGGTAGGCCACCTTGGCGGAGGCGCCCTTGCTCTTCTTGCCCTCGACGTCGATGTCCGCCTTGAGGGTGACCGTCGCCTTGTCAACCTTACCGCTGACCTCCACGGTGGCGGTGTTGTTGCCGGTGGAGTAATCGAGCTTGGGGGTGAAACCGCTGATGGCGGGCGCGGTGACGCCGAGCTTGACGACGTGGGAGTTGGACGGGGAGTTGTCCTTCGCGGCGGAGGTGTTGCCCTTGGGGATGAGCTCCGCCTTGACGTCGTAGGACTGGTCGGCGACGTCCACGGATTTGGCGATCTTGAGGCGGGGAACGAACTGCTTCTTGGGGATGAGCTGAAGGTTGTCGAGGAAGACGGTGATGCCATCCTTGGAAGCCTCGGCGTTCATCGCGGGGATCTCGGCGGAGAAGTCGGAGAGGCCGGACTTGGTGAGCTCGGGCACCGCGGGCTCGGCGGTGGCCTTGATCTTCCAACCCTCCACGGTCGTGGTGGTGGTCAGCTCGAAGGTGCCGAGCTTGGCCTTGGAGGTGGTGAGGTCGGTGCGGGTGTTGAGGGTAACGGCAGGCATTTTGCTCGTTTCTGCGAATTTGTGGAAGGTCGGGTCGGGCGTGGCACGGTCAGCTCCGGGTTCGGTCTCGTTGGTTCGGGAAAAACCTGCAACTCCCGGGCGTTTTCATCCCTAAGCGACGTGTCTCTTCGTAAAACGACGGTTCGCGCGCGACGCGAACTGGACGAACGCGTTCGGGGGCGATGCGGGGGGCACGAAGCGCGGGTTGAACGCGTTTTGGGTCGTACCGTGTGTGTTTGGAAGGTGGAAGGTGGCGTGCGCGTGAAGAAGTGGCGTGCGTGGTGAGTCGGATTGGCATTCTCCCAAGTCAGAGAAAAGTCCCCCTTGATCCGCGTTTGCGGCACCTGATTGGCTGCTCGGTTGCTTTTTGGACCGCGAGCGGCCCGGTGACTCGACAATTCACGGTTCAGTTCGGCAACGTGAAGGCACGTTGCGGCGGGCGTCGGTCGGCGCAGTTGATGGATAAATTTTGTCGACCGGCCGCCGACGAAAAATAACCGAGCTGCCGAAGTCCCACGCCCAAATCAACCTCGGGCAAACCGCCAGTCAAGTCACAGGTGAAGACGGGGCGTCGGAGGGAACGAAGCGCTCCGTCGCTTTTTGGGAGACCGTTTCGCCGAGGAGGGGCGTCGGTTCACGTCCCCGGCGCGAGTGGTGAGCGTCGAGGGCATCCGAGGTGCGCCGCCAGGCTCGGATCCCGCGCGCGCCAACGCCTCCGCGTCGGCCGCCAATTCCCTCAAGGATCCCTAAACTTTGCCCGCCCTCCAGTGCGAAACTTTCGAACTGGGAGATTGTTTGCCCGCCCGAGAACAGCCGTGCGGTGTCTCGCGACGGGTCTCGCGGCACCGCGGACGAGCGATCGATCCGTCGTCGTCACGCGACATCGTGCCACCGCATCGCCGATCCCAGCGCACCGTGAACGGACTCTAACCGACCCCTCCTCGTCCTCGATCGCGTCGCAGGGACTCGGCGGCAGGACCGGCGCAAATCTCATCGGCGGGGGGAGGCCAACATGAGCGGCGCGGACGGCAGATCCTCGCCGGCTGGCCCGTCCGGGGCGGTGGGCGGCGACCAAGGGAACGGTCAGCCCAAGCACAACTTCAAGGTCATCTCCGGGCTCACGAAGTCGCAGATCGACCAGCTCCGGCAGCAGATCACGATCTTCAAGAAGATCAAAAAGGGCGAATACGACTTTGACTTCCCGGGCTACGTCCCCAGGTCCACGACGCCGCAGCTGCGGCCTCACGATCAACCCGATCAATCCCAGTTGACACATCAACACCACCAGCAAACGCAGCAGCAGAGGCAGGGCGGCGGCCGGGGCGGCGGCCGGGGCAGGCAGCAGCGGGAGTCGGGACCCCGGCCAGACGTCGTGCCCGCGAGGCCGCCCCCGCGTGACGTGTGCTCGCTGCCGTCCTGGTACAAACGGCCGCGCGGGCCCATATACGACCTCGCGGCGGGGTACGGCGGCATGGAGGAGGATACGAGCGCGGCGGTCAAGTACGGGTACAAGACCGTCCCGTACGAGTGCGACGTTCGCGCCATGGTGGAGGACGAGGCCAACAGGCAGCTCGAGACGCGGCGGAAGCGCCGGCTCGCCGAGGTCCAAGCGCAACTCGCCGCGATAGAGGACGACACCACCCCGCACGCGTACCAACAACGACGCAGGCTGCGCGTGGAGGAGAAGAAGCTGCGGCTGGTGGAGCTCCAGGACAGCGTCAGGGCGAAGGTGGTGGCGGAGCAGCGCGAGCTGATGGAGCTGGGCGACAGGGCGTACAAAAAACTCATCAAGGAGGCGGAGAAGGCGAAGGAGCTCGCGGCGAAGCGCGACGTTAAGCGCGCGAAGGAGGAGAGGGAGGCGTACTTCAAGTCCCTCACCGTCTACCGCAGGAAGATCTCCGAGGCTTCGTCGGAGGCGAGAGAGCTCGTGGTGACGCGCAACCGGCAGGTGATGAAAGCGCACGAGAGGATGTCGCGGGATTGGATGCGGCGCCAGCGCGACGCGCTCGTCGCTTCGCAGGCTGCGGCCAAGGCGAAAGGGGGAGGCGACGGCACCGCGGACGCCGATTACCTCCGACGCGTGGAGGCGCTCAAGGCGAACGACATGGAGGCGTACAGGGAGCTCCTCGCCGAGGCGCAAGGGCGCGAGGGGGCCGTCTCTGCCGACGACAAGTACGCGTCGCTGCAAGAATTTTTGGAAAAGACTGAGGGATACCTGCAGCAGCTCGGCGGCAAGATCGCGGCGCTCAAGCTCACGCAGCAGCGCTCGGAGGCGGCGGCAGCGGCCGCGGCGGAGGCGGAGGCGGCGGGACTCACCGAGGAGGAGGTGGTTGCCGCCGCTGAAGCCGCCGCGGATCAAGCCGCGGAGCAGGGATCTCGGGACCTGATGGACGCCGCAAACGCTCACGACGGCGCCGACGGAAAGCTAAAGTACTACGCGCTGGCGCACTCGGAGAGCGAGAAAATCATCAGGCAGCCGCGCATGCTGACCGCTGGGACCCTCCGCGACTACCAGATCGTCTCGCTTCAGTGGATGATTTCACTGTACAACAACAAGCTGAACGGCATCCTCGCCGATGAGATGGGCCTGGGCAAGACGGTTCAGGTTTGCGCCCTGATTGCGTACCTGTGGGAGAGCAAGCAAAACTACGGCCCGCACCTGATCATCGTGCCCAACGCGGTCATCGTCAACTGGAAGAGCGAGATCAAGCTTTGGCTCAAGAACATGAGCGCGGTGTACTACGTCGGGCACAGAGAGGAAAGACAAAAGCTGTTCAACCAGCAGGTGATGCAGCTCAAGTTTAACGTGCTCGTCACCACGTACGAGTTCATCATGCGCGACCGCGCGAAGCTGAGCAAGGTTAATTGGCAGTACATCGTAATCGACGAGGCGCAGAGGCTCAAGGATAGAGAAGGTCGGCTGGCGAGGGACCTTGACCGGTTCCGTTGCAACCGCAGGCTTTTGCTCACGGGCACGCCACTGCAGAACGATCTCAGCGAGCTCTGGTCGCTGCTAAACCTCCTCTTACCGCAAGTATTCGACAACGCAAAGGTGTTCCAGCAGTGGTTCGGAGACGATGGCAAGAAATCGGCGGCTGGCGCGGGAGGCGAGGGCGAGGACTGGATGGAGAAGGAGAAGAAAATCATCGTCATCTCCCGTCTTCACCAGATCCTTGAGCCGTTCATGTTGCGGCGCCTCGTTCAGGACGTGGAGCGTAAGCTCCCGCCAAAGATCACCATCGCGGTGCACTGCCCGTTCAGTGCCTACCAGGCTGCAGTGTACGACTGGGTGAACAAGACGGGTACGCTGAGGGTGCACCCAACGATGTCCAAGATTGGCCTCGCTGCGAGACAAAACTTCAAGGGATACCTCGCGCTGCAGAACAGATGCATGGAGCTGCGGAAGGTGTGCAACCACCCGGCTCTGAACTACCCCACCGAGAAGGGCGGCGAGTGGAGAACGGGGGAGGATCTGGTGCGAACCTGCGGCAAGCTCTGGATGCTGGACCGAATGCTTATCAAGCTCCGGGCCGCCGGGCACAGGGTCCTGCTCTTCTCCACCATGACCAAACTCCTCGACCTGTTGGAAACGTACCTCAAGTGGCGCATGACCACACCCGCGGGTGAGGGCATGGAGTGGTGCCGCATCGACGGGAGCACCGCGCTGGACCTACGGGAGGAGGCCATCACCGCGTTCAACGCGCCGGGTTCCAAAAAGTTTATCTTCCTCCTCTCCATCCGCGCCGCCGGCCGAGGTCTCAACCTCCAGACCGCGGACACCGTGGTGGTTTACGACCCGGACCCAAACCCGAAGAACGAGGAACAGGCGGTCGCGAGGTCGCATCGCATCGGTCAGCGGCGGGAGGTGCGGGTGCTTTACATGGAAGCCGTCATGGACGAGATTGGCGCGGCGGATGACGAGGGGGGCATCGGCGGATCCGGCCACGGCGGAGCGGGTAAGGGCGGACACGGCGCGGTGTGCTCCCCCGACGACACCACGTGGGGAACGGGCGGGACGCGTAAGTTCACCGAGAGCATCGAGAGCGTGGTTCGCAACGTGGTGCAGCAGCAGAAAATCGAGATGGCCGACGAGGTCATCAACGCGGGCCGATTCGACCAGCAAACCTCCCACGCGGAGCGCAGGGAGACGCTCGAGAAGCTCATGCAGGAGCAGGCCACGGCCGGTGCGCGGTCCTGCGCGTCCATGTCGCTCAGGACCCTGAACGAAAAGCTCGCGAGGACGCCGCAGGAGGTTGAGCTGTTCAACGAGATGGACCTGCGGGCGGACCTGTGGCCGGGCACCCTCACCGTCGCGGACGAGACCCCGGGCTGGATCCGGTACAAAAAAGCCGACAGGGACGAGGCCGTCTCCTCCCAGGCCACGCGCACCAAGCCCGGTCTGGCGGGCGAGCGCGAGGAGGCTGAGAAGGCTCGCGCGATCGAGCTCGCGAGCGGCGTCCAGCTGGGACGCGGCGCGAGGAACAGAGGCGGGTTCGTGCCGGGATCGTACGCGGCGGCGAACGCGGCGCTCTCGGGCAAGGACGCGAGGGCCGTGCAGCTCCGCGCGATGAAGAAAGCGGCGGAAGATAAGGACAAGGACAAGGACAAGGATAAGGACGGGGACGGGGACGATGCCAAGGTCAAGGCCGAGGCCAAGGAAGAGGACAAGGCGGCCGCGCCCGCGGCGGCGGCGGCCGTCGCCGCGGAGGATGAGGCCACCGAGGTTGTCCTGGAGGACGACGTGGAGTCCGAGGTGACGGAGACGGAGAACGAGGCGTTGGTCGAAGCCGGCGAGGAGGTTGGCATGGACCCCGCGGAGCTCAGCGAGGAGGACGAGGAATACCACAAGGGGGAGGATGAGGAGTTGGCGGGGATCGACGAGATTGGCGCGCACATAGACGAGGACGACGACATGCCGCCGTCGCCCAAGTTTGACCACCCGCCGCCCGCGGATGACGACGGGCCGGTGCCGATGGACACGGACGAGCAGGCACCGCCCGCGGCTGCGAAGAAGCTCACCTTTAAGTTCTCGATGAAGGCGAAGGAGTGAGGGGAGAGTTGACAGTTTTTCTGATTTTTGTTCAGAACAACCGACGCGACGATTGATTTGACGAGACGAACACCAGACCTGACAAATCCCAAATGACAGTGCTGTCGCCTCGGTACCGGAAACAGCAGCGGAACCGAGAATAAATCCTCGTTCCATGAGTCACGGCGCGAGTCATTTATCCATTTCCGCGAAAAATCAGAGGCCAGGAACCGCCCATCGTCCCGTGACAGCAGCTCGCTGACTGACGAGCAGTCAGAAATCGCACCTGCCAGCTGGGCATTCAATCCGGAAAACAGAGGCCCTCCGCCGTCGACAATTGGGATTGCCGGAATAAAACGCCGGAGGATCGCGCCGGGAACGTCACTTCAATCCGCACTCTATCCACTTCCACCCTTAAACCAAAAGCGTAGAAGATGGCTGCCATGTCCGCCGCCTCTATGGCTGCGCTCAACACCTCCTTCGCCGGTCAGCGCCTCAACAAGGCCGCCGCGAGGAAGGTCTCCGCTAAGGTCACCACCCGCGCTGTCAAGCCGGTGACCCGCGCTCAGGCCGTCGCCGCGCCCGCGGATGTCTCTTCCGAGACCGTCATGGACTGCGTCAACACCATTCGCTTCCTTGCGATCGACGCCATCAACAAGTCCAACTCCGGCCACCCCGGTCTTCCCATGGGCTGCGCGCCCATGGGCTACGTGATTTACCGCGAGGCCATGACCCACAACCCCAAGAACTACCAGTGGTTCAACCGCGACCGCTTCGTGCTCTCCGCGGGCCACGGCTGCATGCTCCAGTACTCCCTCATGCACCTCACCGGCTACCCCTCCGTCTCGGTGAGTCATCGAACCCTTTCTTTCTGCCGAACCCGCGCCGCGTACCCGATCGGGCGCGCACATTCGCCCGGCAAAACCAATCGGTATTTATCCCTTTTGTTTAGCGGGAAGATCGGCCTCAGGGCTTTTCGACACGTCGGGGTTTATCCGGAGCGTGCGGGTGACGTGGGCGTCAGACCCAGGGAGACTCGGGCACATCTGAACGACGGGTGGTATCCCGCGCCATAACGGCCATCGGACGAGCGCCCCGTCCGTCGCCCCCGCCCAACTCGCCCGGCTCCGATAGCGGAAATCCTTGCGAAGGGGATAAAAATCCTCCCGGTCATTTTGCTTCGGAACTGCAAGAGTTTTTGTCAATTTACGCCTGCGCCCCTTACATCGGCTGACCATCCCCGTCCCTCCCCCTCTCCGCGACAGAACGACGACCTCAAGAACTTCCGCCAGTGGGACTCCGTGACCCCCGGTCACCCCGAGAACTTCATCACCAACGGCATTGAGGTCACCACCGGTCCCCTCGGTATGGGAATCTGCAACGCCGTCGGCCTCGCCATGGCCGAGAAGCACCTCGCGGGCCGCTTCAACAAGCCCGACTGCGAGATCGTCGACCACTACACCTACGCCATCATGGGTGACGGCTGCAACATGGAGGGTATGTCCGGTGAGGGCGCCTCCCTCGCCGCCCACTGGGGACTCGGCAAGCTCATCGCCTTCTACGATGACAACTCCATCTCCATCGACGGCCACACCGACATCTCCTTCACCGAGGATGTCTGCGCCCGCTACGAGGCGTACGGCTGGCACGTCCAGCACGTCCAGGACGGTAACACCGACCTCGACGCCATCCGCGATGCGATCAACAAGGCCAAGGCCGATCCCCGCCCCTCCCTCATCAAGGTGACCACCCTCATCGGCTACGGCTCCCCCAACAAGTCCAACTCCCACGACGTCCATGGCGCGCCCCTCGGCGCCGACGAGACCAAGGCGACCCGCGAGAACCTCGACTGGAAGTACGAGCCCTTCGAGGTCCCCGAGGCCGTCTCCAAGTACATGGACTGCTCCGAGAAGGGTGAGGCCGCGGAGGCCGCCTGGAACAAGAAGTTCGCCGAGTACAAGGAGAAGTACCCCGAGGATTACGAGGAGCTCAACTCCATCATCACCGGTGAGCTCCCCTCCGGCTGGGCCGACGCGCTCCCCGAGTTCACCCCCGAGGACGCCGGCGTCGCCACCCGCATCCACTCCCAGACCATGCTCAACGCCCTCGGCTCCGCCATCCCCGGCTTCATCGGCGGCTCCGCGGATCTCGCCCCCTCCAACATGACCCTCATGAAGCAGTTCGGCGACTTCCAGAAGGACACCCCCGCCGAGCGCAACGTCCGCTACGGTGTGCGCGAGCACGGTATGGGCGCCATCGCCAACGGCATCGCGCTCCACTCCCCCGGCTTCAAGTCCTACTGCGCCACCTTCTTCATCTTCTCCGACTACATGCGCTCTGCCATGCGCATCGCGGCTCTCTCCGGCGCGCCCACCCTCTTCGTCATGACCCACGACTCCATCGGCGTCGGTGAGGACGGCCCCACTCACCAGCCCATCGAGCACCTCGCGTCCTTCCGCGCGATGCCCGGCATGCTCATGATGCGCCCGGCCGACGGCAACGAGACTGCGGGTGCCTACCAGATTGGCGTCGAGCAGACCGACCGCCCCACCACCTTCGCGCTCTCCCGCCAGGTTGTCCCCAACCTCGCCGGCACCTCCAGGGAGGGTGTCCGCAAGGGTGCGTACGTCGTCGCGGGCCCCGCCGCCGGCGAGGACTGCGACTGCATCATCATCGGCACCGGCACCGAGCTCTCGCTCGCCGTCGACGCGGCCAAGGAGCTCGGCGCCAAGGCCCGCGCGGTCTCCATGCCCTGCTGGGAGCTCTTCGAGGAGCAGTCTGACGAGTACAAGGCGTCCATCCTCCCCAAGGGTGTGCCCACCGTCTCCATCGAGGCTGGCTCCACCTTCGGCTGGTCCAAGTACGCGGACATCTCCATCGGCCGCGACGACTTCGGTGCTTCCGCGCCCGCTGGTATCCTCTACAAGGAGTTCGGAATCACCACTGAGGCTGCGGTCAAGGCGGCGAAGTCGCTCATGTAAATTGATTTGTCACACGCATTTGCGGGACCAATTCATTTTTTATCAGGGATAGAGACCCGCTCGCAGTTGGAGTAATGGAGTAGCTTCACGGTTTAATAAAGCAACCACTTGTTCTAAGTACGCGGTATCACTAGTCTACTGAGGCGCCGCGACAGTGCCGAAGTCTCTCGCATGAATGCATTCTTCGCGCGCTTTGTGCGCCCAAGTCCCACGAGAGCTGCATTCTTCACCCGCTTTTGGCGCGGCGCCCGAGTCCCACGAGAGCTGTGCAATTCTGCCAGTTCATCATCTTTTTCCCCAAATCGCTCCTGGCCGTTCTTTTTCCCACGTCAGCTCGGTTTCAGAGGGCACCCTCAAAGCGTGGCCGCGCCAGCCAGCCCCGATCTGAGCTCACCGGCGGATCCTCGAGTGAAGCGCGCCATCGGCTGTGGAGATTCGGATCGACGGCGGTGCGGAAGACTCAAGGAGGGGCTGCCCGGTCTCCGCGCGGGCGCTGCGCCTGCCGGTGAAGATGGGTCCCCAGGTGCAGGAAAAGTTGCGCTACTTGTTCCGCGGGAAAGGGCGATGCTTCGCCCGGCCGGAGGTCCACTCGCCGCGCGCGCGGGACGGCAACGACAGTCCCAGCGACACCAATGACACCGACACCGACTACGACACCGCGAGCGAGGGTCAAGGGTACGAGAGCGACGAGTTCGATCGACTGCTCACGCGGCTTCAATCCCTCGAGGCGGAGGAGCACCCCGTCATGAATGCGGACCCCCCGGACGCCGCGTCCAAGCACTGGAGCGCGGAGTGCGAGGTACAGGACTGGCTCAAAGTCCGGGGCCCGAACTACCTGAGGGACCGGCGCAAGCAGGCGCCGGCGCCGGCCGTCATGGAGTGCGTCAAGGTGGACGTCTTCTCGTTCGACGACGGGCCGTGCGCGAACGTGGCGAACGCCAGACCGGAGAGCTGGCTCAACAGGCAGCGCGCGGCGAGGACCGACGCGAGCGCGTCGGGACGCGACGAACCGTGGACGTTCGTGTTCCAGTTCATGAACCCCGGCCCGCCGCACGTCAGCATCGCGCTGTACTTCAGGCCCGCGGGGAGGCACGCGGGAAGGTCGCTGAGGGAGCTTCTCGACGCCGAGGAAGAGTCTCCGTTTGGTCGCGCGCTGGCGCGGTTCGTGCGTGGGGACCGGAAAGAACGGGACGCGAGGTTCAAGATGGTCATAGCGCTGATGGAGGCGCCGTGGGCGCTGCGACAGACCGTGCCCAGGCGGCCCGTCATACTGGGTAAGAAGTTCGCGTTGAGTTACCACGAGGGCGATGACTACTTCGCTATCGACCTGGACCTGTCGAGCTCGAAGTTTGCGGAGCGGGTGTACAGGTCGCTCAAGTGGTGCTCCAAGCACAGCGTCGAGGAGATCGTGCTGATGATCGAGCCGCACGAGGACGACGAGCTGCCAGAGGCTGTGCTCGGCGCGGCGCGGCTGTCAAAGGTCGGGGACGAGACCCCGAGGCGGCTCCCGCCGCTTACAATGACAGCTCTCAGAGGCGGCGGGGGAGGGTAAGACTTAGTGTACCTTATGTACGAGCAACGTAGGACCGCCTATTCTCGCGGTTGACGAAGAACTCTCAAACTCTCACTCCGCCGGGTTGTCCGGGAAGAGCGCGTCGACGAAGCTCACCGGGTCGAACGTCTGCAGGTCGTCGATTGCCTCGCCGACTCCCACGAACTTGACGGGCACGCCGAGCTCATCCACGACACTCACCACCGCGCCGCCCTTCGAGCTGCCGTCCAGCTTGGTGAGGAAGATGCCGGTGACGTCCACCATCTTGTTAAACTCCCTCGCCTGGTTCAGCATGTTCAGGCCGGTGGTCCCGTCCAGGACGAGCGCCACCTCATGCGGCGACCCCTCCATCCTCTTGCCGATTGACCTCTTGATACCCGCGAGTTCGTCCATGAGGTCGCAGTTGGTGTGGAGCCTGCCCGAGGTATCCGCGAGAACGATGTCGACATCGCCCATCTTGATCGCCTGGTCCACCGCCTGGTAGCACAGCGCGCCGGGCTTCATGCCCTCCTTGTAGGTGGCCATGACCCCCCCGGATCGCTCGGCCCACGTCTCGAGCTGCTCGGCGGCGGCGGCTCGGAAGGTATCTCCCGGCACGAGCATCACCTTCGCGCCGCTCTCCTTGGCGAAGCGGTGGGAGAGCTTACCGACCGTCGTGGTCTTTCCGCCGCCGTTGACGCCCACGACCATGATGACCGAGGGCCCGTCGCCCTCGTTCAGCGTGAGGGGAGCGGTTCCCTCCTTGCCGTCGTTGGCGCGGACGAGGATGTCCACGATGGCCCTCTTGAGCGCCGCCTTGACTTCCGCGCCGGTCTTGATCTCACCCTTCTCGCACCGCTCCCTGACGACGTCTAGGATGTTCATCGCGGTCGTCGGGCCGAAGTCGACGCTGAGGAGGGTGTCCTCGAGCTCCTCGAGCGTGTCCTCCAGGCCGTCGAGGTTCCAAAGCGCGAGGACCTCGTCCATGTAGCTGAGCTTCTCGCGCGTCTTGCTGGTGCCCTTGAACACGCGCTCGAGATCGCCCTTGGTCTTCTTCGCCAAGACGCTGGTGAGCTTGCCGATGCTGAACTCGGCGTTCACCCGGAGCGAGGCGGCCCCGCGCTCTCGACGGACGACGGGCGCGGACAAGGAGGATTTGAAGATTCTTCGGCAGCGCACGCCACCGGCGAGGGCGGTGCCCTGGGTCGCGCGAACGCACGCGGGGGTGGACGTCACCGCGAACATCTCGGTACCGTGTGGCTTCGTGTGCGGACGTCTACCGCGTGCCGCCTGTCGGGCGCGCCGTGAGGAGTGTCCTCCCCGTCGAGGAGCGCTCCCCCGTCTTGCTTCTTCATTCATCGTCACGTACGTTTCGTCTCGGATCTTTCGGCCAATCATGATTGGAGAAAGACGGTTCGGCGATCGTATCTCCGCGCTTCGGAGATCTGCCATCGATTTTTTTTCGCTTTTTATCCGTCCGTCTGGCCCCTTTGCCAGTCTCGATTCGACGGGACTTTGACAGGGGAACCGAGGGTTGAGTTGTAAACCGTCCATGCTGCCAGACGTTAGAGGGTGGCCTCGCTCTGTAAAGTGAATTCTTTCTCCTTTCACCGCCGGCGAGATCGCTGGCGTCGCGCAGAACTCACGCCGCGAGCGACGGCGACGCGTGCTCAACACACGCTCACAGTCCTTTGGAAGCACCAAGCTTCCCGCGCATCCTTTCGCGCCAGTTCTTGCCCGTGAAGATGGCGACTCAGGCGGTTTCCGCCGTCGCCGGCATCGCGCCTCAGCAGGCTGCGCCCGCTCAGTCGGCGAAGGCCTCAGGCTTCGCCTCCGGCGGCGTCCGCGTGCCCCGCGTCGCGGGCCTCGCGAAAGGCTCCGCTCGCGTCAAGCACGTGACCCGCGCCTCCGCGACCCCCCAGGTGAGCATCCACACGACGCTCGCGCCTCGAGATGGCGCGGAAGTCCGGCGACCTTCCGGCACCTTCCGACCAACCACCATAACCCCAGGGTTCTGGTTTATCCACGATTTTTAGCATGCGCCACAGAGAGCGTCGGGCGCGCGCGCGGGGACGCGCGCGCGATACGACGCACGCGGACCGCGCATCCGCGAAGGGACCGGTCGTTAGTCGCCACGTGACTTGTCTCGAACGCGATGCGGCCCGGGGCAACGTCGGCCTCAACCGACGATTCTCAGCCGTCAGTGCCGCCCCTCGGCCGAGATATTTTTCCCCACCGCCCCGCGCCGACGCTGACCCTCCCGTGTTTTTCCCCGCAACCTCAATCTCAGGGCCGCCCTTCTCCCTACCAGTTCGAGAAGGACATGGATCAGCTCGAGGCGCAGCAGTCCGCCCTCGGCCAGGCCCGCCTCGGCGCCTACGGCGTCGTCGTCGGCGGTGCCCTCGCGGTTGGCGCCGCCGCGGGCACCGCCACGGGCTCCAACGCCGCCAAGGCTGTGCTCACCGCGGGCCTCGGCGCCGGCGCCGCCGTCGCCGTCGCTACCGCGGACAAGAAGCGTGTCTCCGCCGCGCCCAAGGCGCTCTGGAACGGCATGCTGAACCGCGATCCCGCGACCATCACCAAGGCGGACGTGGACGCCATCGGAGCCAAGTTTGGCATGAAGGATATGTCCAAGGACTGCCCCGAGGCGGTCACCGAGCTCTACGACGCCTACCTCCAGAGCATCGTCCCCATGGGCGACGATCCCGTGCAGGGCTGGGAGCCCGAGGCGCTCCGCAACTTCCGCCAGCAGCTCGGCCTCGAGGATGCCGACGCCGCCAACGCGCACATCGAGGTTGGCCGCCGCCTCTTCCGCAAGCGCATCGAGCTCGGCGACAAGGACGCCGACCTCGAGTCCCGCCGCGAGTTCCAGAAGCTCGTCTTCATCTCCACCCGCACTTTTGGTGAGAAGCAGGCTAAGTTTCTCCTCCCCTGGAACCGCATCTTCCGCGTCTCCGACGCGCAGGTCTCCCTCGCGATGAAGGAGTCCGCCTCCAACCTCTTCAAGAACCACGTCAACGAGTCTGGCGCCATCAACACCCTCGAGGCGAACGCGCTCGCCGCCGCCAAGGCGTACCAGCAGGAGCTCAACCTCAAGGATACGGACTGCGCCGAGGTTGTCCAGGAGCTCGCTCAGGATTATGTCGTGTCCAAGGTTGAGGCGGCGTCTGAGCTCGCGCAGGTCAGGTCCGTCAACTCGGACTTCACCGAGGCGAACAAGCTCCTCACCGAGGTGCTCGACTACAACAAGAAGATGGCCGCCGGCGGCGACGCGCTTCCCGGCCTTCAGGTTGTCACGCTCGCGGGTTCCTCCTTCGAGGATAAGAGCGGCGAGGCGAACACCCTCTTCCGCAACTTTGTCACCCAGGGCACCGAGTCTGGCGAGTTCTCCGCCGAGCTCAAGTCCTCCGCGGGCGCCCTCAAGGTGCTCTTCGGCATGGGCAACAAGGAGGCGGAGGAGATCGTCCTCGACGTCACCACCAAGAGGTACCGCGAGCTCCTCCGCGACGCCGTCAAGTCCGGCGAGCTGGACAAGGCGGAGTCCCCCGCGAAGGTTCTCCAGTCCATCTGCGAGAAGCTTCAGTTCCCCCCCGAGGTGGCCGCCGACGTCAACAAGGAGAACTACCGCACCAAGATGGAGCAGGTCATGGAGAAGAAGAGGCTCACCGACGAAGACGTCGAGGCTCTCGGCCGCGTCCGCCGCCTCCTCTGCGTCCCCAAGGATGTCGTCGACGAGTGCACCATGGATATCTGCGGCGCTGTCTACAAGTCTGCCGTGCTCAGCGCCCTCTCCGTGGGCACCGAGTCCTTCACCCCCGAGCTCCGCGACAGGTGCAAGCGCGCCAAGGACGCCGTGCGACTCACCGATGACATGGCGCTCAAGATTCTCAAGAACGAGGTTGTCAAGGCGTTCATGGCGTACATCCGCGTCGCGCGCACCAAGCAGAACAAGATCGAGCAGAGCAAGGAGATTCGCAAGATGGTCTACTTCAACAGCACCGTGGTCACCCCGATGGTGTCCGACGTGACCAAGGCGGCTGCCGAGGATGCTGCCAAGGAGCTCGCGGATCTGCTCAAGGAGGCTCAGGCGGCGGCCAAGAAGGAGGAGGAGGACGAGAAGAAGGAGGCTGAGGCCAAGGCTGAGTCCGAGGAGAAGAAGGAGGAGGGCGAGGAGGCCAAGGACGGCGAGGAGGCCAAGGACGGCGAGGAGGCCAAGGACGGCGAGGAGAAGAAGGACGTCGAGGCCAAGGCTGACGGTGAGGAGGGTGAGGACAAGAAGGCTGAGGAGGACAAGAAGGAGGCTGAGGAGATCGCCGCCAAGGTCGAGCAGCCAACTTACCAGAAGGAGATCAACCTCAAGGACGAGGTCGACAGCGTCACCGCCCAGGGCATCTACCAGGACTACCTCATGTTCTGCATGCAGGGCGACACCGTGAATGCGCCCATGGGCGTGCAGATTACCATCGAGCGCGACCAGTCCGAGTTTACCCGCCTCTCCCAGCTCGGCGACATCCTCGGCCTCAACCAGTTTGAGGTTGGCTCCGTGCACAAGGGCCTCGCTGACAAGGCGTACCGCGCGCAGGCTGAGCAGATTCTCGGCGACGGCCGCGGCCTCACCGCCGACCGCGCCGAGAAGCTCAAGGAGATTCAGCAGGGCCTCTCCCTCCCCGACGCGGATGCGCAGAAAATCATCAAGGGCATCACTTCCAAGAAGATGCTCCAGGATATGCAGGCGCAGATCGCCATGGGCACCCTCACCATCGCCGACATCCGCAAGATGAAGGAGGAGGGCGTCGACATCGAGAACAACATCTCGATGGACAAGCGCATGTCCATGTTCCGTAAGAACGCCGAGAAGCGCCTCACCGACGGCTCTGGCTCCTCTGACCTCTCCGCCCTCACCGAGACCCTGCCCGAGGATCTCTCCATCACCAAGGAGAAGGCGCAATCGGAGCTTCTCAAGATCGCCAACGAGAAGAAGCGTTCCACCATGGTCCAGGCGGTGGCTGAGCTCCGCCAGAAGAAGGTTGGCGACGTGATCAAGTCCGCCAAGAACCTCGTCGCGTGCCACGGCGTCGCGCCCGAGTCCAAGCTCTAGTGGGCCGTTCAGGAGGAGCTCAAGGATATCTTCAGCGTCTTTGTCATGGAGGGTGCGGGTGCCGAGGAGCAGGATAAGCTCCAGGCGGCGCTCGGACTCGATGACGCCATCTGTGCTGAGCTCAAGGAGGTTGTGGGTGCGGGCAAGTTCCAGCTCAAGGCTGACGTCGCGGACGAGGCCCTGTTCTAAATCTCTCTTCTCAACCGGCTGAAAACCGGCCGAGGCAGACACAGATTCTTTTGCAGCCTAATACATATATCAGCATTTGCATCAACGAACTTACAACAGAAAGAATAATCTAGAATAATCTCACCTTCCGTAAGATTTAGTCTACTTGAACACGGAGCAGCACTCGAACGTGTGTCAGTGCGCGCCTCATCCCTCCCAAAACGCGGCGCCGGTCTCCTCCCGATCGAACACCGCCAGCGTCTCGACGTGGTCAGACCCGGGAAAGAAATTAAAACCTTCCGCGTGGGTCAAACGCCATTCTCCAGACTTGACAAGCGCGTCGCAGTCCCTCTGGAACGCCGCGAAGCCGCAGCTGAGGTAAACGAGCCGCGATAGCCTTGCGGGGGGCGCGGGAAACTTCACCGTCGATTGCGACGGTCTCGGCTCCTCCGGGGCCTTCGCGTCGGCGACCGGCGCGTTCGCCGTCTTCGCCCTCTTTTTCTTCCGCGCCCGTCGCTTCGCCGCCCTGGTCATCGGCTTCTTCTCCATCACGACGGCCGCCCCCCCCGTCAACGCCGCGAGCGTCCGCGGATCCAGGCCCATCCTCGGCGGGTCCACGATGACGACGTCCGCATCCCTCACCGCGTCGCGGCACGCGTCCTCGGCTCGAGAGATGGCCATCGATACGCGTCGTCGAACGCCCTCCGGAAGTTTCGATTTGCTTCGTTCGAACGTCTCGGCGGCGGCGCCGACAATCTCCACGCACCTCACGCTTCCCTCGTCGTCATCCTCCTCGCCCATCGTCGCCGCGATGGAGAGACCGATGGGACCCGCGCCCGCGTACAGCTCCGAGACGGCGGCGCCCCGGAAGACGAACGAGCGGATCCTCGCGAGCGCCGCGTCGAAAGCCGACGCGTTTGCCTGCGCAAAGGACCCGGGGGTGAAGCACACGTCCGCGGCGCCGTACCGGGCCCACACGAACCGTTCTCCCTTGAGGTGCGTCCAGTGCGGGCCGGTGATCTTGTTCCCCGGCGCGTCGTTCCAGTTGATCCACACCGAGTGCACGCGAACCCCGTTCGGGGGTTCTATGTCGCCCGGGCCGTCGGCGCTGTTGCTGTTCCAGAGCTTGAGCGCCAGCGCGATGGCTCGCGGAGCCGTCATCGGCCCCGCCGCCGTCGTCGGCGCCGGGGAGTTCCACACCAACGCGACCTGAACCGCCGCGTCCGGGTCGAGGTCCGCGCGGCCGTCCGCGCCCACCGCGGTGAGCTGGACGTATCGCAGCTCGCCCTCGCCGGTGGTTTCGTCGTAGGCCCTGATGCCCGCGCGCGCGCACGCGCTCGCGATGAGCGCGGCGGCGTCGTTGAGCCTCGGGTGCTGCACGACGCATCCGGGGATCTCGACGAGGTCGTGCGAGCCGCGGGCGAAGAGCCCGAGCGCGAGCTTCTCGCCCCCGGCGGCGTCCTCGTCCGGGACCATGCGCGCGGCGAGTCGCGCCCTGGTGCGCCACCCGCGGACGTCGCCCGTGGCGCAATCGAAGGCGGCGTCGTGGCTCCTCGCGAAGTACTCGCGCGCCCTTCGCAGCTCGGGGAAGTCGTCGAGGTTGGTTGAGGTCGAGCACCCCGAGCAGGTGTCGAAGTGCGGGCATCCGAGCGAGAAGGCGTCGTCGGTCGACGCTTCCGCGCGCGTCTCGGCCACATCGGAAGTCACGACAGTCGCAGCGCGTCGGACGGGCGACTCCGCTCGTTTCCGCGCCCTCGCCTTGGACGCCTTCCTGGATGCATTGGCGTGCCGAGGGGATCGCGTATCGCGGTTGCCGGATCGACACCAAACGCGGCCACCCACCGCCAACATCGGCGCCGTCGGCTCCGTGCTCAGCAAGCCGCGTGCCAAAGAATAATCAGCTTGTCATGCGCTGGCGCTCACAGGAGGCCGGGTGGCGACAGTCCATTGGCTCGCAGCTGGCAGGCTTGCGGTCGGCAGCTGGAAAAAAGTGCGTATGCGGAACGTTGCTGAAATCACCCCGTCCGTCCAAAATCGCCCAAAATATCTCAGCGACAGCGCAGAATCGGACGAAAAAGAGAGCGGCACAGAGTTTTGGCGCGCACGCCTCGGGGCGACCGATGAGCTCGTTGCCCCATGACCCGAGGCTCACGAAGCTCAGCAGATGGTGCGTCCCGGACCCCTGGGATACCTTCGTGGCCGCGGCGTGCTCATACTTCTGCTTCGGCGGTCCCTTCGTCGTGGCGGGGTGCGCGCTCCTCCCCTTTCTGTTCGTGCTCCCCATAGTGATCGCGTGGTGGGTCGTTGCGGAGGGCGCGTGGCTGGTGCACCGGCGGTACCTGCGCCACAGGCACGAGCAGTTCACGCCCGCGCCCGATAACCCCGCCAGACGTAAGCAGATGGAGCGCATGCTGCTCATGAAGGACGACGTCATCCCCGACTTTCGCGAGTTCCTCCGCGAGTGGTTCCGCGGCGCCGACCCGCGGCTCATCCGACGCGAGAACGTCAAGGAGTTCGTGCGGTACGGCTTCTACGGCGGCGTGGACGGGCCGCTGGGCCAGGCGGAGGAGGAGGAGATCGAGTGGTGGATCGGCGAGGTGGAGCACACCTGGGGCATCGCCTTCGAACCCGGGCGCACGGGCGGCCTTCGGTTCATGGCGCACATGAGGGAACCGCTCAAGGTTTTCCACCAGCCCCTCGCGTACTACGCGTACTCTCACTGCGCCGAGGCGCTCGCGGGTTTGGTCCTGCGCTTCTGGGGGTTCACCTGGCACAAGTGCGGGGATACCGGCGTCACCTACTGGCTCAGGCTCGGTCCCAAACCCCTCCCTCGAACGCCGTCTCGGACGCCGAGCCCGGGGATGACGCCGAGCAACTCGTACGAGGCGTTCCTCAACGACACCGCCAACGGAGTCGACGGCTCGGACGACTCGCTCGACAACGTGGGGCCCGATCCGGACCAGTCGCCCGTCGATAAGGGGAGGCGGGGCGTGCCGTGCGCCGTGTGCGGGGGCGTGGACAACAGGACGCCCAAGTATCAGGGCGGCTGGATCAAGCGCACGATTTTCCGCAGGGGCGGCGGCGGCTGGGGGGATAATCGAAAGTGCTTCGCGGGGTGCGCGCCCCGCCGCGCGCGGCTCAGCGACGGGACCAGGCTGATGACGCGGGAGAACGACGCGACGACGCCCACGTGGGCGCCCGCGCCGGCGCCGGCGCCGACGCCGCTCGTGTTCCTCCACGGGCTCGGCATCGGCCTCCCGCCGTACCTGTGGACGGTGGCGCATGCCCTCCGCGCTCGACCGGACAGGCCCGTGGCGCTGGTGTGCCTTCCCGAAATTTCCATGCGCGCGGTGACCCGGGTGCCGTCGCCGGACGACCTGGTGGACGCGGTGGAGAACCTGTGCAGGAGGCACGCGCTGCAGCGGCCGTGCCTGTTGGGTCACTCGTTTGGGTCATTTCTGGTGGCTCGCGCGTGCCAGCGGTCAAAGGTGGCCGCCGTCGTGATGATCGACCCGGTGTCGTCGTGTCTGATGCTGCCCGCGGTGGTGTCCCGCGTGATGTACCAGCTGGAAGACAGGTGGCGGGAGTTGATTGGCCGGGAGAGCGCGGGGATGGAGGCGGTTGACCCCGAGGCGAAGCGGGCGCTGGGCCTGGCTCGCGGAAGATCCGGCGGGATCTTCGACCGGAGGGTTTCCATCCGCGACAAGGCTGAGCTCGTGACCAGGTACTTGTTCACGCTCGTGAGGGACTGGTTCGTCGTGAAGGAGCTCTCCGCGACGGTGGCGCTGTGCAGACAATTCTGGTGGTTTCAGGTTTGCGCCTTTGCCGAGGACCTGCCGGAGAAGACGCTCATGGTGCTTCAGTCTTACGACGCCATCCTGGACGCGGAGAAGATCGCGAGGCACGCACTGCACAGGGAGGCTGCCGACGTCATGTGGGTGGAGGGTTTCTCGCACGGAGAGATCCTGGGGCCGCAGGGCTTCGAGGCGAGAAAGCAACTACTGGAGTTCATCCAGAATCTCGACGGCAACTGAATCTCGACGGGAATTGAGGGGGTCTTTGGAAGGGGGTCTTTGGACGGAGAGGACCTATAATGTAATCAAATGACAATACTGAAGCTCGTGCTTAGGGCACGGTGTCCGCGTGACCGCCGCCCGCGTAGCCCGCGAAGTCCCACCCCGTCGCCCCCGCACCTCCCCACGGCCTGAAGTGATTTCGGAGCTGCCTCGCACGGCACTGCTGCCCAACCTCCAAGTTCAGCTTCATCACCGTGCACCCCTCGCGCATCGCCACGTCGGGGGCCAGCTCCGGGTGCAAAATCTTCGCGAGGAGCTCCACGCCGTTCACCAGCCTCGGACCCGCGCGGCTGAACAGCACGTGGTGCACCACGTACACCTCCCGGGATCGCACCGCGGGTAAGGCCCAGAATCCCGGCTGCGACGCCAGCCTGTCGAGTTCGTCCAGGGTATCCTCCGGCGAGAGCGACACGCACGGGGCGAGGATGAGAACCTCGGGCGCGTACCCGAGCACCTGCTCCCATCGGAGTCCGGCGGCAGGCGCGCCGGGCTCCTGCAGCTCGTCAACGCCCCCCGCGAGGTGTTTCATCTCCGGCAGCCAGTGCCCGCCCACCGCGAGCGGCCTGAGTCCCTCCAGGGATAAAACCTTGGGCCGGCGCTTCGCGGGCGCCACCGCGGCGGTGACGGCGCGCAGCCTCGCGCGAAGCGACCCGACGAGCGCGATCGCCGCGTCCTCCTCGCCCGTCGCCGTGCCCACCTGCACGATCACGTCGAGAACCTCGGAGAGCCTCTGGGGGTCCATGGCGAGCACCCCGGTGTTGTGCGAGACGTCCCCGGATTGACCCGAGTCGGAGCCCCCCGCGTCTGACGTTTGTCCGACGTTGGCCTCGCTTCCGTTGTGCGAGTGCGCGCCGAGCAAACCGGCGTGGACGAGCGCCCGGGCGACGACGCTGTCACCGCCGGGTCCGCCCGCGCCGCACCGCTCGCAGGCGTCCTGGGTGAGGATGAGCCCGGGCCTCGTGCGCCGGAGCCACTCGACGTCCACGGACATCCCGGGGAGGACGGCGCCGGGGGAGTTTGAGCTGTCCAGCTTGTTCGCGCTGGTCATCAGACTGCCGATGCTCTGCGGCCTGCTCATGGCGCCCTGCTTGGCGTTGTGGACCTTGGTGTTGGAGCGAAGGACGATGGGAAACGCCCTGGCGACGGACGGCGGGAAGTTACACCTGTCCGTCACGCACACCAGCCTCGATTGCAGACCCAACGCGTGGATGATCTCGGTGGCGGCGGGGGTGAGCGAAGCGATCGTGCACGTCTTCGACGGCGGCGGCTGGGGCACCGCACTCGGCGTGTGCAGGTGCCCGAGCTCGCCCTCGCCCCGCTGAAGGTCATCCGTGGAACCCCCGAGTCCCGCCGCGGGGGGAAACGAGAGCAGAGCCTCGTGGTCGAGAAAGTCCGGAACCGACCCGGCGCGGCGCGGGGTTCGTCCGTCGTTGAGGCTCGCGTTGGACGACGACGATCGAAGCATCGAGGGCGTTCCCGTCATCGACGCCGACTGCTTCATCATGCCGACAACCTCCATCGACCCGTGGTCCTCGCTGTGCGTGCGCCTGTGCCGGCCCATGGACCCGCCCGACAGCGCGCCGCCGCTCCCCCCGCCGTTGCTCAGCGGAGAGACGCCGGATTCGTGGCCGTACTCGTCCTCGCCGGCGTTGATGGACGCGCTGCTGCCCATGTTACCCATGGACGACATGCTCCCCAAGCCACCCATCGTCTCACTCATCGAGTCCGTGCTCTTGACCCGCGGCATCTGCATCTTTCCCCTGCCCGCGCTCCCCGGAGTGGACGGAACCACCGGCGGGAGCTTCCTCGCCGCAGCCGCCGCCTTCAGCGCAGCCTCGGCCGCCGCCGCGGGTACGCCCTTGCACACGTCCACGAAGTGACGCGCCATCTCGGGCGTTCCGCCCCAGTGCAGCCTCGCGTACGACATCAGGACGTTGCGCCACGCGTACCCCTCCACCCGGCCGACGGCTTCCCAGTGATTGGCGGATGGACCCTTCTCGTTCGCCGCGTCGCCGCCGACGTCCCCGACGCCGCCGTCGCCGACCCTCGCCGTCGTCGACGCCGAAGCCTCCTCCGGGGGCCTCACGTCGTACGCACCGAACCACCCCGACTGCCCCGGGCCGTCACCGAGCGGCGGCTCGGCGACAATCTCCGAGTTTCGATGCACCCGACCCCGCGCCCTGCACCCCGCGGGGAAGAGCGGGCAGCCGGGCCGGATGGTAACCTCGGCGTAGCTCGACGCGGGAGCGGCGGCGACGCGCGTGGAGAAGGGCGCGAGGCCGCACATCGGCCGCGGCTGGCTGGCGCCGCCCTCGGGGATGAGCGCCTGCGACAGGAACATCAATCCGCCGCACTCGCCGTAGATGACGCCGCCGCCCGCCGCGAACGCGGTGATGGCCATTCGAAGGCTCCGGTTGCCGGTGAGCTCCTGCGCGTACGACTCGGGGTACCCGCCGCCGAACAGTATCCCCCTGCACCCCTGCGGCAGCGAGTCCCCCGCGACGGGCGAGAACGGTACCAAATCCGCGCCGTACTCGCGAAGCAGCGCCAGATTCTCGCGGTAGTAGTGGCAAAACGCGGCGTCGCGGGCGATGCCCACGCGAACCGTGTTGGAAAACAGCGGCCGCGGGATGAGATGCGACGCGCCCGTGCCCACGCCGCGGCCCAACCGCGCCACGACCCCGCCCACGAGGTTGCGGCCGAAGGAATGCTCCTTCTTCGGGGTGTTGGCGCGCAGCGGAGACCCCGCGTGCGACCCGGACGTCGCGCGCTTGGGAGACTCGGGTATCACCGGGAACTTGTTGCGGTCCTTCCCGCCGAAGCTGTCCAACCTGTCCAGTGGTTGCTTCGGTTTGGGCGCACCCCCGTCCGCGCCGCCGCCCCCGCCGCCGCCGCCGCTCGTTCCCTCGGAGTCGTCCAGGCTCAGCCGCCGCTCGCCGAAGGAAGCCTCCCACAGGACAGCCTCCCCCTCCCCTCTCGGCACCGGAGCCCCGTCTCCGCCCCGCGCCTCCGGAATCGACCGATGAGAACCGGAACGATGGGACCCCCGGGCGTCGTCCGTCCCCGGGTGAGATCCCCCGTGGTTCGCGCCGTCCTCCTCCTCGGCATCCTCCTGAGGCTCGGTGAACTCCCACGCGGCGTTCATCACGGCCGTGAGGTCCACCGTCTTGCCCACGACGTCCGCGAGCTGCGCCGCCACCCCGGTGACAAAGTTGGGATCGCCCGAATCCTTCTCGGGCGGCTGCGCCTTCCCCCCCTTGCCGTCGTCGCCCCCTGAACCCTTCTTCCCGTCGCTCTCCTTGTCTATGAGGTGACTGGCGTACGGGTTGCGGCTGCCCCCGACGGAGGCGGCGCCGCCGGCGTTCAGCGCGGCGGCCGCCTTGGCCGCGGCGGCGGCGAGCGCCGAGTGCGGTCCCTGATGGCCGCCCCCGTCCCTGAGCACCCCGAGCCCGGAATCGTCCCTGCGCAGCGCGCCGAAGATCGGCGCGCCGATCCCGGCGACCTCGATGGAGTCGCGGATGTGCTTCTCGTGCGCGGCATCCTTCGTCTTGTTCAAGATGACGCCCGCGATTGGGAGCTCTTCGTCGAAGGCGAGGTGTCCCTTGAGGAGCGCGGCTGCCGATCGCGCGGGTAGCCCGTCGCAGTCGAGGACGAGGACGACGGGCGCGCCGAGCCACTTGGCGAGCTGTCCGGTGCTGCCGTCCTCGTCGCCGAACGTTCCGTCGTAGAGGCCGTCGCCGCCCTCGACGACGGCGACGTCCGCGTCGCCCGCGAGGCTCCGCGCGACGGAGAGGTTGTGCTCCTTGGTGAGCATCCACCCGTCGAGGTTGTAGCTGGGCTTGCCGGTGGCGGCCTCGTGCAGGAGCGGGTCCAGGAGGTCGGGGCCGACCTTGAAGCCCTGGACGCGCAGGCCGCGCTGGCGGAGGGCCGCCATGAGGCCGACCGTGACCGTGGACTTGCCCACCCCGGCTTGCATCCCCCCGACCACAATCACCTTGCAGCCCCCCATCTCGGTTTCAATTCGTCCCTTCGAGCTCGCTTCCTATCGGCCCGCCATCTGAGCCCTCGCTCGTTGTTTCGGTGCGATGCGAGCGTACCCGCGGTCGTCCGTCGTTTCCGACGGCGTCCCTAGCGCGGCGCTCGTTCGCCCCGCCGATGTGAGCACCCGTCGCGGGGTCCGGCCGGACCTCACGCTCCGAGGCTTCCTTTTGAAAGTCGAAAAGATCTGAGCCAAGTCTGCTTGTTAACAGCAATCACGACGTGTGACTAAGTAACCATAGGTTCATTTAACTCAATTTAAATCGTATGGGATGCCAGTCAGGATCTGAAACCTCATCCACTTCGAGCGACGTCATCCCCCGTTGAAAAGCTCCTGGAAAGCACGAAAGCAGAACACATTCGAGGTCCGCGAGGAGTCGCGTAAGAACCATGCTTGCTTTCTCTCTCTCCGCGCGCGCGGCTGTCGCCACCCGCGTCGCCACTCCGGCGACGCAGAGGCGTGGTGAGTTCCCGCGACATCACACCCGCGCATTCTCCGGTTCCCGGGACCAATTTTTTCTTCGCCATGGGGTTAGGGTTTGGGCGATGCGGAGCACCCCGCGCGGTGCCGGAAAACGCGCCTTCAAGACGACCCAGACGCGTCCGCCCATCGTGTGGGCCAGCGGGAGCATCGACGATGGAGTTTTCTACCCATGTGGCGCACTCGGGCCTCGTCGATATCCGCGCGTCGACCGTCCCGCGCGGTCGCGTTGCCCGTCTTCGGCGTCCATCCAACTCTCGCTTTATCCACGTTGGGCCACGTTGGCCCACCGCCACGCGTGGCCCGAGAGCGACCCCTCGCGCCCGGTTCCTTCACGCGTGTCTCCCCTCCGCACGACTCTGACCATCGCGCACCCTCCCTTCCTTCCCGTAAATCCAGCCACCCCCTCCACCCAGGTCGTGGCCAAGGTCACCCCCAAGGAGGCTCGTCGCCAGAAGCGCCACACGAAGATTCGCTCCAAGGTTTCCGGCACCGCGGACCGCCCCCGCATCTCCGTCTACCGCTCCAACCAGCACACCTACGTGCAGGTCATCGACGACGAGAACCAGACCACCCTGTGCGCCGTGGGCACCATGTCCCCCAAGATCAAGGAGATCGTGGGCTCCGAGGAGTGGAAGTCCAAGACTGTGGATGCGGCTCGCGAGGTTGGCAAGGCGGTGGGCGCCATGTGCGTCGAGAAGGGTATCAAGACGGCGGTGTTCGATCGCGGCGGGTTCGTGTACCACGGGCGCGTCAAGGCGGTCGCGGAGGCGGCGCGCGAGGCGGGCGTGGAGTTCTGAGCGAGCGGCTTTAGGCGAGGCGTGGATGACACTCGCGAGCGACTTGGCGACTTTTTCGGAGCGTCGCCTCGAGGATGGCTGGACTAGCCGGCCGTCGAGGAGGACGGGGAGGTTGCCGCGAGCGCCGATGCGTCGCGACCACGCGGAGCGTGTCATAAATTCTTTCGCGTATCTATCTTTAGGCTGTTGATATACAATCAAAGTACCAAGCAACGGGCCGAGCCTCTTTTTCTCCAACTTTTTTTTGGTTTTGGGGAGGATGGGAACTTTATCCTCTTTCCCAAAAAGCACCGCGTCCAGTCTGCGAACCGCGAAATTTCCACAGAGCCCCACACAGCCACTCGTCCCGTCGTCCGAGTTTATCTGTTTTGTTGCAATCGCCCTCCCCGAGGACGTCACTCGGAGTTTCCACGCCACCCGATACATCACCCGTTCCGAACGATGGCGTCCACCTTTGTCGGTGCCCCCACCGCTCTGCGTGCGCAGGTCGCGCCCCGCCGCGGCTCCCGCTCAACCCGCGCGCTCACCCGCGCCGATGCCGCCGCGCAGGCCAGCCTCGCGGTGACCCCCGCCACGGTCGGCTCCCGCTCGGGTTCCGCGTCCGTCAAGGGCACCGTGCGCAAGCAGAACGAGGATCGCTTCGCCTCCTACGTGAGTTACCCACCGCATCGACGCGACGTCGGACGCACGATGCCCGAAACCCTCGCCCCTCGTCGCCCCCTCGCGAACCCTCCGATGACGTTTGGTGGACCGTCGTTTTTATGATCGGCGTCGAAATCTCACCCACGCTGACCCGCGCCCTCCCACCTTCGTGACGAACAGACCAACCCCAACGCGAAGGACGGCTCCCCTTACGCCATCTACTCCGTGTTCGACGGCCACGGCGGCTTCGCCGTGTCCGAGTGGCTCAAGCAGAACCTCGCCGGCCTCATCGTGGAGGAGTGGCCCAAGGCTGACTTCTGCCTCGAGGCGCTCTCGCAGGCGTGCCTCCGCGCCGACTACGATCTCATCCAACCCCCGCCGGGCTTCTTCGGCGCGTTCGGCGAGCGCGGCATCGGCGGCGCCAAGTGCGGCTCCACCGCGGTCATCGCCACCCTCTTCGAGCAGGGCGGGAAGCCCACGCTCGCCACGGCCAACGTCGGCGACGCTCGCATCCTCCTCGTCCGCGACGGCAAGGCTGTGCAGCTGTCCGTGGACCACGTTCCGGACGACGAGGCCGAGCGCAAGAGGATCGACCGCGGTAACCCCAACCTGAGGAAGTCCCTGGTGACGTTCACGGAGGGGAGCTGGCGCGTGGGCGGCGTCCTCGCGCTCTCCCGCGCCTTTGGCGACGCGTTCCTCAAGGAGTCCGGCCGCTTCGAGGGCCTCGGCGAGCGCAACGCGGACTACGGCTCCGGGTTTGGGCTCAACGCCGAGCCCGACTGCTACATCGAGCAGCTCACCCCGACGGACAGCTGGGTCATGCTCTCCTCCGACGGGCTCTTCGCCAACGACGAGCGCGGCGGCGGTGGCGGCTTCGAGAACCAGGAGATTGCCGACTTTCTCCTCGCCGCCCCGGCGGACGCGTCCCCGGAGAGCCTCGCGAAGGAGCTGTGCAGCATGGCCGTGTCCAAGGGCAGCACCGACGACGTCACGGTGACCCTCATGCGACTTTAAAATGTGGGAGAAGAGAGTATAAAGGGAGAGGGTGGGGGTGGAAAATCATTCTGGTGCCGAGCGCCCGACGGTGTGTTTCGGGCGCGAGTCGCGCCGTCGTATCACGCGAAGTTAGTCCAAAGGCACGCGCGCCGTGGGTACTTCGCGACATTGTTTCATAATATCATCGCAGCCAATCGATAAACGAGCGCCTTTAGGTGCGCAGAGGGCGGGAGCGTCAAGCTGCGTGCGCAAGAAAAAAAGTTCAGGCCAATGGCATCGATTTTTGCGAATCGCGTGGATACGTGGCACATCCTCGTCGGTTGTGATCACACATCGGCAACTGACAACAGAAGAGATCGCTCGGCAACCCGCGGGCTCACAACGTCAGAGCACCGCTCCACTGTACCGACGAGAACGATGGCCTCCATCGCCGCTTCCCCCGCCGGCCTCTTCGCTCGCCGCTCCGCCTTCAACGGCCTCGCCGTCAGGTGCGCCCCACAACTGTCGCCTCCCCGACGCGGCACCCCGCTGATCTCGAATTTCCAGCTCTGACCGTGCAGCCAAATATCTTCTTCTCCCCGGTATACCAGGCCCCGCGCCGTCGCCCGCGCCGTCCCCGCGGTTGGTCTCGCGCCCGTCGCCGCTCTCAAGAAGGATGACGAGTGGCAGACCCAGAAGGCCGGTCCCGCGTTCAACCTGGCGCTCGCTGCGATGGTTGCCGGCAGCGTCTTCGTCACGGATGTGGTCTCCCCCGAATACGCCGAGGCTGCGCGCTCCTCGGGCAGGATGGGTGGTTCCTCCTTCCGCTCCGCGCCCCGCGCCGCGCCCCGCGGCGGCATGGGCGGCCAGTCCCGCCAGGCGCCCCCAATGGTCGGCGGGATGGGTTACGGCTACGGCATGCCCATGATCATGCCCATGCCCATGTTCTCCCCCTTCGGTTTTGGTTTCGGGTTCGGCGGTCTGTCCTTCATCTTCAACATCCTCATCTTCCTGTGGGTCGCCAACTTCTTCCTGAGCTTCGTGTCCAGCCTCACCGCGGGCAACGATAAGCGCAACGATGACGACCGCTTCTAATGGTCCGGACCGTCGAGTCCTTTATTAGCGCCGCCTAGAACTCCTGTAATACCGTTCCTTTTCATTTTCGTCGGCGTCTGAGACACGCATCAGTTGGCTAATCTGTTGTTCTATCTCTCTGTGTCGTCGTGTCTCAGTTCCAGCTCATCCACCACACGTACATCCTCCCCAAGTTCGACCTCGACACCGCCTCTTCGATAAGCCGCCGCGCCTGACCCTGGCACGACAGCGGCAGCGACGGCGCCGCGCCCACGCCGACCACGACGCCCTCCAGCCTCGACCGGATCTTCTCGAGCTGATCCCTGGCGCGCTCGGGGGAGTTGTCCGCCTCGCCCCGCCCCCTCGCTTTGCTCCCCTTGGTCCACTCCAGCAACGGGTCGTGCACGAATGTCTCGAGCACGGACATGAGAGCCTCCCTGTGCGACCGAAGCACGCCGAGGGTGATCTCGCACACGCGCATGAACGTCCCCTCGTAGCCGCCGGCGCCGAGTCCGTCGACGATGTTTTGCGTCAGACGAAACGGGACCATCTCGGGCGTCTCAAGTTCGAGACCCTTATCGAAAAGGCACGAGAAGTCCACGTGGACGCAGTCGCCCGACTCCTGATCGAGCAAGATGTTCTCGCCGTGTCGGTCGCCCAATCCGACGACGTGACCGACCATGGACCAGACCGCGGCGGTGTGCGCAAAGGCGGTTCTCGCGCCGTGCCAAGCCGCGGGCCTGTCCTTCCACCGGTTGAGGAACCAGCGGTGGAACACGGGGGGAAACTTCTTCAGAATTTCGGACATCCACGTCGTAGGCGTCGCCTTGAGACTCTCGTGCATGCGCTTGACGTCCCCTAACGTCTGCTTCGTGTAGATCCCGTCCTGGACGTACAGCGCCTGGATGACGTGCCTGAGACCCGTCGTGTTCGGGACCCACTCGATGATGCCGCAGTCCTCGGTGAGGGGCAGCACCGCGAAGGTTCGGAGGTAGAGCCTGCGCTTGCGGCTCGAAGGGTCCCGCGCCAACAGGCGGTTGAGCATGGTGGTGAACTCCATCATCCGCAGGTCCTTTCGCAGGTCATCCTTGGGCTTGCACAGGAACGCGTACTTGTGCCCATCGGATCCGACTATGGTCAGCTTCTTTGGCTTTTGCAGAGACGCCAGCACGCTCACCTCGTCTTCGATGCTCTCGATCGTTGCCACGTCCTGATTAAACGCGGACCACTCCGCGACCGATGGAACGAGGTGCTTGTTCGCCGCGTTGCGCATGGTCGGCGGGGGCAAGTTGGGCGTGAGCGCCACCTGCCCGGGCACCATCACCTGACACGGCGTCAGACGCTTTAACGCGGGAAACTCCGTCTTGAGCGAAAACGTCTTAGCCGGTCGGTTGTTTGCCAGAGGTTTGGGCTGGAACGCGCACACGCGTATGAGCTGGTCGGCCAGCGACGCGGACTGGTCGAAGAGCGGGCGAAGGGCGGGAGGCGCACCCTCCCTCGCGCGGTCCAGGATCCGTTGTGCAGCGTCTGCCCGCTCGAGGTGCAAGCTCCGCGCCATCGCCGTCATCGACCACAGCACCTGGTTCGGGAAATGCTTCACCAGGCGGTACAGCAGATCGTGAATGAGGGCGCCCACCTCCTGGTGTGGGTGGAGCAGCCTCGAGCTGAGCTGGGGCAGCGCCGGGAGCCACACGTACAGCGGCAGAGTTGACGCGAAAGTCTTCAGGTTGGCGGTCACCTTGGACGCAACCTTTCGCTCCTTCTGCTGCTCCACCGTGAGCTGCTGCCGGCGGTCCTTGGCCTCGTGCGCCGCCGCGGAAGCGCCGACGTCGAACCACACCGTCAGCAGCCGGGGAAGGGACTCGTACACGTGCCTGTGTCCGTACCTGAGCGACGTGGCGTAAAAATTGATGACGTCCTCGACGTAATCGATGGATTTTTCATCCACATCGTAGTTGCGTCGCTGCTTTTGAATCGTCTCCGACCCACCCGTCGCCGCGCGCTGCTGCTCGCGCCTCGTGGCGTCCTTCCACAGGTCGTCCATCCACTTGGCGGCGTGGAAGTTGGCCTTCTCGGAGTACTTCTGGTCCGCCAGCACGCTCTTGTAAACATCCTGCAGCTCCCTCTTTGGCTTTCCGCCCGTCGCCGCGCTCCACCTCGCGAGACGAAGCTGTGCGCTGGATGCCGTCTTGGGATCCGCGTTCGCCAGCGCCGGGTCGTTCAGCGCCTCCTGGATCTCCACGACGGCCCTGTGCTGCTTACCCGACGCCCACAGCAGCTTGGCCTGTTCCACAGCGAGGGCCATCCCCGGGGACGGTCGGCCGTCGCCGTCGCGAGCCAGCGGGTTGGTCGCGGCTACCCCCTCCAGCGCGGCTCTCGCCTCGAGGAGCGCGAGCTGCGCGGCGCCGTGGTGGCCGCTGGACCTGCAGAGCTTGGCCTGCGCGAGCCACGTGTACGCCGCGGCGTTCTTAGCGTCGAGCGCGTTGTACGTGGCGCGGCGGAGGGCGAGGATGGGCTCGCGGGTCGCCAGCGCGGTTGGCGTGAGCTCGAGTCGCGTCTCCCAGTCAGCCAACATGTCGACGCCCTTCACCGCGCCGCGCCCGCGGCCCTCAGTCGCCCGTTCGAGGGACGTCACGGCCGCCATCGCCTCCTCAGCCTCACGGAGGAGGTGGAGCTGCGTGATGGTCGGGTGCGCCCGGCGGTAGGAACCCTCCATCGCCGCCGCCGCGAGGGGCGTGATCAGGGCGTCACGAGCCGCCGTCGCCGCGCGGGCAACCCCCTCGGCGTCCCGCTGGTGAAGCGCGAGGAGCACCCTGCCGACCGCAGCCTCGCCCCCGGGCCTGCCGTGCTCGCCGCCGAAGGAGCCACCACCGGTGGTCCCGGCCTGTGATGGACTCCCCGCGTCGTCGAGGACGCCGAGGAACCCCTCGAGGCTGTCCCACCGCCCGAGCCTCCAAGCCGCCGCCGCGCCAGCCTCTGCGAGTTCCGCGCTCGCCGCGGGCCTCTGGGCGATCAAGGCGTTAGCCTCGCGCTCCAGCGCCCTGAGGTGACCCAGACCCTGCAGGCACCGCAGACGACCCCACTCGGCGCCGTCCAGCGACGCGGTGGGCTCGACGTCCGCGCCGCGCCGCTGCAGGGCGGATTCGTAGTGCGTCAGCGCCTCGGTCCACTCGCCGTTTTGTTCGTGCTGCAGCAGCGCATCCTCCGCGCGTCGCCTCGCCGCAGCCGCCGCGTTCAGCGAAGGGTCCGACCGCAGTTTATCGTCCACGTCCATCATATTGTCCACGCCCGGGGCGTCCAACGGACGCGGGCGGGACCTGAGCCGGGATATGGCCTGCAGCGCGTCCGGCTCGGCGAGGCCCTGGTGCGTCGCCGCGAGAAACGCCGCGGAGGCGTCGTCGAGCCCGCCACCCTCGGGGTAAAAAGGGTTTAGCGACGCCTGGTTGATGACGTTCTTGGCCGCGCGAAGGTGATCCTCGAAGTAGAGCAGGGCCCTCGCGGGCGCGCCGCATCGCAGCGCCGCGCGCGCAAGTAACTCACGCGGGACCGAGTCGAGCAGCGCTTTGACCGCGTCCACCGCGGGTTGGAGCGAATTGTCCCTGGCGACGTCGGCATCCTCGGACCACGTCGTGAGCTGGTCCAGGAGGGTGAAGACCGCCTGCGCGGCGAGCTCCGCCTGTTCGCCGTGTAAGGACTTGCTCTGAGTGGTGTCCGAGGCTGTCCACGCGGCGCCCGCGGCGTCGCGAAGCACGGCCATGATCTCCGCGGCGACGTCATCTCGCCGCGACTCGTCATCGGCGCCGAGGGCGTCGAGGACCATGCGGGGGAGCAGGAAGAGCATGGTGCGAGTGTCGTGGCGGAACACGCCCGCGGAGCACGCCTGGAAGAGGGGCGCGTCCGGTCCGTCAGCCTCCGAGGCCAACGCGCGGCACCACGCGTACATCCACCGCCGGAACGTGGGCCCGCCCGGGGTTTGGTACAGCGGCCGCACTGTCGACGGCTTCTGGGGCTTTTGCGTGAGGCAGTACATGGAGGTGAGACCGGGCGCGAGCAAGACTCTGACGTCCTCGGGGAGCGAGCCCCAGAAAGACTCGCCCGCTCGCGTGGCACCCGCGGGTAGGTGCGTGGATCCATCGTTCGCCGCGATGACGTCCTCGGCCCTCACCGACGCGGGCCTGCACCCCACGTGCACCAGCACCTCCTGCACGGCGAGCGCGGCGGCGTCGAGCATGTCCACGTCGTTCGCCCCCCTCACCGTCCTCGCGATGTGATCGCACAGCAAAATCCTGGCGAGGTCCGACGAGTCCGTTCCCAGCGTCACCTTCTCGGCCGTGGCGACGGGCATGTCGATGCGACCCGGGTCAATCGCGCCGAGCTCGCCGAGGCACTGCGCCGCGAGCCTGTGCACCTTTCGAGACAACGCGGTGCGCCCCTCACCCGCGAAGCACCTGAGAAGCGCCGCGACGAGCCTGCCGACGACGCGGTCGGACCAACCGGCGTCGCCCTCGCCCCCGGCGAGGAGCGCGGAGACGGCGGCGGGATCGGCGCGGAGCGCGCGACGGAGCTCCCCCAGCGCGGTGGCTCGCACCGCCTGGGACTCGTCCTCGGCGCCGTCGGTGAGCGTCGCGAGCAGGGAGGGGAGGGGAACCTCGCCTCGCTCCCGGCTCACCGCGGCGTTGGCCCTCGCGAGGCTGTCGCACGCGGGGAGCATGGGAAGGCGCGCGAGGTGCCCCCGCATGCAGGACGCGCCGCTTCGGAGCACCAGTTCGTCGATAACCTCCGCCGCCGCCGAGGCGTTGTCCACGCCTGACTCGTCGTCGCCGCCGCCCGCGCCGACGTCGCTCCCGCGCCGCGAGCCGCGTTCGTTCCCACCCGCGTTCACAGAGTCGGGGAGGTGGGGGAGCATGGCGACGACGACGCGGCCCGCGACGCGCCTGAGGTGGTCCGGCGCGTGACCGGCGAGCTGCTTCACGAGCAGGAGCCACGCGGCGAGCGCGGTGTTGCGCACCAACAGCGACGGTCGCTCCAGCGCGCTGGTGAGATGCGCCATAACCTTGGGGGCGAACTGCGGCAGGTGCGGTCCGATGAGGTGCACCATGATGGTGAGCGAGCGGAGGAACCGGCGCTGCGCCGCGGCGTCCCCGCTTCGATCGTTGTGATCGCCCATGACCAGCCACGTGAAGTGCGGGCGGAGAAAGTCCGGAACCGAGGGGGGCTTATCGGTGCCATCCGCGAGCTGCGCGAGGGTGCCCAGCACCTGCTGCAGCCGCTCAGCCTCGTTCTGCGGGTCGGACGCGTCGTCAGCACCCGCGGATCGGATCAAAATGCGCATGAGCTCCTTCTTGTGGTCCGTCACCAGCACCTCGAGCTTGACCCCTGTCTGTTTCTCCAAAAACTTTTTGCAAGCTTCCACCGCCGACGGGGATCGCTCGGAGCCGTTGTTGATTAGGTCGGCGATGGCGGTGTAGCACCAGTCGTGCAGAATCCCGCCCACGGTGAAATCGGGACCGAGCCTGGCGGCGTACGCCTTGAGCGTGTCGAGGTCCTGACGCTCCACCAGCCTGGGCACCGCCGCGGGCAAAACCTCCAGCAGAAGGTTCGTGTCCGGCATGTCGAGCAGAGCCTCCGCCATCGTCATGAGCATCACCGGGTGGCTCGGGAGCGCGACGCCGAGGTGCGTCGCGAGCAGACGGTTCCCCAGCAGAAGCTCACGCGGCCTGACGCCCCTCCGCGACGCGGCGGCGCGCACCAGGTTCACTGCCGCGGCGCGAACGCCCGCGTCCTTATCGTCGAGCCTGTGCAGAATCACGATGAGCGCCGCGGTGAGCGCGTCCTGGTGGGGTAGCGCGGCTGCCGCGGCGGCGAAGATCTGCAGCGCGGATTCACGCATCGTCGGGTCGCTCGCCGCCGCCTCGATGGTCGCCTTGAGACGGCGGAGCAGTGCGAGGCCCTCCTCCTTTATATCGTCGTCCCCGGGCGACTCCTTCGACGTCTGCGTCGTCGCGGCGTCGAGGAGCACGCCGCGCGACGCGAGAGCCGGAGCCGCGTCTCGCAGAGCCGAGCGCACCCCCTCCGCCCGGTGCAGCACGAGCGGCGTCACCAGCGCGGACACCTCCGACGACCCGCGCATGGAGTTTGCTCCTCCGTGCTGCTGCGCGTGTTCAAACACCGTGGGTAACGCCCACAGCGCCGCCGCGGCGACGGCGTCGTCCTCATCCACCGTGAGCATCGGCGCCAGCACCTGCGCGGCGGATTCGACGGTGACGACGTACTTGGCCGCCACCTTACCCCCCGAAGCCTTGACAGCCTCGGATACCGCGGCACTCAGGTCATTCGCCGCGGCGCGCTTCTCGGGTGTCCCGACGGAGACGATAGCGCGCTGACCCGCGTCCCTCGCCTTGGCCCTCAGGGACATATCCGCGTGGGCCTTGGCGCCCACGGCGATGCCCGCCGCCGCGAGTCCGCCAACCGCGACGGCAACCGCGGCCCGAACCTCGGGCGTGGCGGTGTCGTTGGCGGCTATGTTCATCACCATGTCGATACCGGCGTTGGGATCGTTCCCGAGGAGCAAGGAAGCCGCGGGCATCCACGACACGGTCGCCGCGACTACCCCCTGGTCGGGTTCCTTCACCGAGCTCTGTAGCAGCTGCCTCATGCTCTGCTGCGTCGAGCCGGACGCCTTGCCCCGCGCGGCGGCGGCGGCGAGGCTCGCGCGGAGGCTCGCGATCTTTGCGGCGCGTCTGATTTCCGCGGGCGCCTCGTTGATGGCGCCGTTACCCCACGGCCACAGCAGCAAGTCCTGGGTGAGGTCGTCCTCATTAAACGATGCCCCGTTTTCTGTTTTTTCCATTCGCGCGAGCGAGACGGCGGCGTCCAGGACACCGGTGAAAGCGGTCGCGACGAGTCCGTCCCCCGCGTCGTTCGCCCGCCTGGCCCACTTGAGCCATTCGTGCGCGGCGCTCACCCCGGACAGTCGCAGGCGCGGCCTGTCCCGCCCGACCGCGGCGCATACCCTCACCAGCCCAGCCGCGGCGCGGGCCCGCCTCGGCGCCGCCGCGGCCCAATCCGTCTGGCCGGTGACCATCCCGGAGAGCGCGCTGCTTCCACCCAACGACATCGGCGAGAGCTGGTGCAACGCCGAGACGATGCACTCTTCGACCCATGCCGCCGCGGACGAGGGACCCGCGCCGCTCTCCCCGCCCCGCGTCCACACCTCGTCGCCTCCCCCCAACCTCCTCCGCTTCTCCGTAAACGTCGAAACTTTCGGCGCAAACACCGGGTGGAGGCACGCG
>MDTE01201164.1_pt1 | contig 47291 bp, 45 predicted proteins | sample 811231 | NCBI WGS metagenome assembly MDTE01 (sample SAMN05326651, study PRJNA326480) | marine metagenome | isolation source: seawater | place: Indian Ocean: Red Sea | collected 2010 | reverse complement strand
GTCATTTTTTTTGCATCTGCAAATAACATCAAAGTATTTTCTTTATAAAACAAATCATTATCAATACCGGCATACCCTGGAGACAAGCTTCTTTTAACAAACAATACAGATTTACATTTTTCCACATCAAGAACTGGCATACCATAAATTGGGCTTTGGGGATCAGTTTTTGCAACAGGATTTGTTACGTCATTTGCACCAATAACAAAAGCAACATCTGCATTAGCAAAGTCATTATTTATTTCTTCTAATTCAAATACTTCATCGTATGGTACATTTGCTTCAGCTAATAAAACATTCATATGCCCAGGCATTCTGCCAGCCACAGGGTGAATAGCATACGAAACTTTTATATCGTTTTTTTTTAATGTGTCGACCATTTCTCTTAAAGCATGTTGAGCCTGCGCCACTGCCATACCGTACCCAGGGACGATTATAACTGAAGAAGCATTTTTCATTAAGAATGCTGCATCATCAGCATTACCACTTTTAACTGGTCTTTGTTCTTTAGATGTTTTACTTGACGTATCATCAGTAGCTCCAAACCCTCCTAAAATTACATTGAAAAAAGAACGGTTCATACCTTTGCACATAATATAGGACAATATTGCACCTGAAGAGCCCACCAAAGCGCCTGTAATTATTAAAGCTGTATTTTCTAGAGTAAAACCAATTCCTGCAGCTGCCCAACCAGAATAGGAGTTTAGCATTGAAATTACAACTGGCATATCTGCGCCACCAATTGGAATTATCAAAAGAAAGCCAATTAAAAATGAAACAAATAATAGTATCCAAAACAAATTCGATGATTGAGTTGAACACAATAGATAAATTAAAACAATTATTGAAATTAAAATAATTGCGTTTAGTGGATGTTGACCTTTAAATGTAATTGGCGAACCAGACATAATCCCTTGCAGTTTCAAAAAAGCGATTACAGATCCAGAGAATGTTATAGCTCCAACTGCGGCCCCAATCGACATTTCAATTAAGCTTCCAAGTTTAATGTTTCCTGGTGAACCAAGATTAAATGCAATAGGATTTAAAAAGGCTGAAATAGCTACAAAAACAGCTGCAAGTCCAACTAAACTGTGAAACCCTGCCACCAGTTCTGGCATAGCGGTCATTGGAATTCTATACGCTATAAAGGCTCCAATCGAACCTCCAACCACTATAAATATTATAACGAAAACAAATCCAATTGAAAAAGTTCCTATTGACAAGAAAGTTACTGTTATTGCAATAATCATTCCTAAAATTCCAAATAGATTTCCTTGTCTGGATGTTTCTGGTGAAGACAAGCCTCTTAAAGCTAGGATAAATAATACACCTGAAACCAAATAAAAAATTGCAGATAAATTGGCTGATATCATTATTTCTGTTTTTTCTTTTTTTTATACATTGCCAACATTCTTTGAGTTACTAAGAACCCCCCAAAAATATTTATTGCTGCAAGAGCAATTGCTAAAAAACCAAATATACTCGATGTATTGAAAATACTTTGCGGATCTCCAGATAATCCTGCGATAATCGCTCCAACTATAATTACAGAGGAAATAGCGTTTGTAACTGACATTAAGGGAGTGTGTAATGAAGGTGTAACACTCCAAACAACATAATACCCAACAAAAATTGAAAGGATAAAAATGCTTAGTCTAAATATTAAAGGATCAATTTCCATAGTTTTATTTAATTAAAGTTTTACTTATTATCTCATCTTCTAAATTTATGTTAATTTTTTTTTGATCTTTATCGTATAAATTTTCTATAAAATTGAATACATTTTTTGCATATAAATTAGATGCAGAAACTGGCAATTTATTTAAAATATTACTTTCACCCATAATTTTTACACCATTTTTTTCAACAATTTTGTCTGCCTCCGTAAATGCTGTATTTCCTCCTTGAACTGCTGCTAAATCATAAATCACAGATCCTGGTTGCATATTATTTATCATATGATCTTTAATTATTAATGGGGCTTTTTTTCCAGGAATTAAAGCTGTGCATACTACTATATCAATTTTTTTTAATGTTTCTGCTAACAATTCCTCCTGTTTCTTTTTAAAATCCTCAGAAGCCTCTTTTGCATAACCACCTTCGGTTTCAAGATTTTCTGAACCCTCTACAGTTAAAAATTTACCTCCTAGACTCTCTACCTGTTCTTTAGATGCCATTCTTACATCTGTGCCGAAAACTATTGCTCCCATTCTTTTTGCTGTTGCAACTGCTTGGAGTCCAGCAACACCTGCGCCAACAACTAAAACTTTTGCCGCAGGAATTGTACCAGCAGCTGTCATCATCATTGGTATCGCTTTTTCAAAATTAGCAAAAGACTCGATTACTGCCTTATATCCTGCAAGGTTAGCTTGAGAAGATAATATATCCATTGATTGTGCTCTGGTTATTCTAGGAAGAAGTTCTAAAGAAAAAAGATTTACTTTTTTTTCTATTAAATTTTTTAACGTTTCTCTATTTTCATAAGGATTTAAAACTCCTATTAAAGTTTGGTTATTTTTAATAAGTGAAATTTTTTTATCTGATAAAATTCCTAATTGAACTATAAGATCTGTACTTTGTAAAATTTCCTCTTCATTTTTTTTAAATTTTACTCCTAGGTCTAAATATTCTTGATCCTCTATACCTAAATGTAATCCATAATTTTCACTTAAAAATATCTCAAATCCTAATGAAGTGTATTTTTTCACAATGTCTGGAGTTATAGATATTCTTTTTTCAAATTTTTGATTTTCTAATATAGATCCAATTTTCATTTAAAATTTTATAGTAGGAATATTGCCATTAAAACCAAAACAAATATTACAGCTATTGTTCCCCATAGAACAAATCTTGTAAAATTATTCCAAGTATTTTTATGGTTTTCATTATCCATAAAATCTATTTCTGTCTTGCTTTATATTTAGGGTTTGTTTTATTAATAATGTAAACTCTTCCTCTTCTTCTTACTAATTTAGAGTTTAGATCTCTTTTTTTAATGGATTTAAGTGAGCTTTTGATTTTCATAAATTTTACATCTTAATAAACGAAGAAATATAATCTTTCAAATTTATTTTTCCATATCTTCTAAATACTCTATTATTTAGAGAAATTTTAGTTAGAGCTGAAGCATATCTCTCTCCTGGTCTCTTTTTTAGAAAAATTATTTGACTTTTAAACATATTTGCAACTTGCAATATAGTGTATGATTTTTTGTGGGAAATAGAATAATGAGCACACCTATTTTTTTTCCAGGCTTCAAAACAAACTTCTATAGTATCATTGATATGAGTAAATCTTCTAGATTGATTACCTGGTCTAACTACTGTTAATGCCTTTTTTTTTTCAAATTGATCCTCAAATATGCCAATAACAGTTGCCATAGCCCCTTTTTTAATGTGGCCAGGGCCATAAACGTTATAAAAATAAATTATTTCATATTTAAAATTAAACCATTTTTTTAAATTTTCTAATAATTCTAAATTTTTAGATTTTGTGAACGCGTAAGGTGATAAATTTTTATCATTTCCTTTATTGCCTAAAGTAGCAGAGGTAGCAGAATAAATAAGCTTAATCTTATTCTTTACACAGTAATTAAAAACAGCATTTGTACCTATTGAATTAGATTTATAGCATTCATCAAATCTCTTGAAGCTTTGATAGATTCTTGCAAATTCACCAAAATGAAAAACCGTATGAATTTTTTTTGTATATTTTGAAATTTTTTTTTCAATTTCATGTGTATTACCTGAAATGTACTTTACTCTGTTATGTAAAATGTGATTATTTTTTGACCCAGAAGAGTAATTATCTAAACTAATGATAGTTTTGTTTGATTTCTTTAAAAGAAATTTTATTAAATTAGATCCAACAAAACCTGCCCCACCAGTAACTATAATGATATTTTTCATTTGGAATTCAGCCTGGCAACGTCCTACTCTTCCGTGTCTTAAGACAAAGTACCATCGGCGCAGAAAGGCTTGACTTCCGAGTTCGGAATGGAATCGGGTATTACCCTTTCGCAAAAATTACCAGGCATAAGCTATATAGTTTATTTTTTAATAAAGTCAATTCTTATTAGAATTTTGTTTAAATTAAATTTCTTTTTAAATAATCATTTATTGTTATAGACAAGCCTTTTTTAAAAGAGGTCTTATATTTCCAGCCATATTTTTTAGCTAAAGAGATATCTAATACTTTTCTCATTGTTCCATTAGGTTTTTTTTTTCTGTAAATAATTTTTAAATTAACGCCTAGATGTTTCATTATTAATTTAGCATATTCAGTAATACTTTTATCTCTACCAGTTCCAATATTTATTAATGTTTCTTTAGTTTTTTTTTTTAGAAAAAAAATACAGGCTTCAGCTATATCATCGCTATAAATCAGTTCTCTCAAAGGTTTTCCATTTCCCCAAATATAAATTGTTTCTTTTTGATATCTTATAGCATCTACGACTTTTTTTATTAAAGCTGGAAAAAAATGAGATCCTACAGGATCATAATTATCATTTATTCCATATGCATTACATGGCATTAAACATTTATAGTTTAGTTTATATTGTAAGTTGTAACTTTCGCATAAACTAATTCCAGCAATTTTTGCTATTGCATAAGGTTCATTGGTTTTTTCTAACTGACCTGATAATAAATATTTCTCTTTAATTGGTTGTTTACTTAGTTTTGGATAAATACAACTTGAACCTAAGAAAATTAAATTTTTTACATTAGCCAAATAACTTGAATGAATTACACTATTTTGAATAGATAAATTATCATAAATAAATTCACCCCTTAATTTATTATTTACCTCTATTCCACCCACTTTTGCAGCAGCAAGAATTACTGCATCTGGTTTAATTTTTAACAAATAATCTAGAACTTTTTTTTGATCTCTTAAATCTAAGTCCTTTTTAGGTCTAGTATAAATTTTTTTATAATTTAATTGCTCTAATTTTCTCACTATTGCAGATCCAATTAGTCCTTTATGACCTGCCACAAAGATTTTTGAATTTTTGTTAATCATTAATATTTTTTAATTCATATGAGATCATATCTTTTATTAAAGAATTGATATCATGTTTTGGCTTCCACTTTAGAAGTTTTCGAGCCTTGGAAAAATCACCTTTTAGCGTATCTACTTCTGCAGGTCTAAAATACTTTTTATGACACTCAATGATACAATTATTATCTTCATCATACCCTTTTTCTTTAACACCCTTGCCTCTCCATTTAATTTTCAACTTTAGTGCTTTTGATACTAAATTGATAAAATCTTTAATTGAATACTGTTTTCCAGTACAAATAACAAAATCTTCGGCGGATTTATATTGAAGAATTTTCCACATAGCTTCGACATAATCTTCAGCATGACCCCAGTCCCTTTTGGAGTATAAATTTCCTAAAAATAATTTTTTTTGCTTTTTTAATTTTATTCTACAGAGTGCTTTAGTAATTTTTTTTGTGACAAAAGTTTCACCTCTTAAAGGACTTTCGTGATTAAATAAAATTCCATTACAAGCAAACAAGTCATATGACTCTCTATAATTTATTGTAATCCAATGAGAATAAACTTTCGCGGCTCCATAAGGACTACGTGGGTAAAATGGTGTCTTTTCATTTTGCGGATTTTCTAAAACTTTACCAAACATTTCTGAACTACCAGCTTGATAAAATTTTATTTTTTTGTCAACTTTTCGAATAGCTTCTAAAATTCTTAAGGTACCTAGCGCATCAGCATTTGTTGTATATTCTGGAATTTCAAAGGAGACAGCAACATGAGATTGAGCAGCTAAATTATAAACCTCGTTAGGTTCAATCTTACTTATTAAATTTAGAACAGAAATCGAGTCAGTGATATCACCATAATGGAGAAAAAAATCTTTTTTTTTAATTAGTGGATCTGAATAAATATCATCAACCCTTGACGAATTTATGCTAGAGCTTCTTCGTTTCACTCCATGTACTGTATAACCTTTTTTTAATAAAAATTTTGATAAATAAGCACCGTCCTGTCCAGTTACACCAAATATTAAAGCTTTTTTCATATTCAATTAATTATATAACTTTTTTTGAAATGTAAATTTTATATTTATATTATTTTTTAGGAAATAATTTTGCTTAAATAGCTAACGTTTTTGGTATAAAGAAAAGATTAAAACTATTTTTTGAATATTTAAAATCTAATGATTTATTGTTTGACAATTTTTTTATCTTAATTTCATTTAGTTTCATAAGTTTATTCTGTTCAAACATAAATATGTAACAAAAATATTTTGTTTTGAGTAAATCATAAATAATCTTGAAATTTGAAATGTTATACTCAATTAAAAAAACCGGTTTTTGTAAACTAATTAATTTTTTCATACCCATAAGGACGAGATGATCTAATCCTTCTACATCAATTTTAACAAAGCAAATATTCTTATCAATTGATAAATCATCAAATCTCTTTAATTGAAATTTTTTTTTTTTATATTTAAAAATTTTATATTTTTTTGGATAATTTTCTTTTATCTTTTTTTTAATATATTTAAGACTAAAACTATTATTAAAATGTAAAAATAAGTTATTATAATATGCTTGATATAAAAATTTATCTTCATTCCTTTTAGATAAACCAAATCTATAAATATGGATTTTCTTATAATATCTTTTCAATTTTTCTAAATATTTTTCACACAAGAAAAAATCCGGTTCAAAAATAAACAATTTGTTGTTTTTAAATCCCAATTCTCTAAAGCCTATTGATGAAAGTCCAATATTACCACCAACATCTAAAAAAATTCGTTTTTCATTTTTAGAAAATATAAGTTTAAGAGCATAATAATCTTTATCATGGGGTAATAAAAACTTAAATAGATGCAAATTATTATAAATAAAAACTTGTAAGTGAGGAATCTTTTCTAGAAATTTAACTAATCTATGTTTGACAAATTTAATCATGTAAAAAATCTGTATTTAAATAAAGTAGAAATTGCCCTAATACCATCATAAGCAACAATTTTTTTTCCTTCTTCATAGGTTCTTCCTTTATAATTAATTGGCACCTCCCCTATATCAATTTTTAGTAATGATAACTTAGTTGTGACCTCTGGACAGAAAGAAAAACCGTTTTCTTTTAAATCAATTTTTTTAAAAGTTGAAGATCTTATTAATTTATAACACGTATGAGCATCAGTTAATTTTTGGTTATTTATTAAATTAGATATGAAAGTTAGAAAAATATTACCATAAATTCTAATTCTATGACTAAAATTCTGAATGTTTTTAAATTTCCCAATTTTTAATACTCTAGATCCATAAACAGCCTCCAAATTTTGTTTTTCGATTTTATCTAATAAGATAAAATAGTCATTTGGATCATACTCTAAGTCTGCATCTTGAATTATTACAAATTTTCCTTTAATGAATTTTTTTGCACTTTTAATTGCGCCACCTTTGCCTAAGTTTTTTTTATGAAAAATTATTTTATTAATTTTTTTTTTTATACTTTAAAATAACATCTCTTGTTCCATCATTAGATTTATCATCGACTATAATAATCTGTTTTGAAATTCTCAAAGATAAAATTTTGTTTAATATCTTAGATATTGTCTTTTTTTCATTGAAAGCTGGAACTATAATAGTTAACTTTGGTTTTTTCATAATTAAATGTTTAATCTATATTTACAATCTATTTTAGCAGTAGCAATTTTTACACCATTTGGTCTTTATTTTTATAAAGATAAAACTTTAGATTTATCCATGTTTTCATCACAATTGATATTTGGTATTATTTTTACATCTTTTATAGGTCTATTTTTAAATTTTTTTACTCCTTTAGATAAAAACATAAATACAATTTTTTTAATTTTTTCTTGCTATATACTATTTTGTTTTAGATCAATATATCTCACTAAGAAATTTGCCTTTTTTTTATTAATATCTGGTTTTGCTATTTCTATACTTATCATCGAAAGTCATACTTATAGACCAGATGCTGGCTTATATCACCTGCCTTTTATAAAGATATTAAATGAAGAAAAAATTATATTTGGTCTTAGCAACCTACATTTTAGATACGGACATATTTCAATTATCCAATACTTTTCTGCTATATCTAACAATTATATTTTTGGAACGAACGGTATAGTTTTTGCTCCTGCTTTAATAGCAGTTGCTGTTATTTCAAATTTTATATCTCATCTATTAAACAAAATTAAAAGTAATAAATTTGATTTACACTTTTTTTTTATACTAGGAGCATTCATATATATTTTTTATAAAATGAATCGTTATAGTGAATACGGTAACGATGCACCAGCTCATTTTCTGTTTTATTATCTTGTTTCTGAAATTCTAATTTTGATTAAAAAATTTAACATTAAAAAATTATCAAATAGTCTAGTTTTAGGTGGTTTTATAATTATGAATAAAATAACCTTAGGTGTTGCAAGCTTCTTACCACTTATATTTTTAAATAAAACAAGATTTTTTGGACTTTTAAAATTAAAAAGAACATATTTCATAATTACCTTCATTATTATTTGGCTCATTAAAAATGTTATTACAAGTGGATGCATCATCTATCCAGTGGCTAAGACTTGTTTTGGTAGTTTAATTTGGACAGATATTAAAACAACTGAATTTATTTCAAATGAAAATGAAGCTTGGACAAAAAATTGGCCAGATACAGATATGAGTCTGTCCCACAAAGAATATATAAAAGATTTCAGGTGGTTAAAATATTGGATTAAAAATTACTTTCCTAAAATTTTAAATAAATTACTTCCTTTTATATTTGTTTTGTTTGGATTGTTTCTTTATATTTCATATAAATCTAAATTACGTAATACCAAACAATCTTTAAAAAAATTAATTATTATTCAGGCTATTTTATTATTTTCTATAATCATATGGTTTTTAAAAATTCCATTAATGAGATATGGACAATCTTTTATTGTCTGTTTTATATCCTTAACGTTTGCGATTATAGTTTCAAAATATATTATAAAGACAAAATTTAAAAAAATTTTTAAGACATTAATCATTTTCGGTCTGATAGTATTTACTACAAAAAACTTTTTAAGGATATCAAATACTAACAATGATTATAATAACTATCCCTGGCCAAAGTATTTATCTCATGATGAAAATAATAAACCACACAAGTTAAATAAAATCATAATCAATGGAAAAGCATTCTACAAAGCTAAAAATGGAATATGTATGTACTCTGAGAGCCTTTGCTCTGGAATGGAAAGAAAATTTAACACCAATATTGTTAAAAATTATTATATATTATTTAGAGAAAATTAGAATAAGTTACTCTATTTCAAAATTGTAGGTATATAAAATTGACAATTTTTGCAAACATTAGGTGTTAACTTTGAAAAACCATCTCTTATATCTTTTATAATCTTCAAGTTCAAAATTTCCCTTAGATTGCTGTTATTTAAATTACCTAAATATAATCCGTCTTCCTCAATATTACCGCCTTGATACCTGCAGTTACATAGTCTAACAACACCGTCATACAAAATTCCTAAAGTATATAGTCTGTGGCAGTGCCTTTTCTGAATTATTGGCTTAGGACCTATAACCATTCCTTTTGGAAGATCTCTTTGTTTAACTTGACCTGCCCAACTATCAAAGTAATTAATATGCTCTAAATTAAATATTTTATTATCATAATATTTTTTTAAATATTTTTTAAAATCACTGGAATTTAAATTATCTTTAACACTTTTATTAGATCTTAGCTCAACGGATAAAGCTATATTTGGTTTTTTGTTGTCAAAATATTCTAGAATCTTTAATAATCCTTCTAAAAATTGTTCATACTTTTTGATACCAAAGCAATCTTCATAAGTTTCTTTCATAAAACCGCCTGTGCTTATTGAAATTGAAGTTAGACCTAATTTTTCATCAAATATTTGATCAAGATTAATTTTACTAAAATTAACAGCATTAGTAAAAGTTCTTACTTTTTTATAACCTATTTTTCTAGAGTAATTTATTATTTCTCCATAATTTTTATTCAAAAAAAATTCTCCATTTATTGGAGTTAAATTTAATCTTTTAAAGCCTAGATCGTAGGCTGATGATGCCCATAATTTAAATTTTTCAATTGAGAGAATTTCTTTTGGACGATCACTTATTCTGTAAGAACAAAATTTACATCTAGCGTTGCATAGACCAATAGTATCAATAGTAATTTCTGGATGAAAAAAATTATTATTTATTTCAAAATATTTTTTTTTATTTGCTGTATAAGGTAAGATAGTCGATCTTAAAATATTTGATATAATTGCATAGTAATATCCATTTAATTTATTTTGAATAAATTTTTTGAATGGAAATCTACTCATATTTTTATTATTTATAAAATTTCAAACAATTACCTATCATTATACAATATAATGCAAGAATAACTCACAATTAAACAAAATAATATTGAAATAAAATAGCCTGATAGATAGTTATAAATTAATATTGGCATGATATTTAGGAATAACAAAATAATATTAGTATTAAAGAGACTGAATTTTTTTAAAAGAATATGATGAATATGTTTTCTATCACCATGGAAGGGATTTTTTTTTAATATTATTCTTTTTAAAAATAATCTAAACATATCGATCCCTGGAATAATCATTAATAACAATATTTCAGAAATCATTAATGTTTTTTGATTTAAATGTTGATCAATTATTACAAGGCTAATCATGTATGAAAAAAGTAAAGTTCCTGAATCACCAAAAAAACATCTATTTTTATAATTCAAATAAATAAAAAAAATTAAGGGTATCAAAGATAACTTGATCAAAATTAGATTTGGATTTTTAAAAATTAAATAACATAATATGAAAAGAGAATAGAGCCCAAACTGTAAATTTATTCCATCATATAAATTTGATGCATTTACAAACAATAAAATACATAACAGAGTAAAAAAAATTCCTTGAATAGTATTAAAGTTTAAACTGTAGCCTATAAAATCAAAATCAAGAAAATCGATTATATATTTTTGTTCCATAAATAAATGTACAAAAATTAATATTGATAATATTAAAAATTTATTCTTTGAATTTAAATTTTTCTTATCATCAACTAATCCAAGTAAAAACATTAAAGACAAAGCAGTCAAAAAATACCCATTTAAAAATGACGCTTCGAATCTAAAAATCGTCGAAAAAAAATATATGAATAAAAAATTAATAAAAAAAATTGTACCACCTAATGGTGGAATTGGCTCCTGATGTATTTTTCTCTCACTTGGAAAATCAAAAATATTTATTTTAAAAGAAATTTTTTTAAAGTTATATAATAATAAAATATTTAAGATAAAAAGACTTAGTAAAATAATCATGAATTCATTGGTCATAACAAAGGCTTTTTGGTTAAAATTCATCAAAATGAATTAACAAAAAAATATAATAAATTAGTTAATAGTAATTACTAGATATTAATTTAATTATTGTTAAAAGAAAAATATTTATTATGCTAAAAATTAATATTCTTTCAAATTCAGCTAGTAACATATTCACTAAATTTAGTGGTTATTGGAATTTTTTCTTTAAATACAAAGACGAATTAAATAAACTTGGTTACAACTTTAATTTTTATAATAATGTAAACAATAATTTTCTGAATGCAGATTATTTGGTTTTAAATTCTAGATTTTTTTCAAAAGACAAAAACAAAAGATTAATCCAAGTAGAAAAAATTTATAAAAAAAATAAAAATTTAATATGGTGGGATATGAGAGATAGTGCTGGCAACAATCAATTTAACATAATGCCTTATGTAAAAAAATATATTAAGAAACAATTATACTTAGACAAAAAACTTTATTATAGGTCGTTTTATTATGACAGAGTTTATACTGATTATTATATAAATAAATATAGTTTAAAAAAAGATCCTAATCATGATTATAATTCTGTTTTAGATAAAAAAGATATACATAAACTGAAATTAAGTTGGAATATTGGTATTCAAAAGTATTTTGATTTTTCAAAATATTCCACTTTTCAATATTATTTATCTAAGATAAATTTTTTAAATCCTGAAAAATATTTTATTTCATTTTATGACCCAAATTTTGATGCAAAAAAATCTTTTACATGTGAATTTGGGCAAAGAAGCTTCGCAAATTCTTATAAAGACGTAATACTTTACCAAAGAAAACTATTAGTAAGAGAATTAAATAAAAAGAAATATCTAGCAAGTTTTGTTAAAAAAAAGAATCAAAAAATTTTCTATAAAAAAATAAAACAAAGTATTTTATCTGTTGGAACATTTGGGTCAGGAGAAATTTGCCAAAGAGACTTTGAGGCAACTTTTCTTGGATCAAGTTTTACAACATCAAACATGAACCACATAGAAACCTGGCCAAATATTTATTTACCTGAAATAACATACTTACCGTTAAATTGGGACTTTTCTAACATAGATGACGTTTTAGAGAGAATTCTCAGCAATAGAGACCTCTATAATTCTTTGGTTCTTAATTCTCAAAATATAATTAAAGAAAGTTTAGGGGAAAAAGGAAAGGTTTATTTTCTAAATTTTATAAAAGACATATTTTAAAAGGGTATATGAAACATATAATTGAATAATTTATAATATTACAATATTAAAGAAAGATGTATGTAGTAATATTATGTGGTGGAAAAGGGACAAGATTAATGGAGGAAACAAAATTAATCCCAAAACCTTTAGTAAAAATAGGCAATAAACCAATTTTATGGCATATAATAAAATATTACAGTTCCTTTAATTATAGAAATTTTATTTTAGCAGCGGGTTATAAGCATTCATTAATAAAAAAATATTTTATGATGAACCCTATTAAAGGATGTAAAATAAAAACTGTCTTCACAGGAAAAGAAACATTGACCGGTGGTAGATTATTAAGATTGAAAAAATTTTTTAAAAATAATGAAACATTTATGATGACTTATGGGGATGGATTATCTAATGTAAATATTAGAAAATTAGTAAATTATCATAAAAAGAATAATAAAATTGCAACCGTTACAGCTGTAAGACCGCCCCTTAGATTTGGTGAATTAGAGATAGCAAATTCTAATTTAGTAAAAAAATTCAAAGAAAAAACTCAAACATCTGTAAGTTGGATTAACGGTGGTTTTTTTGTTTTGAATTCAGATATATTTAAATATATAAAAGGTGATAGTACAATCTTTGAAAAAGATCCAATAATTAAACTTACAAAAAGTAAAAAATTAATGGCGTATAAACATTACTCTTTTTGGCAATGTATGGATACTTTAAGAGATAAGAAGTTACTTCAAAAAATCTGGAAAACAAAGAAACCTCCATGGAAAATATGGTAAAGAAATTCTACAAAAGAAAAAAAATACTAATTACTGGTGTAACTGGTTTTAAAGGTGCATGGTTAGCTTATTGGTTAAAAATACTAGGAGCTGAAGTTTATGGTATTGGTTTTAATCCAAATCGTAATAAAAACTTGTTTTACAGTTTAGGCTTACAAAATAAAATTAAATTGAGTATTGTCGATATTAGAAATTTTAAAAAGTTAAAAATAATAATTAATAAAATAAATCCAGAAATTATTTTTCATTTTGCAGCACAACCTTTAATACTTGAGTCTTACAACAAACCATTTGAAACGTATGAAATCAACAGCCTAGGCTCACTAAATGTACTTGAATCATTAAAAAAAAATAAAAAAATCAAATCAATTATTATGATTACATCTGATAAATGCTATAGAAATAATTTTTCAACTAAAGGTTTTGTAGAAGATGATCATCTGGGAGGAGAAGATCCGTATAGTGGTTCAAAAGCGTGTGCCGAAATAATTATAAATTCCTATTACCAGAGTTTTTTTAAAAAAAGAAAAATAGGCGTTGCTTCAGCTAGAGCTGGAAATGTCATAGGTGGTGGTGATTGGTCGAAAAATAGGTTGATACCAGATTGTATAAATTCAATAATTAAAAATAAATCAATTTATCTTAGAAATCCTTATTTTAATAGACCTTGGCAACATGTTCTAGAACCTTTGTATGGATATTTAATTTTAGGAGAAAAATTATATAAAAAACCACAAACTTATTCTGGTGCATGGAATTTTGGTTCTAAAAAAAATACTGTTACTGACGTTTTAACAATCGTTAAAAAGATAGTTTCTTTATGGGGTAAAGGTAAAGTTGTTTTCAATAAGAAAAATAAATACTATGAACAAACTAATCTTCAACTTAATATTGACAAAGCACAAAAAAAATTGTTTTGGACGCCAAAACTTTCCATAATGAAAAGTGTGGAGTTAACAATCTTATGGTATCAAAATATCATAAATAAGAAAAATTCGTCTGAAATGATGACAAAAAATCAAATATTAGACTATATGAATGACAATTAAAATCTACAAAGCAAAAAAGATAAAAAATCCTAAAGGTGAGATTATTAAATTTTTAGATAAAAAAAGTAAAAATTTTTTGGGCTTTGGAGAAATATATTTTAATGAAATTAAAAAAAATAAAAAAAGTGATTGGATTTATCATAAAAAAAATCAATGCATTTTCCTATGCATAAAAGGTTCTGTAAAATTTAAGATTAAAGCTAAAAAAAAAGAAAAAATTTTCACAATTTCGAAGAAAAATGGTAAAATACTAATTATTCCTCCGAGGAAATGGTTTATGTTTAATTCTTTTTTGTCTAATAGTATTTTTGTCAACGTTATTAACTTTAAACATAATGATAATGAAGTAATAAAAAAAATTAATTAATTATATAATTTTTCTATCTGTTGCTATTAATTTATATTTCCTATTAAACACACTTTTTTTGAAATTTTATAAAATTTATTTTTTAATTATTATTTTTATGAACATTATTTTGATAATTTAAATACATGTGAAATCCTATTAAATAATAAAAAATCATATTTAACCAGTTATTAAAAAAATTTCCAGATGGTGCTATTGGGAACAAATAAATTAATAATCCCACAGATAAGATCTTAATTCCTTCAGAATTTTTTGAAGATGAAATATTAATAATTAGAGAATAAATAAAAAATAAATAAAACAAGATTCCTATAAGACCTAATTCAGAGAGAATTTGTAAAAAAAAACTATGCGGGTGAGTAGAACAGTTAAATTCATGATCATATTTTTTACAATTATTTCTAAATGAATTGACTCCGTTTCCAAAAATAGGTTTTTCAACAAAAAGTTTAAATGCAGAAATATAGTGACCGTGATGTAATTTAGAAAATATATATATTTTTTCCTCAGATACTTTTTTTTTTCTTTGGAATGAGACTCCAAATATTTCTCATAATTAGATGATGAGATATATATTAAAGTATCATCTATAAACCTTTTCTTAAGTTTAGAGTTAGTTGATATTAATAATATTGGAATTAACATTAATAATATGAGGTATATAATTTTTGTCTTAATATCTTTAATTAAAATTACCAGAAATAAAAAAATAGAAAATACTCCTAAAATTGTTGCCGTCCTTTCACCAGTCAAAAATAAAGAGATAATTAATAATGAAAAAATTGCTATTAAATAAAATTTATTATTTTTAAACGAACTATTAAAAATTAAAGTGAATAATAACAAAGGAAAAAATTTTATCATATAACTTCCTAAAATTAGCTCATCACCAAAAAAACTAGAATATCTGTTATCTTTTGCAACAAAACCAAGAATATTTTTACCCGTGTTGTATTGAATAAAAAGATCTAAAATTAAAATTAAAAAAGTTATCGATAAGCAAAATTTTAATTTATTAAATTCTATAAACTTGTTTTCTATTAGATAATAAATCGATATTGAAAAAATATAGTATCTAAAGTAAAAAATTGCCGTTTTTAACGACCACATGGGATTTTCTGAAAATATAGAATTAAATAATAGATAAATCCATAGTATCAAAAAAAAATAAGTATATTTATTTTTATAATAGTAAAAATCTTTATTTTTTATAATTAAAAAATTAATATAAATAGAGGCAAAACCTAAAATTAGCTCAGGTATAAAAGGTCCACTTATTAAAAAAATTGGGAAAGAAATTATTAATATTGAAAAAAAATTTAAAATTGAAAAATTCATTGGTTAAATTTTTAAGATCCTAAATAAATTATTAATAGCAATTTTTTTATTGAAATTTTCTAAAGAAAATCTAAATCCATTTAAACCTTTTTGATGTAGAAGTTTATTGTCTTTAATTTTTGATAATTTAACTAAGAGATTAGATAATTTTCTATATTCTCCAGAATTAACCACATATCCAGAATTTGACTTCTTTATTAAATTATTTCCTTCACCACTCAACATTCCTATGATTGGTTTTTTGCATTGAAAATAAAATTGAATCTTACCTGGAATTGTCCACTTCAAAGTTGTTTTGTTACTAAGGGAAACGAATAAAAAATCTGCATATTTCTTAATTAAATAAAATAAATTTTCTTGTGAAATAGTATCAAACAAAAAAATGTTATTCTTTTTCGGATTATTCTCTATAAAATTTATAAGTTTCTTTTTTTCACTACCTTCACCAAATAAGAACCAGTTAAATCTATTAGTTTTTTTGTTACTTAGATAAATTAAGTTTAAGATATTTTCTATATCTTGTGCTTTTCCTAAATTGCCTCCAAAAAAAATATTATAATTAGTGTTATTTGTTCTTTTTTTTACTTTCTCTATTAATTTTAAATTTGGTTTTTGTATGAAAATTTTTTCAGACCAATTAGGAAAATAATAAATTTTTTTTTTATATCTTTTTTGAAGAATTTTCGAAATTGATTTAGATTGAGCTAACAAATAATCAATGTTAAAATAGATATAATTAGAAATTTTTTTTATTATGTAAAATAAAATTTTTGATCTATATCCAAAAACCTCTATAGACTCTGGCCATAAGTCTAATACCCATAAGTAAGTTTTACATTTGAAAAATTTAGAATAAATTATAGCCGGTATCGCACTAAAAACTGGAGAGACTTGAAAAATAAAAATTTTATCGTATTTTTTATTTAACTTAAACATAAGATAAAATGTTGCGCTTATTACAAATGTTATATAGTTTAAATATTTACTTAATATTGAACCATCTCTCAAAAATACAGGCACCCTTTTAATTTTTACCTTTTTTAATTTTTTTAAATTTTGCTTTTTAAATTGATATTTTGTTGGATAACTAGGATTCGAGGTAAGAACCTCTAAATTTATCCTTTTTTTTTTACTTAGCTCATCAACAATATCATTAATTCTAAATTTTTCTGGAAAAAAATATTGGGATAGAACCAAAATATTCATTTAATTTTTTTTCCAAATATTTTTATTTATATATGGAATATAGCTATTTACTATTTTGGTAACTTTATTAGAAACATTTTCAATTTTATAATCTTTTACTACTTTATTTTTAGAATTAAGCTTTCCATCAATCATCATTTTTATACCTTTTAAAATTCTTTTTTTATCAATTCCGACCATCATGACAACAGCTTCCTCCATTGCCTCGTGTCTTTCATGTGTATCTCTTAAATTTAGTGCTTTAAAATTTAAAATCGAACTTTCTTCACTTATAGATCCACTGTCAGATAAAACTATCAAAGAGTTAATTTGAAGATTAACATAATCAGAAAAACTCAAAGGTTTTATTATTTTAATTTTTTTATTTTTAATTATTTTGGAAATTTTTGACCTAATTCTGGGATGACACGGAAAAATAATTTGTTTCTTAAATTTTTTTTGAATTTCATCCAAAATTGATGATATGCTTTTTAAATTTGTTATATTCTGAGTATTTTCTTCTCTATGAATACTTACCACAATAAAATCATTTTTTTTTAATCCTAATTTTGACAGTATTTTTGAATTATTAATCTTTTCTTTATAAAAATTAAAAACTTCGAATAGCGGACTTCCTACTTTTATAACAAAGTCATTTTTGATGCCCTCTTTAAGTAAATTTTGACGAGATATGGAGCTGTAAGTTAAATTTATATCTGACATGTGATCAACTAGCTTGCGATTTATTTCCTCCGGTACATTCTGGTCATAACATCTATTTCCAGCTTCAAAATGAAAGGTTGGAATTTTCAATCTTTTTGCAGAATATAATCCCAAACAACTGTTTGTATCGCCTAAAACAAATACAGCATCAGGTTTTATGGATCTAAGAACTTTCTCTGTTTTTTTTATCACATCTCCAACAGCCTCACATGCTGTTGAATTTGATACATTTAGATAAAAATTTGGAGACTTTAAGTTTAAATCTTTAAAAAAGATTTTATTTAGTTCATAATCATAATTTTGACCAGTATGAACTAAATAATGTTTAAAATATTTATCAAATTTTTTCAAAATACATGAAAGTCTTATAATCTCAGGTCTAGTGCCAACAATTGTAACAACTTTAAACATATTAATTAATTTTTTTAAAAACAGTATCTGGTTTTATTTTATCAAAAATTTGATTTGACCATATTATTGTTATCAACTCTTCATTTCCAATGTTTTTAATATTATGAGCAAAACCTGGTATTGTCTCAATTATTTTTAATTCTTTGCTGTTTGCAATTATATTAAAATTATTTTTTTTATTTAAGATATTTTCAAATTTAAATTTTGCTTTTCCTCGTATAACTAAAAATTTTTCAACTTTAGAATGGTGATAATGATTCCCACGAACTTGACCAGGTTTTATTGATAAAGTTGAAATTTGTCCAAAATTCATCCCCTTCAAAAACTCAGTAAACGTACCAGTCTTATTTTTATTTGTTGACAGTTTGTATGATGCTTTTTTTTTTGAAAAAAAACTTACATAAGTAGAAAATAAATTAGCGTTAAGTCTTTTTTTTAAATCTAAAATTTTTAAATCATTTCTCTGTTTTTTGATTTTTGAAATAATATTATATATTTCACCTACACTAGTTTTATCTATTCTTCTTAATTTAAAATTTGAAAAATTTTTAATCTTTTTTAATTTTATCAAATTTATTAATTGATCAATTAAATCATCTATATATAAAACTTCCATCTTGTTATTTTCATCAGAAATATTTATTTTTAAATTTCTAGACAAGTTATAACAACACGTGGATATGAATGAGTTATAGTTTGGCTTTGACCATTTTCCATAAACATTAGGTAGTCTTGCAATAATTACTGGATACATTTTACGCGAATGAGACATTAAAATTTTTTCTGCCTTTAATTTTGATAGAGAATAAACTGATTTGTCATTTTTCGCTTTAATGCTAGAGGAAAAGAAAATGGGTATTTTTTTTTTTTTTGAAATAAGAACTTCACAAATTTTTTTAGTCAAATCCACATTTGTTTTAGTAAAGTTTTTAATAAATTTTGATCTATTCACTCCTGCTAAATGAAAAATAAAGTCTATTTTCGAAATTTTTTTTTCTAAATCACTAATCTTATTTTTTCTTGTAAAAGTTTCAACACAATAACCCTTCTCAAGAAGTCGTATAGATAAATTTGAACCAATAAAGCCATCGGAACCTGTTATTAAAATATTTTTATTAGTCATCAAGAATATTTAATACATTAGAATTCTTGAAAATTTTGTAAAGTTCACTTACGGAACACATTTTTGTATTATTAGAATTATAATCGTTAACTTTTGATAAAATTTTTTTTCCTTTTTCAAAAAAAGAACTTTGTTTAGATTGGTCTTGAGACAGCCTTTTTATAAAATAATTTTTTTTATTAGAACTTAAACTATACTCTTCCGAATTTAATAAACTTTCATGTTTTTTCTCTCCATATCTACTACCAATAATTTTAATGGGATATTTTTTTATTTTTTTTAGTAGTAAAAAAGATTTTAGATAAGTATCTACTGTTGCAGATGGAGCTTTTCTTACAAATAAGTCTCCATTTTTTCCATATTTAAATGCATAAAATACTAAATCTATTGCTTCATTCATTGTCATAACAAATCTTGTCATACTTGGATCTGTAATTGTAATTGGTTTTTTTGAATTTATTTGTTTATTAAAGACAGTTAAAAGAGAACCTCTAGATGCCAATACATTTCCATATCTCGTAATGCAAAGTTTCAAATTTGACTTTTGTTGTTTTAAAATCATAGCATTTGCAATCACTATCTTTTCCATTAATGCTTTAGTCATTCCCATAGCGTTTACAGGGGATACCGCTTTATCTGTACTTAAAAACACAATTTTTTTAACATTGGTATTTTTGGCTGCTCTTATCAAATTTTCAGCACCAATTGTATTTGTCTTCAATGATTCTAATGGAAAAATTTCAGCTGTTGGCACCTGTTTTAAAGCAGCGGCATTAAATACATAATCGACATTGTTTAAAGCATTTTTTACGCACTCATAATCTCTAATATCTCCTACTATAAAATTTAATTTGTCATTCCCTTTGTAAGAAAGTCTGAGATCGTGTTGTTTTTTTTCATCTCTACTAAAAATTATAATTTCACGAACTTTTTGATCTAAAAGTTTTTGTATTGTTGCTGATCCAAAAGACCCTGTTCCACCAGTAATTAAAAATCTTTTATTTTTAAATAACATCACTCTATTGTTACCCTATTTTTTTTTTTCCACAACTCAAAGACTATAAGACCAAATAATCTCTCAGAATTATTATGGTCAAAAAATAGTTTTTTCAAGATTTTCTCAGTATATGAAGAATTAAATAATGAATCTTGATCTAATAAGATTTCTTTTGCAAAAGTTTTCCATTTCTCTTGCTTAAAATAGTTATTTATAGGAATTGAAAAACCTCTTTTTTTGTTAAATATAAAATCCTTTGGAAGTACTTTAGAAGCTATTTTTTTCAAAATAATTTTTTTCTCAACACTATTTACCTTATATTTTGAATGTAACTTTCCAAAAACAAAATTAATAATTTCTGTATTTAAAAATGGAGACCGTAATTCAACAGAATTTGCCATACTAAATCTGTCATTTTTAGCTAAAATATCCTCAGGTAAAAAATTATTAAAATCTTGGATACACGCTTTGTAGATAATATCGTCTGATTTGATTATATCTATATTTTGGTCAGATTTATCTTTATTAAAATTTAGTTTTCTTTTATCAATTATTTTTTCGCAATTTCTTTCATCAAAATAAACTGCAAAATCAAGATGATCATCTTTAAAATTTTTACTAATCATATTTAACCAATTCCTTCCTCTAAATCCTAATGGCAAAGTTTTATTTGAAATTTCTGATATTTTTTTTCTTAGAAAAATTGGTATAATCTTGTTTATTTTTTTTAATTTTAATACTCTTGGGTAATGATCGTATCCTCCAAATAATTCATCACCACCATCTCCCCCTAAGGCAACAGTGCAATATTTTTTAATTTCTTTAGTGATCAAATACGTGGGTATAATGGATGAGTCAAAAATTGGTTCATCTATAAAGTTTGATATTTCATTCATTATTGACACATTCACATCTGAATAAAAAATTTCATTATGATTAGTAGAAAAAGATTTTGATATAATTCTAGAATTCTTTAGTTCAAAATCGTCTTTGTCCATATTATTTAAAAAAGTATAAGTATTTAATCTATTTTTATTTTGTGATGCAAAGGCGGTAATTAAACTAGAGTCAATTCCTCCACTTAATAATACTCCAACTGGCACATCAGCATTCAATTGATTTTTAATTGATTTATCAAATAAATTAATAAGACTATTTAAGATATTTTCTTCAGGATAGTCATTCATATTTTTTTCTTGAGATTGAATGAAAAAATATTTTTTTATTAATATATTCCCATTTGATAAATCATATTTTAAATATTGACCTGGTTTTAATTTTTTAATATTTCTAATTAAACTATCATTTCCTGAAACGTAACCTTGATGTAAAAATTGAGCCAGACTTTTACGTGACAATATTTTGTTAATTTTAGGGTTTTCTAATAAGCCTTTTAGCTCTGAACAAAACGATAATGAATTTAAACCGTAATATAAATATAATGGTTTTTCACCTGCTTTATCTCTCGCTAGTAATATTATATTTTTTTTTTTATCATATATAGCAAAAGCAAACATTCCTTCTAACTTTTGGAGACAACTTTCTCCCCAGTATTTATAACTATTGAGTAAAACCTCTGTATCAGTCCTTGACTTAAAACTTAGACCTTTTCCAATCAACTCTTTCCTTAAATTTTTATAATTATACAATTCTCCATTAAATATAATTACATAATTTGAACATGTGGAAAACATAGGTTGATTCCCATCGTTTGATAAATCAATAATTGATAAACGATTATGACCAAAAGCAACTTTTTTTTCTTTAGAAACCCAACTGCTAAAATTATCTGGACCTCTGTGATGAATTACAATCCCTGCTTTGTCAATCCATTCTGTGGACACAATGCTTTTATTAGATATTTCGCCAATAATTCCACACATTTTAAATTTTAAAATTGATAATAAATAAACTCTTTAGATTCATTTGACAGTCCTGTTATTGCACAAATAGCTATAAAAGCTAGTAAAATTGACCATTTTTTGTTGAACTTAAATAAGAATAACTGTTTTTTTCTATATTTAATTTTACTACTTAATGAATTAGGTAAAAAAGTATTATGGTGACTCATAATTTGTATAGTGTTAGGTAAAAAAAATATTATCAAAAAACCAATTACAACAAAAATTAATTGAGAAATTCCATAATAATAAATATTTTTAAATTCTATATTAAATAGATCTATTATTAACGTACTTAAAAAGATTCTCTCTAAATTAGGATTAAGTACCACACCATTAAAACCAAATAGTCCCTGAAAAAAGATTTGTATCGAACTTAAACTCTCTAATTTAAATATTACCCAACCAAAACATACGAATACAAAAGTAGAAGTTAATTTAATAAATCTTATAATAAAATTTTTTGACGGCTTATTATTATTAATATAAATTATTAAATGGTTAAAAATAATTAGGACAGCATGAAAAAAACCCCAAAGTATAAAATTCCATGACGCTCCATGCCAAAACCCTCCTAATAACATAGTAAACATAATAAAAAAGTAACTTAAAATTTTACCTTTTCTATTACCCCCTAAAGGTATGTAAATGCATTCCTTCAAAAATCTAGAGAGCGTCATATGCCACTTTCTCCAAAACTCAATTATTGAATGAGATTTATAAGGTGAATAAAAATTAACTGGAAATGAAATATTAAATATTTTAGCTAAACCTACTGCCATGTCCGTATATCCTGAAAAATCAAAATAAATTTGAAAACTGAAGCAAATCATTGCAATCCAAGACTCAAATAAAGAGATTTCATATCCATTTTCCACCGCATTAAATGGATCATCAGAGTAGCTTGCAAAAGTATCTGCTAAGATTATCTTTTTAAATAAACCTATAAAAAAAATTGTAAGACCAATATTTAGATTATTAAAAGTGATTGGGCTATTTTTGATTAATTGTGGAATAATTTCTTTCGGTTTAGATAACGGACCTGCTATCAAATGTGGAAAAAAAGTAATATAAGTTGCATAACTCAGCAAGGTATAAGTTGTTTTATACTGGCTATTGTAGCACTCAATTAAATATAGTATGTGTTTAAATGTGAAAAATGAAATTCCTAATGGTAAAATAATGTTTTCTAGTTGAAAATTACTAGCAGTTAATAAATTATAATTTTCTAAAAAAAAATTTTTATATTTAAAATAACCAAGAATAGATAATTGAAAAATAATTCCAATTAACAAATAAATTTTATTTTTATTTTCTTTTAGAAGAGTTCCAAAACTATAATTAATTGAGATTGATATTAATATTAATATTAGAAATTTTAAATCCCAAATTCCATAAAATATTACTGAAAAAATAAAAATTGCTAAATAAGAATATTTCGGTTTTTTTAAATTAACAAAATAATAAATTAACAAAGCAATTGGTAAAAAAATGAAAAGAAATTGATATGAATTAAATAACATTACCCTTTAATTTTCTCATAATATTTGAAAAACATTTCTTTATATTTATCTTCATAATCAAAATTATTAATCTTTAAACCATATGATAATTCTGAGCCTTCCATAGAATCTGCAATTAAACTTATGAAATTTTCATAATAATGGGAGCCATCATAAGTATTTTTGCTATTGTTTATCTTACTATTGGGCACAGAGAAATCATAAACATTATCAAAATATTTAAGAGTGTTTAATCGATTTGCTATAATGTAATTAAGATCTTTTTCATTAATTTGTCTTTTTAATTTGAATGATTTGTTAAAATTAGATTTATTTTTTCTAACAAATCCAATAAACTCATCATCATAAGCATTGGTATAATTGCTAATTCTCAATAAACTTTTTACTGAAAATTTAAATGAGTTGAAAGAAAAATAGTGACTCCAAAATAATTCTGGAGATTGTTTTTCTATAATAAATTCTGGAATTTTTGACATATTATTTTTTAAATCATTTTTTAATTTATCCTCATAATCTAAAATCTCTCTAATTAAATTTTTTGTCACAATAGGTGGGAAATATGCAATAATTTCACTTGAAGAAAAATTTTTAATTATATCTTTAAATTTTTTTTCCCTATTTTTTGAAACAATAATAGGTAACTCTATATAAATTTTTTTTGGAATATAGCCTAAGTATTTTAGATAATTTAAATAGGCTTCATATTCTTCTACACTACCTGCGCTGAAAGAAAAATTAAAACAATTATTCTTTTTAAATTTTTCCTGATTTATTGTTGTAGAAATGGAGGACCCAAATATTAAACAATCTATATCTTCATTTTTCTTACCATAATAAAATAAATTAAATTTACTTAATCTTTCATTAAAAACATAATTTGTTTTTTTAATTTTATTTCCATTAAAATACCATAGCGGATCTACCAAATAATTTAAAAAAAAAATAAGACAAAAAAATAAACCTAAGAAAAATAGAAAATGCTTAGAATAAGAATTTAAATTTTTATTTTTCATATCAAAAAATATCTCGAGCAAAAAATTTTTTACCATCTAAAATTTTTTGATTAGCATATTTTAAAGCTTTTTTTCTATGATCTATATACATTTTATCATTACATGATTTCAAATAATTTATTTCATTTCTAAATTCATTAATTCTATTAAGTGATAAATTTATGCCTATTCCTTTTTTTTTTAGATTTTTCCATGGCGTATTATTGCTAATAATAACTGGTAAACCATTTAAAAATGATTCAAATATTACATGTCCAAAGCTTTCAAATTTAGAAGGATGTAACAAACAATGAGATTTTCTCATTAATTTATTAACTGCTTTTCTACTTTTTATTCCTAAATAATTAACTTTTATATTTTTCCTTATATTTTCAATTAAACTTATACAATTATTCCAATATGATTTATCTTCTATCTGACCAATTATATTAAATTCACAATCGAAATTTATACCATTTAAAACTTTTAGACAAAAATCTAAATTTTTATTCTTTACGATTCTTGATACAAAAAGGATTTTAAATTTATTTCTTCTAGTATCTAAATCATTAATTCTAATTCTTTTTTGGTTTGGATAAAATACTGGAACAGTTTTAAATTTAAATATGTTGTTCACTTGATTAAGAGTGTCTTTTTTTTCTTTAGATGAATTTACATGAAAAATTGTTTTTGAGTAAAATTTTAAAACAGTTGACATAAAAATATAAGTTTTTTTTTTCAAATATTTAGTATTTATCGCTTCTGAGAACAATTCTCCTCTTGGTGAAATTATTATTTTTTTTTTTACAAAAAACTTGTTCAATATATTTATCAGTATTGAAAAATTAAAATCAAAAAAACTATTTAAATAAATTACGTCTGGTTGAAAATTCTTTATTATTTTTAGGAACTCTGTAAAATTTTGTTTATTTTTTTTTTGATATATAATTTTGAAATATTTTTTATTATTTATTTTATTGAAATTTATATTTTTAAAAATTTTTCCATCTAAATCTCTATCACCCGTAACTAATAAAAAGTCATGTTTTTTCCCGAAAATTTTTAAAATATTTTCTATACTCTTAATTGGGCCTCCCGCTTGATATGCAGGTCTATAATACCTTGAGAATATTAAAATTTTTTTCACTGATATTTTGTTTGATAATTAAGTTTTGCAATTAAATTTTTGTTCAAAATAAAAAAAAGGTAAAAAAATAGCTTGGGTAAATATTTTTTAATCATTTAAAAATAACTTGAGATTTTTCTTATAGTTTTCTTTAAGATAAATTTTTTCTTGAAAAAAATTTTTGAATTTATACTTAAACGTTTCAAGTCTTTTCTTGCCTGAAATATACATTTTACAACCTCATCTGCACTCCTGTTTTTCGATATTAAGCCATTATAATTATGTTTAACTAGTCCTTTCATAGCAACAATCGGAACTGAAACCACAGGTACGTTATTAGAAAAGGCCTCTGGGACAATATTTGGTGATCCTTCAGATTTTGAAGTTATCAATAAAATATCAATAGTTTTATAAAAATTTTTCATTTTTTCTTGCTTCAAAGACTTAAACCAAAAAATATTGTTTTTATGTTTTTTTTTATAATATTTCCAAAAATTATTGTTATCTCTTCCTACAATAACAAAGATAAATCTTTTGCTTTTTATTATTTTATTTATAATATTACTAATTAATGTAGGATCCTTAATTGGTCTAATATTTAACGCCATCCCAATTATTTTTTTATGATTTATTTTTTTATCATCTATAAGCTTGTTTTTTTTCCCTTTAAAAATAATGTCCTCAACGATATTATTTACATGTTTTATCTTTTTATTAAAAAAAAATTTTTTTTTATAATTTTCATAAATTGAAATAGAATTTGTTTCTATTATATCACTCATATAATGATTGAAAAAAATTAAGATAAAATATTTTATTTTAGAAGTATAATCTTGATGACTTCTAATTGTTGTTATTATTTTTATATTATAAAAAATTTTTAATATCGATGCTAAAAAACTTGGATAAATACCAATTGCGTAAATTGTATGTATTTTTTTTTCTAAAATTAATTTACTGAGTTTTTTAAGTGATAAAAAAATCTTATATAACTTAAAGTTCAAAAATATAAATTTTTTAATGTTCTTACTTTTAAAATTTTTAATTGATTTTTTACTACCTAACGAAACCCAATAATAATCATTTTTAATATTTTTTGAAATTTTAAGAGCATTCAATTCACTCCCTCCTGACAATAAGTCATACGAAATTATAATTATTTTTTTATTTGACATCTATTGCTTTCATTACTGCAAAAGAAGAGGTGTCGCTATAAATCAAAGTATTATAATTTATATTTTTAATAAACATTTTATGCTTAGCTTTTATATTTGCTTTGTTCAAAATTTTTGCGATTATGTTAAAAAGTTCTCTCTTATTTTTGGAATTAAACTTAATACCATTGTTATTGTTAATTAAATCATGAGTAGCATCATCATGTATCGAACTGATACAATAACATCCTGAACTTAATGCCTCACTTAACGTTCTAGAAAATGGGTCGTTGAAACTAGGATTTATAAAATAATCTGATTTTTGCATAATATGAGACAAATTAGTTTGACTTAGTTTTCCTAAATAAATAGCATTTACTTTTCTTGACTGAATTTGCCTAATAACAGAATTTTTTAAAGGTCCATCACCCACCAAAAGTAATTGGTATTTATTTTTGTCAAATTTCTGAAATGTTTTAAGTAATGACAGAATTCCCTTATGCTTAACCAGTCTAGCACAATACAAAAAAATTGGTTTTTTTGTGAAATTTATTTTTTTATAAAAGTATTTTAAATTAATTTTTTTCTTAAAATACTCAATATCTGAAATATTTTTTGTAAGATAAATTTCTTTTTTAAAACCAAGTTTTTTTAAAAAATTTTTTGCCTTCGTTCCGTATACAATTGCATTTTGAAATCTTGAAACAAAAATTTTTTTTAAATAAAAAGTGAATAAATTGTTATTTAAAGTTGTATTCTCACTTGCACCAGTCCATATTGTTCTTTTTTTTAAAAATACTATCGCATAAGTTAATGCTACCCAATTTTGTAAATAACCATATCCTCCAATAATTAAATGATCTGGATTAAGTTTTAATAATTTTACAAATATATAAAAATTATTTAAAAATTCTGATTTAAATTTTTTCGCTTTAAAAACATCAACTTTTAAAGACCTATAGCTATATATTTTTTCTTCCTCTTGAGATTTAAAAGTTACAATATTAAAATTAATATTTTTTTTATTTAGTTTTTTTTGTATATGATTAAACAGATTGTGCTTTCCGACTTCATTTAAAGCTGTTTCAGTTATTAACACACTTAACATTATTTCACCAGTTTATAAAATTCTTTATCCCAATCGAATGAAAATTTTTTTTTAATTTTTGATATTTTATTTTCTATATTAGTTCTATAAATTTTTGAAAAACTAATTTTATTGATTCTAATAATTAGATTGTTAATATCTTTTTTTGAAAATAAAAGTTCATCGTATTTTAAAATTTCACTATGAGCTTCAATTTTTGATGCAAAAATAATTTTATTTTTTTCAATTGCCTCAAATAAAAGATTTGGACTAGAGTCATATAAACTTGGAATAATTAAAATATCAATTTTTTTGAAAAAACTATCTATATCCTTAACCCAACCATACCATTTAAATTTATCTTTAGAAATTTTAGAGAGTCTATTTTTTAATTTGTTTGACTGAGGTCCATCACCCGCAATATGTAGTTCAAATTTTTTCTTTTTTTTTATCAATTCTTTATAAATCACTTCTATTGTACCAAGGCCTTTACAGCTCCAGTACATCGGTGCGGCAAAGCCAATTACGATTTTATCATTTTTTTTTCTAATGCTTTTTTTTGCTGTTATTTTCTTAATACAATTATTAGTTAGAACTTCTAATTTTTTGTTTTTAACGTTTACTCTTTTTGTAAAAATATTTTTTAAAAACTTTGCTTGAAAAATTACAATGTCTGTTTTCATAATGACTAATTTTTGAAAAAAAGGGTATAAGTTTATTAAAATATTATCTTTGATTTTTTGAAAAAAATTCTTATCAGGTAAATTTATTTTTAATATTGATAATACATCGCCTCTAGAAAAAAAAATTTTTTTTGCATTTTTAAAAAATGGAATATAAAAAATTGCTAGAGCATCATATTCTCTTATAGTAAAAATTAGATCTATATTTTTTAATTTTTTGAAGTTATATACGCATGTTAAAAAAACCTTCAAAAATATTCCTAAAAAAAAAAAATTAGGAATAAAATTTAGAATTAAATCTATTTTTTTTGTTTTGATATTAATTTCTCCAGGTGGCGACATCCAAAAAACATCATAACCTTGTTTTTTTAGTGCTAAGGCCATTTTTCGATGTCTAGGAAAAGTTCCGTGCCCACTATTTTGCATCGATAAAGTTAAAGCAATAGGTTTTCTGTTCATTGCAATTTATCTAAATTAATTGCAATTTTGGTGATCTTTAATATATCCTTAATCAACCAGGTTAAATAGAAACAAAGTAATGATATTAGACCAACAAAATATAGTTCAAATAGGTTAATTATTGATAAATATATTATCAAATTAAACGTATGTGGCGAAAACTGATGTTTAATAAAAACTATTAAATTTCTAACATTAAAATTTTCAATTAAATGACTCACAGAAAATGTATTTATAAAATTAAATTCTTTAGGAACCTCATTATTAGTGTATTTAAATTTTTTATCATAATCTCTAAAATTCAAATATTTATTTTTTGAACTAATATCTGAGAGCAAACCATATTTAATAAAGTATAAAATTAATATTAAAAAATTTATAATAATTAGATAGTTGTAAATATTTGCATCAATATAAATTTTAATTCCTAGAAATAAAAATATTATTGTTAAACCCAACCTGTCTACAACTGGATCAAGCCACATTCCCAAAGAACTTTTTTTTGTTATCCTTGCTAATGAACCATCTAATGCATCAAAAAGAGAGAAAATAAAAAAGAACGCTAAAGTTAAAATTTTTGACAATAACGCATCTGATAAAATTAAAAATGATCCAAAAGTTACAAAGAAAATTCTAGATATAGTAACCTGATTTGCAGAAATATTAAATCTTTTAAGTTTCGGTGATATTTTATCAGCAATATATCTGTAAAATATTTTGCTATATTGTGTATTTATCTTTTTTGTTTTATTTTCCAAATTTTCCAAAACCATTTATTGCTGCATTAATCATTTCGTATCTTCAATTATTTTACAATTATTTAACCTCATTATTTTACCACAAATATCAAATGATACTTTATTATGACTTACAACTAAACAAATTTTATCTTTAGCCATATATTTTATATTTTTCATAACTTCACTTTCCAAAGTTTGATCAATCGAGTTAGTTGCTTCATCTAAGATCAATATTTCATCAAAATGATACAATGCTCTTGCTATTGCAATTCTTTGTTTTTGTCCTCCTGATAAAATATGACTCGATTGTCCAAGGTTGGTGTATATCCCTTCTTTTAATTCCCCTATAAACTTTTTAGAATTTGTAGCTTCCAATACTTGATCTAATTTTTTTTGATTATAACTCAAATCGTCAAATTTCATTGTTATGTTTTGAACTACAGATGTATCAACCACCGAAAACTCCTGTGAGACATATCCTATTGAATTTTGATATTTTTTAAGATTTTTATATATGCTTTTATCATTTATATAAATCATCCCTTTTGAGGGTTTTGTTAAACCCATAATAATAGAGAGTAAAGTTGATTTTCCACTGCCTGATGCACCTGATATTCCAATTATTTCACCTGAATTAATTTTTAAGTTTATATCTGATAAAACATTTTTTTTATTATTGTCATAGGTAAAACAAATATTTTTTAATTCTATACAATTATGATTTTTGAAAATATGGCTTTTATTATTTATATCTATTTGATTAGAGCTTCGGTTATCTTCTTTCTTATTTAATATTGAATCGAGCTCTAAGAAAGAAACTTTTGAAAACTTTACTAATTGTGATGAATTAACAATCCTGATTACACCAGGTAAAAATCTTATTATAACAACCATAAATAAAGTTAATGTTGGTAAAAAACTTATTATATTTGCCTCTAAAAGCATCAAAATTGTCAGTGATAATACAAAAATTAAAATTATGCTTAGCTCTAATGATGATCTCAAAAATGAGGAAATTAAAGTTCTATTTCTTTGGGTCCTTTGAGTGATTGCATTATCTTGATTAAAAAGTTTGACAAATTGCTCCTCTCTATTTTGAAGTTTAATCTCAGATATAAGAGCCATTGTTTGAAACAAGTTTTTTATTCTAGATCCATCGTGAACAAGTCTTTGCTTGCCCCATCTTTCCATTTTTTTTTTTGTAAGAAATTCAAACACAACAGAAAAAATAAATAAAAAAAGAAAGCTACATAAAGTTAGTAAAAAATTACTAGTTAATAAAACACAAAATAAAATAATTAAAATTGCTAGTTCAACAATAATTCTTATTACTGCCTCAGACGAATTTACAAAAATTTCTGTCTCTTTTGTTATAATTCTCACTGCATCTGAATACTTAATTTTTAGAAAATCTAAATAATCCTTTTTTAAATATTCTCTTAATATTGATTTTGATATATTTTTTTGAAGGTTCATCTTAAAATTTGAAATCAAATAATTTGAGATAATTGTTAGTATAAATTTTAGGATGAATAAAAACGTTAAAACGAATAAAGATAAATATACATTAAAATTTACTTCAAAATAATTTTCAAAAAATAAAAATGTGCCAAAATTAGTATTTTCTTTAGCACCAAATAACAAAGAAACTACTGGAAATATTGCAACAATTGACAGTGCATCTAAAATTATTAAAAAAAAGGAACTTAAAATTATAAAAGTAAAACTACTTTTATAATAATTGTTTATTAATTGGAGAGCAACTTTATACACCATGATAATTTTTGTACCATTCAACAAATTTTTTAATTCCAACTTTGATATTTGTTGTTTTTTTTTTTTTTATAATCTTCCAGGTATTTCGCATCGAAGCATGTGTTTTATAAACATCACCTTTTTGTAATTTAAGATTTTTAATTACAGCTTTTTTATTTAAATTTTTTTCAATTAATTTTAAATAATCTTTTAATTTTTCTGGTTTGTTATTTCCGATATTTAAGATTCTAAATGGTATTTGTTTATTTTTTAGAGGTGAATTATTTGTTGCAGCAATTATATAGTAAACGACATCATCAATATAAGAAAAATCTCTTATATGATTTCCTCTATTGAATAATTCAATTTTTTCCCCTTTTATGATGTTTCTTGTAAATTTGTACAAAGCCATATCTGGACGACCCCAAGGACCATAAACTGTGAAAAATCTTAAACCTGTGGTTGGCAACTTATGAATGCAACTATATGAATGAGCAATCATTTCATTTGATTTTTTTGTTGCAGCATAAAGCTGTATAGGGCTATTACAGTTCATACTTTCATTCAAAGGGAAACTTTTTGTATTTCCATAAACACTACTAGTACTGGCATAAACAAAATGCTTTATTTTTGTTTTTACTGCAATATCAATTATATTGAAAAAACCAATCAAGTTACTTTTAATATATTCCCTAGGATTTTCAATTGAGTACCTAACTCCAGCTTGGGCAGCTAAATGGATTATTTTATTTATTTTATATTTTTTACAAATATTAGTTATTTTTTTTAGGTCTTTATCCAATTTACATTTAAAAAATTTAAAATTTTTAAATTTTTTAAGAATATTAATTCTATCTTTTTTAATTGAGACTGAATAATAATTATTTATTGAGTCCACTCCCACAACATTTTTTTTTTGCTTAAGTAGCTTTAAACAAGTATGAAAACCAATAAAACCTGCGGAACCTGATACTAAATAATTCATAAAATTTTACAATGTATCAATATATTCCTTTTTTTTGAAAAAAGATTTTATATCAAAAATAAATCCGTCTTTTTTTAATTTTTTACTTAAAGAATTCTCCATTTTCTTGAAAATGTTATGTTTTACTGCCAAAACTATAAAATCATATTTTTCTTTATTTTTAATTTTTTTAAGCGGTTTAAAATTGTACTTATTTTCAACTTCTTTGTGATCTACAATAGGATCATAACCAAATACATTTATATTTAAATTTTTAAAATCATTTATTAAATCAAAAACTTTTGAGTTTCTAATATCTGAGCAGTTTTCCTTAAAAGATAATCCCAAAATTAAACATTTTTTTTTTACATTGCTCTTAATTTTCTTTTTAATTTCTTTAACTACATATCTGGGCATCCCGTCATTTATCTTTCTTCCAGCCAAAATTACTTTTGGATTAATCTTATTTTTTTTTGCTATGTAAGTAAGATAATATGGATCAACACTTATACAATGTCCCCCAACCAAACCTGGGGTATACTTTGAAAAATTCCATTTAGTTTCTGCGGCATTTAAAACATCTTCAGTGCTTATACTCATTTTTCTAAAAATTATAGAAAGCTCGTTGACTAATGCAATATTCAAGTCTCTTTGTATATTTTCTATTACCTTTGCTGCCTCAGCAGTTTTAATGTTTTTAGCCTTATAAGTTCCTGCTTTAATTATTTTTTTATAGATTTTGTCTATAAAGTTTGCAGAACTTAAATTAGAACCGCTTGTAATTTTTACAATATTTTCAATTTTCTTAAATTTATCACCTGGATTAATTCTTTCTGGACTATAACCACAATAGAAATCCTTATTTAAATTTAAATTACTTTGTTTCTCTAAAATCTTTACACAAAAATCTTCTGTACAACCAGGGTAAACAGTAGATTCATATATAGCCACTGAATTTTTTTTAAGATATTTTCCAACAATAAATGATGCATTTTTAAGTAATGTTAAATCTGGGATTTTTTTTTTTAGATACTGGGGTTGGAACTGCAATGATAAATACATTGACTTTGGCTAACTCATTTTCATTATTAGTTATTTTATTTTTTTTTAAAAAATATTTAATATCTTTAGTACTGGCTTCATTTGTAGTATCTATAGCCTTATTTAAATCGTTGACTTTTTTCTGATTAATATCATAACCAATGGTTTTAAAAAATTTTCCAAACTGTAGTGCTAGTGGTAAGCCTGTGTAACCTAACCCTACTATACCAATTACTATTTTATTTTGCTGAATCATATTAATATCTTTAAATTAAGCTATTCTTTATTAAATAATAAGGAAGAAGTAAAATCAAATTAGACGTCAAATAAACAAATATAGATTTTACGGTAATTTTTTTTATATCATGATATTTAACTGAAACACCGATAAAAAAAATTAAAAAAATATTAAAGAATAAACTATATCTAAAAAAATCTAGTGATCCGAAAGATATGATGGTAGATAAAAACAAGATTATAGATGTTTTAATAAAAATTAAACTTATAAACAATTTAATTTCATAATCTATTTTTTTTAAATTTTTTAAAAAGATTGATAAAGCGAAAATTGATATTATAATTAATAAATGAAACCAGATTTGAGCGTAGAGTTGAAAAGTTAAATGTGTATTCAGCTCTTTAAAAATTGGAAAAATACCAATTAAACCAGCAAAAAAGTGAACTAATATATAAAAAATATTATCTGAATATTTTAATGAATATATTTTATTTGAAATAGAGTTATCAATAGTTACATCTTTAAAGTAAATTTGATAAAAGAAATCATTATAATTTATTATTAAATGATATGTGTTAAATATCGCTATTAAAAAAACTATAAAAATAGAAAAATAAATAATTTTTAATTTAGTGATATCAAAAATTTTTTTTACGAATAATAAGTAAAATAGAATAGTAAGAAAAATTAAAAAAAAATTTATCAAAAAGAATTGAAATCTAAAAAAAATTGATAAAAATAATCCGATAATAGAGATAATTAAAATATTCTTATTTTTAAAGTTGCCAGTTATTATTGTTCCACAAATATATAAGCAACAAATAGATGAAAACAGTAAATATATTTCTTTTAAGTTAAAAAGTGAGTAAAAATTAATCTTTAAATCAACAATAAATAAAAAAATAATAAGAAAAATAGATGTCTTTTTTAAATTAAAATTTTCACATAAGTAATATAAAATTAAACAAGCTAAAGTATTAAAAAAAATTGGTAATTTCGTAATTTCCTTTAAAGAGAGATTAGTATCTATGAACACTATTAAGGCATTAAAATGATAAAATAATTCGTTATCAAATAAATTGATTTAATAAAGTCTTTGATTTAAATCAAAAATTTGACCGTTTCTTAAAAACTCTGCAATAATTTTTCCTTTTAAAAAATAAGAAATGTCATCACTACCTCCAATAGTTCCAAGTGGATAACCCTTTAGCTCAAAAAAAGTATATAAAAGTTCTGAAAAAAAAAACTTAATAAAAAAACCACCTATGATTAAGTAAAAAATATTTTTATTTTGTAAAAAGATACTTTTAGATAGAATAAATAATATTAAGATTAAAAAAGTTACAAAAAAAAACCAACTAAGGAAACTAAAATAAATTGAAATAACTGTGATAATTGAAAAAGTTAAGAATAACTTATAAGAAAATAATTGAAAAAAAATATTTTTAACTAAAAACATACAGTTTGTAAAAATTATTTTGATTAGTAATTAGTTTTTTATAAATTTCTAAATAATAAATAAATCTTATTTTATTATATTGTTCCAAATTATTGATTTTTAAATTTCTTAAATACATTGTATATTTTTTTAACATTTTAATATCAGTTGAATTAAATTTCATTTTATAATTTTTTATAAAGCTTTCTAATAAATCTTGGCTATCTGACATAAAATGAAACAAATAAATGCTTAAAAAAACAACATTTTTTTTTGGAAAATTTCTATTATTGAATGTAAAATCAATTAAATTATTCACAAATAATTTTCCTTTTTTGTTTAAAAATTCATCTGGAATATAAAAACTTTTTTTATTCAATAAAATATGATTTGTAATTATTTGATTTATAGCCAAGCTTATTTTTTTTTTTAACTTCAAATTTTGAGCGTCAGTTAACTCATCGGTATATTTAAATTCTTGCGAAATTACATCTTTTTCTGATATAGAAAAAAAACTTGGAGCGGTACTAAACATGATTTGAGAATTCATATTTTTTACTAATCTAAAATTATTTTCATAAATTTTTTTTTCTATTTGTTGTTTTAAATTTAAAATTTTTTGATCAATAGAATTTAATATTAAAAATTTTATATTATCTTTTTGGACAGTTCTAAAATTTTCATGATTTAAGGAATTTTTATTTGTACAGTTATTTTCTTTGTAAAGAAATTTAAAATTCGTCAACTCATTACATAAAAAATATTCTATATCTAAAAAAAAACTTAAATTATAATTGTTTAATGTCAGATAAAGTTTAGTTTTATTATTAATTTTTAGGTAATAATTTACAAAATATATAGCAAATATAAAAAGTGTAAAAAAAATTAGTAATCTATTTACAAATCGCTTTTGCATAAATATCTTGGTAATTATCATTATAAATTTTTATAATTTCACAATTAGTCTCCAATTTTAAATTCATAAAATTGATTAATATATTTTCATTTAGAAAGTTATTATATATTTCCAACATTATAGGTTTTTTCCAAGGAAAATTTAAATTTTTATAATTTTCATTCTTTAAACTTACAAGCTCAACAAATCTTTCAACATTTAATATCTCAATTTTACTTTTTTCATTGGCAGGAATATTTATTTTTAAAATTTTATTTTTCTTAAATTTTAAAACTTTACCGTTTATTAATATTTTACCTGAGGAATTAGGCATAAGTTTTAAACTAATGTTTTCTGAATCTTTATTATGAATATTAAGAATATCTCCTTTGTTAAGAAACTTTGAAAAACTTCTTTCTGTATTTTTTTTCTTCTTAATCAAATCTGAAGAATTATTAAATAAATCAAATATTAAATAAAAATCTTGATTTTTATCAACTATGTTATGTAAAGATACACTTGAATAACCTGTATAATATACGTTTCTATCAATTAATCCATTATTCAAATGGTTGTATAATAATAAATCGTTGTCACCATCAATTACTATTAATTTTTTGTTCTCTTTTAAAAAGAGTTTATCACTTAAAATATTTTTTGAATAATTCAAATTATCAATGATAGGCCTGACCTGTAAATAATTATAGATGTCTTTACTAAAATTAATAAATTGAAGAAATAAAATAACACTAAAAAAAATTAGATTAATTTTTTTTTTTTGGTTAAGAAATATTTTAATTAAAAATATAGACGCAATAAATTTTAATAAAAAGTCAAAAATTCTTATTATATTTTTATTTGGACTTGGATTACATATATGGAAAGCAATTATTATTATTATAATTAACAGAAAAATTTTATCTTGTTTTGTAATTTTTTCGAACAAAATAAAAATTGCAACTAAAAATACTATTCCATTAAGAGAGATTAAATAATTTTTTAAGTTTAGAAGATTTAATTTTATTACACTTTCTGTTCCACCATCATAAACATTAGCAATATTTATATTCAAATCTACATATTTAACTCCGTTGAAATAATAAAGAACTACTAAGATAAACGTTACAAAAAAATACAAAAGATCCTTTGATTTATTCGCAAAAGCAAAAGCGTTTTTTATTTTAAAATTTATTAAATTGAAATATTGTACAAAAATTACAATTAAACTACAGATTATCCCTGCTGGATGAATAAATATTTGAATAAAGTTTACAAAATAAAAATTAAAACTTTTTGGTTCCTGAGTTTTATTTATTAATTTATCTAATAGATAGATGAATATTCCAAAATTCAGTTTAAATGCATCTCTCCACATAGTTAAAACCACTGTTAGAAAAATAAAGAAAACAATATATGGAATTAAAATATTTAATTTTGATAAATTTCCCTTGAAATAATTAAGATAGAATTTTAATGAAAAATAAATCATTAAAAAACTTGCAAAATAATTTAGTATAGAAAATGAGGTATATTGATCAAAAGATAACTTTTCTAAAATTAATAATGCCGCTGAATAAATGGGATGATAATCGATTACTGTTCTTTTAATAATTCTATCATTTTGTAAAATTTGATTATTAATATAATTTTCTGTAATTTTGTTAAATTTACAATCATTTAAAAAACATTTTTTTAATTGAGTTTTTTTTAATATATAATGTTCTGCATCATCTGGTTCCCATAGATGGACTCTGTTTGAGTTAACATAATTGTCTAAAAGAGTTGGAATTAAGAATAATAAAAGTAAAAAAGAAAAATTAATTTTTTTTATAGAAAAATTTCTAATGTTTGCCATTATTAATAATTAAAACATTTCATATAATATAAAATTCTTTTTTTAACTTGCTCTATCAAATATTTATCCAAATTAATATTTGATGAAAGAGAGCTTATAATATTTCTTTTTAAACTTTTGAAAGATCTTGTTCCAAAAATATAATGGCCAGCAAGAAGGCTCTTTTCTAAATCAGAAAGCTTAGAGTTTTTATTTAGCCATTTTTTCCATTTGTATGAATTATACGAAAGCTCTAAAAAATTATCCAAAAATTTATTTTTTTTGGTTTCTTTTAGTAGATTAAATAATGCAAAAGATTCTACGTAACCAAATTCTGGTGCAATATTTACTGCATCAATATCTAGTTTTGGTAGTTGTTTCAATATTTTATATTTTAAGTAATCTGTATTATGTTGTTTAAGCATAAGGTTGTTATTTTTACAAATATTTGAAATTTTATTTATTTTCAAAAAGTTTTTTTTTATTAACTTCAAGTTATTTAAATCCCCAATATTTGATAACTCTTTTACGCGTGTACCAGTTTGTAAAACGCAAAAAAGAGGGTTGGGTAATTTACTTAAACTTAATCTAGTAATGATTTCATCAACAAGATCTTTTAATTCATTAGTTGTACCCGTAAAACAAGAAGGTTCTTCAGTACCAATTTCAAAAAAAATTTTTTTATTTCTTTTTTGGCTATATTCATGGCAGAAATCGATTAATTCAATTATATCATTTATGATAACTTTTCTAGAAATTATCTTATTTTCAGGACTGACTGATGGATCTATATGAATAACTTTAAAATTATTATCAATGTCAGCCTTTAAAGATATTTTTGCCAAATGCATTGCTTTTTTTTTATTCATTTTTTTTTCGTTTATACCTTGATAAGGACCTCCATGATCTCTACACGGAATAAGATTTTTATTTTTAAATTTTTTTAAAAGGCTTGAGTATTTTTCTGTTGTAAGATTATCAACATAACCATTTGATATTTTTTTTGTTTCAATTTGTCTTCTACTAGCAATCAGCATTAAAGGAATATTTTTTTCTTTAGCAATTTGATTAGCTGCAATTATAGAGTTTTTGCTAACTGGACCGATTGCTAATGCAGTACCCTTTTTTTTTTTTTAAAATAGTTTTTTTTTATAATTGAGTTAATCATTAAATTAAATTAAGATTCGATTTATTAGTCTAATATAAATAAAAAGTATATATGAAAAAAATCAAAAAACCCTGGGGATCTGAGGAAATTATTGAACTTAATAAAAAATTTTGTGTAAAAAAAATTTTAATGAAAAAAAAACATAGATGCAGTCTTCAATATCATAAGAAAAAAATAGAGACTATAACAGCATTAAAAGGTAATCTTTATATTCGAATAAAAAACAAAAATATTATTTTAAAACCATATCAATCTATTACTATAAAGCCTTATACAAAGCACAGAATGCATGCAAAATATTCAAATTGTATTTACCTAGAGTCATCAACTATAGAACTTAAAGACATTGTTAGATTAGAAGATGATTATAGAACTTTGTCTTGATTTTTGATTGACTCAAATAAACATTTAATTCCTAAAAAGTACAAAAATTCTCGATATGGTTTATGGTGTAATGTTGCAATATTTAGAAAAATTAAACTTGTTAAAATATTTACTACATAAATACTCAGGTTATTTTTTTTCAAAAATTCATAGAAATACTTTTGAGAATTTTTTAGATCACTTCTCCTCTCAATTTTAATATAAATTTTATTTTTTCGAATCAAAATTGAAAATTTTTTTTTATCAATTTTCTGATGATTGACTATAAAACCGTGATTTAACTTTGCTAAATCGTAATATAAATCACCATACATGTAATAATTAGAAAATTTTTCTCTCCAATCAATTAACCTATAACTTTTTGAAACTTTGATTATATTTTCAAAATGAAAGTCTCCATGAAATTTTGATGGAAAACCTTTGAATATTTCTCTCCAATTTACTTGTTTTATCAACTCAGATAATTTTGATATTTTCTTATTGTTTATATAATAAATTTTATCAGGTATTTTTGTTTGTTTTCTAAAACTACTTATTCTTGCGATAGTCTTATCAAAATAAAATTTTTTACAATCCTTGCTAAAAAGTAATTTTGCAGAATTTGATAAATTTTTTTTTTTGAAAAGTTTCTTTTTACACCAAGCTAACAAGTTTATTATTTCACGCCGATTTATAATTTTTTCAGTTAAAATTTTTCCTTTTATAAAATTGTAAACATAAAAATAATTACTTTTTTTTGTTACTTTTGGAACTATGTTTTTTAAAAATTTTGATCTTTTATATCTTTCTTTTACTTTTCTTTTATCAACAAAAAACTTAATAACTTTTTTTTTATGAAAAAAAATAGACTCATCAAACTTTTTTAAATAAAATTTTTTCTCGTAAAATTTACAAGTTTTAATATAATTTTTTTCATTACCTATATCGTGCCATTGATCAACTTTTTGACACAAAATTTTTCTCTCTTTATTTAATTCCTCAAAATATTGAAATTCTCCATTTAGCTTATTCGAACGATTAATTATTTTTATAAATCTCTTGTAATCTTTTATAAAACTAATTCCTATATATGCATGTTCAAATCCTGAAGTTTTTTTTAATAATTTTTTAACAAAACATCGCTTATAAATCCTAACAGATCTATATAAATTATTTATATTAATTTTTTTTCTTGATATAAATAAATTATCGAATTTTGTGTTAATTTTATTAGGAAAATTAATTACAGTATCGTTTGCGTGAAAAAAAAATTCACTATTTATTTTTTTTGATAAAATCTTTAAAGTATGAGTCAGAGATGACCCTGGGCCACTATACTTTTTTATATTTACATAAGAAATATTTTTTTTAGGATAAACTAAACTAAGAAATTCTTTAATATGTTTTCCTTTATGACCTAGTCCTATTAAAAATCTGGTATTTTCAGGATAAGCTTCAATAATTCTAGAAATCACCGGTTTAGTTCCAAGAAGAAGCATTGTTTTGTTAATTTGCTCTGTTCTTTGAAACAATCTAGAACCTATTCCTGCACAAGGTATAACAACTAACATTTAATCAAGGATACTTTTTTTAAAAAAATATTTTAAGATTTTTATACATGCATCAAGTACAGCCCCTTCGCCACTTTTAGAGTTAGTAATATAGTTTGAAACTTTTCTTGCCTCTATTCTCGCATTTTTAGGAACTATTCCATAGTAACAATCTTTAATTATCTTGGCATCATAAATACCATCCCCCATATAAATGATATTTTTTATTCCATATTTTTTATTTAAGAAGTCATACCTTTTTTCCTCTTTAACTAGCTTTAAGTCAAAATTTAAGTGATCAACTATTCTTTTTTTTGAAATACCGAAACCCCTGCTGTCGGCTGTGATAAATTTAATATTTATATACTTTCTTAGTTTTTTTAACCCATCGTTATCATGAGCTCCAAAAAATTTTAAATCTTTCCCCTTTGAAGAATATCCTTGAATACCGGTTGTCATTACTCCATCTACATCAATAATGAAATAAATTGGTTTTTTTTGTATCATGTATTTAATATATATATTGTAATAACTATATTGACACGAAAAACTTTATGTTAGTCAAAAAAAAACTATCTGGATGGTCAAGCTATGAACTTTTTGATACAAAGGTTTTTACTCCTAACACAACTAAAGATCTAATAGAATTTTTAAAATCTAGGAACGATAATATTAAGATAATACCGAGGGGGCATGGATGCAGTTTTGGTGACCAAGCAATATGTTCAGTAGATAATGGTGTTACAATTGATTTATCGTCATTAAATAAAATAATTGAGTTAGACACTAAAAAAAATATTTTAAAAGTTGAAGCAGGAACAAAACTCAACAGTGTTTTGAAATTTTTGCTACCAAAAAATTTAACTCTAAATAGTATTCCAGGTGGATTAGAGATAACGGTTGGTGGTGCAATTTCAAACAATGTCCATGGAAAGGATTGTTGGAAAAATGGTTACTTTGAAAATAATGTAAAAAGTATTTTAATTTGCGATTGTAATGGTGAACTTAAAAAATTGTCTAAGTTAGAAAACTATGAATATTTTAGAAATATATTTGGCTCTATTGGGCTAATAGGAGTAATCATTGAGGTTGAACTATATATTAAAAATGTACCATCTGAGTTCCTTATTGCTGAAACTACAAAAGTAAATAATATTCATGAGATGGAAAAATGTTTTCAAAGTTTAGATAACAAAAATGAATTTGCTGTTGCATGGTTAGATTGCTTTGCAAAAGGTAAAAATTCCATGAGAGGTATTTTTCAAAAAGCAAGTTTTATTGCAGCAACGGGGCCAAAGTCAAAAAAAGGAAACTCAAAATTTTTTGAAAATCCCGAAAATTTAAAAATATTTGGAGTTTTACCAATCAAGTTTTTTTGGAAAATTGTAAAAATTTTTTTCAATACAAAAATATTCAAATTGATAAACCCAATAGTATTTAATATGTCATTTATTTTAAAGAAAAAAAAAATAATTTCTTATGTTGAATTTCTAATGTTTGAAACAAAATATTTGCCATCGTACAAAACTTGGTTTGAACCTGACGGATTTTTGTGTATTCAACCTTTTTTTAAAAAAAAAAATGCGTTTAAAAATATTAAGGAAGTCATAGAACTGTGTCAACGATATGGTATAGTTCCATTTTGGTGTCCATTAAAAAAATATAAACCAAAAACTATTTCACATTTAGATTTTGCTAGCGAAGAGGGCGGTTACTCTATTGTGATTGATTTTTTTCCCAAAGAACATAAAAAAGAGATAATAAAAAAATTCATATCAGAATTAGAAGATCTCATTTTTCAACAAGGTGGAAGATTTTATCTCTCAAAAGATCAAGTTATGAGCAAAGAATTTTTCAAGAAAACTAATCCTAACATGAATGAATTTCTCAAAATCAAAGAAAAATTTGATCCAAAGAATAGGTTTTTATCTAATCAATATTTAAGATTATTCATCTAAAAATTAATTTTAAGAGATCTGATAATAAATTTTAATATAATCTTATCGAAATTTTCGTTAAATAATTTTTTCATAGAATTTAAGCATTTAGAAATTTCTTTGTCATTTATTGTTAGTGAGGGTTCTAAGCAAAAAATAATTTCTTTATTAAATTTTAAGGTGCCTAAAATTTTGTATTTTCTATACAACTCGTCAAGTAATGCACTTGCAAGAAGCTTATCAAGAAATTTCGGGTCCTTAAAAACTGACACTGGTAGCAATTTTTGAAATTTTTTTATAGGTAAATATTTTGTGTGAAATGTAAAACCAAACATTGCTCCAACGCCTCTTAAGTCTTTAATCTTATCTTTATGAGTTTTTTTAAGTCTTTCAAATGTTGGCATCATTTTTTCTCTTATCTTTTCTCCATTAAGATAGTATTTTTTTTTAATCATTAGGTTAATTGACTCAATGGCAGTTAGACATTCTTCTCCAAAGCCATTATAGGTTGTGGAATGTATCAAGACATCATTTAAATTACCGTAAGAATTCATTATTGTTTTTTTATTTGTTATGTATGCGGATATGGATGACTTGCCAGCTCCAAACGATTTAGAAACAATTAAAATGTCTGGTGTAACATTTTTTTTTAAACAATAAAATAAGTGTCCGCTTTTTCCAAAACCTGTGTAAATTTCATCAAATATTAATTTAATATTATATTTATCGCATAAACTTCTACACCTCTGAAGGAACTCAGTTGAATTTTCTTTATAAGTTGATGCTGAATAAGGTTCTACAATTACAGCAAATATTTTTTTTTTGTATTTTTTTACAGTGTTTTCTAAATTTTTAATGCTATTAAATTTGTATTTTTTTCCAAAATTAATTTTCGGAAACACAAAACTATTTTCAGAAGCAGATGATACACTTAAAGAGCCTAGAAGTTTTCCATGAAAAGCAATATCTGAATGGAGAATAATATTTCTTTTACCATTATAAGACTTGTACGCAAGTTTAATGGCGCCATCAACAGCTTCCGCACCAGAATTACAAAAATAAGAAAAATTTAAGTTTCCAGGGGTTATTTGTGCAATATTATGTGCCAATACTGCAGAATATTGTGAAAAAAAATTTTTGTGAACTTCCATTTTAAATTTTTTTTGAAACTTAATTCGCTCCTTCAATATATTTTTTGGGTTATGACCAAAATTCAACACTCCTAAACCACCTGTAAAATCTAATATCTTGGATTTATTAGCTAAATTTATAGTTATATTATTTGCAGATTTAACAAGATCATTTCCAAATGAAAAAACCTTTAATGATCTTGATAAAGCAGGATTTATAAATTTAGAATAATATTTTTGTACTTCTTTTAATGTAATTCGATCACAGTCAGATGTTGAGATCAAATTATAATTTTTATAATCCATAAAGTGTTATATATATTTAATATTTATGAAGTTAAAAGAACTAATATTAAAATACATAACTGCTTTTAATAATCAAGACATAAGTGGTTTAAGACTTTTATTTAATGAAAATATTCATCTTAAAGACTGGGAAGTAAATGAAAATGGAATAGAAAATGTGATTAAAGCAAATCAAAAAATTTTTGACTCAGCCCCAAATTTAAATGTAAAAATCCATAATCAATATTTTTTTGAAAAAACCGCAATATGTGTATTAAAAATTAAAGTTAATGATCAAACTTTTATTGATGTTGTAGATATAATTAAGGTAGATGATAATTATAAAATCATTAGTATAACGGCTTACAAGGGTTAATTTTTGCAGAAAAAAAATTTTTATGACGAAATTTTAAGAATTTTTTATTTTGGTATTATAGCCACAATAGCTTTTACGATTGACTTTATTTGCTATTTTTTTCTAATTAAAATATTAAGCGTATTTGTCTCTAATGTAATTTCATCTTTTATTGGAATCACATTAGATTATTTTATTTCAACCTCAAAAAAAATTAAGCTATTTTCTGTATCAGGCAGAAAAAAAATGAATTTTTATTTTTTTTATATTTTGTATATAGTCACTGTTATATTATTGATATCGTACTCTATCGATCTTCTTAATAGTCACATTAATAAACCAATGTTGTCAAAAATAATATTTATACCATTTAGTTTTTTATTAGGTTATTTATTTTTTTATCTATCTTTTAAAAAAAAAATTGATGAAAAGTAAAAATTTAATATTCATCCCTGTGTTTAATAATGAAAAACAAATTGTAAATGTTTTAAAAGATTTAAAGATATTAGAACAAAATAATTTTGATACAATTCTTTTCATAGACAATAATAGTTCGGATAGTACATTTGATATAATTAAAAATGAAAATTTTGATAATAGATTTAAAACTCATCTGATAAAAAATAAAAAAAATATTGGTCTTGGCGGATCTTTTAAAGTTGCAATTAACTTTGCTATTAAAGAAAATTTTGATTATATGCTCCACTATCATGGTAACAATATGAACTCCATTGATGATCTTATTAAAATTTTATCAGAATCAAAATTTAAAGATTTTGATTTCTATTTTGGTTCAAGATTTGAAAAAGACTCTAAAATTTTAAATTATTCTTATTTAAAAAAATTTGGGAATTTTTTTTTTAATCATTTATATTCTTTTTTTTTAAGAAAAAAAATTTCTGATTTAGGTGGACCTATAAATGTTTTTAAACTGTCTAATTTTAAAGACAAGTTATTTGAAAACTTTAGCAATGATTTAACATTTCAATACTATATTCTTTTGTATGCGATCTTTTTTAAAAAAAAAATAAATTTTTTTCCCATAAATGTAAAAATAAACCACAAGTCAAATGTGGTACCTACCAAACATGTTATTTCAATGATTAAGATATTGATAAAATATTGTGTTAAAAAAGAAAAATTTTTTGAAGTAAAGCAAAAAATTAATTAAATTTAGTTCCGAATAGAACCAAAATTTAATTTATTATCGTAAAGATTTAACTAATGCTGTTAATTCTTTTAATAGTTTAAATATAAAAAAATTTTAATTCGATTTTGGTATACAAAAAATATTCTCTTGGAGTTTCCCTATTTTATATTTTTTATTAATATTAAATTTCTCAAATTTACTATTAATATACATATAAAATTTATAATTAAAATTACTCAATAAATTCAATACCTTTTTTGAGATATTAATTTCATTATGTTCAAATAAAATAATTGGTTTACTTAATTTAATTGTCATTAAACTTCCCTTGATTACTTCAAATTCATAACCTTCAGTGTCAATTTTTATAAAATCTGGTTTAAAATTGAAATTATCAAGTTTTTTTATAGAGATATTTTTTTTTTCAAAAGTAAAAAGTTTATTCTTGGTCGAAAAATCCTCGATTAATTTTTTTTTTAAAATTTTTAAGTTTAAAGAAGAAAGGTAATGATTATATAAACTTTTATATTTTGGTAGATATAAAGATTTTTTTTTATTTTCATGGCCTAATGCGCAACTATAATATTTGAAATTTTTGAATTTTTTTTGAATTTTTTTTAAATTTGATATCAATCTTCTATTAGGTTCAAAAGCATGGACAGTAATATTTTTTTTAGATCTCAAAAAATATAACGATGAAGTTCCTGTGTTGGCTCCAATATCAATTAGAGTTAACTCATCTTTTTTTTTTAATAATTTGATTAAACCATAGTAGGAATATTCATGTGGTATCTTTATTTTGGTGTAAAATAAAATATTTAACAATATATCATCGATTAAAAGTTGATATCTTAATGATGATTTTAAAAACGACATAATGTAATAAAACTTCATCATAAAATTTTTTTCAGTGCATAAATCAAGCCAATTGAGCTATTAGTACTGGTCAGCTGCACGCATTACTGCGCTTCCACATCCAGCCTATCAACGT